>Ga0123335_1006658_pt1 | contig 13338 bp, 12 predicted proteins | sample BiotimSIPDNA_2_FD_89707 | JGI IMG/M metagenome (GOLD analysis project Ga0123335, IMG submission 89707) | Anaerobic biogas reactor microbial communites from Washington, USA - Biogas_R2 time_0 SIP DNA | ecosystem: Engineered > Bioreactor > Anaerobic > Unclassified | place: Washington, USA... | reverse complement strand
TCTCAGGGTAGGGGAGGCAAGGGAGTTAAACTGAGCATGAAAGAAGAAGACAGTATCGAAACCCTCCTCACTTGCGAGTCGCATGATGTTTTATTATTCTTTACCAACCGAGGTCGAGTATTTAAGCTCAGAGCTTTTGAAGTTCCAGAATCAAGTCGTACTGCCAGAGGCACCGCTGCTGTTAATCTTCTTAGCTTAAAGCAGGATGAAAAAATTCAATCAATGCTCGTGCTTAACGAGAAGAATGATAAAGATAAATCTATTGCTCTAGCAACAAGAAAGGGACTAGTTAAAAAAACAGCAGTTAATCAATTCGAAAACATTCGTTCTACAGGTATTATCGCCATCACACTAAACGATGACGATGAGCTTGTCAGAGGCCAAATCACCAATGGCAAAGAAGAGTTATTTTTAGGAACATATAGCGGAAAGTCTATTAGATTCAGTGAAACTGAAGTTAAAGAATCTAGCAGAGATACCAAAGGTGTCAAAGGCATCAGCCTTAAGAAAGACGACTACGTAGTTGCATTTGAAAAGATTGGAGATGAGTTAAAACAAGATAAAGAGGCCGCCATTCTTGTTGTTACCGAAAAAGGCATGGGAAAACGCACTCTGATTAATCAATACCCAGTACAAAAACGCTCAGGCTTAGGAGTTAAGATTTCCGATATCACCGCAAGAACTGGAAAAGTAGCCAGTATTAGAATCATGACCAAGGAACACAGAGAGCTAGTTATCTCAACCGAAAAAGGGCAGACTATTAAACTCGCTAACAGCAAGAAAGCACTTCCTTATTTAACTCGTCCAACTCAGGGGGTCATTCTGATGAAACTTCCAAAAGGCGATAAGGTTGTTACTACTGCCCTAACCGAAGAAGAGGTGGAGTAGTCTTCGATAATTTCACAAATCTGAAAAAAACTCAACAGTGGGGGAGAGTAGTGGTAATTGTGGACTCAGCGGGGCTCGAACCCGCGACCTCTTACATGCCATGCAAGCGCTCTAGCCAACTGAGCTATGAGCCCATCAATGTACTACAAGTAGTTATTTTAACACATCTATTGATTTGTGATAATTAGAATGTGTTGATATAGAAAGATAACTATTTGATTTGTTAGTTTATATTTATGGATATTTAATTATCTTTAATATCATTAGTTTAATGATTTTTATATTTAATTTAACCAATCATGTATAATATTAACTACCCAGCCCCAACATCTCCTTAATAAAAAAAGAGAGTTCTTTATTTAGTTTTAGTCAGCTGCTTAATAAATACTCTTATAAAAAATTAATTGATACATCAAGTAATGTATGAATAAGTGTCTATTAGCACTCCAATCATTGATTTGCTAAAAAAAAGCCCTTCTAATTCTTGGGTGAAGATTCTAGTTTTCCTCGAGTTCTGAGATCTGAATGAAACTTTTCATGAATCTGTCTGAGCTTGGGCTGTGTGACGTGAGTATATATTTGAGTAGTAGCAATATTCTTGTGACCAAGTAGTTCCTGGACATCTCTCAATCCAGCTCCATTATTAAGTAAGTCAGTAGCAAAGCTGTGTCTTATACCATGAGGAGTTAACTGGACAACTAGCCTGGCATTTCGAGCATACTTTTTTACAATTCGCTGCACACTTCTTGAAGTCAAACGAGCACCTTCACCATCTTCAGTGATATCGGGCTTCTTACCAGAATAATGAATAAAGACAGGAGTCCAATTATCATCGCGAGAGCTTAAATATTTTTTTAACCAGATTACTGATCTCTCACTTAAAAAAACCACTCTTGGTTTCCTTCCTTTTCCGATTACGCCAAACTCTCTTCGATCAAGATCAACTTGATCACGATCCAAACTAACTAACTCACTAACACGCAATCCAGTTGAAAACAAAACCTCCAAAATTGCTCGATCTCTAAGTCCAGTTTTTGTTGAAACAGTTGGCTGAGCCAATAATCTTTCCATTTTATCCGAAGTAATAAACTGCATGGAAGTTGGTTCTCCCTTGGGTAAATCAATTTTCTCAGGATGAAGCACTTTAACATCATTTTTTACCAACCACTTAAACCAAGATCTAATTGCAATAACATGATAACTTTGAGTGGTTTTAGCAAGCGTTTCACCCTGATCATTATCCAGACGATTAAGGTAAACCCGATATTTTCTTAATAAATCCTGATTAATCTGACTTAGATGAAAACAACTTTGAGCTTTACACCAGTCAATAAACCTATGAAGATAATGTCGATAATTTCTAATCGTTAATGAACTCAAGTTTTTTTCAACTTCAAGATGCTCAAGAAAATTAATCATCGAAAGCTGGAGCTCGTTATTCTGATCGGTTTTCATGTACAAAGATTATTATAACGTAGAAAAAAAGAGAAGTGAAAATATTTTAGTCAAGAATTCCAGAGGTCAAATTTTTAGCAGAGTAGGGGACAACTTGCTAAAAGAGTATTGTCTTAATTTTGTCCTATGTATCATTGTTTTTTTAGAAAATATCGCAAACATCTGATTAGATTTATATGTTTTGATAGCTTTTGAGCTGCTTAGAATAAGCAATTAATTATATCATCAATATGCAATAATTAGAATTTTTTTAAAAATAGTATAAAGAAAATCGCATGTCTAATTTTTTTGTGATCAGTTTTCCATCGATAAAAATAATATTAATTAAACAAGCTTAATGGATCAAAAAAACAGCTAAAACTACAAACAACCATCATAGCTAAAATAGCTAAAGAAAACTCAAATAACAACTAAAAAAACAATATTGATACTATAGATTGATAAATCAAGTAAATAACCAATGTTTTACCATTAAAGTTATAGATATTAAGCCGTTTAGAGCCCTAAAAACGGCTTTTTATAATGAGTGATGATACTATTATCACGAAAATGAATTGTTTTAATTCATAGATTGAACTCATTTAATGAAAATCACAACAAAATAAAAAATAATAACTGTAGAAAACATAGGGCAGGATTAATAAAGAAATAGATATATTAAATAAATTAGTCTAGAAAAGAGAATAAACAAGATAATTATTAAAGAAAATTGATTTGAGTTATTTTCAGACTATCTTGGTTCTATGTCGCAAAAGTTATATTGTGCGACATAGTATCTTGATTAGACTTGTTACTAACGCCTTCCATTGGAGTAGTGGCCCTCTCTCAGAATGTCCCAGCTACCCGTATCTATCATTATCACTCCCATTAACTTCTACTCCCTGAGGCGATTCGCTCATCTTACTTAAGAAATGAATCTAAATATTTAGAAAAAAGTGTATTCGGGTTTTATATCTTTAATTTAGTTTTGTACAAAATGATACCTTTCCTTTCTCCAACCCTCTCTCTCGCATAGGTCAGCCAAGAACAGAAGTCATACCTAAAAGGAATTTTTGCATCTTTCTGTGAAAATGGTGTAAATAATCATTCACTTAAGGAGAAGATGTTAACAAACCGGGCTAAAATTGCTAAGTTATCCACATTGCTATCTATATCAAAGTGTATCAACTGTCTATATCAAACAATATCATTATTTAAAATTATAGGCTCCTCTTCCCTAGTTCTACTCATATATTTTTTTATCTCTTCTCCACCATCTTTTTTATTATCATTTAAATACAATTCTTGTAGTAAAAAATTTGCTATTCTTCTTTTTTTATCTCAAAAAAAACAATACTATTAATTCTAGACATCTAATACATTATGTAATTCTTTTAATCACTCTACCCTACTTTTTTACCGCAGAATAGGCAAAAATTGATTAGTTAAACACATTACTTAAGTGGGAAAAAAATCAAGAATAGAAGAGCCAATAAAATCCCCATCATCGAGTATTCTGTGATAGTATTTTTAAAAAGTCTGCCTCTCAAAAATGAGTGAAGAATACCTAGAGTTAAATAAATTAGCCCTGTTATAAATAATGAAGCATTCCAGAGAGATATTGGCATCAAAGATAGCAAGATCGCAAACTCTGCTACAAACAATGATATTAATAATGAATAAGCCAACAGATCTTTGGCAATAAAATCCTCGAGATTAACAGACCACAGAGATGTAAATACTAGCGGATAATGAACCAAACAAACCAATAAACCATTCCACCAAAAAGGCAATTTTAGTGAAAAAATCGTATTTGTAAATAATAATGAAGTAAACAAAACTATTAAAAACCCAACAGCGTGAGCAGCATACAGAAGTTGGATTGTTCTTCCTTTCGCAACCGAAAATATATTGCATGTCAAAAAAAGCGCATATAAGCCTAGCCCAAACAACACCAAAACCATTGATCGACTCAATACATTAGCAGGCAATAGAAAATAAAAGAATGAAACGGACATAGCATACAAAGTCGGAAGAGGCACAATTGTTATACGCTCGTGAAGCTGAAGATCATCTGATAGCGCCCACGAAGCGGCTAAGTATGTTAATATTCCCAAACCAGCAACACCCCAATACTTCCACTCAATGGGCAAATACTGCATTGCAAAAAACGCTAAAGACAAAAGAAGCGTTGATATAACAAATTTTTCTCTTCTTCTCATTCTATTAAGTCTTCCTGGTTTAATTCTTCTACACTACAAAAAACACCATCAACATCATCCAACTCAAGAAGTGAGTCAATCAGTAGCTGAAGCTGATTTTTGTGCTCTTCTTCTTGAATCGGCGGGAATGGTGTGGCGCACTTATATTTCCCGTTATTGTCTCTTTGAAACATATATCTCACTGATCCCGGAGATCCCAATGACCCCCCTGCTCTGCTTAGAGCGAATCTAATCTCGGCAGTTGTTCTATTTTTGTTGTCTGTTCTACAAATAATCATTATTCCCACCCCACTTGAGTCGAAACCTTCATAAATTACCTCTTGTAAACTCCCCTCTTGTCCTTTTCCGAGTCCAGCATCAATAGCTCTTTTTATGTTTTCCTTAGGTAAATTTATTTCTTTAGCTTTATCTAGCCATAGTCTAAGAATGGTATTCGTATTTGGGTCACCAGAGCCAGCTTCTCTTACAGATGTACGAATACCTCTAGCGACTTTACTAAACTCCTTACCTCTTTTATGATCTTCTGCAGCTTTTTTATGTTTGATGTTAGCCCATTTGCTATGTCCAGCCATAACTCCTCCTTTGATTATGCACTTATATAGAGATTGTCTATCTTGATTATATCAAACAAGTGTTGATTTGCATTTTTTATAAACTTGACAACTACATTAAAAATCATTATTCTTTGACACAATTGGATCAGGAAATAATCAAAGTTTTCTTGAATGAATTGAAACCTTATGAAAAACATAGCTCCCCTTCAAAAAAAAGCAATCGAGGCTGCCAAACTTGGAAATTGGCAAGAAGCAATTGATCTAAATATAGAAATTCTTGAAGAAAACCCTAACAATATCAACGCCCTTAATCGCTTGGCTTTATCCCAAATACAACTTTCCTTACTTAAAGAAGCTAAAGAAACTCTATGCAAAGTACTGGAACTAGATAAACATAATAAAATTGCACTCAAAAATCTTGATAATGTAAAAAGAAAACACAAAGGAAAGGTTGCTCAATTCGGCGAATGTTCTTCTTATATCGAGGAGCCAGGGAAAGCTAAGGTTATAGAACTAATTAGGCTAAGTGAAAAGAAAAATTTAGCTAAATGTGCTGTGGGACAGGAGTGCGTATTAGATCCAAAAAGTAGCTTTATATCAGTAAATATCGCTGAAACAAATATTTATTTAGGAACATTACCTAAGGAAATATCTATCAGATTAATCAATTTAATTAATGGTGGAAATAGTTATCGATGCATTATTCATTCTATCGAACCTGAGCAGAATAAATGCAAAGTCTACATCGAAGAATTGAATATATCATCAAAAAACATTGGTAAAACTTCATTTCCGATCACAATTGAGACCGAATACCAAGATCCTGAAATTATTTCTCTAGAGCATGATTTGAAAAACAGTCTTTCCATTGAGTTCGACAGTGAAGACGAGGATGATCTTTTAAGTGAAGATAAGCAAGAAGAGTTTGAAGATGCCAATAAATCTCTACTTAACTCGTCAATTCAGGATGACAGTGAAGAAGATGAGTAAATATATAAAAGAGAATCATAGTTAATCTGAAACTCCAAGAATCAAGATAATATCAGCTCTATATCTTGATATAAAATCATTTGATTCATCTAAATTCAAGATTTTATACTGATTAAGCAATCTAGAACTAATGTCCCGCGCCAAATCTTGACACCCAGATTTATTAGATATAGCTACAGCATTATTACTTCTTTTTTCGGCCAAACTGTCAACTCGGACTACTCTTAGTCCAGATTTTTCTATAATGCTTGATACTTCTTGAGCATACCCAGAAATATCAGTGGCATTAATAATCACAACTGAACAGTCACTGGAATAAACACCAGGAAAAGATTGAGTTCGTGAATAAATTTTAAGATCATTCCATTCCGAAAAAAACATTAAGGCCCAGTTTTGGATTGACTGCCTAAATGAAGCTAGAGAGATTTTTTCTGCCATACGCTTCTTAACAACATCTCTTATGAAATACACATCTATCTCCCCTCCATATTTATCCAATTGACCTTCTTCAACCTCAAAATAAATTACTTCATCTACCAATCTACCTACCATCCATGAAGAGTTAGCTTCTTTCAATAGTTTTGCAGTATCTTTGGATAAAGAAAAATACTCTGTAATTGTTCCTTCGGTAATGGATAAATCATTCATGTTTAGCCATCGAAAAGAATAGTCATCGTCTATTAAATAAAGTTCCATTTCATTAGCATCAGCATTGAAATAAGCATAATAAATTTTATTGATTTCAGAACTAGATTTATTGAAAATGAATATAAATGATTTTGGAGATTGATCAAAAATAATAGTGGGGAAAAATAACCAAACCGAGGTCAAAACCAATAAAAGAAGAAATAGCAAAAGAGCGATCGCCGATAGAAATTTTGATATTTTCTTTAAAAATAAAAAAAGTCTAACTGTCGGCGAACGTTTGTCAGACCGATGACTCTTATTTATGACTTGAATATAATCTTTCATAGGAAAGACCACAAAAGTATTTAGTTAACCACGCAAACGATAATTTTATAGTTAATTTACTCCTAAAATTTAATCTGGAATATCTATCCAGATTAATCTCTAGTTTAGCAAAAAAAAAGAAATTGTTTAGAAGTACTACTCACCCAACTCAAAACGCGTGAATCTAGATAAAACCATTTTTTCTCCAATTTTGCCACTAAGTAACTTAATCAATGTTTCAATATTAAGGCTTGAATCTTTAATAAAATCTTGGCTTAAGAGCTCCTCGACTGTTTCTGGGTTCATCGCTGCAACTTGCATCGCTATGTCTTTGGCCATTTCTTTAAACTCGCTATTTTGAGCTACAAAATCAGTCTCACATCGAATCTCAACCAAAGCCCCCACCTTACCATTAACGTGAACATACTGAGCTATTAGTCCTGCTGTAGTTGCCCTATCCTGGCTCTTTTCTGCTCTCGCTAGCCCTTTCTTAGCAACTAAGTCCTCAGCCTTTTTAAAATCGCCTTCAGCCTCTTCAAGAGCCTTTTTGCAGTCTAAAACCCTGGCTCCAGTAACCTCTCTTAATTTTTTTATTTCTACTGCTGATATTTTTTTCATTTTTTAACCTTCTTGTTTACCTAGTTGATATGCCTTAGCAATCTCTTCAACTATAAAAGAAATACTTTTTACCGAATCGTCGTTTGCTGGAATAACCAAATCAACTAAATCTGGATCAGCATTGGTATCAGCTAAAGCTACCAAAGGAATATCGACTGCATTAATCTCTTTAACAGCAACTCTTTCTTTAATTGGGTCAACCACAAAAACAACATCTGGAGAAGATTTAATATCCCTAACACCATCAAAAAATCTCTGTAATCTAACCAACTCTTTTTTTAATTGAGATTGCTCAAATTTTGTGAAAGATTTATACTCCCCTGCCTTAAACTTATTTTCCATCGAGATCATTCTTTTCACCGATTTACTGATCTGCTCCCAATTTGAAAGAAATCCACCCAGCCATCTTGAGGTAATGTGCATCATCCCCGTTTCACTTGCCACCTTTGAAACAACTTCGCGGGCATGCCTTTTAGTACCGATCATAATAACTTTTTTATTTTGTTTACCCAAAAGATAAAAGTAGTTGTAGGCTTTTTGTAGCTGCTGAGCAGTTTTAGCTAAATCAAAAATATGAACTCCTTCTTTGTCTGAATAAATAAATTCATCCATTTTTGGGTTCCATTTGCTTCGCTGATGGCCAAAATGACATCCAGCATCAAGCAAATCCTTTAAATCATACTCCGGAGCTTTACTAGGTATCTTTGAGAAATCGATCGATGACATATTTTTTGTCCTTGTTCTTTTTGATTTTCAGTATCAGTGAGAATCAAAAACAGCCTTATTGAGAAAAATCAGGACTTTAACTCAACTGGCTTATCATTAATAAGTTAAGAGTGAGAGTATACCACAACAAAGATATTTTTCAAATAAACTCAATCTAATATTATTCTCACCTCTCCGCCTCTCCAATCATCGTCTTAATTCGAATAATATTCTCTAAATCCGGTCCTTTGTTATCAAAACCAGGAACTTCTGTAATAATGGGGACATTAGAAATTATAGAACTTTGTAAAAATTCTTTTAGATCACCTTGGGGTATTTTCCCCTCCCCTAAATTATCATGTCGGTCATTACCTGAATCAAAATCAACCTGGCTGTCATTTAGATGAACACATTTTAAAGAGTTTGCTAGATTCAATCTTTTGATTTCACTCAATAAGTCAGGATGATTTTCATCAACAAATTCTGAACTTGAAACTAAGGGATATCCTGCAGCAAAAGCGTGGCAAGTATCAACACACCAGCCCACTCTTTCATCATGCAAACCCTCTAAAAGCCAAATAATCTCATTAAGATCTGAAGCAATTTTTCCCTTTTGACCAGCAGAGTTTTCTATCAATAAAGTACTGTTTACTGGAGCTTTGGAAAGAATACCTCGCAACGTTTCTAATAACGAATCTTTAATTGATTCCCAACCTTTTCCTAAATGACTACCAAGATGAACCACCACTCCAGAACCTTTAATCACACTATCAAACTTTAACTCATGAGCTAGAGAGTCAATGGATTTTTGTCTTAAATCACCTTTTGGAGAAGCTAAATTAATTAAATAAAGAGCATGGGTAAAAATTGATTCTAAGCCTAATTTTTCTTTTTCTGAAAACATTTTTTTTAGATCATTTTGATTAGGTAATTCTCTATTCCAAGACCGAGGACTACCCGAAAAGATCTGCATGCAGTTACATTTAATCTTCGCTGCTCGTTGCACGGCTTTGTCAAGTCCTCCTGCCATCGAAACGTGAGCACCAATTAATCTTTTTGGCATTACTTTTTTATAGACTAATTATTAGAATCGCTATTTTCAAAAGCATCGATTATCATTTGCAAGTCTTTGTAAAGATCAGCTTTAAGAACCATTTTTTTTCCAGATTCAGGGTGAGAAAAACTAATCGCTGATGAATGTAAAAACTGTCTTGAACACCATAGTTTATCTAAAATACTCCTCTTTTCTCCCCCATATACTGAATCAGAAACAATGGGATGACCCATGTGAGACATATGGACTCTGATTTGATGGGTTCTTCCTGTTTTGGGCATACACTCCACTAATGAAAAACCCTGTTGATAAGAAGTTAATTTCTTCTTGGTTTTTGAAGAGTTCAAACGTTCATCTAAATGAAAAATGGAAAAATCATGTGGAGAGTAATGATGTAAAACTCGATAATGAGTTGAGGATGTTTTTCCGTCAATATCAGCTCTAAATTTGTGACGATTAGTTGTAGAACGAGCAATTGGCACCCTAATTACACTCGATTCCACTCTCATTTTCCCATGAACTAAGCAAAGATATTTCTTTGAAGTCTTTCTATCTTTAAATTGTTTTAATAGATTAACTAAAGTCCCGGGGTCCTTTGCTAATAACAATATGCCACTGGTGTCCTTATCCAATCTATGAATTATTCCTTGCCTTTGTAAAAAAATTTCTTCAGGTGTTCCATATTTTTCAGAAAAATCTTCTTTAATTAAGTGTTGCCACTGATTTTTACTTTCTCCAATTTTTTCAAACTTCTTTTCTCCACCAAGCCACTCAACAAACCAAGACTGAATAGTGTCATCTTTAACCGTTTTTGCCTTATTAACCACAATTCTTGGCGGTTTATTAATAGCCATTAGATATTTATCTTCAAATACAATTTGTGGAGTCATGGACAATCCCTTTATTAATTTTTTCTATTTCTTAACAGCCAAAAATCTTTTTTCTGAAAATGAAAACAGTGTTCTATTAGCCCTAATTAGAAGAATAAATAATGAGAAAAACAAGAGCAATACATTAAAAATTAAATCTAAGGCAAAATCACCAATAATAAAAACTGGACTTTGAAAGAAAGAAATAATTATCGAAAACAAAGAGTAAGAGAAGATAAAACTAACAAAGACAAAACCGGTTTGCGCACTTTTTTTTCCTGAACGATACCACTCAAATGTTCTATAGTGATACTCAAGCCAATTCAAACCCTTAAAAATACAAATGTGGAATATTAAATAATATAGTTGTATTGGATGTCTTTTTTCAAAAACACTTGGAAAAATTACTCCCCATGGTAAAGATGTTGCATTCCCAAATCTAATACCAGCCAAATAATAACCAACATTAACCCAAATTAAACCCATAGTTACCGCCTGGGCCCACCAGTCAAGAACCTCAAAGGCATCCCATTTCTGTTTTTTTGAAAAGAAATACAAAAAAATAGTGGCTCCGCACAATCCAAATAATAACTGTGATCCTGGAAATTGGATAAAGTTAAACCACTTCAAAAAATCCCAACCAAATTTTGACCACGAAAAAAAAATGTATCCAGCCCGAGCAGTTATCCATCCAAAGATAAAAGAAAGTAAAAAACCGTCAAAAACTTTTGTTTCTTGATAATTTTCTTCTCTAGCTCTCTTCCAAAAAATCATGGCAGTTATTAAAAAAGCTAAAACTTCAAAAATGCTTATTGTACGTAACTGAAAAGCCCCAATTGAGAAAATTGTTTCAAACATAATATACCAGCAGTTCTTTATAAAACTTGTGCCGCGGGTGAGAATCGAACTCACACAAGGAAACCCTCATGGGTTTTTGAGACCCACGCGTCTACCAATTCCGCCACCGCGGCAGCAACTGAGCCATATTCTAGCAGTATCTCTTGCCTTTTTCCACAAAATAAAGCATAGTTATAGATAATAATTATTTATGAACTACTTTCAAGAAATAGCCACTAGCTTATTTAGCGTAACCAGTATTTGGTCTGTGATTTTTAGAGCTTTTTTATGGATAGCTATAGCAATCATTATTTTAGTTGCTACCGATCACCCTCACCCAGAACAAAGTGCAAAAAATGTTAAAAGTTATTTAGGATTCTTTATTCTTTTTGTCGTAATCTCAACTAGCATGATCTTTTTACTTTTCGGAGTCATCTCTGTATAACTTATTTCAGATTACGTATTTTCTTGAAATTAAGACCTGACTCCAACAACAACTTACCCAATTTTATTTTCCATTCCGAAGAATTTAATTCTATCTCCTCTAAAGAATAAGTCAATTTCTCCCAGCGGACCATTTCTGTGCTTGGCTACTCTTAGAGATACTTGCTCACGGATATCCTCATCCTTTCGATATAAAAACATCACTACATCTGCATCTTGTTCAATAGCTCCTGACTCCCTTAAATCAGACAATTGCGGACGTTTCTCTCCCCTGCTCTCAACAGCACGAGACAGTTGAGAAAGCGATAAAATTGGGATTCTAAGCTCTCTAGCAATATTCTTTAGTCCCTGAGATATTTCTGATACTTCTTGAACACGATTATCGATTGTTTTTCCGTGGGCTAATTGCAGATAATCAACCACTATTAAATCAATTTCATGTTCGGACATCAGTCTTCTAGCTTTAGTTCTCATCTCATAAATACTTAATCCTGGAGTATCATCAATATATAAAGAAGCATCAGCTAAAACTCCCATCGCATCAGATATCTTAAGAAAGTCTTGTTGATTTAAGCGACCTGTTTTTAACTTCCAAGCATCAATGTCTGCTTGAGCAACCAGTAGTCTGTCTACGAGTTCCTCTTTACTCATTTCAAGCGAGAAAAATCCTACTTTTTTCTTGTATTTAACAGTTATATTTTGAGTAATATTCAGGGCAAATGCAGTTTTTCCCATTCCTGGTCTTGCCGCCAAAATGATTAAGTTGGATTTTTGCATTCCAGCCAGCAAATTGTCTAAGTCTTGAAAGCCAGAAGGCACTCCTCTTAAATCACCCTGATTTTTTTGTAACTCATCAAGACGTTCAAAACTCTCTACTAAGGTATCTTTAATCGGAATGAAGTCTTTTGCTGAATGCGTTTGCGAAATCTTAAATACCTTTGATTCAGCTGAATCCAACACGTCTTGAGCACTTTTACCACTATCAAAGGCTTGCTCGCTCATCTGCCCAGAAATAGTGATCAGCTGTCTTTTTACATAATACTCTTTGATCAATTTTGCATAGCTTTCAGCATTAGCAGCCGTTGAAACAGTATTTGAAAGTTTGGCAATAGCGCTCGAACCGCCAACTTTAGTTAAAACCTTATTCTTTTTGAGCTGATTGGCCAAAGTAACCACATCAATGGCTTCTCTGGTTTCATACAATTGGGTCATGCTTTCATAAATCAGTTGATGAGAGCGGTCATAAAAGCTGTCTGGCTCTAAATAGTCAGAAACTTTAATGATTGCCTCTTCGTCAATGAGAATTGCACTTAAAACAGACTCTTCTGCTTCAAGGTCATGGGGAGGTACCTTGGGATCCATATCTTACTCCTGGGCAGGAAAATAAATACTTTTGTGAATTGAAATCATTTTAGTCTATTTATGACTGTTCTAAAACCACCAACTCCATCTCTTCTGGCAAATTACTGCGAACAATATTTAATTTATCAATTGCTTGTGGTTCGGCTTCATAGGCCTTTAAAAAATCCTCAAGAGGATTCAAGTCAGCGAAAATTTTCTCGTCATGACCAGGTAATTTATAACTCATTGGGATAACAATGTTTGGTTCTAGAGATCGAGCTACTTTTATAGCATTTTTGGCATCAAGACCCAAATAATTTCCAACAGGAAGAAACAAAATATCAACCAAACCAATAGCAGAAATTGTTTTTTCGTCTAAAACATGTCCCAAACCTCCCAAATGGCAAATTCTAAGTCCATCAGCTAAAACC
>Ga0123335_1006654_pt1 | contig 13346 bp, 10 predicted proteins | sample BiotimSIPDNA_2_FD_89707 | JGI IMG/M metagenome (GOLD analysis project Ga0123335, IMG submission 89707) | Anaerobic biogas reactor microbial communites from Washington, USA - Biogas_R2 time_0 SIP DNA | ecosystem: Engineered > Bioreactor > Anaerobic > Unclassified | place: Washington, USA... | reverse complement strand
CCGCGACATCGGCAAGCACGTGCCCTTGGGCGTGATGCTGGCCAAGGATTCGGTCCGCAGCCGCATGCAGCGCGAGGACGCCGGCATGAGCTACACCGAATTCAGCTACATGCTCCTCCAGGCTTTCGATTTCGTGCATCTCTACGAGCGGTTCGGCTGCGAATTGCAAGTCGGCGGCAGCGACCAGTGGGGCAACATCACGGCCGGCATCGACCTCGCCCGGCGGCTCTGCGGCGTGCAGCTTTACGGCTGCACCTGTCCCCTGCTCACGCGCAGCGACGGGGCCAAGATGGGCAAAACCGAGTCGGGCACGATCTGGCTCTCCGCCGTGCGGACCAGCCCCTACCAGTTCCATCAATATTGGATCAACCTGGACGATGCCGACGTGGGCCGCTGCCTGCGGTATTTCACCGACCTCGGCCGCGAGGAAATCGACGCGATTATGGTCGAGCATCAGGCCGATCCGGGCAAGCGCGCGGCCCAGCGGCGGCTGGCAGTCGAACTTACCCGCTTGGTGCATGGCGAAGACGGCCTGCGCTCCGCCGAACGGGCAACCGAAGTCTTCTTCGGGGCCGAAATCAGCGATCTGGACGACGCCCAACTGGCGGGCATCTTCGCCGACGTGCCCAGCAAGGAACTGCCCCGCGCGAAACTCGACGCCGGACTGCCGATCGCTGAAGCCCTGGTCGAATCCGGCCTGTGTAAGAGCAAGGGCGACGCCCGGCGAATCGTCGAACAAGGCGGGGCATACGTCAACAACCGGCGGATCGACGGCATCGACGCAACGCTCGACGCCGGCAGCCTCGCCGGAAAAACGACGATGATTCTCCGCTCGGGCAAGAAGAAATACGCCCTGCTGCGGTTCGTATAGCAGGGATTAGTCATAAACCGCGCGGCGCAAGCCGTACTAGACAGAAACTCAAAGCGGCACGGCGCAAGCCGTCCGGTAACGACCGCGTGGGGCAATGCAAATACCGGACGGCTTGCGCCGTTCCGCTTGCGCTATGCCGCTTGGACTATGAAATGACCGAACTCGAGCAAAAACAACTCGGCACAACCCTCTGAAACATCGCCGACACGCTGCGAGGAACGATGAACGCGAACGACTTCCGCGATTACATGCTCTCGTTCCTGTGACCAACTCCCGAACCGCGAAATGCACCCATCAGTGCTGTACCCTTTTTTCCAGTTGTTTTTTTACTCGGGTGAGAAATTCCGCACTGGGCAGGCCGTAGGGGCGGAACTTCTCGGCCACGCCTTGGCCTTCGTCGTAGAGAATCGCTCGATGCACGCCCAGCTTGGCAGCTTCGGGCGAGTCCATCAAACTGCTCGAATCGTTGGCGTTCATCTGGAACAACACGCGCAGCTCGAAGTCCTGCATCGCGCGGCGGTCGAGCATCCGCGAAACGTTGGCGTAGGTATCGCACCAGATCAACACGTGGATGCCCAGCGGCGGGCCTTCGGCCAGCAAGGCGGCAAGTTGCTTCGGCGGGGCGGCCGCCTCTTCGTCGCCGCTGGAGAAGCCGTAGTCGTCTTCTTTGCGAAGGTCGCGGAAGCGGCCCAGATTGTAGAGGAATAAAAAGACGGGCGGGTTGTCCTCGCGGCCCGCTTCACGGCGAGCGGCCAACGCGGCGTGGAGTTCGCCGACGATCCGCGCCGCGTCGCGCACGCCGCCGATCTCGACCGAGTGCGGAACGACGGCCGCCAGCCGCTTCCAGAAGCCTACCTCGGGCGCATCGGCGCGCATGCCGTCGAGAATAAAGAAAGACGGGGGACAAGGGGCGGAGGACGGGAGATCGGTGTCTGGAGACGCGGCGGCTAAACCGCCCGCACTCGCACTGCTCCCCTCTCCCCTCTCCCCTCTCCCGCCGGCGGCGAGGCTGATAAAGCATCCGGCCAGCACGCCGAGGGCGGCTTCCTCGCGGTGGCCGACCAGCAGCAGATTGCTCCCGTTTTGCGGTAAAAACGTCGCCGAGGTCGGTTCCTTGATGGCCACGGCCGAGCCGAGCCAAGCCTGCACGCCGGGCGCCTGTTCAGAAGGGCCGTCGGGCGAATCGAGCAATTCGCCGAGCGGCTCGTTGTTGGCCAGGTCGGCCAGCACGTTACCCTCGAAGACGATTTGCGGCGGCGTTTTCGTCTTCCGCCGCTTGTGCAATTCGGAGATGCGGGCGAGATAATCGTCGCGCTCGTTGTCCGGCAGCCACACGACCTGAAACGGATGGTTCCCTTCGTAGAGGCCGTTGGCGTCGTTGTAGATCGCCTCGCCGGGCCGGGTCAACAGCCGGGCGGCCGTGTTGTCTTCGCTGAGGATCAAATGGGCGTCCGACTCGCTGCATTGCAGGGCGATGCGCACGGCCATTTGGCCGATGGTGCTGCGGGCGAGCGTGTAAGCACCGCCGAGCGTCTGCGAACCGAGCATCACGTGGATGCCGAACGCGCGGCCCTGACGCACCAGCCGGTCGAGCAGCAGCGTCGATTCCTGGGCGATGCGGTCGTCTTCGGTGAACAGTTCCTGGAACTCGTCGATGATTAGCAATATGCGCGGCAGGCGGACATTCGGTTCGGCCGCGCGGAAGCCCTTCAGGTCTTGCAGCCCGCGGCGGCGGAACATGTCGCCGCGCGAGCGCAGCTCGTCGTCGAGCCGCTGGAGCACGCTGAGTCCGAATTCCCGCTCGCTTTCGATCGCCACCACGCGGGCGTGGGGCAGTGCGAAGCGGGAGTAGGCCTTGAATTCCACGCCCTTCTTAAAGTCGATCAGATACAATTCGACTTCGTCGGGTGCGTAGCGCAGGGCGAGGTTGGTTATCAAAACGTGCAGCAGCGTCGATTTGCCCGAGCCGGTCTTGCCCGACACCAAAACGTGTTGCGACGTGCCGGCGCCGAGGTTCAGGTGTTGCAGTTTCATGGCGCCGGCGCGGCCGAGCGGCACGTCCACGCCCGCGCGCCCGTCGGCCGTCCACCAGTCGTTTTCCTCGGGAATGATGCAGGAGAAGGGTACTTCGACGCGGCCGCTGTCGCGGGCGGCGGCGCCGACCTCGCGGACGATCTCCTTGAACCGCTCGACCGACGGCGGTTGCGGATATTCGACCGGAAGCGCGCCGTACTCGTCATGCTTCCAGGTGAAATGTTCGCCGCTCCAATCGAGCGCGAACGCCTCGGATTCGAGATCGGCGAGTTGGAAATTGCGGGGCAGGGGCGACTTGGCGTCGACGCTGAGCATGACGAACACGCCGCAGCGGGCGCCGCTGGCCACGATGCTCTTCAACCGCTGGGCGGCGACTTCCGAAAAATTGGCCGGAAAATTCGCCACCGCCAGCACCCGATACGGCTCGGCCATCTCGCCGGCGAAGGCGTTGTATTCCTCGATCGACTGGAACTCCTTGCGCAGATACACCTGGATGACGTTCTCCATGTGTTTCGTCAGGTCGGCCAGGCGCTGTTCGATGTGTGCCGAATCGGTCCAGATTCGGCTGGCGACCAACTGCTCGTCGAAGTCGGCCAGGTGCATGAAGGCCGAGAAGTTTTCGCCCAGCCCGACCGGGTCGATGATCGTGAACCTGACCTTGCTCGGCGGCATCGAGGCGAGCATTCGCAGCATTGCGCTTTGCATCAATTCGACCGCGGCGGATCGCCCTGCGCCGCCGGTCTTCAGCAGCAGCAGCGATTTTCCGGGGAAGGGGAGTGCGAGCGGCATGGTGAACTCCGTCCGCTCGGGGCGGAGCCGCTCGTCTTCGGGGATGCCCCCTTCGAGATCGGCGAGCCGCACCTTCGTATGCGCCAGCGGAATCGCCGGCGGAATCTCGCTCGGCGGGGACCACCGCCGCCAATCGTCGCCGCTCCAGTCGGGGAACGAATCGCGCGACCGGCGGTAGGCATCGTCGAGCGTGCGGCTGAATTGCGAGATCCCCTCGCTCCAGCGCTCGGCCATTTCGTGCCAAACGCGGTCGAAGGCGTCTTGGCTTTCCTTGACGGTCCGATCGCGTGCGGTTTCGATCCGCCGCGATTCGGATTGATATTCCTCGTCCAAGCGGCGGAGCAGGGCGGGGTATTTTTCCTCGATTTGACGGAGGGCATCGCCGCGTTTGGCGGCCAGATCGGCCAGTTTCTTGGGATAGGCCTCCTCCGCGCGGCGGAGGTCGTCCGTCCGCCGCCGGTCGATTTTCGCGATTGCGGCGGCGTATTCTTTTTCGGCCTTTTCGGATCGTTCCTTGTGCTGGGCGATGATGGCGGCGTCGAGTTTTTTACATTCGGCTTTCGAGGTTTCCAGGACGGCGGGATTTCCCAGCCCGGCCTCGAGCAGCGTTTGCCGCAGCGCGAGATAAACCTCGATCGAACGGCGTTTGGCGATGCGGTAAATCCAACCGCCGATGGACCCTCCGACTACCGCCGCCGCTAAACAACTCAGCGGCGCCCAACGCCAGTCCAACGGACCGAGCAACCACACCGTGGGAATGGCAGTCATCAGCCAGATCAGGAAAAACATCCACAGCGGCCGCAGACCTTGGAACAAGTTGGGCAACCGCTGGTCGGCCAACTCGCGGTATTGGGCCTGCGCTTTCTCGAGCGCCGAACAGAAGCGTCGGCCGGGATGTTTTTCCAAGACGGGCGTCGTCGGTCCGGGCGGAGAAAGCCCCTCCCAGAATCCGCGATGCTGCATCAACGCGGCCGACTGCCGGTGCAACTCATCCAACTGGCTCCAGCGCGCTTCCAAACCCTCGACAATCTCTTGCAGGGGGACGTTCAATCCGCCCCGGGCGGCGTCGCTCGACTCGATCGCTTCCCAGTGCGAGTCTTGCTGCTTCTGCTGAGCCGACTGGATGTCGGCGGCGTGCCGGGCATCGATCTCGGCCAGAACGGATTCGTATTCCGCCGCCACCGTCTCGCGCCGAGCCTGATACTTGTTTTCGGTTTCTTCGAGAACAGCCGCGTATTCCTCCTCGGTTTTTTCCTTTTCTGCCTGATAGCGCTCGTCCGTCGCGCGGCGCGAGTCCTGGAATTGCTTCTCGGCGGCCTTTTGCCGCGCGGCAAGCTCGGCCCGCGATTGCTCCTCGACCGCGCGGCGGTCGGCCGCTAGGCGGCAAAGATCGTCGAGCAGGCGTTGCGGCGCTTCGGACGAGAAACAGTCGCTCATCGATAGCCCTTCTCTTCGGAGCCGCAGTCCCGTTCGGCGGCGATAAGCACTTCGTTCAGTTTCGCGATTGCATCGAGCATTTTGCGCACGTTCGGCTCGATCGGCGCCAAGTGTTTTTCCTGATACCGGCGATAGGCGTCGTCGTTCCACTGGGTTTCGACAGCCGCCAGCGTGACGCGGAATTTCTTCAGCGACATCTCGAGTTTGGCGACAAAGGTGTTCAAGTCCCAGTCTTTCACGGTTTCTCGCCTTCCTGCCCGCGCTCGGCCAGATCGATCGGGGCCGCGGCATCGGGCGGGGTTTCCAATGAAATATAGTTTACCAGCGTCTCGCTCATCTGGTTCAGGGCGGCGGCCGCGCGCTGCAAGTCGGTTTCGAGCCAGATGGAGAATTGCGAGCGGACTCGCTGAAAATCGTCCACCGCGCGATCGATTTTTGGCGTCCAGCGGCGAACCGCCTCCAGCTTTTCATTGGCGGTTTCCAGACGGCGCTTGGCGCGTTCGACGGCGCGCTTCTCGTCTATGCAGGCGGCCGCGTGGTCGCCGACCCGGCGGGTCAGCATCGCCTGCTGAAGCTGTAGCCGGGCTTGATTCAGGGCCTCGTATGCCCGCTCCCGCTCCTTGGTCCAGTACTGCTTGCGATCGTGATGAATCCAATCGTCGATGCGCCGCAGCTCGATTTCCAGGTCGTCCAGCGCGGCGGCCGACTCGCCACGAAACTTCTGCAGCGCGGCGGTAAGCAGCGGCAATGCGTCGATGGAAGCGACTTTCGCGGAGCGGGCCATGAGCTACCTCTGCTGCAAATATTCCTCGATGATTTCCGCCTTTCGCGCCAGGTAAGGGACGTGCCGGTCGATGACTTCGATGAAACGGCCCAACACTTGTATTTGCCGCTCGAACTCTTCGGCGAATTTCTTCTGTTCCTGGTCGCGCCAAGTCCGCTCGAGCACGGCGAGTTGCCCGCTGAGGGATTTCACGCGCTCTTGCGTGTCGGAACTAAACTTTTTGAGGCTTTGCGCGAAGCGCCTCAATTCCTCGGGATCGACTATTGCTTGCGGCATTTTTAGTGGCTGGTGGTTAGCGGCTAGTGGTTAGTGGCTAGTGGTTAGGAACCGCGTCATAACAACCTGCATCATTTTTCCAACAATCGAGGAACGCTAATTCCCACTAATCTTCACTAATCACGAGTATTAGTGGTGATTAGTGGTTATTAGTGTTCCAAGAATGCAATCAAGTTATTCTGTCACGGTGCCTTAGTGGTTAGTGGCCGGAGGTTAAGTGGCTAGCCACTAGCCACTAGCCACTAACCACTAGCCACTGCTTCCTCACGCTCTCGAAAGATAATCTCCGGTGCGGGTATCGACTTTAATTCTTTCTCCCTGGCCAAGATACTCGGGCACTTGCACGACGAGTCCGGTTTCGAGGGTGGCGGGTTTGGTCCGCGCGGTGGCCGAGGCCCCCTTGATGCCCGGGTCGCATTGCGTAACCGTCAGTTCAACGGTAAACGGCAATTGAATGCCCACGCATTGATCGTTGTAGATTAGCGCCTGAATGCCTTCGAGTTCCTCGGTCATGTATTTCAGTTCGTCTTCCAGGTCTTCGATCGGCAAGGCATACTGTTCGTAGTTGCCGTCGTCGAGCAGATGCACGAAGTCCTGGTCGGAATACATGAACTTGACCGGGCGGCGTTGGAAGTCGGCCTCGTCCATCGACTCGCCGCCGCGCAGGGTGATGTCCACCTTTTGCTTGGTAATCAGATTGCGTGCCCGAAACTTGTAAAAAGTGGCCGCGCCGCGCGCCGAGGGGCTTTGCACGTTGATCGTCTCGATCATGCACGGCGATCCGTTGAAGTTGAGAATGTGTCCTCGTTTGATGTCTTTTGCGATCATGTTGCGGGGATGCCCGAAAGCTCCCTTGCCTCCTGTACGGACTTAAATGGATATTGCGATTACTCCGATAAAAACGTGCCCGCCTGCGGGTCGACGGCCACTCCGCCGGTCAAGCGGGCCAGCGCTTCCAACACCATCAACAACGTGCTGGGGTCGAGCATCTCGTCTTCCAAGGCGTCGTCTTCCGATACTCGCTCGAAGTGTAGCACGTCGAAGCGGGCGTCGTATCGCTTGATTTGCTCCCAGGGGACGGGCGGCGGGGCATCGGCACCCAGCTTTTTCATGTCATCGATCAACGCCGCGCTTTGCTCGAACACCTCCGCGCCGTCGATATAGCAAATGTCCAACCCCGCAAAATCGTCGGGTGAAACAACCGTCAGCGAATCGAACAAACCATCCTCTTCGCTGGGGTTGCTCAGCTCGAAACGATTGTTCAGCGCGGCGATCGTCTTGACCACCTTCGCCAGCTTGGGGCGGCGACTGGAGTCGAACAGTACGAAACAGGTTTCGCGCCAACGGTAGTTGTCGTTTTCGAACATCGACATGATCGTCGGCCTTTTTCAGTTGTCGGTTATCAGTTGTCGGTTATCAGCAATCAGGGGGCGGAGGATAGCAGGCGGCTTCCATGATCCTTCATCCTTCAACTCCCAACTCGCGCGAGCGTTTGGCGGCCGCCTCGACCGCCGCGATTACGGCGCCGCGGAATTCATGCGCATCGAGCGTTTTCAATCCGGCGACGGTCGTCCCGCCGGGGCTTGCCACGTCGTCGATCAGTTCGGCCGGCGGTCTGCCGGCGGCGAGGACCATTTCGGCCGCGCCGCGGGCGGTTTGCGCGGCCATCGCGGCCGCGGCTTCGGGGGGCAATCCCAAACGCTTGCCGGCCTCCCCCAGCGCGTCGATCATTTGGTAGACGAAAGCCGGCCCCGAGCCGGACAAACCGGTGACGGCGTCCATTTGATCCTCGCCGACCTTCCAGGCCGATCCCAACGCGCCCAGCAAGCGCTCGACCAACAGCCCGTCTTCGGCCGACGCCCGCTCGCCGAGGCAGTAGGCCGAGGCCCCTTGTCCGACCAGACAGGGGTTGTTGGGCATGACGCGGATCACTCGCGGCCGTTGGCCGAACCATCGGGCGAGCAGCTCGAGCCGAATGCCCGCCGCAATGGACACCAGCAGCGAAGCTTCGGTTGCGACGCCGCGCAGACCCTCGGCAACCGCGGCCATCGTCTGCGGTTTGACCGCCAGGAAAATCACGTCCGAGCGCTCGGCAAGCAAGCGATTGTCGTCGGTTGTCGGCGCGGACGTGGCTTCGGTGAAACGGCGCAGGGCATGTTCGTCGATGTCCGAGGCCAGCAGACGGTCCGGCGCGGTCAATTCGGCCCGCAAAAAACCCCGAGCGAGCGCCGTCGCCATTCTTCCGGCGCCGATAAAACCAATCCGCTGGTCTATCATGCTATTGCCGCCGTTGTGTTATTGCCAGTGTTCCGTTGCCATTATGCTAAGGGAAAACCGCCCGATCCGTCAAGCTGGGGCGCAAGAAGGAAGCGGCACTTTTTCCCGGTTTTTTTCGTTGCGGCGGGGGGAATATATCATTCTTCCAAACGAGCAGCCAACACCCATTGAACCCCGCGGCCGATCTGGAACCTGCGAATCACTCCGAACGCATCGCCGTGGATGTGGAAGTTTTCACGAGTGCCGCCCGTTTGAGAAATAATGCGGTTAAGCACAGCTTCGTCTTCAAGCAGGTAATCGGGACGCCGCGACTTCCACCGTCTTGCCAAGACGGGGGCGGTCGGGGTGTGGAACCGGCCTCCGTTGCGCGCGACCAAGAGAGCCGTTTCCGCGTCGGGCAGTCCGTAGACGTAATCGTAAACCGGATGGCGCGAAAAATACGCCAAAGCCCCGATCCGCCGCGTGGCGATCACCGAATCGGCCGGCAAATTGTCGCGCATCCATACGGCCGGGCCGACCAAGTCCTTGCTCGCCATCACATAGCCGGGGTAACCGTCCAAGGCCGCAAGTTTATCGCGGCAGTCGTACGTCGCGGTCAGCGCCAGCAGAACGACGACCGCCGCCATCGCGGCGTGCTTCGTCCGATGCCGCCAGGGGAACGGCAAATCGCGGAACTCGATTACGCCCGACCATAGAAGCAACAACGCCGCGGGAAGATATGGGGCGAAAAATCGGGCCGTCGCGGTCCAGTCCGGCGGGCTGTAGACGGCGAACGCCAATCCCGCGATCGCGACGGCAGCCAGCATATCGGCCCCGGCCGCCGATGCCCGCCGCAGGCGATAGTAACCCAACGCCAGCAACGGCAGCGATATCCAGCCGACGATCGGAAACGGTATGTTCGAGTTGTTGCCCGACAAAAAAGCGTAAGCGTTTTGGATCGCCAATTCCAGGTTGCTCGGTTTCGAGTGAAATGTGTTCGGCACGAGATCGCCGAAATAGGACCACCGCGCGGCGGTGATTGCCGTCAGCATCCCCGCCCAGACCAAACAGCAGCCGATCAGCCTTTTCCGATCGCACGCGCGATATAGATGGAGCATCGCGTAAATTGGAAAGACAATCGCCGCTTCGGGATGCGCGAGCGACGCCGCCGCGCTTAACGCCGGCAGCCAAAACGAAGCGGCGCGAAACAGGGCGATGCAGCAACAGGTCGATAGCAGCGCGGCCAACAGGGCGGTTTCCATGCCGGCGGTGGAAAAATAGATGAAGTCGAAACTGCCCGCCAACAGCACCGCCGGCACGACGGCCAGCGTGAAGGAATCGTTGTGTTCCGCGTCCTTCACCGCAAACACCCGGCCGGCGGCGACCAGCAGGATGAATACGAAGATAACCAGCCCCAGCCCGAGCAGTTTGGCGACCACCGGCGGGGGCGCCGGCCCGGTCAGCGCGGCCACGATCAACAGCCAGCCGATGTTCGTCACGCCTTCGACGGGCCGATCGCTCGGGTGGAAAACGAAGCCGTGTCCGGCCCTGAGGTTTTCGATGTATTGGAACCCGGTGTAGGCGTCGTCGACGAAGCAATCGCTGGTCTTCAGCGCGAAGAGCAATACGCAGCCGCTAAGCACCAGCAACACGCACCATATTTTCAGGGCCTCGGTCGCGCGGTTTCCGGCGGTGATTTGCGTGGATTGGTTCATCCACAATTATAGCTTGTCGAAAAAGGGGCGCCGCTGCGGATTTTCGCGGAAAATCCCGCTATTCCGTCAATTGCCGGCGGAATCGCACGCCGCGCAACCCGGGGATCAAACGTTTTTCCCGCGGCCCATCTTGCGGGCTTTTTCCAAAATCGCCGGCCGGGCGGATTCCATTATCTCGCGGACTTCCTCGTATCGCATAGTGCGTCCCTCGAACGTCCGCTTTTCGACCGCGCCGAGAAATCGGGATTCGAATTCGGCCAGATTCGAGCCGTAGATGTGGAAACTGTCGGCGATGTGGCAGTATCGGCCCAGCTCGACCGGTTTGCCGGAGAGTTCGCCGATCCGCGCGGCGATTCGCGCCTGAAGATGCGCCAACGCGAACATGTTCATGAAGGCCGCCTTGTAGGCGTCGTTCGAGCGGAACCGCACGTTCATGTTCAACAGCCGGCGGCCGTCCTGCTCGATGATCCGGCACCATAAGCTTTGCAAACAGGCCGGATCGTAGCAGGAGTTGTCTTCCCAGACCTTCCAGGTGATCGCCTGCGCCCGGCGCGTGTGCGGGGCCTCGGCCAATTGGCGGCAGATATGCTCGATCTGATCGGTCGGTTCGAGCGTCGGCGCCGCGTAGCCGAACAGCCGTTGATGATATGTATATTCCCAGCGGGTGTCGGTCGGATCGTTCGGGTCGCGGACGCAGTGGTCCTTGATCCCGTCGCAGACCTCCATCACATATTCCTGCAACTCCTCGAATCCGCCGGGAAAGTCGCGGTGGATCATCGGCTCGGCCATCGGATCGCCGATCGTGACGATCATCGTGGCGTCCTTGCTGGGCGGGTCTTCCGGCTTGTCGTATTGCGTTTTGATGTCGCAACCCGATTTGTGCAAAAGAACGAGCGCGTTTTCCCACGCTCGGGCGACGCAGTCGCCTTCGGTCATCAATACGGGGATTCCAGCCATCTGATATTCCTTTCCATCCATGAGAACAGGGGAGGGCAGGGGGGTTATTGTCGGTTGTGGCAAAGTTTTTGACAAGGGGGTGTAAAAACGCGATGTGTAAAAACGCGATGTACGCCTTGCACGGCTTGGTTTATCTTGTTCCCAAGCTCTGCTTGGGAACACACTGTCCGAACGCTCCGCGTTCGCTCGGCTGTCGAAAAAAATCGCCGCGTGAAAGCTTTTTCCGGATGCAGAGCATTCCGACAGTACGTTCCCAAACAGAGCTTGGGATTCGCGATCGTCTGTCACGTCCAATCACAACTATCCGCCGCACCATCTTCGATTATAATGGCCGCATGATAGACATATTCCCCATGACTGTGGTTTTCAACTTTGCGATGCTGCCGGTCGTCATTGCCGCTATCCGCTTAATGAATCGGCGGCGGGGATTTCTCGGCTGGTGCGCCGCCGTGATACTCGCGGGCGCCGCCGCCGGCCTGCTCGGCTTGACGCTGGCCGTGCTCTTCGAGCGGCCGGCGGGCGTAATTCGTTTCTTGAGCTACGCGATTTTTCTCCACGGCACGATAATCCTCGCCGCTACGGCCGTTATCTACAGAAAGAAAAGGCTCGCGGCGCTCGCCGCCCTCGCGGGCGTGATGCTGTTGAGCTTGACCGCCGTCCGCGCTTTTCTGCTCGAACCGCATTGGCTGGAAGTGAACCGGTATCGAATCGTCGCGCCGAAAATCACCCGCCCCCTGAGAATTGTTGTAATCGCCGATCCGCAAATCGACAAGATCGGGCATTATGAGCGCGAGGTGCTGCGGTTGGCAATGGCGGAGAAGCCGGACCTGCTGCTGTTCGCCGGCGATTACATCCAAGCGTTTCGGGAAGATCAACAGCGGCTCTGCCGCGAGTTTAACGAACTGCTGCGGGAAATGGATATCCAAACGCCGCTGGGAGCGTTCGCCGTGCGGGGAAACGTCGATCCCCTTCAGTGGATGGAGATATTCCAGGATGCCGGCGTCCGAGCGGTCGGCGAAACCCGCTCGTTCGACCTCGGCGAGGTGCAATTGACCTGCTTGGGACTGCGCGATTCCTACCGCACGTCGCCAGTCCGCTACCCGCCGACCGGCGGCCGATTCCATATCTTGCTCGGACACGTTCCCAATTTCGCCTTGGGCAACGGCGACGCCGACCTGATCGTGGCCGGCCACACGCACGGCGGCCAATTGCAACTGCCGTGGCTCGGGCCGGTGGTGACAAACTCGCGGCTGCCGAGGAAATTGGCTCACGGATTCAATGTATTGCCCGGCGGAGGGAAAATGATCGTCTCGCGCGGCATCGGCATGGAGCGAGGTTACGCGCCCCGGTTCAGATTTCTTTGCCGCCCCGAGTTGGTGGTCGTCGAGCTTGTGCCGGGAGAGGAGGGAGCAACTGACGAACGCAAGTAAACACGGCGATATTTCATTTCACCGCGCTTCAATTCAACATGGGCGGCTGCAACTACTGGGGCAAGAACGATTGTCGCACCTCTCATCAATCAAACGTGTTACACCAACCAATCGCAGCAATCCAGCGTAGCGGCAAATCGAGCATACCAATCTTCCGATGGGGGTGGGGGGGGTGAGCTATTGATTTCATCGGAGTATTTTGCTATATATGCACCAACGTTTGTGCATTCTATTATATTGGAGCTTATCGGCATCGGCACTCTGCAATGCAACACAAAACGGCGAAAATGCCACACGCCATCGTTTGTACTGCGGATCATTCAAGCAAATCGGCGCCGATAACAATGGGGTATCGCAATGAAACGACCGCCGACGATTACCTTAAAGCGCATTGCCGACCAGCTTGGCATTTCCGTCACCACGGTTTCGCGCGCCCTTGGCGGTCAAGCGCGCCGATACCGCATCAGCCGCGAGACGGAGCAGTCCGTGAAAAATCTGGCGCGGTCTTTGGATTTCTCGCCGAACCAATTAGCCCGCGGTTTGCGATTGAAAAAAACGTCCACCATCGGACTGGTGATTCCCGACGTTTCGAATCCGTTTTTCGCCACTATCGTCCGTCAGATTGCGTTGGGCGCGCGCAACCGCGGTTATTCGCTCATCATTTGCGATAGCCAGGACAGCGAGAAACAAGAGATCGAATCGCTCGGCTTGTTGCGTGGTCGGGGGGTGGAGGGGATCGTGCTCTGCCCAGTGGGGCTTTCGGCCGGCCACCTCGCCAAGTTCGAGGAGGGCGATCT
>Ga0123335_1006650_pt1 | contig 13356 bp, 10 predicted proteins | sample BiotimSIPDNA_2_FD_89707 | JGI IMG/M metagenome (GOLD analysis project Ga0123335, IMG submission 89707) | Anaerobic biogas reactor microbial communites from Washington, USA - Biogas_R2 time_0 SIP DNA | ecosystem: Engineered > Bioreactor > Anaerobic > Unclassified | place: Washington, USA... | reverse complement strand
GCCTGTGCTGGTAAATGTTCCGTCTACCCAGACTTCGTGCAGGATAATTTCCTCGTCGGGGTCAGGGGTAATCGGGGCAAAGATGATGCTGATGGGGGCGCGGTAGTGCGACCCAGCGGGGCCGCCAGCGTTGAAGTTGGGGAAGGCCTCTTCGGTGTGGAGAACAGTGATTTCAGGAAGGTCACTGGTCGAAGTATGCCAGTATCGCCTACAAAGTAGGTGGCTTTGTTTGTCTCCACGTTGGAATCCGTAAATGCCTCCAGTACCTATGGGGCCATGACTATCGCGTCCCCAAACGGCTGTCCCAGGTTCGAGCCAGTACAAGTCTGTTCCGCTCTTGAAGTACATCCGGCCATTCGCGTAGGCCATTTTCGGGGCCTCTCCATCAGCGAAGGTCGGTCGCGTCAGCGCCCCCTCCACGAAGCTCGTCAGCTTCATCACCTTACTGCCGTCGAACCACATAAGGCCCTCGGTAGAGGCCCACATGACACCCTCGCCGCAGGTTGCATAAGCCCGATAAGCGCACAATCCGTGGCTGTCCAAGAAGTTCAGGTCAAAGGAAGTTTCATCCCATCCCGTGAATACCCATACCCCATTCGGCTTGAAGATCAGCAGGTGCTCCCGCCAACTGACCAGGCCGACGACGGGGTTGCTATCCCCTACGGTGAGGACGTTCTCGGTCGGCCAATACCACGGGGCATCGAGTTCGCTGTAGTATACCTTGTTAGCCAGGCCGGTAGTGTAGGGAGCGTTCGGATCGTAGTACAGCCCTCGCGTGTAGCTTTCGGAGGTCTGAGTCACCCGCGCCATGAAGAAGCGTTCGTTGTGGGCGCAGAGTTCTTTTCCATACGGCGGCACGGCGTAGTCGCAGTCGAAAGTGTCGCCGAGTTGAGCGTCTGGCGTATTGTCCTCGTAGGATGTAGCCGTCGCGCCCTCCAAGCGGGCTACCAAGCGATACGCGCCGACTTGTGCCCCGTCGTCGGTGCTGAGGCTAGAAGCCCGGTAAAGTTTGCGGTAGACAGTGTTGCCGTAGATAGAAGCCGCGGGAGGTGCGGGTATCTTTACCCACCTGATACTTTCGTCATCGCCGATCACGATAGGCGCAGATGGTTCAGAGGGGACTGATTCCCACACGGTTAGCCCGTTAGAATCCACCTCCTCGAATGTTACGACTGAACGGTAAGTCCCCGCCGCCATCTGGCCCGCCGTGCCTGGGTGGATTCCCAAGTACAGGTCCTCTATGTGCCCACTCCAGGTATCGTGATCTGGACCGCCGCTACCCCAGCCGGCCATCACGTACAGGTAGCGATAGGCCCGCGTGCTGGTAATCATCGAGCCCGTTGTGGGGTCGCTCATGTCCGCGCTTGAGGAGACATACAGGGTTACGGTGTTCCCCTTACGAGTTATTCGGCAGTAGTAGGTGCCTGGGGCTGCGGCCCGTGCAGCCTCTGGCAAGGTGGGGGCATCTGTCCAGTCATAGAGGTATATCCCCCCATTCGCTGCGAAGAGGTGCAGGCCAGGCTTCCAATTCTGCCCAGTGCCGACGACATTCGCGAAGCCCAGTATGCAAACAGGCCCGCCGTCATTGCTGCCGCCGCCATTGTATAAGGTGAAGCGGAAGTCGAAGTCACGTATGCCTGCGGCCCCCATATCGCGGTAGACATAGCCGCCATCATCGGCGGTCATGTCCGTGGCCGTAATGCGATTGGCGGCGACCGTTATATGGCTAGAGGGGTCTATTTCCGTCCACACCGTAGAGGTAGAAGTGAAGTTCTCCTTATCCCCTACGGTGGGTGGCGAAAAGGGGCTGAGCAGCCCCACATCGCCGAGATGAGCACCGTCCCAACGACGCATCCGAGCAGCCGAGCGCAGAATGTAGAGGTATTCATCATGCTCTGCCAGCGCGAAGCAGCCTCCTGTCTCTCCGGTGGAAGGTTCACCAGAGGTATTTAGAGACGACCAACTTTTTCCGCGAAAGAGTTCATAGCCGCGAGACCACTGCGTGGGGGTTTCGTTGGCCCAGTCGGTGTCTAAGTAGTACAACCCTCCATCGGTAGCAAAGGCCAACAGTTGATTATGGGTGCTGTTCTTGAACTCCCACAGCGAAGCTACTGTGGTGTTTAGCTTGTCGTGAATGTAAAACTGGTCGCGGCACCACTTGAGGGAACCATCGCCCAGCACGCGCACCGAGGCGGCGTCCACCATCCGGCCCTCTGCGGGCTGACGGTTATAGCCCACATTCGGGTCTAAGCCCCCGAAGGCTAACCACTTGAGCGTTTGTAGCTGGTCATCAGGCATCAGGGTTTCGGTTGCTCCTTAGGCCAAAGCGGGTCTGTACCCAAGAAACGGGAAGTCAGCACTTGGAGCTTTTGCAGGTACTCGTTGGTCGCCTGCGCTGCATAGCCGTAGAACCCCCGGCACTCCATACAGCGGGAGACTGCGTAGGCCTCCATCGCCGGCCAGAAAGCCCGTGAAACCACTGGGTCAACCGAATCACTCATAGCCCCTGTCTCCGCGGATAGGTCGCTTGCCTCAGCAGCGAACTTGTACCCGTAAGGAAAGGCCACATAGTAGACGCGGAACCAATCCGTCGAAGGCACCGGCGTACCCACATCCAGGTGAACGTGCCCGGCTCGGATTTGGTAATATCCGCTGGTGCTGCTCCCGGCCAGCATCACTGACTTCGGCCCATAAGAGGAACGCACATCCAGCGGCTTGAGTTGAATCTGGTCCCCAGAACGCGAGTAGATCACGGAACGCACCCACAGGCAGTCGTCGGGCAAGGCATAAACCGTGTCGGTAGTGATCGGCGGGGTGGTTTTACTAGTCCAGTTGTTCGCCTTGAGTTGTTCGGATGCGGCTGCGGTAGGGATGCGGGTGAGGATGTCCAGCGCGGCCTCGCAAAGGAAGGCGTAGATTTCGTTGCTGGTGATGGCCGTCAAGTCCGGGTCGCCAATGCGCAGCGAAACTCGCCGTTTCATACCTCTACTGATGTCTCCAGTAGCCATAGTTATTTCTCCCTGCGCGGTTCTATACGCTGCGGTTCGCGGTGTATCTCCCCCAATGACAACAGCGGGGCCAGTTCTGCCTCAAACTTCTGCTGGTACAGAGAGGCCTTGTTTTCCTGGCCGGGAATGTCGTTTAGCAGGTGCGATAGGGCGCATGTCACAATCGCATGGTGATATTGTGCAGGCACGGCGGGGACATCGGCGTCTGCCGAGAGCAGCGGAGGCCCCTGGTACATATAGACCACAATGGCTTTTCCCGCGGTCTCTGGCGCAGGTTGCAGGTACAGGTCGGCCCCAAACCGCGCCCACATCGAAGGCGTTCCACTGCCGTCGTACGTTCCTTTGTGTTCGAGAAGCTGCTGGAAACTGACATGCGCGAGAAGTGCCCCATCCAGCGTCACGTACAGGACCTGCGCGGGTGCATCGTAGAGCGTGTAAGAACTCTGGTCCGCCACCGTGACCGTCGAATAGGTCCCCATCGAATAGGAGAGGCGGGCATCCACCTCGGCGTTGGCTACGCGCAGGTAGGTTTCCATCGCGGTCTTGTCTGCCCCCACAGTAGGGAAGGCCTCGCGCATGGCACTCCACAGCATCTGTTTCATTTCCAAGAAGGTTAGACCGTCATAGCGTGCAGGCATTTCGCCTTCTCCCTAACCTCGTTCACACAATCTATTATACGCCCATTTGTCGCCAAAGGCGAGTACGGAGCCGCTGCTCGTTTCTGAATCATTTCGGCAACGTGCGGGGCCATGCCTAGTTCCAACCTGCGGAACAGCCGAGGCCACTCGGTCACGTAGTCTGCGCACAGGGTCTCATAGGCAAACACGGGGATGTGGTTCGCCTCTGCTGCTCGCAGGTCGTCCCACAACTGAAGTTCGTGGGCCACCGCCAGCATAGCCACCACTGAATCATCTGGTTCTTTCTCCGGCCAAAGCAACCGCCGCTCTTCGGGATGGTTGATGCAGATGCCCCGGAAGTACCAATCGAAGGCCTTCAGACCGTGCCAGCGAAGTAGAAACTCCACGTTTGCCAGTGTGTCCCGCGTGATATAGACGAGCTTGTGCTGCTCCTGATCCAAGCAGTAGAAATGATACGGCACCGCAAACTCGTCCTTCACCACGCTCACTTTGTCAATGTGCCCCCGCAAAAAACGGTTGAGGGCGATGACGGCCTTCTCGTGTCGCTCCGGCCTGTACCCGCCAAAGAGCAGCGGCCCATTCGCCTTGTCGTGCTGGAAAGGTTCCTCCCTCCACTCCTTGCCCACGGCGGCATGAATAATCTGCGATGCCCACTTTGTCCCGCTGCCAGGATAGCCCAGTACCCAGATCATCTCTGTACCTCCATGATTAGCCGTGCCGCCTCCTGCCGCATGGCGTCGAGGTCAATCGTGGTAGCCTCTTCGCGTACGCGGGCGAGGAAGGCCTGTACTTTCGGCTGGTTCGACGCCGCTTCCGTTATTGCGAGAGGCCAGCACTACCTGCCCACGCGCCTCTAGCGGCAAGGCCCCCCAGATGGGATGATCGAGAAAGTGCGGCTCTCCCGCCAGAAAGTCTACGAGCATTTCTTCTGCCAGTCCTCCCATGACCATTCATAGGCTTGTCCGCTCCGGGCCGTCCAGCGCAGGAAGGCGCGGGCCTGGGCCGGAGTCGTCATTGTGAGCAATGACCAGTGAGGCGCGTTCCCTGCTGACTTGGAGCACTTCACGCCCCCGACTGTGATTAGCGGCAGGCGCACCTCCTCGCGGCGTCGTCCGGCCAGGGCGTAGAGTTCGCGCTCACTTTCTACGTACCGTGCCATGCCCTCTGCCGCGCTTTTGGGCTGCATCCAGCGCAGCGGATCGCCAAACTCCTGCCCGCGAATCAGCAGCGAGGGGTGGTTGACCACAATGTCATCGCAGAAGACGGTCGCCCAACTAACGTTCCCCGCGCACAGCCTGTACAGTCCGGCCAGGAACTTGTCCGTCTGCTTGCCGAGGGCGCGGGCTACCATTGCCTCCTCTGGGAACTGCCAGGCCGGGAAGTACACTCGGCGGAAGGGCACCTCCACAAAGCGGAGCAGGTTGTGCAGGTCGTTCATGGCCCCGCCGCCGTCATTGAGCGCCAGGCGGGAAGCGTCTATCCGAATGTCCAGTGGTATCCCCCGCCTCCGGCAGAGGTCAGAGGCGAGCAGGATAGTCCGAGCGTGGCCGATGTGATAGACCTGTTCGCGAATCTCCGGCTGGGCGGTGGCGGCTAATCCGGGCATACCGAGGCCAATGCGTCCTCGCATAATCAAAGGAACCTCCTACCAGACAATCTTCCCGACCTGGCTTGCCAGGTGCCCATCAGAGGCGAAGACGCAGCTCCTTTATTGGTGTTTACTCCGTACGACTGTCTTCTCTACCGTGTTGGCAGCCAGCCAGTAGTAATGCAGGGTGCTGCCGAGCTTCTGCACATGAACAGCCGTTGTCCCCATGCAGATGTGCGGCACCACGCCCAACTTCTCTGTCACCTCACAACTGAAGGCCACGTCGCCCCCATTGTGATACTTCCGCATCAGGGCCTCTGGGTCCTCCCACCCCACCGCCTCCAAAAGGTCCCGCCGAATCAGGGTACAGCCCAACGCCACGCTCGTCACTGGAACCGTCCGACGAAAGGCGAACTGGTCTACCGGAGGGCACCGCAACTTGCCCACAGTACCCAAGGTGCAGTTCATCAGTTCGGGGGCATGGCGAGCGGGGGTAGCGGCCATGACGAGGGGTAGTCCAGTCTCCATGAGTACCCGGAGTGTGTCCGGCTCAACTATCTGGTCACACTCCACTGAAAACAACCACTCGGCATCGGTATGCAAAAAGGCCTGCCGCAACTTCTCTTGCACGGCCATGACCACGGTGAGGCCATGATCATCATATCCGCGCCAGTTATGGCGGGTGCCTGGGGAGGGTTCGCTTAAGCAGTCCTCTGTGGCTTGCCGGTCGGCTTTCCAGCGGCCCCACTCATCAAGGGCACTGGGCGCACGGTGAAAGACGCCGTGGTAACGCAAATCCGGCCAGTCCAGCTTCCCCACCGCCTCCAGCACCTCCCGCCAGACGTAGGCCAGCGCATCCGTCACCGTCAACCCTACCAGAACTCGGCTTGGCATAGGGCCTCCTTCTCGGCGTAGAGATGAGCGTCAGACGCCAGCAAACCACTGAAACCCAACCGCCGCGCCAGAGGCCCATTTCGACGAAGAGCCTGCACCGCTTCCCCCGCAGTCACCGTCTCCGCGCCGACAATCGAGGTCCACCGGCAATCCGCGTGACACTCGCGCATGGTTTTCTCGGCGCGTCCTTGCCAACTCGATCCCATGCCAAACAGATGTGCCACCACCACTACCGGGTCCCCACCAGATTCCAGCACGCCCTGCCGCCACTTCTCCATCTGCGGGGCGCTGTCCGCGGTCCCGTCAGCCATCGTTTCCTTCTCCCACCAGTTCATTGGCACGAACCACGTCCAAACGGAATTCACGCGCTCCAGTGCCGCAGCCGTAAAGACGCCGAGCCGCCGGAACCATCCATCCTGATACCAGCGGTAGAACTCCAGGTCTCTTAACTGGTCAGGTTTGTCGGGCATGGGGATAGCATTACGGAGGCTGCCCCAAGCCTTCTGCGCCCAGCGGTCGAAAGACCAGTATACCGAAGTCAGGTCTACCCGCGAGGTCAAGTGCCACGCCGTAGGGAAGGGGCGGTCTCCGGTGAGTACGTGTACCAACACCCCGTCCCAACCTTCGTCGAGTATTTCCGGCAGGGCCTCCAGTGCCCGGTCTTCAGATTCGGGATTCCAACACGAAGGGCCACTTACCAGTGGATTCCCCGTCGCATTATGAATCCCCTCGGCACACCGGAAAGCCATGCTCTCGCCCAGGCACCCTAACTGCTCCCAATTCGGCCACCGCACGATCATCTTCAGTCCGTACTTGTGTCCCAGCTCTATCTCAGATTGCCAAGGTGCGCTGTCCCTGCACGCCAGCACATGGGTAAAGCCCCAAGACTTCAGCATCTCCATTTGCTGCTCAGTATGTCTACTGTAGCTAGACGCGCAGAGTATCATGCTGCTGCGGGAGAGGACCCCGGCCCTTGGGACCGCCGTCCTCTCCCCATTACCGCTCCTATTCAATTGTTTTCACCACTAGGCGCAGAGAGCCCCATTCCAGTATACACTGCCCTCAGTATGGCTGGTCTCGGCGATGGTGAGGTCAATGTTGTAGATGACCCCGTTAGCCCGCCGATGGTCGCAGATGAGGTTGCCAGAGAACTTCAGCGTGTTCAAGTAGAGCACGTTGTTGTCCGCCGGGCGCATCCACGAACCAAGTTGCAGGAACTCACCAGGGGTAGCATACAAGTGGAACGAGTCCCAAGTCACGAAGTACAAGCGGTAGCCTGCCTGCAACGCTCGCGTAGATTTGGTGCCGTCGTAGGCCGCGCCAGGCACATTGCGGTCTCGGAAGATGGGGACCTCTCCGATCCGAAGAACATTCGTTCCCCAGTCCACCTCGTAACCCTGCCGAACACCCGCTAGATAGGTGTTCTGGGCAATCAGGTTAGCGAGGTGATCCCACACCGGCCCTTGGCAGAAGCCAGCATCCGGGAGAACCCCGTTGTAGTCTTCCATAGTGTGAAGCATCTTCATGACGTTTTCCAACGAGGGGGAAACCCCAGTGTCGGTGCCGGTCGTGTGGGCGGACTCCATCGTGAAGGCCTCCCACTCCGGCAAGTCGTCGGTGCCAATGCCTGCGTAGGTATTCGCAGTACCAGTCTGCCCGACGCCATCTATCGCATCTACAAGAGATGCGGGATAGGTGGAGGTCTGAGCGGTCCAAATCCAGCGCTCCATGTCGGTACGGGCGCTATCAGCGAGAATCTGGGTCTGCGTGGCAACGTAGTTGGCGATCTGCTCTGGCCCCTGGTTCTCGTTGATGTCATCATCGTGGAGAGCCAAGTTCCAGTATTCGTAGGACTTCGCCAGCGTGACCTGCGTGGCCGGAGTTCCGGTCAGCGTGGTGGTCCCGGAGAGATTGCCTGTACGGGAACGGGTTGCCCCGGCAATCTCTCCAGTACGGATGGGGTAGTAGACGTTGGTGGCGGGGTTGCTCTCTACCCGTGAGGAGAGTGTCCGCCAAGCACGTGTGCCCTTACCGAAAATCTGGTCCTGTAACCGCGGGTTTATCCAGTCTTCGGTAATGGCTTGGATTCTAGTGTTTTGGTATGGCAGAGCCATGTTGGATTACCTCCATGTCTCGCCACCGCTGTTATTTCTTCAGCATGCGCGCCAGCATGTTTTTCGCTGCGACGCTATCACTAGGCACAGTTTCCTTGACCTTCTTGGCACCGCCCCGGGGGGCAGTCGGTGGGACACTAGCAGCGCGGGCCTGTTGTTCACGCTCCGCACGAAGCCGCTTTTCCACCGCCTCATCCACAATTTCCTCGTGGAATAGGCTGTTGAAGGCCACCTTGGGGCTAGTGGTGCCAATTTGTCCCATGTGTTGCAACAGTTGCAATACGCCCTTGTCCCCCATATCGTTGAAGAAGGGGTGTTCTTGGGCCACGGTTGCAATCTCACGGGCCAGGGCTTGCTGCCCATACATCAAGTCCTGCTGCCTAGTTTTGGCCTCAAGCTGGTCAATCCGCTTGAGAGCCGCAGCGAGTGCCGGATCGGTGTACTCATAATGTACGTCGTCGGCAGATTCGGGCGCGGTTTCGCCCGGAGCTGCTGGCATGGGTCCTGCCCCCTGTAGGAAGGTCAGAACCCGCGCTTCGAAGTCTTTCTCAGCGGTAGCGAGTTCGTTTCGCTTTTTGCTGTAGTCGCGGGTGCCGCGACTCACGTCCTTGCGTAGCGCAAACTCCCGTAGTTCCTCAGGCGTTGCGTCACGCACCCAGTCGGCGTACTCTTCATCGCTGAGACTGGCCGGGTCAACCGCTTCGCTATCCGCGGGTTCGTCTTCGCGGGCGTCTGCGGGGCTATCGGTTGCTTCAGCTTCTGAGGGTTCAGGCTCCTGTACGGCGCGGATTGCCGGCGAGATGGCCGACTCCTGCGTCTCCGGGGCCTTCTCCTCTTCCTGAGTGCCTGCCATGATGTCCTCCTTGTAGGGTTGGGATTATAACGGCATTTCGCCGGTTGAGTCCAAACGTTCGCGCTCTAACTCGGCGCGAATATGTGCAGCGGTCTCTTCCTGAGCGGCGCTGGCGAGTTGTGCCTGTGCCGCCTGCCGCATGCGCTCCATCATTGCTTGACGGCCTGGCAAGCGGAGGGCGTCGAGTATCATCTGCTGGTCAATCATACCGGTGGGGGCCAGGGCCATGACGGTCTGCGCTAGTTGGGCCTGGCTCATCGGGATGTCGCTCGACGGGGCCACCAACACGCGGAAGGGAATTGGACGGTTATCCATGTCGCGCAGGTTCTTGGCAGAAACGGTGGCCCGCCGGGGTTGGTCGTCCGGCAGAAAGCCCACCAAGTCCCTCACCGAGTAGTGCGTCAGCAAGTCCAGCAGCAATTGCCCCACCTCAGCAAGCTGAATCTGGAAACTGCGGATGATCTGCCGCAGCCTGGTCTGCGCCGCCTCCTGCAAGTTTGAGATGGCTACCCCGGTCGTGATGCCCGGTGGCCGTTGCCCCATGATCGCGGGCTGCACCCCAGTCCAGTTCTCCCACATGTTCAAGTAGAATTGCAGGAGGTTCATCACATAGGTGGGGAGATTCGGCGGGACGTTAGGCGTAAGGGCGGCCTGGGGGTGATTCAGAGTATGCACGCCGCCAGGGGCATTGTCCAATTTGTAGCCCCCCGGCCCGGATTTCGTCCAACTGGGGTTCGTGGAAAGACGCTGGTGGACATTGATACGCCACAGCAGCTTCAGAATCCCGTCGTGAAGCTCTTTGCCTCCTGCGTCGAGATAGCCGGGGCCCCAAATGTCTGTTTCGCGTTCATCGAGGTGGAACAGCACTACTGGGTACTTGAACCCTGGGGTAGGATTGTCGCCTGTCCAGAGCATTTCCCTGCCGGAATAGATGGTGAGCTTTTCGCCGAAGTCGTGATAGACTTCCCACACTTGGTACTGATCTTCGACGTAGTGGGCCTTGGCTCCCTCGAAGAAACTCTTCCTCTCGTTGCCGGCCTCGCGTTCCATAATCCGCATGTCTGCGGTAGGCCATACGCGCTCTACCAAGTCCTTGTGCATGACGTTGCGCAAGGCCACATAGGAACAATCCTCCAGGGAGTCGGCATCAGGATCGGGGAAAATGCTGTAGGGGCTAATATATGCTACGCGGGCATGCCCCACGTCCAAGTCGCCGCTGGCTGGGGTTGCGCCTCGCAGCCAAGTCTGGTCTTGGAATACTTTTAGCGCACCGGTGCCGAAGATGAGCGCGTTCTTATACACCTTCTCTAGTTCCCGGTGGATGCGCATTTCGTGCCAGAGGGACTGTAGATATATCTGAAGAGACCGGGCCACATCATCGTGATTTTCGTCGTAGGCAGCGACATACCAAGTCGGGGAGGTGTCCAGCAGGATGGGGATTACAACGTTGATCGTCTGCCGAATGAGGTTCAGCGTGACCTGCTCTTCCTCTACCCAAGGCGGGTCACTTATAAAGTCTTTCCACATATCGCCGTTTACATAGTCTTGGTGTTCTTCCCACGTAGACTCGATGACATCTTTCGCGTCTTGGGCTTCTTCTACCTTGTTAGTGAGATCATTGAGGAGTTCGTCGGGTTTAGCCGGGAGTTCCCAGGTCGGGGCAGGGAGAATCTGCTCCTCCATTTCCGGTCGCCAGTTTTGGTCATCAGAGACGAAGGACACGCTTGCGCCTCCTTCCAGGCGAACCACTGATTTCCAGGTGCAATCCCTTCTTCAGCATATCCATTGTAACAGATAGTTCACCGTTTTGCAATGCTTTGCGATCTTTGTCATCAAGTTCGTCAAGAGAGTTGAGTGGGCCCGTGCGTCTGACGGGCGGCGGGGTCTCCTCGCCGATGTACCCGAACCTCGCCGCAATGTCCACGGCCATACACAGCGCGTCCACCTCGTCGTCCCATGTCCCCTTCGGGAACCGAATCAGTTGTTCTTCGAGCGTAGAGTTTTTTAGGTGCGCAGGAAGTCGGACGGTTCCAGCTTCGAATCGGGGCTGGAGGGCCGTGACGACTTGGATTTCCTTCCGCGGTCGCCAGTGGACAAACTCGCAGGCCGGCCAAATGTTTCTCTTTTGGCTCTCTTCCGTAATGCCTTGTTCGACAGCCGCCCCACTGCCCATCGCCTCAATCTGAGAACACACCGGATCGTGCTTCTCGTACAGCTCAAAGAACTTTTCCACCTGCTTGCTGAACGTCCACCGCCCCACTTCTCTGTCTATTGTATGAATTATGCCCAACTTGTCAATACCTACAACATAAATGGCACAAAAATCTTCACCTTGCCCCGTCGAAGGGTCCATGCCTATGTACTTCGTCAGGCCGTCGGGAATGTCATCTACGCTCTCCCACGAACGGTCCACCCAGGTGCGCTGGATCGTGGAGTATTCAGCGGGAACAGGGTCATTGAGGTACTGCGCCGAGAACTTCATCGGCATCATGGCGTCCAACTGGGCCTGCAAACGCTCTGGCGGCCACTCCTCCGGGAACAAAGACCACCCATTCTTGAAGTCCATCGTGGGATTGCCCGCGTCATCATAGGCAGCGGGACGTTCATAGAGGAAAAACTCGTCGGCGTGGTTGCGTTTTATGTCCCCGTGGAGGTCATAATCCGCATATCTGGTCCCAATATTGACAATTCTGCCCCGTTCCTTCCGCAAAGGTGACAACATGGCAAAAAAGTCCACAATTTTCTGCGCTTTTCCGCGAGTAGCTACATTTTGGTCAGAAACAAGGTCATCACAGAATATCCAATCGTAGTGTCCGCTCTCTGGAGTGCCGCCAGCAGCCATCGCCAGGATTGAGTTCTCCTTCACGACCCCTCGGACCTCACGCAGGACGTTCACACGGTCGGCAGTCCACAGATTCCCAGGCCGAAGCCCCGGATACAGCGACCGAAGAACCGGGTTATTGTCTATGTGGTTCTTGATCGCGGCCAGAAAACCCTTCGCCTGGTCCTTGAACGTCGCCCCAACGAGTAAAAAGGTCTGATTCGGGTCACGGGCAAGTTCCTGGAGAATGGCCGCGGTGGTAATGAGTGAGGTCTTGAAGTGATCACGCGGGACGAGCATGTGCAGGCGCGACTTCCCGTCCCAATCCCCCTTGAACACCGCCGCCATGTCCATGTGCAGCGAGAAGTCAACCTCTGGCCCGTTCTCCGACAGCTTCCCTCGCCGGGCAAACGGCCCCCCCATCGGCTCTACCCCCATCCGCGTCATCCCCAACACTACCGTTGCGAAGAAGTAGAGATCCTCCAGCCCCAACCGCCGCCACTTCTCAACGTCTTCCCATACCTGCCCGCGGAACGTCTCTTCGACTGAGTTCAACCCGTAGAGCCTCAGTACCCTCGTCAGTTGCCCCGCTCCGCTCTCCATCGGGGAGGTCAAGGATTGCTCTGGCCGCCGCGATCGCCGTCCGCTCATCTTCCGCCTCCAATAGCTCCTCCAGCCTTTGTAGTGCCCGCGCCTTCGCTGTTGCTACGTCCATACCTCTCATTATAACCCCCGCCTCCTCCTTGTCAACCCCCAATACAATTTTTGTGGGCGAAAATGCCCTCCCCCTTTCTGAATGGATGAATAACTTATATCCAAGTGTACCCCTACCCCCTACCCCCCTACCCCCCCTATAGCATACCATACACCGGAGGGTAGAGAAAAGGTCGGAGGGTGTCGCCAGAAACGACACCACAAGGACTACCACCACTTCACCCACCACATGCGCGCGCGCTGAAACGGACGTTCAACGAGCCGGTTTCCTGGCCTATGTGCATTTCCGACTTTTCCCCAAGTTATCCACCGACTTTTCCACCGATTGCACCAAGGCACGCATGCCACTTTTCCACAAGTTATCCACCGACTTTTCCACCGGCTATCACGCACCAGCCCGGATTCGCTTGCCGGGTTCCCACCCCGGGGCTTGGCCGGCTATTCGACAAGCGAACCGAAGGCCTGGCCGGCCATTCGACAAGCGCAAAAATCGAAGGCCCGGCCGGCGGCGCGGAAACAATGTTACGGGCTTTTTTCGCCTCCTGCGCGACCCTGCCATGCGAAGAGGGTAGTATCAACCGTATTAACAGTAATTCTTCCAAAATGCTACCAGAGCGTGACACGTAAACTACAAAAACCCGAAACTTTCCAGATTTCTTTACTGCACATGACGAGGCAAGGGGCTCAGATGTAACGGGGCCGCTGTTTATGCGGGTCCGTTACACG
>Ga0123335_1006644_pt1 | contig 13364 bp, 11 predicted proteins | sample BiotimSIPDNA_2_FD_89707 | JGI IMG/M metagenome (GOLD analysis project Ga0123335, IMG submission 89707) | Anaerobic biogas reactor microbial communites from Washington, USA - Biogas_R2 time_0 SIP DNA | ecosystem: Engineered > Bioreactor > Anaerobic > Unclassified | place: Washington, USA... | reverse complement strand
GCGAAGGGGCCCCACCTGTTCCCATCCCGAACACAGAAGTTAAGCCCTTCAGCGCCGATGGTACTTGGCTGGTAACGGCCCGGAAGAGTAGGTCGCCGCCGGTTCCCAACTTAGACGCCCCGCAAGCGGTAACACGCTGGCGGGGCGTTTGCTTGTCACGCAGGCAGTGGTTATTCGTAAGCGTCAAACGCACTTGTTTACTCTGCACTCAACCGGCGCTTTGACCGGCATCAGCTTAGCCTATTGCCATCCATGTCCGGCTCCAGTAAGGTCATGCAGCGATAGGATTCCAGCCGTTTTTCCAGGCAATTTCGATCAGCCTGCGCTGATTCGTACATTCCCGGTTTACCGCAACAACAGGACTTCCCCGAAAGCCCGTTCTTCGTGCATCAGGCTCAGATACTCGTGCTGTGGTATCGGCAGATATGCCGATTGCTGCCACCACGCCAGGCAGCGTTTGCGATTTAATGTGCTCAAATCAGCTGATGAAAAAGCCGGTACTGTTTTCGCTTCCATGAGCTAAACCGACGGGCTACTCCAAGTTGCTTCTATGATCACGCCAACGCCCCTAATTGCATTTAGTGTTTCATTAAAATCCCAGCCCTGATCAATTTTCCCATGAGGGAACATTAAGCCGGCAGGGATGGTTAGGACTTTGCGGTTCCCGGTGCTCTGGGCTCTTACGCCAATTGTTGCGTACCTGCTGATGTTCTGACTGGCCCGGAAGAGACCCCGCTGGAATGCAATGCAAATTGGACAGGCATAGGAAATACCCATGTTGGGCAGGCCATTTTGAAAACACCTTCTGTGCGGCCGGGTACAGTATGATAACAAAATAGACGTTTCCGGAGTTGGGCGGGCTGTGGCTTTCGGTGCTGTTTGTACTGCCTGCGCTAGGCTTAATCAATTTCATGAGAGCAACATTTTCTGATGGATTCAAACGGCTGAACCTGTAGCTGAAACCGTCGTACAACCTGAAACCGCTATTTTTATCTGCTATCCGGTTTACTGGGGAGCTGTCCAGCATGCAAATTGTGCAGGTGCCAGAGCGGACGGCTTAGAATCTTCTTGTTATCCGAGACATGTAGTGCTATGATTACGCATGTTTGGGAGGCATGGATGAGCGACGAAATTCGGATGCAGGACATTGTAGAGATGCGAAAGAAGCATCCTTGCGGCTCCTCTATCTGGACGGTAACGCGCATTGGTGCTGATATCAAGATGAAATGCAGTGGCTGTGGCCGTGTGGTGATGCTGGACCGGCAGGAGTTTCTGCGCCGCCGTAAGCGGGTGCTGACTCCTGGGCCGTTTTCTCCGGAAATCACCTTGGGACTTATGCCACATACGACAAAGGAGAATGGCGATGACTGATCAGATGACCCCTACCGGAGCCAGTCCTGAAGACGAAAGCGGGAACCAGAGTGAATATGGCCCTGTGGACAGTTTTCCTCTGAAAAAAGAAGAAGCGCCCGAGGCCGATGAAATAACCCCCAAAAAAGGCAAAAAAACGAAGAAAGAAAAGCAGAAGAAGACCTTGGGACAGGAAATTTTGAGTTGGGTTGGGACGTTGCTGATGGCTGTTGTAATCGCCATGGCTATCCGGGCTTTGTTGTTTGAGCCAATCCGGGTGGATGGCGAGAGCATGATCAACACCCTTCAAAACGGGGAGATTGTACTGGTGACCAAACCCAACGTGCTTCTGGGAAAGCTAAACCGAGGCGATGTGATCATCTGCCGTTTCCCAAACCGGAACAAGGTCAACAGAATTATGCTGGGTGCGCCCCTTGATATCAATCTGGTGGGGCATGAGCTTTTTGTTAAGCGTCTGGTCGCGCTTCCCGGTGACAGCGTGGCCGTGCTTTCCGGCAAATTATATGTGAATGATGCGTTGGTGGAAGAAGATTTTGTCGACTATCCCAGCAGATCGGACTATCCCCGGCGCGTTCTGGAAGAGAATGAATACATGGTAATGGGGGACAACCGGGCATCCAGCCATGATGGCCGTGCGCGGGATGTCGGGCCGATTACCAAAGATATGATTGTGGGACACGCCACCTTTGTTCTTTTTCCCTTTAGCCGTATGCGCCCGGTCAATTAATCCGCAGAATAACAAATAAGGGCGGCCCTTTTTATTACGGCCGCCCTTTTTAAGGAAACCGTCAAGATCACTCTTCTTCCGTAAGGTTGATTTCGTCCTCCCCCTCGGTTGGGGCGGAGTTCAGGTTGAGGCTTTCGCGGATGGCCTGCTCGATCTCCTGGGCCATATCCGGATTGTCAACCAGGTATTTCCGGGCGTTCTCCCGCCCCTGAGCGATGCGCGCATCCTTGTAGGAGAACCATGCCCCGGATTTCTGAATCAGGTCGCGCTCCACCGCCATATCCAGCAGGGAGGATTCCCTGCTGATGCCCAGGCCATAGAGCAGATCGAACTCACACACACGGAACGGCGGTGCTACCTTGTTCTTGACTACCTTCACCTTGGTGCGGTTGCCGATTACCTCTGTGCCATTTTTCAGCTGTTCGCCGCGGCGCACATCCAGGCGTACCGAAGCGTAGAACTTCAGCGCTCTGCCGCCCGGGGTGACTTCTGGGTTCCCATACATGACGCCAACCTTCTCGCGCAACTGATTGATAAACACCACCACCGAGTGGGTTTTGCTAATTACGCCAGCCAGTTTACGCATAGCTTGACTCATCATCCTGGCCTGGAGGCCCACAAAGGAATCCCCCATTTCGCCGTCGATCTCAGCACGGGGCACCAGGGCTGCGACCGAGTCTAACACCACAATGTCAATGGCGCCAGAGCGCACCAGCGCCTCGGCGATCTCCAGGGCGTCCTCGCCCGTGGTGGGCTGGCTTACGTATAACTCGTCGATGTCCACACCCAGTCGCCTGGCATAGCTGGGGTCCAGGGCATGTTCGGCGTCGATAAAAGCTGCCAGGCCGCCCATTTTCTGGGCTTCCGCGATGATGTGCAGAGCCACTGTGGTCTTCCCGGAGGACTCGGGGCCGAATATTTCAACGATGCGCCCACGGGGGATGCCACCCACGCCCAGAGCGCTGTCAAGTCCCAGGCTGCCAGTGGGAATAACCTCTACCGCCAACCTGGTCTGGCTTCCCAGCTTCATTACGGTGCCTCGCCCAAACTGCTTGTCCAGCACAGCAAGGGCTCGGTCCAGAGCCTGGGCGCGCTCACTGGGTTGTACCTGGGCCGCAGTTTCCTTGGTCGACTTGTCTCTTGATGCCATTGTTTTTCCTTTCAGCGCTTATTTTTCCGCGCTATGCTTGATGTCCTGCAGAAAGAGGTCTTTTCCGGCGACAAAATACTGAACGCCGCTGATGATTGTGAGAAGCGCCATGAGAATCGCAAGCGACAATGCAAGCCAGACAGGCGCCAGCGTGAGCGATGCGAGGATGCTCAGGAATTGGGCATTGGTTTTGAACTTGCCCAGCTGACCCGCGGGGATTACAATCCCCTGATTTACTGCAACCAGCCGGAGGCCATCCACTGCCAGTTCACGTGCGGCCACGATAGCGGTGGCCCACCAGTAATAATCTCCCCGGGCCAGCAAGGCTACCATCATGGTCAGCGTTAATATCTTGTCGGCCACGGGATCGGCGAACTTGCCAAAGTTAGTGACAATGTGCTGCTTCCGGGCGATATAGCCGTCCAGATAGTCCGTTACGCAGGCGATGATAAACAGCGCCGCCGCCGGCACGTTTTGTCGCAGCATGGTGAACAGCAGGCACAGCGGAATGAATGCGACCCTTAGGAGGGTCAGCTTATTGGGCAGGTTCATGGGTCCCCCCCTGGTTTTCTGCCAACCGGGCATTCAGGTCATAGATATCCGCTTGGGTAATCAGGCCTGTCACCATATCGCCAAGCCCAAGGGTGCTACCGCCGCTGTCAAGGCGGATGATGCCATCGCTATCCGGCGCTTCCCACTGGGAACGGGCAGTGTATTGGCCGCCTGCCCGCCCGGTGACCAGCAGCGTTTCCGTGCCACCAATGCGCAGGCGGTTTCTAGCCAGACTGATATTCGCCTGCAACTTCATCACCGTCTCAAGGCGGGCCGCTTTGACGCTTTTGGTCACCTGATCCGGCATTTTCTCAGCTGGCGTACCTTCCTCAGGAGAAAAGGAAAAGGCACCCAGCCGGTCAAAGCGTACTTCTTCCATAAACAAGGTCAGCAGGTCCATGTCTTCCTGGGTTTCCCCGGGAAAACCAACAATTATTGTCGTTCGTAGGGCGAAGCCCTTCTCCCGGGCGTACGCCAGCAAATCCCGGGTGCGACTGATATCCCCGCGGCGGTTCATAGCCTTCAGCAGCCGGGGAGACGCGTGCTGTAAGGGAAGGTCCAGATATTTGCAGATATTGGGGCGATCTGCCATCAGGTCAATGAGATCCTCATTAATCTCATCCGGGTAGCAATAAAGAACTCGCAGCCAGTCAATGCCGGGAATCGCTGAGGCCGCGTCCAAAAGCACGGACAGAGAGGTGCTCTTCAGATCCCGCCCATATCGGGAGGTGTCCTGAGCAATGAGAATCTGTTCCCGGACGCCTTTTTGGGCAAGGCTCTGCATCTCTGACAGAATAGCGTCCTTGGGGCGGGATCTGAAGCCACCCCGGATGCCGGGGATGGCGCAGTAAGCACAGCGGTTGTCACAGCCTTCAGCGATGCGCACATAGGCGGTGTAGGCCGGCGTAGTCAACACCCGGCCACAGTTGTTGAAGCTCTCTGCCCGGGTGGTGTCGCTGGCGCGCTCGCCTTTGAGTGCCCCGCGGATCAGGGCAGGCAGCGCTGGATATTGGGTGACGCCCGTCAGCACATCGATTTCCGGGATGTCTTCAAGCAGTTCCTGCTCATAGCGCTGGGCCAGGCAGCCGGTGACGCACAAAACCTGGCAGCGACCCGTTTTTTTATACTCAGCCATCTCAAGGATAGCGTCAATGGACTCTTCCTTTGCCGAAGTGATAAAGCCGCAGGTGTTCACAATCAAGACTTCAGCCTGGGCGGCATCGGACACAAAATCAAAACCGTCCTTCTTAAGGAAAGACAGCATTTCTTCCGTGTCCACTTGGTTTTTTACGCACCCCAAAGAAACAACGCCAATGTTCATTCCCTTACCTTACCCTACCCCTCACCTGCTCAAATTTCTTGTTGATTCTAACATAGCCGGGGCGGGCGGACAAGGGACTGATGGCAAAAACAAGAACAAAAGTTCGTCTTGCTTCTTTCACTTCCGCATCCGCCTGCGGATAACTTCCGGCCTGGCAACGCTAAAACCAAAGAAACCCAAGGGCTCTGTCAGGCCCGCGTATTCGCCGTGGCTGTAGGCGACAAGGCCGGCCTTGTGGAAGTCGATTTTTCCAGCGGCATCCATGAGCGTCTCCTCTATGCCCATTATGACAATTTCCCCAAGAAACATGGTATGGCTCCCCAGGGAAAGCGTTTCCTTTACCCGGCAGGCCAGGTAGGCTGGGCTTTGGGCAATCGCGGGTGCTGAAGAAAGCCCTGATACAGGGACTGGCGCCAGTCCGCAGAGGCTGAATTTGTCATACTCCCGGCCGGAGCGTACGCCGCACAGGTCGCAGGCCTTCAGTAATTCGCGGTTTACCAGGTTGACCACAAACTCCCCGGAATCACGGATAATATCGTGGGAGTGGCGATCCGGGCGAATGGAAACGGACAACATGGGCGGATCGGAATTTACCGTACCGGCCCAGGCCACGGTGATGATGTTGGGACGCTGGGTTACGGTGGCACAGGACACCATCACGACCGGTGTGGGGGAAAGCAGGGTCCCGGGTTTTACACTGATAAAAGTCATGAAATCCTTTCTTTGTGGTCAGTTCGCACTTTCAATGCCGCGCAGAACCTCCGGCTCCCGCACATCCCGAACACTGGTGAACATACGCCGGGTGAGGATGGCACCGCTGCGGTAATACAGGCAGATAAAAGGAATATCGCGCAGAAAAAGGTCCTGGATGGCGCCCAGCTTCGCCCGGTACTGGTCGCGGCCCATGGTGCTGCGCAGTTCATCAAAAAGTGTGTCCATGGCGGCGCTCTTATAGCGGGTATAGTTCGCAGTATTACCGCTGATGAGCAAAAAACCGGGGTCTGGCGTGAAATCCATGTTAAAGCTGGCCAGGCACAGATCGTAACTTCCGGCCTCCAGTTTTTCCGCTGTTTCCTTAAAGGACATGGGGACCAGCCTGGCCTCGATGCCTACTGCAGCGAGCTGGGAGACAATCAGGCCCGCGGCGTTTAAACGCGCGCTGTTGTCCTGCTCCTCATAGGCGTAAAAGCGCAGGGAAAGCTTCACAAGCTTTCCATCGCGCATCATATCCCGGATACCGTCATCATTGCTGTCGACCCATCCCGACTCATCCAGCAGCCGCCTGGCCTCTTCAGGATTATAGCGCACGGCCCCGTCTTCCGCACGGTACATCCAGGTGCCCACCGGCATGGGTGTATCCGTCCGCTGGGACATTCCCATATAAGCGGTTTCGGCGATACTATCCAGGTTCAGCGCAAAGCGAATGGCCTGGCGTACGCGCACATCTTCCAACTCATAGGAACGATGGTTAAGCTGCAGGGTTTCCAGCTGCTTGGTACGGTAGTTGAGGTGGAGCGAACTGATGCCGGAACGGTACTGGGCGGCGGTCAGCGAGCGGGTAAGCACCGCATCCACCCGGTTATACTCGTAGCTGGAGATCAGCTCCCGGTTGGCAGTGTGAAAAATCACGCTGATTTCAGTAATCCTGGGCGGAGCACCCCACCATAAGGAGTTGGCGGAGAGCCACAGGTAATCCTTGGGCAAAAACTGCTCCACGACATAAGGCCCCGTACCTGCAGGCTGATCCGCCTGGACCTGGGCAGCGGGCAGGATGGGGAAGTTCATCGCGTACAGGAAGCCAAAGTTGCGCCGCGGCGTCTTGATGATCACCGTGTCCTCTCCAGCGGCGGAGGCATCTGTGATGAAATATCTGATTGAAGCATAAACGCCTTTGTTTGCGCTGGTTTCATCATTGGCCAGGCGCAGGATTTCCTGAATGGTGGCCACTACATCAGCGGCTGTGAGCGGCGTGCCGTCGTGGAAGGCGACTCCCTCGCGCAGCGTGAACTGCCAGCTGGCACCGTCCGCAGAGGGTTCCCAGCGCTGTGCCAGGGCCGGTTGAGGCAGGTAATCGTCATCCATGCTCACCAGCCCTTCGTAAACCAGGGCGTGCAGTGACATAAACTCACGCTCCACCGCCATCAACGGGTTAAAGCGCGCTGTGGTGGTGGAGACAATGCCCAGGATCAGGGTTTCATCCTGCTCACTGTCAGCGGCTAATGCCTGGCATAAAGGCAAGAGCAGACACAGAGCCAGGCACAGCGCCCTTTTCCATAGCGTCTTGTTCATAGTAAATCGCATATGCGTCCATTACCTTCCTCACATAATCCCGGGTGTTTGACATGGGCAGTTCATTCACGTTTAAGGTTCTTTGGTCCGCCGCGTGGTTCATTGCCCAGAGCTTTACATTGTTCAGACCGGCATGGTAGGCTGCGGCCACCATGACCGGGTGCCCGTCGAAATGACTGCTCAGGTAGGCCAGGTAATAGGCTCCGAATTGAATGTTGAGCTGCGGTTCAAAAAGCCTGTCGATGGTATAGTTTGGTGTGCCCAAACGTCCCGCCAGCCACACACCGGTGTCCGGCATGATCTGCATCAGTCCCCTGGCATCAGCTGAGGATACGGCGCGGGGAAGGAAGTTGCTCTCGCATTTGATAATCGCCGCCACAAAGGCCGGGCTGATCTGGTATTCTGCGGCGTAAGAATCAATCAGCCTTTGGTAGCCTGACTGGCTCCGGTGGCGCAGGTGGTTCTCAACCTTATTGGCCTGCTGGCGCCTTGCGGCTTCCCGATCATCCTGAAGCGCCCGAAGCCGGCTGGTCTGCTGGATGAGCGAGATTGAGGAAACGGCAAGAATTACCAGGAGTACGCCCAACAATGCAAAAGCCAATGTCCCCATCCCGTTTTTTGCCTGCTTGGCCCTATTCCGCCTGGGACTGGCTTTCTCAGCCGCAGGGGCATTTTTCTCCGGCCGGGGGACCAACAGCTTGCGGCGGTCCTTCCGCCTGGCCCTGGGCCTGATGGGCGACTGAGGCGGGTCATCGTGGGGGATATGCTTCACCTGCGCGCTTTGCGGAGCAAATGGTTTGACGCCAGGCGGTTCTTTACGGTTTACACTCCAAGGTGATTCAGACAAGGGGAAGCCTCCTTAAAACGTCCTGCCAGAGGGCAATCGCCTGTGCCGCGCTCTCCTCCTTGGTGCCGGTTGTATTGATTACATGGTCGCTCAGCCGGGCTTTTTCCGTTGCCGGCATCTGGGAGTCAATGCGCCTGACGGCCTCTTCCCGGGTGACGCCGCGCTGTATAAGCCGCGCCAGCTGCTCATTCCGGGGAGCGAAAGCACACCAGATTTCGTTGCAGCATTTGTCAATTCCGGTCTCAAACAGCAGGGGCACGTCAAGCACCAAAGCGGGCCGGTCGCGGTATTGGTCCACTCTTCGGCGCATCTCCAGAAAAATAAAGGGATGCGTGACGGCATTGAGCCTTTCAAGCGCTGAAGAATCAAAGAAAACCAGTCTGGCCAATTTCTGGCGGTTTAACTCCTCCCCCTCAAACACATCATCACCAAACGCGGCGCGAATACCGGGCAGGGCAACGCCGCCTGCGGCCGTGATGGCCCGGGATATTTGGTCCGCGTCTATCACTACAGCGCCCGCGGCCAAGAGGGAGGAGGTCAGGTTGGTCTTTCCACAGGCGATGCCGCCGGTTAGGCCTATGATATAAGGTCTATTTTGTGTCATACCAACTGGATCCTGACTTAATATCGCACTTAAGCGGCACTTTCAACTTCACAACCTGCTCCATACTGGCCTTGAGAAGCCTGATGACAGTTTCCACTTCATCCTCGGGGGCCTCGATAATCAGTTCGTCATGTACCTGAAGAATGAGCCGGGCTTTCAGTCCATGTTCATCCAGGGCGGTGTGGGCACGTACCATGGCAGACTTGATGATATCCGCAGCCGTGCCCTGAATGGGCGTGTTCATGGCTGCGCGCTCACCGAAGCTGCGGGTATTGGCATTGCCGCTTTTTAGTTCCGGCAGCAGGCGCCTTCTGCCAAAGAGGGTGGCGATATAGCCATGCTCATAACCATACTTTACCGCGTCCTGCATGAACTGGTGCACCTGGGGATAGCGCTCAAAATAGCGGGAGATGAAATCGCCTGCTCGTTTGCGCGTGGTATTGATGTTGCGGGCCAGACCAAAATCGCTGATGCCATAAACGATACCGAAGTTTACCGCCTTGGCGTCTGAGCGCATCCGGGGAGTCACCTCTTCCAGAGCCACGCCGTTTATTTCCGCCGCTGTGCGCAAGTGGATATCCTGGTCTTTGATGAAAGCGTCGCACATGGCTTCATCCCCACTCATATGGGCCAGAATCCTCAGTTCAATCTGCGAGTAGTCTGCGTCTACCAGTTGCCAGCCGGGTTTGGCGATGAAGGCGCGGCGAATGTCACGGCCCATTTCTGTGCGGATGGGGATGTTCTGCAGATTGGGCTCGGCTGAGGAAATGCGTCCGGTTGCGGTGCCGGTCTGGTCAAAGGTGGTATGGATACGCCCGGATTCGTCCATCTTGCGCAGCATCGCATCGATGTAGGTGCTGTTCAGTTTAGTTACCTGCCGGTATTCTAGAATCATGGGAATAGCCGGGTGCAGGTCAGATATGCTTTCAAGCACCGCGGCATCAGTGCTGTAGCCGGATTTGGTTTTTCGACCGGATGGGAGTCCAAGGGTCTCAAAAAGCACTTTTCCCAATTGCTGCGGGCTGTTCAAGTTGAAGCCAGAAACGCCGGTCAGCCGATAGATTTCTTCCTTCAGTTCCTCAGAACGCTTGGCAAAATCGGCCCCCAGATCCTTAAGAACACCGCCAGCCACCTGGAAACCTTCCCGCTCCATATCAAAAAGCACTCGCACCAGCGGCAGTTCGATATCGTAGTAGAGCCTCCCGGTGCCCTCATCCTTAAGCTGTTTGAGCTGGGCTGCATACAGTTCTGCCACGCCCCGGGCATTGCGCTGAGCGAAGGACTGCAGCGCGTAGCTTCGCTCCTGGGAGTTGTGCAGGTAGGCAGCGACCATGGTGTCAAAGACCAGGGTTGGGAACGGCTGGCCGGTCACACGCATTTTATGGTAAAGCGCCTTGGCGTCATGGGCGACAAAGCCCTTATTCAGCCGCAGCGCCAGGATACTGAGCGCTTCGCTGGAGGTTATGCCCTCACTGGCGGTTCCAAAGATGTCCTGCTGCCCGCTGGCAAAGGCCACCTGGGCGCCCGGGCCTTCCGGCCAGGCGATGGACAGTTCTTCCTGCGTGGTAAAAATCGCTGCCGGGGCTTCCGGTACTGTGTCAAGGAACGCCAAAAGTTCTGCTTTATCCTTTACTGCTGCCCAAGGCGCTTCAGCTGCGGGCTCCGCCAGGTCCGCCTGGTGAAGTGCCATCCCGCCGACCAGGCGCTTAAGGCGCTCAGAGGTGCCGATCAGTTGGTATTTCCGCATGGCATCAAGCCCCTCAGCAACGCGGTCAAGGCTGGCGTCCTTCAGATTCAATTCAACAGGCACATTCCGGTCGATGGTGGCCAGCACGCGGCTCATCCTGGCCTGGTCAGCGAAGGCCCCCAGCTTCTCACCCAGTTTGCCCTTGATGCTATTGGCGTTGGCCAGGACTTCGTCCATGGTGCCGAATTCCTGAAGTAACTTCAGCGCTGTCTTCTCACCCACACCGGGTACGCCTGGGATATTGTCACTGGAATCCCCCATCAGGCCTTTCCAGTCAGTCACCTGATCAGGTGTTACACCGTAATAGCCCTTGACTGTTGCCGGGTCAAACAGCACGGTTTCGGATATTCCTTTGCGGGTGAAAAGCATTTGCACATCCTCGTCCACCAGTTGGAGGTCATCCTTATCACCCGTCAGGATCAATGTGCGTAACCCCCGCTCCTTTAGCTGCCGTGAAAGGGTGCCTATCAGGTCATCCGCTTCATACCCCTCCAACGCAATCACGCCAATATGCATGGCGGTGAGAATCTCCTGAATCACCGGGAACTGGGGCCGCAGTTCCTCAGGCATAGGTGAACGGGTAGCCTTGTATTCGCTGTATATCGCGTCCCGGAATGTGGGCCCGTGGGTATCAAAAGCTACGATACAATACTGGGGGGCCTGCTCCTCAAACGCCTTGAACAGCATGCCCAGAAACCCATGCACTGCGTTTGTGGGAACCCCGTCAGCGTCCATGGGAGGCAGGGCATGAAACGCCCTGTACATCAAGCTGTGTCCGTCTACCAGTACGCAGGTCTCCTGCACATCAATCACCTCACGCGCCATTATAACATATCAGGCGATCAGGGTGAATTTTGCGCCATTTAAGAAAACGAGGCCGCCGCTTGTAGCGGCGGGCCGTGATAAACGGGTGTATGGTTTACATGAAAAGGGGATGTGCCTGGGCCAGTTCTGCCACTTGGCTCAAAACCTCCGGAATTGCGGCTTCCTTTTCTCTGATGATCCGTGAAATCAGGCCGGCGATCAATTCCATGTCCTCCTCTTTCATCCCTCGGGTGGTGAGGGCTGGTGTGCCGATGCGGATGCCGCTGGTTTCGTTGGGTTTGCGGCGATCTTTGGGCACCATGTTCTTATTGACGGTGATGTTGGCTTTCCCTAAAAGTGTTTCCGCCTCTCTGCCGGTGATGTCCATATCAGAAAAGTCCAATAGCAGCAGGTGATTGTCTGTGCCGCCGGAAACCATGGGAACATCAAGCCGCGTGAAGGCCTTCTCCAGGGCTTTGGCATTTTTTATTATTTGCGCCTGGTATGTTTTGAACCCAGGCGCCATGGCTTCCTTGAAACAGATTGCCTTGGCTGCGATGATGTGCATTAAGGGACCGCCCTGGATACCGGGGAAGATGGCTTTATCGATGGCTTTGGCATGCTTTTCCTTGCAGAGAATCATCCCGCCCCGGGGGCCGCGTAGGGTTTTATGGGTGGTGGTCGTGACCATGTCGGCATAGGGGATGGGCGAGGGGTGCAGGCCGGCGGCCACGAGGCCCGCAATGTGGGCCATATCCACCATCAGCAAGGCGCCAACTGAATCGGCCACCTCACGGAAGCGTTTGAAGTCGATCATCCGGGGGTAGGCGGAAGCGCCCGCCACGATCATCCTGGGCTTTACCTCCAGGGCCTTCTCGGCCAGGGCATCATAATCAATGTGTTCCGTTGCCGGGTCAAGGCCGTAGGACTCAAAACGAAAGTAGGTGCCGGAAATATTCACCGGACTGCCGTGCGTGAGGTGCCCGCCGTGGCTGAGGCTCATGCCCAGCACCGTGTCACCCGGCTTCAGGAAAGCGAAGTAAACCCCCATATTGGCCTGGGAACCGCTGTGGGGCTGCACATTGGCGTGCCCGGCGCCATAAAGGGCGCAGGCCCGTTCCCGGGCGATGTTCTCTGTCACATCCACATACTCGCAGCCGCCGTAATATCGCCGGCCAGGGTATCCTTCCGCATATTTGTTGTTCAAGGGGCTACCCATAGCGGCCAGCACAGCGGGGCTGACGAAGTTTTCACTGGCAATCAATTCCAGGTGGCTTTCCTGCCTGGCGCATTCATCAAAGATGGATCGCCTGATCTCCGGGTCCGCGTTAAGCGCTTCAGGGATATTCCACATGCCATGGTCCTCCGTTTCGCTCTGATTGGGCTTATGGTCCAATATAAATCAAATACCGCATGGGATGTCAGGTGAACCCGCAGCACATCCCAACTTGCGCTTACTGCTGCTTCCTTCCGGACCTGACAGGATTCACGCCATGGAATCGCACGAGGCCCAACATCACATACGGCAAACTCATCATAGCAAAGGCAGGGTATTTATGCAAGCGAGCGGAGGACATCTTGACGCGATTCGACCATTTTTCCTGCTTGACCTTTTTTGGGGGCTATGCTATTCTACTCACGCAATAGAGCAGGTGTATCCAGTGCTTTTGCTCGGCTGGTAGAACCAGGTGGTAGAAAAGATCGATTTTTTCCCAAAAAATTTTCCGACGTCATCCCCTCATTGGCATGAGTGTCTGCCGTCGGACGGCAATGAGTACATTGCCCCCCGGACGTCCCCCATTATGCTAAGTTGAGGATGGAAATCTCCGGAAACGCTTAAGGTCGCATGGCTCAGTTGGTAGAGCACCGTGTTCACATCGCGGGGGTCACAGGTTCGAGTCCTGTTGCGACCACCAGAGAACTCCTTGAGAAATCAAGGGGTTTTATCTTTC
>Ga0123335_1006642_pt1 | contig 13364 bp, 10 predicted proteins | sample BiotimSIPDNA_2_FD_89707 | JGI IMG/M metagenome (GOLD analysis project Ga0123335, IMG submission 89707) | Anaerobic biogas reactor microbial communites from Washington, USA - Biogas_R2 time_0 SIP DNA | ecosystem: Engineered > Bioreactor > Anaerobic > Unclassified | place: Washington, USA... | reverse complement strand
CTGAAGAAGCTCGACGTTGACGCATCGTTCGAGACGATGATAGGAAACGATCTCTTCGGTGATTATATAAAGGTTTGCCTTTCGGAGCTGGGGATTGAGTTCACTCCGAAGGTTTCTAGCTCGTACCCGACCGGAGTGGTTTTTTCGCTTTCGGCCCAGAACGAGCGAACTTTCTTCTCGTTCAGAAAAAATGCCGCAGACATACATATGACTTGCGAGGACCTCTCGCAGGTTTACGAAAGCCCGGATTTGCTTTATCTCACCGGTGTATCGATAGTCGAAGGAGCCGAGACCTTTCATACGTTCCTGGAAGCGGTAAAGAAGGCAAAGCGTTCGGGAACGAAAATTTTCTTCGATCCAAACATGAGGAAGACCGACCCGGTTTCCATCGAGAGAATAGAGCAAGTGATTCCTTACGTAGATGTCTTCCTCCCGGCTCAGGATGAACTGACCGTTCTATTCTCGAAATCGAGGAAATTCGGATTTTGTCTCGACCTTCTCGATGCGGGGATTTCCGAGATATGGATCAAGAAAGGCGCCAAAGGCTGTTCATTTATTTCCGGAGACTTCAGTATAGATTTTCCGGCTTCTAAGGTCAAGGTTCTCGACTGCACGGGCGCTGGCGATGCTTTCAACGCGGCCGTTGTCTGGGGACACGTCAATGAACTGGATGAGAAGGAGATAGGAACTTACGCAAATGTCTACGCGGGAATGAGCACCGAGAGGATCGGGGCGGCGACTTCTTATCCTGACAGGGAAAGCATGTTGAAAAGCGAGTACTACAAATCTATCAAGATGGGGGTGAAAGTCTTATGAAGCGTTTGATTCTAGTTCTTGCGTTACTGAGTTTTGTAGCGATGGGTTTGGGGGCCTTAAAGGTTGCCATCGTTGCCGGCGACGCCATTGGAGACCGCGGATTTACAGATATGGCGTACATCGGCATTCAGGAAGCCCAGAAACAGTTCGGAATCGAGTACAAGGTCTTCGAGTGCAATGTAGATCCTTCGAAGTATTTCGATTCGCTGAGGGCTGCCGCCATGAATTACGATCTGATCTTCGTGGACCCGGGTTATTTCTTCGATAAGGAACTCGCCGAAGTCAGCGCAATGTTCCCCTCCAAGACTTTTGTCTATATCGATGGCACATCCAGCCTTCCGAATGTTGTCTCCGTGCCATTCAAGCAGAACGAAGGCGCTTTCCTTGCCGGTTGCCTCGCGGCCTTGCTCACGAATAAAACCGAACTCTGCAAGATAAACGCGGAGAAGATCGTGGGATTCGTCGGTGGCTTCGATATGCCGGTAATAAGGGATTATCAGGCCGGTTTCGAGCATGGAGTGAAGTATGTAGATCCAAGTGTCAAGGTTATAGCCAGATACGCCGGTGACCACTACGACCCGGCACTCGGAAAGGAAACGGCCTACTCTGTCTTCAAAGAGGGAGCCGACGTGATATTCCAGGCTGCGGGACCGACGGGACTGGGAATACTCGAAGCGGCCAGAGATTACGGCTTCTACGCGATAGGCGTCGATACCGATCAGGGCTATCTCCAGCCTGGCTTCATAGTCTCCAGTATGATGAAGAAAGTGGATGTCGCAGTTCTTGACATCGTAAGAATGCAGATCGAAAACAGCCTCGAGAAGGGTTCCGTTCATGTATACGGCATCGCAAACGGCGGCGTCGGACTCGCATACAACCAATTCATGATGGACACTGTGCCGGCATCCGTCTATATAGAAATCAGCGAGATACAGGAGAAGATCTCGAACGGAGAGATAGTTGTAGATTCATATCTCGATTAAAGATTCCTTCCGGAGCCCCTATAGGGGCTCCGGGTTTCATATCGGGGGGTGTTCCAAATTCTGGTCTGCAAAAGAGTGTCGAAAACATACCCGAACGGTCTGGAAGCTCTCAGGGAAGTGAGTTTCGAGGTTAGAAAAGGCGAAATACACGCGATAGTCGGCGAAAACGGCGCGGGAAAATCCACTTTGATGAACATTCTATTCGGTCTGATTAAGCCGACTTCGGGAGAGATCCTATTCAACAACAATCATTTTTCGCCAAAGCACCCTTCCGAGGCGATAGATCTGGGAATAGGAATGGTTCACCAGCACTTCAAGCTTGTACAGAGTATCACCGTGGCCGAAAACATTGTACTTGGAATGGAGAACCGTTTCCAGAGCAAGTTGCGCAGAGTCGACAGAGAGGCGATGAACGAGTCGGTCGCCTCGCTCATCGACAGGCTCAGAATGTCCATCTCGCCCGATGATAGAATCGACTCTCTTCCTATCAGTAAAAGACAGCAGGTTGAGATCCTCAAGGTTCTGTACAGAGAAGCTGATTTCGTAATACTCGACGAACCGACGGCCGTTCTTGCGCCCAACGAGGTGGAAGATTTCCTTGAGTTTGTGAGGGGAATACGCGAAATGGGAAAGACTGTTATCTTCATTTCCCATAGATTGGGAGAGGTCTTCTCCCTTGCCGACAGAATAACGATTCTGAGAAGGGGAAATGTTATTGGAACCTTTGACAAAAGGGATGTTGACAGAGAGAGCGTGGCAAACATGATGATCGGGACCGCCACGGATCTCTCCGAGGATCCGCCGGACTGCCTCGGAAACGAGAGCGTTCTTTCGGTCGAGGGAATTTCCGATGTATCCGGTACTATAAGGGATTTGAGCTTCCAGTTGCGGGAGGGAGAGATTCTCGGCTTTGCGGGAGTTGGAGGAAATGGTCAGGAAGAACTCTTCGAAGCTCTTGCGGGGAGTCTGAGATTGGTCTCGGGGGATATAAGGCTCGTAGGTTCATCTATATCTTCTCTCGACACGCTCGAAAGAAGACGAGCCGGTCTCGCCTTAATCACCGACGACCGAATGGGAAAGGGGCTGGCTCCCGATAGAAGCATAGTGGAGAACTGCATGGCCGGCCACCATAAATTCGGAAAATTCGGGAAATGGTTGATAAAGGACACCGATGCAAGGTCTTTCACAGAATCGATCGTTGCCGACTACGACGTGCGCTGCGGCAAGAATATCAAAACGGCCGTCAGGGCTCTCTCGGGCGGAAACATGCAGAAACTGCTAGTCGGTCGGGAGATCGCTTACGAACCGGTGGTTCTCGTCGCGGCTCAACCCACGGCAGGGGTCGACGTTGCCGCAAGAAAGCTCATTCATGATTCATTCAGGAGGCTGGTCAAGACAGGCTCGGGAGTAATCCTCATAAGCGGCGATCTAGAGGAGATAATGGGTCTTGCGAACAGAATTATCGTGCTCTATCGAGGGAGAGCCGTCACCGAGATGACGCACCCCCATTATGATCCGACGGAGATAAGTTACTATATGACGGGGATAAGGGGGGCGCAGGATGATCGGTACTCGCACTCTTAGTTTCAGGAAGTTGCTTCTCTCGCTTCTGCTGGTGTTGTGCATATTATCCATCTGGGCATTGATAATCTGGTTCGGCGGCGAATCGCCTTTCAAGGGATTCCGCTACATCATCGAAGGCTCTCTGGGCAATCATTACCAGTTTCTCTCCACACTCAACAAGATGGTGCCGTTGATTCTTGCCGCGGCCGCCGTTGCAGTCCCCGCCTGGACGGGTATGTGGAACATCGGCGGGGAGGGCCAGTTGCTTCTGGGAGCTTTCGGAGCGGCGCTTGTCGGTTTTTCGATCGATTTTGGGGTCGGTCTAGTGAACATCGTCGTCGCTTTGATTGTTTCTGCCGCATTTGGAATGGCGTGGGCGGCATGGCCGGCCTTCTTCAAAATAAAGCTCCGGATGGACGAGGTCGTCACCACGCTTATGGGTAATTATATCGCGGCGCAGTTGATAGCATACCTGATCAACAACCCTTTCAGAGATCCGCGCTCGCCTCTGGCACAGACTCCATATATCAAGTCGAGTTTTGTGATTCCATACCTGTTCGAAGGCTCTCAATTCTCCGCGACTTTCTTCGTGGCCATCGGTATGGTTCTGGTTCTCTTCATATTCCGAAAGAGGTTCATTACGGGCTACGAGTTCGATATCACCGGCAGTAACCCGGTTTTTGCCGGGCTGAGTGGAATAAGGGTAAAGAAAACGAAGTTATTGTCGATGCTTATCGGAGGGGCTCTCGCGGGTCTTGCCGGTGGCCTCCTCGTCCTTGGAATGACTCAAAGAGTGATGCAGAGCTTTTCGCCCGGATACGGTTTCACCGGTCTGCTCATCTGTCTTCTTGCCTTTAACGACCCCCTGCTCATTGTGGGGATCGCCTTTCTTTTCTCGGCTCTTCAAACGGGTAGCGTCAATCTCCAGTTGTTCACGTCCGTTCCGGCCGAGATAAGCGGTGTCCTTCAAGCTGTTATGGTGCTTTTTGTGGCGGCGTTCAAGACGTTCATTGTCGGGCGAAGGGAAGGTTGAAAATGGATATAGAGCTGATTACCACACTATTCAGAACATCTATCAGGATGGCAACCCCCATACTTCTCGCCTCGCTTGGGGGAGCGCTCACTTATCACGCGGGGATAATAAACGTGGCTATGGAAGGTCTCATGCTCATAAGCGCGTTCTTCTCGGTGGTGTTCTCATACCTAACCGGCAGCGCCTTTTACGGTATCATTGCCGGGGTGGTCGCTTCGATGCTAATATCGCTTCTGTATTCGGTATTCGTAAGCTTCCTTAAGGCAAACAACTTCGCCATAGGCTTCGCGATAAACATACTTATAAGTTCGCTAACCCTCTTTCTAATGAGAGTGATGTTCCAGGGAAAGAACGCCTTCAACTCCCCCGACATCGCCTCTATAATGGAGCTCAAGGTAAAGACGGGAAACTACTTCCTTGACAACTACCTGCTTAACTTCAGCATTCTCACCTATCTCTCTATCGCAATCGCCTTCCTGCTGGCATACATTATCTACAAGACCTCTTTCGGACTGAGGCTCAGAGTCTGCGGCGAGATGCCCCAGGCCCTCACCGCTGCCGGTATAAAAGTCGGTGTTATTCAGCTCTGGGCAAGCATCCTGTGCGGCGGTCTCTGTGGACTTGCCGGCGCTCAGCTCTCGCTCTACAACGTGAGGATGTTCTCGCGCGACATGACGGGCGGGAGGGGCTTCGTTGCGCTGGCCGCGATACTCATCTCGGGAGGAAAACCGAAGAGGGTCCTCTTCATCTCTCTTCTCTTCGGCCTCTTTGACGCCTTATCCGTCAAGCTGCAGAACGAGAAGATCGCGCCCCAGTTCGCCCTGATGCTCCCGTACATAATGAGCGTCGTGGTTCTGCTGCTGTTCCATCTCAAGACGAGAAAGCAATACGGGAAGGCCTGAGCGATAGATAAATCCTGCCCGGGGCACTTTTTCTATCACAGAGACACAACTCCCTTTCTGTTGTCGCATACCTGTGTGATATATTGAATTAATGCCTTGAAAGAGGTTTTAGCAGGGAGGAGATAAAGTGAAGCGAAATTCGGTCAGGATATTCTTTCTTCTGTTGGTAGTGTTTCTCCCACTCTCAGTGGCGATGGCGCGGGGAGTGACCTTTCTCGTGAACCCGTCCTACAGCCCCTTCAGCTACGAGGAAAATGGCGAGCTCAAGGGTCTGGCGGTAGAACTTGTAAAATTGCTCTCGTCTGAATTCGGTCTCGAAGCAGAGATGACCGCTATGCCCTTCGAAGAGGCTTACGCGAAGCTGCAGGACGGCGGTGAGTACGCTCTGCCCACGCTCGTATTCACCCCGCAGCGGAAATCCCAGTTCAACTGGGTGGGCCCTATCGCGATAACGCCCACGTATCTTTACGCCCGCGATACCTCTCCCGACATTCGCTCGATAGACGATGCAAAGAAAGCCGGGAAGGTCGGCGCCGTGCGCGGGTATTATTCCCAGCAACTCCTGGCCGAGCAGGGTCTGGATACGGTGATCTTCGACGACGAGGCGGCTTTGTTGAAGAGCCTTCTGGAGGGTGACATCGATCTGGCCCCTTTCAACTTCGATGTCTATACGCGTCTGACGGAGAAAATACCTGAATCTTCAAAGTTGCGTGCCACGATCGTTCTCGACCTCGATATGACATATATAGGTTTCTCGAAAGACGTACCGCCCGACACCCTTCGAAGGTGGCAGGAGGGACTTGACGGTCTGAAAAGCTCCGGCGACTTTGCCGGGCTTTACGAAAAATGGCTGCCGGGCCGTCCGGTCCCCGGCGTCTATACCCTGCTCACCGAGGAGTACCCGCCCGTTACATACATGGGCGATGGAGGACCTGCGGGCTTTGTTACCGAGATAGTGAGAGAGCTCATGGAACGAAACGGTATGAAAGAAGAGATCTTCCTCGTTCCGTGGGCGATCGGCTATGAACTGGCTTCGAACCTGCCCAACGTTCTTCTCTTCAGTATGGATCAGACGGAGCTTCGAAAGCCGCTCTTCCAGTGGATCGGACCGGTCGGCAGGAACACGGCTTACCTTTACGGGCGAGCCGATTCGGCAATAGCGCCCGCCGATCTCGACGAGGCCAGAAAGGTCGGAACGATAGCCACTACAAAGGACTGGTGGACTGAACAGCTCCTGAGAGATCTGGGCTTCACGAATCTGAAGAGTTTTCTAGACCCTCTGGACACCGTGCGCCAGCTGATGAACGGTGAGGCCGATCTTGCGATATTCACCGATCTCACCGTCAGCGAACTGGTACAGAACGCCGGTTACCAGATGAAGGATCTAAACCGCTTGCTCGAAATTCAGACGAACTATTTCTACGTCGCGGCTTCCAGCGGCACCGATCCCGAAATGGTTTTGATTCTGCAAAAGACGCTTGACAGCATGAAGCGCGACGGCAGCTTCGAAGAAATCCTTCGTAAATACGTTCCCAATGTGCTGATCACACCGTTACTCTTGCAGTCGTCGACACCCGCTACCGTCAGGCTGCAGTCGGTAGTCAACTCGCTGCAAATTGGAGAGCTGGCCAGCTTGACACTCGAGGAAAATGGAAGTACCGGTTACATATGGGATGTAAGGGTCTCCAACCCGAACGTGCTTTCACTGGCTTTTGTAAAACATGGCGTCTCAGATGCTGGAGAAGAAAGTCTCACGGGAGCCTCTTACGAAGTAGAATGGACCTTCCGGGCCGAACGTCCGGGAGAGTGCGTGATAGTTTTCTCGCTGCGGAGACCCTGGGAGAGTGTACACCCGGTGAAGACCTTCGCAATAAACGTCAAAGTGGAATAGTTGAAGTGGACCATAAAAAACGGCCGGGTTTCTTCCCGGCCGTTTCATTTGAAAAGTCTGTGAGGTATTACTTCGAATCTTCTATCATGAAAAAGTTTAAAGAGTATCTGCGAACCAGTCAACAGTCGCGGCGATGAGTTCGTTGAAAGCGCTCATGTCGCCGGTGAAGATGTTGAACGTGTGGTCCGCGCCTTCTATCAGAAGCACTCTGGAGTTTTTGTTGCTGGACGCATCCACTATGCGCTGCGCGTTGACTGGATCGACCACGGTATCCATTGCCCCGTTGATAGCCAGCACGGGAGCGAAGGAATTCGAGAAGACCTCCAGAACATCGGTGTTATATACTTCTTCGAACCACTGAAGACCGAGCTTCAACGACGGGCGCCAGTCGAAGGTGAGTTCGTAATAGCCGTTGGCTTTGGCGATTTCGTAGTTCTCGGCCGTTCCTATCGACTTTAGATCGGGAGCGCCGGCCCAGCAAACTACCGATCGGAAGGAGCGGTTACGACCGGCGGCCAGCATGGCTATCGTGCCACCCTGGCTCCAGCCCATAACACCGATGCGGTTGGGGTCGATACCGTTCAGTCCGGCCATATAATCGAAGGCTGCGTTGCTGTCGGATACGGACATGAAGTTGTAGTTTATATAGTCGGCCTCGCTGTCACCGTTGCCGATGAAATCGAAACGAATGCTGGCGATCCCCGCTTTTGCCAGGGCCGGCGCCGTCAAAAGATAGCCCCCACCCGCTTCGTCTTTGTTCGAACCCGTGCCGTGAAGCATCACGACTGCCGGGAAGGGACCGTCACCGTCGGGCATGCACACAACCGCCGGGATTTCGTGGTCGCCGTTGGCGATCAGAACGGTCTGTTCCGTAAAGCTATGGGGAATCGCTAGAACCGTACCCACCTTCAGAGAGTACTCGTTCTCGATACCGTTGAAGGATGCGATTTCCGTCCAGTCGATGCCGTAACTCCGGGCGATGCTCCACAGGGTGTCGCCCTTAACGACGGTGTACTGTGTTGCTGCAAAAGTGCTGGTGACAAACAACGCGATCATTGCCAGAAGCAATGGCAGGAACTTAATTCTTGCTTTCATCTTTTCACCTTCCTTCTTTGTGATCTGCAATCATAACAAGTATAAACTTCGGAGCGGCTATCGGTGGTAACGACTTCCGCCTAATACCACGCACCGTCTATGGAGCTCATTATTACGTTCTGTTCTCATATTGTGTATATACTTCTAGCAAACGTTTGTCATAAAAGAAGATGATGCTATAATTTATCGGGATTTGCCCTGCACTTGGTCTTTGGATCGTTATTTCTATCATGCTGAAGTAGTTGAGAGAGCGTCAATCATGTCTAGCCGTGAGAAAAGACATAGTCACGAGAGATTTTCTTCGAATTCTGTTTCCCCTTTATCTCAAAGCTTTCTCAGATGGTTTTAGCAGCTGAACCAGTAGAAAATCCGTAAGACGCGAGAGCTGGCCTTAAGTCTGGAAAGGAGCCAGGGCAAATTACTAATTTGGCTACAGGAACCCAAGGGGGGGAACCGAGAATGAAACGTTTGGCGATGCTTCTTCTGCTATTTCTTGCCGTCTCATTGTTTTCGCTGGATCCATACTTCACTGAAGAGAACGTAAACAGCTTCATCGCAGAGCTTGAGGAGAACGGGTTTGTAGTACAACAGGGTGTGGTTTACACTTGGGATCTGCTAGACCTCTTTTCAAAACACCTGATCCCGAGCTGTTATGGAAACAACGCTTCCAATCCCTACCTAGCATATTTCTTGCCGCCGGCGCCCGGGCAGACAGTTCCAAACACCTTGCCGTTCACCTTCAGGCTAAGGGAGGACGAGGCGATTATCTTCATCGGCTGGACTCCACCGGAGGTCACTTACTTCAGCTATGTCACGTTTGTTATGTCCAAGTATCTGCCCGGTCAAAGCGGCCGGCAACGTGTCCTGGCAAGTGTAGGTGATACGATCAATATGACAAGAATCAAGACGGGTGAATCGATCCTACCCGAGACGGCCGGAACTGTTTTCAATGCTCCAACGATGATCATATCTACCCCTGATAAGAATATGGATGTACTGATGAGGGCCGCCGCGGCAGAAGTGGGTTTTATTCAGAGCCTGATCAACACCGAACCGATTCCTTCAAACATGCTGAAACTGGGGCTTGAGCAGGACTGCGACGAGTTACTAACTGTGATTCGCCTGGCATTGTTCAAAAATCCCGAAGACAAGACCTACGCACAGGATCCTCCACTTATAGTGGATGGCAAACTGACCGTGAAGCCTCCTTACAGTCATAATTATCGAGGCTGGGTCTTGCGCGTCACACCTACCAGACCGATTGAACCTGATCCATTCCCGACGCCGAGCATGATTCCAAGGGACACTGGCGATTATTCTGAACTCGACCTAAAGCCAACTATGGACAGACTGGAGGAAGCAATAATCAAAGAGTACTCCAATCTAAAGGCCGACGTTCTTCGGACTCAAAGATCTGTGGAGATTAGTTACATGGCCATTCAGAACGTCACTGATGTTCTTGGAGATAGCAGGGATACTATATATATCTGGACGGATCCCTTCCTGATAGGAGATGATCCCGATGACTTCGCCATAGTGTTTGGTCCGGTACACTCGCTTACGGGAAAGTCAACTTACTCGAATTTCACAGTCTATACAGATGATCTCGTGAAGGATCTTCTGCCAGTCGAGTCAAAGATTCTCTATGGATTCGCGAGTGTTCACAGTGAGCATAGCGTTGAGAGCAAACTTGGCCTTATTGGCAGCGCAGAGAGATTTCTGCCCGACGATCCAAACGCGAAGTATTTCTATGTCTGGAAAGTTGCGAGGTCAAACCCGGATAATGAAGATTATTGTCTGTTGATTCCAGAACCTACTTCTGAGAGGCTTACCTACAACAACCTGAGAATAGCGTTCAGAGCTTATGTGAATCCTGAGACCGGAGTAGGGCCATCGTATGAAGAAGTTCTCATGGATAAGGTGATCCACTTCAGTCTCGATAAATAGCATCGCAAAAACTATGCGGGACCGCTGGGTAATGCGGGAATGTAGGTGGATAATTCCGCAAGAATAGCATACGTTGAAATATAAAGATAGGCGCGAAAAGCTTTGGGAAGAAGAGCGAGGATTTGATAATCGCTCTTCTTCTTTTATGAACGTCTCTGAAAGGCGTTAAATGGATTTTGCAGAGAGCGAGGAGAAGTAGTATTCTCTTGTTAAACGATTAACTAAACGTTTAACTATGAAACGGGTGAGCCATTTGTCTAATATGAAAGATGTAGCCAAACTTGCGGGGGTCTCTATCGCGACGGTTTCCAACGTACTTTCCGGGAACAAATATGTGAGCCCCGAGCTGCGCGAAAAGGTTCTCGAGTCCATAGATCGCCTTCAATACAGACCAAGCAAGATCGCCAGGAGTCTCAAAATAAAGAAATCTTTCCTGGTGGGTCTCATGGTTCCAGACATAACCAACCCGTATTTTGCAGAGATAGCCAGGGGCGTGGAAAGCGTGGCCCTGGAGCACGATTACCAGATGTTCCTCTGCAACAGCGACGGAGAAAAGTCCAGAGAAGAGGAGACCCTCGATTCCTTTCACAGCCACGGCGTCGATGGCGTAATAAACGTCGCTCCGAGAATGGAAGAGACGATCCTTGCCGAGCTTTCCAACGGTATGCCCATGGTGATCCTCGATCGGCATCTGTCTATCGAGAATCCGCTAATAGACGTCATCTACACGAACAACTTCAAGGGATCGGCGCAGCTGGCAAGGCATTTTCTGGAGAACGGCCACCGCAGGTTCGCCTGCATCGCCGGTCCCAGGGAAGTGCCGACGGCCGTCAGGAGGCTTCAGGGTTTCTGCAACGAACTCGAGAAGTCCGGCATCGGAAAAGAGGAGATAACCGTTTATTACGCCTCTTTCAAGTACGAAGACGGCTACAACACCATGAGGCTGATTATGGAACAAAAGCCACGCCCCACCGCCGTTTTCGCCGGAAACGACATGATGGCCTGGGGTGCAATCGAGGCGGCGAAGGAAAGAGGGCTGAGGGTTCCCGAAGATATCGCGGTGGCCGGTTTCGATAACGTGCTTTACTCGTCGCTGGTCGTTCCGGCTATGACCACTGTGCATCAGCCGAAGTTCGAAGCCGGGCAGACTGCCATGAGGCTTCTACTGGAGAAGATACAGAAGAAATCCAGACGGGAGAGCGTATATACGAGAAAGATAGAGCTAGATTCAAATCTTATAGTGAGGGAATCGACCCTTAGCAGAAAAATACCGGAGGTGAACTGATGAAAACGAAAGGGATACTGCACAACGATCTTTCCAGAGAAGTTGCGAGGCTCGGTCATGGAGACATGCTGGTAATAACCGACAGGGGCTTCCCCTTCCCCAGGCATGAAAACACCGTTTGCATCGATGTGTCGGTGGGCAGGAACTTACCGCGCTTGGTGGACGTCGTGAAGGTGGTTCTGGAGGAGCTGGAGATCGAAAAGGTGATAATCGCCGACGAGACAAAAACAGTGAGCCCGCATACCTACGCCGAGCTCAAGGAAGTGATTTCGAAGGTGAAAAACAAGGGAAACGATATCGTTGAGGAGAACATTCCCCATCCGGAATTCAAGGACCTGGTACTGAACGGGGGACTCCAGGGCAAGGAAGTTAAGGTCTTCGTCAAGACTGGTGAATTCACACCTTACGCCAACATAATACTGGTTTCCGGAGTGGATTTCTGAGAGCAGGATCGGACGATTGGACGATTGGACGGGTCGATCGCCGCGGTCGTAGTTAAACGTTTATCCGGCATCTCTGTCGATTTGTGTGTTTAGCCGGGAGGTGGAAGAGTGTGAGCGACAGGAAGGGAATACTGACCGAAATCTTCAAAGTAAATAAACCAATTATCGGGATGGTCCATCTCAGACCTTTGCCAGGTTCTCCCGGCTACGATCGGTCGATCATGGGCATGAAGGAGATAATCAGAATCGCCCTGGAGGAGGCCAGGATACTCGAGGACAACGGCGTTGACGGAGTGCAGGTTGAAAACATATGGGACTTTCCTTATCTGAAGGGAGAAAAGATCGGTCCGGAAACTGCCGCGGCGCTTGGTGTGGTTGCCGCTAGAGTAGGGGAGACCGTCGGTATTCCCGTCGGGGTGGATTGCCATCTCAACGGCGGCAGGATAGCTCTGGCAGCGGCCATCGCTTCGGGCGCGAGATGGATAAGGGTCTTCGAATGGGTGAACGCTTACATTTCGCACGCCGGGCTCACCGAAGGGATAGGCGGGGAGCTGGCCAGGTACAGGCACTCGCTCAGAGCCGACGATATCAAGTTCATGTGCGATGTCAACGTCAAGCACGGGAGCCATTTCATCATATCCGACAGGACGATCGAAGAACAGGCCCACGATGCGGAGTCGGAGGGCGCGGAGATTCTCATCGTCACCGGATTCGAAACCGGAAAGGCCCCGACTCCGGAAAAGGTGAAGAGATTCTCCGAGAGTGTGAAAGCACCGGTGATCATCGGCAGCGGACTGACGGAAGATAACGCCATAGAACTTCTATCTTTCGCCGACGGCGCGATAGTTGGAAGTTTTTTCAAAGAAGGAAACGACTGGAAGAATCCCGTGGACGGTAAAAAAGTCGGGAGTTTCATGAAAAAGATTCATTCTCTGAGAAGGGAGCTTTCGGATGATTGACTTCGAATTCAACGGCGAGATACTCTGCATGGGCAGTATAAACATGGATCTGGTGATGGTTATGGACCGTCTTCCCGAACCGGGCGAGACTGTGGTGACGGACAACTTCAACACCTATCCCGGCGGAAAGGGTGGAAACCAGGCCGTTACGGCCGCTGTGCAGGGGGCGAAGGTAAAAATGTTTTCAAAACTGGGAGGCGACGGCTTCAGCAAGGAGTTGCTGGAGAAGATGGCTTCCAGGGGCGTCGACACATCCAGGATACTCATAGACAGGGAAAAGACGGCCGGTATCGCTATCATACGTGTAGATAGCAAAGGCCAGAACTCGATATCCTTCACCCCCGGGAGCAACGCCTTTCTGACGCCGGGCGATGTACTCGAAAACTCGGACCTCTTCGTGCCCGGCAGGATCCTGCTCCTGACGATGGAGATAAATCTCGAGACCAT
>Ga0123335_1006636_pt1 | contig 13370 bp, 8 predicted proteins | sample BiotimSIPDNA_2_FD_89707 | JGI IMG/M metagenome (GOLD analysis project Ga0123335, IMG submission 89707) | Anaerobic biogas reactor microbial communites from Washington, USA - Biogas_R2 time_0 SIP DNA | ecosystem: Engineered > Bioreactor > Anaerobic > Unclassified | place: Washington, USA... | reverse complement strand
TGACGGCTTGATGGAAGGCACTCCTGAAGGTGTGGGCGGCGTGCCAATCACGCGCAAGCAAATCCGCGCTTCGCGCAAGGCGCTTGATATGATCGAAGAGGAAGTTGGCCGTGAGATTAATTTTCACAGCTATGTTTCCGGTGTGGCAGGGCCAGAAGTTGCCGTCTTGTTTGCGGAGGAAGGTATCAATGGCGCCCATCAGGACCCGCAATATAACGTGTTGTATCGCAATATCAACATGTATCGTTCTTTCGTGGACGCTGCGGAAGCCAAAAAGGTGATGACTTCGGCTGGGATCTTCCAGATTGATGGCGCGCACAACGCCAATGCTACGGCCAAAGCGGGTTGGCTGGTCATGCCCGAATTACTCGTTCAGCATGGTATTAACTGCGCCTATTCGCTTAAAGCTGGTATGCCCAAGGAGCTTATCGGTCTTTCGACCGTGCCGCCTAATTCACCGCCGGCCCCCAAGCTCTGGTACGACTTGCCATATGCGGTAGCGTTGCGCGATTTCTTCTCTGACTTTAAGATGCGTGCGCAACAGAATACACGCTATATTGAATCTGATATCGAAGAAGCGATTCGCACGCATACTATCGACACGTTAATCTCAATGTTGACAAGCGCTGACCTGCAAAGCACGATTACGCCTGATGAAGGCCGCAACGTGCCCTGGCATTACAACAATATTCGCGGTGTTCAGACGGTCAAACAGGTTTGGTCCGGTCTGGACGGTATCAAGGAACTGGTCAGCCTCAAGATGGATGGCCCACTGGGTGAAATGTCCCGGGATATTCGCGAGCGCGCTGTGGCTTTTCTGGAAGAGATTATTGAGGTTGGCGGTTACTTTGCTGCGGTTGAAAAGGGCTTTTTCGTGGACAGCGCAAAATATCCGGAACGTAATGGCGATGGTATCGCCCGCGATGGTCAAGGTGGTGTTGGTGCGGACAGTATCGTGCCGCGTGACCCTGATTATTACGCGCCAGTTTGCGCCCATTATGGTGAAAACCATCTGCCTGAAGGTGTGGAACATGCCTGCGACCCAATCGGGGGCTGCACGCTCTGCCGACCTGAGAAGATCGCCTATATTGATGAGTTGGATACCGAGGACTCTGTTGCCAAACGGCTTGAAAAGACCTGGCCTTATCGTAAGGGCGATCTGATCAGGCCCGAAGTTGAATGGGCGGGCGATGGGACTATTCTGTTGCAGATGATGATCCCTGAGAATGAGGATTACGCCCGTGAAGCTGCCTTACAGATGGCATTAAAGATGGGTTTATCCGATCCGCAGGTAATCAATCTGATGGTTCTGCATCCAGCTGAAGGCTGTTTCGTGGAAGTGAAAGGCAATGTGACCTTCGACATTGACCGCAGGACCCTCAAAATTCCTGCCAAGGTGGAACTGTTGCCGGAAGATGAGATCCGTGAGATCGTCAAACGGATTGGTCTTAAAGTTGTCGCCGGAACGGTTGGCGAGGACGAGCACAGTGTTGGCCTCAGGGAAATTCTGGATATCAAACATGGCGGCATTGAAAAATATGGCGTTAAGTACACTTATCTTGGAACCTCGGTGCCGGTGAGCAAGCTGGTTGACGCTGCCATTGAAACAGGCGCGCACGCTATTTTGATTTCGACCATTATCAGCCACAACGATGTGCACCGCACTCAGATGCGCAAGTTGGCTGAGCTGACGCGTGAAAAAGGTATTCGGGATCGGGTAATCCTGATTGCTGGAGGCACTCAGGTAAACCCGGACATGGCCGCAGAGACCGGCATTGATGCTACCTTTGGCCGAGGAACCAAAGGCATTCATGTTGTCGATGCGATTGTGAAGATACTGAAAGCTCGCGGGTTAGCTTAGGTTATTCATGGATATCCTGACCATTGAAGTTGGCTCGACGATTACCAAAGCCAATGCTTTTCGGCTGTTGGCGGAGGGAAGGTTTGAACCTTTCGCGCAAGGGTTTGCCACTACGACTGTTTCTGAAGGTGATGTGGCGGTTGGTGTGGAAAACGCTCTGAAGGACCTCGAAGCGCGGTCAGGAATAAAGTTAAACGATCCGGAAATTCATCTGAACAGTTCCGCTGCCGGCGGCTTGCGCATGACCGTGCATGGGCTGACATATAACATGACCGCCAGGGCTGCCCGCGAGGCAGCCCTGGGCGCTGGCGCGATTATCAAAAAAGTGACCGCGGGTGAGCTGGAAAAGTCTGATCTCGACGAAATCGGGCAAATTCACCCCAATATCATTTTGTTGGCGGGTGGCGTTGATTTTGGCGAAAAGCGGATCGTGCTGCAAAACGCTGAAAAACTCGCCGCGATGAGTTTGGGTACCCCTGTTATTTATGCTGGCAATTCTGCCTTACGCGCTCAGGTTCAGGAAATATTTTCTAAATGTTCGTCGCAAGTGCTGCTGGCTGACAATGTATTTCCGGATGTGGATGTGCTTAATATCGAGCCGGTGCGCTATCTGATCTATGAAGTGTTTAATCAGCATATCGTTCATGCCCCTGGCATGGCCAGACTGAGTGAACTTACTCAGGCTCAAATTCTGCCCACCCCAGGAGCCGTTTTGAGAGCGGCTGAATTATTTGAAGAAGCGTTGGGGGATGTTTTGGTGATTGATGTGGGTGGCGCGACAACGGACGTGCATAGCGTAACTGAAGGCAGTAAAGAGTGGCTGATGAGGTTAGTTGATCCGGAGCCGCACACCAAACGCACCGTAGAAGGCGACTTGGGCGTTTTTGTGAATGCTGCGAATATCATCGCTCTTTGTAAGGACAACGATTGGCGCGACCGCATGGAGAATTTGAGAGCGATGCCTGCCAATGAACAGGAAATCAGTCTGACCCATTATCTGGCCGAACGCGCTGTGGAAACAGCCATTCGACGGCACGCGGGTGTGATCACTGACCTCTATACGCCCTCTGGCAAACGTCAGATCGTCAAAGGCAAGGATTTAACCGCAGTCAAGTGGGTGGTCGGCACTGGCGGCGCGCTGACGCGCATTCCGGGCGGAAAACAGATTCTGCAATCGATTTGTAAGGGCGCCGGCAAATATTTATTGCCTTCGCCAGATGCTGAAATATTGATCGATCGCGACTATCGTTTCTCTGCGCTTGGAACCCTGGCGAGTACTTATCCGGATGAAGTTCGGCAGACAATGGCGCACATGGTAGCAAGCCGACAGTTCGACCAGGAGAAATGAAATGTATATCAACACACCAAGATTGGAGATTTACCCCGAACGAATCAGGCAAAACGCGCAGTCTGTGATCGGAATGTGCCGTGAACATGGCGCCCAGGTGGCGACAGTCTCAAAGGTTTTGTGCGCCGAGCCGGCTGTCGTGCAGGCTTTTATTGATGCCGGCGCGGATATGGTCGCTGATTCTCGAACTCAAAATTTACGAAAAGTAACCGCTTCACATCCGAGGATCCCAAGATTGCTCTTAAGGCTGCCGGCGTCTGGTCAGGCTGAGGATGTAGTCAACTTCTCTGACTTATCGTTAAACTCCTCGGCGATCACGCTCAAGGCCATCAGTGAGGCTGCGACTAAGTTGAGCAAGATCCATAAAGTCATTTTGATGGTTGACCTGGGAGACTTGCGGGAGGGGGTTTGGCCTGACCGGATTGTTGACTTGGTCAGAGCCGCGGCTGAGATGGAAGGCCTTGAGGTGGTCGGGCTTGGAGCGAACCTGGCATGTTATGGCGGGGTTATCCCATCAGCCAAGAATATGGAACTGCTGATTAAGTGTCGGGATGCCTGCCGAAAAGCCAGTGGGTTGGCTCTGGATCTGATTTCTGGCGGCAACAGCAGCAGCCTGCCGCTGCTGGCCAGCGGAAGAATGCCGAAAGAAATCAATCATTTTCGGATTGGTGAAGCCATTGTGCTTGGCCGCAATGTATTGGATCGCAGTCCCTGGCAGGGTACCCGTCAGGATACCTTGCGCATAGTCGCTGAAGTGATTGAACTGGAAGAGAAACCTTCGGTGCCGATTGGGGAGCGGGGACAGGATGCGTTTGGCAACGAACCGGAGTTTGTAGATCGCGGCATTCGCAAGCGGGCCATTCTCAATATTGGCCGTCAGGATGTGGTTGTTGAAGGGTTGGAACCCGTTGACCCTGGCATCATTGTGTTAGGTGGCAGCAGTGACCACCTGGTTTTGGATGTTAACGACGCCGCGACAGCCCTGAGAATTGGTGACGAAGTTGCTTTTTATCCTGGTTATGGGGCGACCCTGGCCGCGGCTACTTCGTCTTTTGTAAACAAGGTTATCATCCCAAACTCATAGAAAAGCGTAAATAAATGCTCTATTCAACACATGTAAAAGTACATCTCAGTCATATTCGCGACAATATGCTGGCGGTTCGCAAAGCGGTCGGCGCCGACCGCAAGATTCTCGTCGCGGTTAAAGGCAACGGGTATGGTCATGGAGCGGTGAGAATCGGGAAACTGGCTGAGGAAAATGGGATCGACTGGCTGGGAGTTGCGACAGTGCCGGAAGGTATCCAGTTGCGCCAGGCTGGGATCGCTCTCCCGATTATGAAGTTCAGCCAGACTTTTCCGGAAGAGATGCTCGCTGCAGTGCAGCACCAATTGACGCTGTCTGTCTATGAACAGAATAATGTAAATGTTCTGCAGGATATCTGTACCGCAACCGGTCAAATCGCCAATGTGCACCTCAAAGTGGATACTGGGATGGGACGGATTGGCGTCGCGCCCGCGGAAGCAGCGCTCTTCGCCGCTTATATCGAAGAAGAATGTCCCAACCTGCATCTGGAGGGCATGTTTACCCACTTTCCGGTGAGCGACATCGCCGATCGCACATTTACTTTGCAGCAAATTGAGCTGTTTAAATCAACGATAAACCGTGTCGAGCAGGCTATTAAAAGAAAAATTGACATCGTGCACAGCGCAAATTCCGGGGCGGTCTTAGCTTATCCGGAAGCATGGTTTGACATGGTAAGACCCGGGATCATGATATACGGTTATTATCCTGACGCTCAAACTCCTCATACCATTGATATCAAACCCGGAATAAGCTTCTATACCCGTGTGGGTTTTATGAAACACGTCAAAGCGGGAACGGCAATCAGTTATGGCCGAACCTGGACAGCGCCGCGGGACACCTGGATTGCCTCTTTGATGGTGGGTTATGCTGATGGTTTTAACAGGTTGTTCTCGAATCGTGGGAGGGTCTTGATCAAAGGAAAGTCTTATCCGGTTGTCGGTCGAGTTTGCATGGACCAGACAATGGTGGACCTTGGGCCTGAGACGGATGTGGAGATAGGCGATCAGGTCGTTTTAATAGGCCGCAGTGGTGATGAGGTGATCACCTGCGACGAATGGGCAGAAAAACTCGGCACGATCACTTATGAGGTAACCTGTCAGATTGCCCCGCGCGTACAGAGATATTACACAGATTGATAAATTTGCCCTGGAGAAAAAAGGAGCTGGTCGATCGACCAGCTCCTTTGAGTTTTGAGAGAAAAAGTCGCGAGGGTTAATCGTCAACCTTTTCAATCACTTTCACGACCTTTTAGGCTTCCTTCTTCTTGATGTTGAGCAGGAGGTTCAGCAAAATGCCGAATATGGCTGCGGTCGCGAGCGCGGGCAGTTCGATGCCGAAGAACGGAATAACGCCGCCAAAGGCATAATGGCCGCCGAGGCCAATGACCATGATGGTGGCGATAACAGCGATATTCTTGGCTGAGAACATGTCAACACCCTTGTCGATCATGATGGCGATACCCTGGGCGGCGATAGCGCCGAACAGGTAGATTTCAAGACCACCGATGACGGGCAGAGGGATGGCATAGATCGCTTTCACCAAGGGGGTGAAGCAGGCGATAATCATGGCGATGATTGCGGCCGCGATCAGCACAGGCACGGAGAATACCTTAGTGATTGCCATGGTGCTGATGTTCTCACCGTAGTTGGTGCCCGCGGGTCCACCCACGAAACCGGCAACAATGTCGCCGATACCGTCGCCGATCAGGTTGCTGCCCAAGCGATTGGCGATGTCGTATTTCTTTTCGGTGCCAATTTTCTTGGCGAGATCGTTGACATAGACATCCAGCTGATAGATATGGGCGGTTGATTCGGGGATGGTCGCGAGAGCCACAGGCATAATCGCGAAAGCCGCCGGCCAGTAAATTTTTGGAATGGTAAAGTGCGGCAGGGCGAACAAGCCTTGATGGGCGACTGTCTCAGGCAGCTGGCGGAAGAGGTTGACTTTTGTGGTTGCCAAGATGATGCCGGCAACGAGAGCGCCAACCACCATACCCAGGAAGAGCGGCAACTGTGACCAGAAGCCCTTCAGATAAACCGAGAACAAAATGGTTGAAAGCAGGGTGGCCAGCGAGACGATCCAAGGCAGGTTATTTATGATGCCCGGGCCAGCTTCCGCGGGGGCTGCATCGGCGAGGGCGTTACCAGCCAGAGTGAGGCCGATGATCATGGCGATTGGGCCGGTAATGGTAGCAGGCAGGATTTTTTCGATTACCTCACGGCCAACCTTGTTTACGATCAAACCTGCGGCAATGGAGACCAAACCGGACATCACGATACCGAAGGTGGCGATTGAGATTTTCTCATCCAGCGGCAGGTTGGCCAGACCTTCGGAGGCTAACAGGCCAAAAATCGCTGCGATATAAGAGAAGCTTGATCCGTAATACAGAGGGATTTTGCCTTTGGTGACCAGAATGAAACATAGAGTTGCAAAACCACTGGCGAAAATAGTTGTTGAAATATGAAAACCAGTAATTAATGCGACTGCGATAGTAGCAGGGAACATGACGATAACCTGCTGGATGGCGTAAAGCAGCAGCTTCCAAAAGGGCGGTTGCTCGTCAGGAAGGTAGCCAATTTTGCTGTCAGTTTTTGTAAACCAAGCCATTATCAATCTCCTTTTTAATTAATTTAATAATAGAGTTCGGCAAATAAAATATAACAAATTATCTTGAGTGATCCGCTCCTTTCCTCCCATCGCAAGTCAAACACCTGTTCTTGATGAGGGATACTGAGTTGCTATTCAGTTTTCTGGTTAGGTTCAAATGTCAATGACCAGGCAGGTTCTCGACATCAGTTCCCAAAATTTCCTTCTTGCCGCTTAAGATACCAAGCATAATCGCTTCAGGCGAAAGTGGCAAGACGTGGAAATTAATTCCGAGTGCATCATAGATGGCATTTCCAATGGCGGAAGGCACCGAGATCATGGGATGCTCACCGACACCACGCGCGCCGAATGGACCATCATGTTGAGGGTTCTCGATATAAATCGGAACAATTTCCTTTGGCATATCCTTCATGGTCGGGATTTTGTTGTCAGTGAAGGACGGGTTCATTAATTGCACGTTTTTGTTGAACTTATAACCTTCAAGGATGGCAGACCCCAAACCCTGGACGACGCCGCCGGTAATTTGACCGTAAACAAGTTTTTCGTTAATCACCTGACCGATGTCAAACGCGCTGGCGATCTTGAGGATCTCAATATTTCCGGTTTCGACATCCACTTCCAGTTCTACCGCGTGGGCGCCAAAGGTCCAATCGAGGGCGGGAAGGCCCTGACCAGTTTCGGGATGCAAGTTTGAGAGACCGTCAGCAATGCTGCTGCCGCTGGAAATCACCGGCCCACCGATGCTGTTGCCGCCTGGGTACATGTACCCTAAAGCGATATCTTTATAGGAAAGCCTTCGTTCGGGGTTGTGTACATGGAAAACCTCACCGCCAGCGTGAGCAAGCATTTCGGGCTCAGTGCGCAACGCCTGTGCGGCGACTTCTTTGATCTTGCGCAGCATTTCTTTGCTGGCTTTGATAACCGCGTTGCCGCCCATGAAAGTATATTTAGAAGCGACTGTATTCCAGTCGTAGGGATTAGCCCTGGTGTCAATTTCAGACATTACTTCGATATGCTCGATCGGGATGTCGAGAATCTGGGCAGCGATTTGGGCCATGACCGTGTTGGCTCCCTGGCCGAAGTCGACAGCACCGATCATCATCTTGACGTGGCCATCGCCGTTCATCTGCATAATTACTGATGAGGCGGTATTGGCAGGCATCGCCGGCGCTTTCTGAAGCATCGCAAAGCCTTTGCCGCGCACCTTGCCAGTCTTCCATTCACGCTGGCGTTCTTCTTCGGTTTTGCGGCCAGTCCAGCCAATTTCTTTCACAACCGCGGTCAGACAATCCTTAGGGCTGCCGCTGGATTCGGTGATCAATTCGCCGCTCATTGTGCGCGTTCCGGGTTCGAGCAGGTTTTTCATACGGAATTCGTATGGGTCGATGCCCAATTTCTGTGAGAGGATGTCGATCTGCCGTTCGATTGACCAGTGGGTCTCAAGGTGACCAAAACCGCGGTACGCTGTGCTGAACACTTTATTGGTATAGATGGTTTTTGAATCGATGCTGGCGTTCTCAACGGCATAGGGCCCGAGACCTGAATAAACCGCGGTCTTACCAACATTGACGCCGTAGTCAGCGTAGGCACCGCTGTCCCAATCGTAATTTACCCTGATGGCAGTGATTTTGCCGTCTTTGGTGACGCCGGATTTTATGCGGCCGCGCATTCCAGCGCGGGTGGGGAGGGTGTTAAATTCGGCTTCGCGAGTCGCACGCAACTTCACCGGCGCACCGCCCGCGGCACGGGAAAGCAATGTCGCGAGAGGTTCAAGGTGGATGCCGGCTTTTCCGCCGAAGCCACCGCCCACAAAGGGGATGTGGACTTCGACATCGGTCTCAGAGATGCCAAAACTGTCCGCCATAATCTGGCGAATAGCGAATGGCGACTGAGCAGATGACCAGATGCGGATCTTTTTGGAGTAGGGATCTTCCTGAACAATGGCGACATGGGTCTCCATGGGTACGTGGGCGACCGCGGGCAGGGAGAACTCGTTTTCGACGACCAAGTCGGCTTCCGCGAAGGCTTTATCCAAATCGCCTTTGCGGCTCTTGTTCCAGCTGGCGATATTGGAATCTTTCTGGGGGAAGAAGACACCCTCAATGTGTTTGAGGTGATTAATGTCATCATGAACGAGGGTTTTGGCTTCCAGCGCTTCATCCACGTTGTGAACTGGCTCTAATGGTTCATATTTGACATCGAGCAGGGAGATAGCGCGTTCCGCGGTGTCTTCATCCACAGCAGCTACAGCGGCGACAATATCACCATGATAGCGCGTCTCGCCTTTGGATAGCGCGCGTTTATCCTGCATATAGAGGCCGACCAAGATGTCAGAATCCTCGCCGGTTAGAACAGCACGCACACCGGGCAGCGCTTTGGCTTTGCTGGTGTCGATTGAGACGATCTTGGCGCGAGCATATGGCGAGAAAAGGCATCTGGCATGCAGCATGCCCGGAAATTCGAGGTCGTATGTATATAATGCCTGGCCAGTGACTTTTTCCTGGGCGTCTTTGCGGTTATATCGCTGACCTACGCGCTTGTACTTTGATTCATATTGCTTGTCTGTCATCGTCCCAACTCCTTTCGTTCGCGTTCCGCAGCGGTTTTAACCGCCCGTAAGATCGGAATGTATCCGGTGCAGCGGCAGAGGTTGCCGCTGAGAACTTCGATAATCTCTTCGTCTGAAGGATTCGGATTATGATCGAGCAGCGCACGGCTCGACATGAGAAAACCCGGTGTGCAGAAGCCGCATTGCAGGGCGTCTTCAGCGATGAACTCTTCCTGAAGGATGGAGAGCTTGCCGTTCTTGGCTAAACCTTCGACTGTTTTGATCTCTGCGCCATCGGCTTCAACAGCCAAAACGATACAGGAGGTAACAGCTTTGCCATTCATGATCACCGTGCATGCACCGCATTCACCTTCACCGCAGGCTTCTTTCGTGCCAAATAATTTTTGATCATCACGCAAGAAGTGTAATAGCGACATGGTAGGGTCAATATCGCGAACAACCTGATGACCATTGACCTTTAGTTGAATAGTGACCTTGCGTTTGCCAGATTCAACATGCTCGGTATACATTGAACAATCTTTTTCGTTGCTCATGTTAACCCTCCTTACCTAAGAGTTTAAGAAGCCCGCGTTTGAGTAGAACTGAAGCCATGTGCAAGCGATATGCAGCAGATGATCGCACGTCTGTGATTGGGCGGATGTGATTTTTAATTTCTTGCGCAGCCCAAACCGCTGTTTCTTCGCTGAGGCCGCGTTGGCTGATTTGATCTTCGAGGGCGAAAAGACGCAGGGGAGTAGGCGCCACCGCGCAAATACCCAGGGCGACTTTGCCATCTGGTTTTAGCCTGCTGGCGACGCCGACGGTTGCCAGATCATGTCCTCTGAGCCTGGCCTGGCGCAAATAAGTGCTCTTTTCACCAGGTTCTGGTTCGGGAATGGTGATGGAGACAACCAATTCACCTGGCTGCAAAACCGTGCGCTTCACGCCGGTAAAGAATTCGTGCAGCTTAACTTGACGGCTGCCGTTGAGGCCAACAATGTTGACAACCGTGTCAAACACCAGTAAAGCGGGTGGAAGGTCAGCGCCGGGGGAGGCGTTGCAAATGTTGCCAACCACGGTAGCACGATTTCGCAGCTGGAAGGATGCCAAAGCCGCTGCCGCCTCGTTAAAGGCGGGGTATTTGGCTTTCACCAACTCGGAATCTACGATCTTGTTGACCACAACTGAAGCGCCTATCGTTAAACCAGCGCCTTCAACAAACTCAAAAACCTGAGTTTCCGGAAGAGATTTAATGTCAAGAATGTGTCTGGCATCAATCAGGTTTCTGCGCAGCAGGATCATCAGGTCTGTACCACCGGCTAAGACGAAAGTTTTTTCATCCTTGACGAGATACTGCATTGCTTCGTTGAGGTTGTGGGGCTTAAAATAATCAAATCTACTCAGCATAAAAGCCTCCTTTTTTTTCAATGAACTCTGCGGTGACCATCTGATTGCACGTGTGGGGTGAAATAGCGCTTTTAATCAGGCTCGCCCAGAGATAATTAAATAATATTCTAACATATTCAGATAAAAAATCCGATTTGTAGAAGGTCACAAACTTTGGCGACAGAAATTGCCTGGAATTGTGATTAATTACAGCCAATTTTCCTCCACTGGAGGTTTTCGTTTAGCGTTGGCGGCTTCTATTTCGCGCCCCATAGCCAGCAGCTTTAAGTCGCCCTCAGGCAGACCCAATAACTCAAAACCAATCGGCACGCCAGTTGGGGCGTCAGGGCTCGGCGCGGAGAAACCAGCCGGCATGCAGAGCGAAGGAAAGCCTGTAATCGACGCAAGGGCGCCATTGCGCTGTTGCTGACTTTGACCGGTACGGCAGACTAATTGCTGTTGGTGAGGGAAGATGATCGCATCCAGATTCTCTCTGGCGAAAACCTCCTGTACACGCTGCTGGAGTGCTTCACGGCGAGATAAGCGTTTCATATATTCATCGCGATCACAGGCGACCTTTAGGGAGAACTCTAAATTATCTCGAATGCCAGGATGGTACTGGCCGCTCGAAAGTATCTCGGCAATGCTTTTGACGGGCGCGTTATTCTGTACGAGATATGCGTTCAGATCGCGATTTAATTCGTATAGGTGCACGCTGACATTGCTGACAAGGTCGTTGATCTCAAAAGCGTCTTCGAGCTCGACCATTTCGTACCCTGTTTTTTGCAGCTGGCTCAGTGTAACTGACATCACCCGATTGACTTCTGAATTTATTGCCTCGTTGCCAAAGAAAGATTTGAGTTTTCCAAGACGTTTGCTGAAGTTCGTTTCGGGTTTCAGTTTCTTTGTGCTGATGATATCGAAAACGGTCTTTACGTCTTCAACGCAGCGCGCCATTGGGCCAGCGGTGTCTTGTGTCAGAGAGTAGGGCACAATGCCATTATCGCTGACCAACCCGACAGTTGGGCGCAACCCCACCAGGTTATTGGCGCTCGATGGTGAGCGAATGGAATTGATTGTATCTGTACCAATGCCGACCAGGCCGAAATTAGCAGCCAGCGCAGCGCCAGTCCCCCCGCTCGATCCGCCAGGGGTGCGGGTCAGGTCATAGGGGTTGAGCGTTTGCCCGCGCATGGAACTAATTGACTCACCCCAAACCGCGAATTCGTGCAGGTTCGTTTTTGCCAGGATGACAGCTCCAGCTTCGCGCATCCGCCGAACCAGGTCGGCATCTTTGCTGGTGATAAAACTTTTCAGGCTTAAGCTGCCCGCGGTGGTAGCGATGTCTTTTACTTCGACATTATCTTTCACTAATATTGGAACACCATGCAGTGGACCGATGAACTGACCAGTTTGGGAAAAATATCGATCGGCATTCGCAGCTTCCTGCAATGCCTGCGGATTTACGGTGATGACGCTGGCCAGAACAGAATCAAAGCGTTCAATTCGAGCGAGGTAAAATTTGACCAAATTGACACTGGAAGCTTCTCCAGCACATAAGGAATGATGGAATTTATTGATACTCAGTTCAAGCAAGTTCATTTTAGTAATTGATCCATGCGAACTATTCCTACTTTATAAATAATACAAGAATAATCATGGTTTTACATTGTATAATAAATACAAACTTTTTTAAGTTAACAAAAAGCTAATTGTATGTAAAACACAATGATATAAAAATCTAATTTGGGTACAATGATTTCAAAGTGAGAGGAACTTCATGCAAAAGAATCTGAAAATTCGTTTGCAGGACATACTAAACGTTGACTTGCTGGCTGGGGCAGAGGTTTTGGCTGGCAGTGCGGGTATGGATCACGAAATTACCTCGGTAAATGTGATGGAAGTTCCTGATATTATCGACTGGGTTCGGCCTGGTGAATTTCTCTTAACCACAGCTTACACGTTTAGCAACAATATGGAGGCTTTTAACTCTTTGCTGCCGCTGTTATCTGAACGCGGCGTATGCGGCATTGGAATAAAGCTCAAGCGGTATATCGATGACCTGCCCGAATCCGTCAGGCAAACGGCCGAAGAGCTCAAGTTCCCGTTAATAAAGATCCCGATTGATGTCTCATACGGCGATCTGATGAAGCGGATTTTTACCTATATCATCGGCGCGCAGACCAGATTGCTCGAACAGATCAACCAGATAAATAACAAGATCAAAGAAATCATGCTTCGGCACGGCGGGATTGAGAAATTCGCTGAATTAATTCATTCAGTGGTTCAATCTCCTTTATTGATCACTGACGATATTTACCGGTCTCATTATCTCTACTGTGAAGATCAAGACTGGTGTGAAAAACTCGAGTCGCTTATTCCTCTTGTGATCAATAATGGTGATAATCAGAATGATTTGAACTGGTCAGAAACTCACAGTGATACGGATTCTTTCGATGGCTGTGAAGTTCCGCGTATCACCATCCCAATTTATTTTGAAGAGATTCTCTATGGGAATATAGTGATTTGGGATATC
>Ga0123335_1006630_pt1 | contig 13379 bp, 9 predicted proteins | sample BiotimSIPDNA_2_FD_89707 | JGI IMG/M metagenome (GOLD analysis project Ga0123335, IMG submission 89707) | Anaerobic biogas reactor microbial communites from Washington, USA - Biogas_R2 time_0 SIP DNA | ecosystem: Engineered > Bioreactor > Anaerobic > Unclassified | place: Washington, USA... | reverse complement strand
GAGATCTCCAGAATGGGGAGAAGAGATTCAAATCGAAACATGGGCTAAACGCACCGAGAAATTTTATGCGCTACGCGATTTCTCGATCAAATCCTCAACAGGTGAGAAGCTGGTCTCCGCTACTTCATCCTGGATGATTCTCGATAAGACCTCAGGACGGCCACAGCGGTTTGATTACAAAACCCTCAGCTTTCCATTGGTAGATAAAAACGAAGTGGAAACGAGCCTGGGAAAAGTGCCGGAATTGACAAACAGTCATCAGACAGCTCAATACCGGGTACTTTACTCCGATATAGACATTAACAAGCATGTGAACTCTGCCCGTTACCTCCAATGGATGATAGACAGTCACCCATGCGATTTTCTAAAAGAATCAGAAGTTCGGTCTATCGAAATCAGCTTTTTATCCTCAGCCACACAGGATGATAAAATATTGGTTCTTTCGCAGAAAACAGGAACCGAGGAATTGTACTCTGTGAGAAAAGCCAGTGGTGGGAGGGAGTTCTGCAGGGCAAAGATTTTCTGGTCCTGATAAAAAAAAGCCCCCACAGTCGTATGACTGCAGGGCCTTCTAAACTATAATACCCCCGACAAGATTCGAACTTGTTACCCTCTGCTTAGAAGGCAGATGCTCTATCCAAATGAGCTACGGGGGCATTAATTTCACATTTCCTGATCTGTAAAATAGTTCAGGGAAGACTCTTCCGGAAACTGGATCTTCGGCAGCACCAAGAACCTCACCGATTGCCGGTCGATGGTCCGGGACTGCGTACCCAGCCCCCACTACGAACAATATATCCCTACCTCGGGGTGACTGGATTGGCTCGGCAAAGGAGCCTCGCCGCTGCTCACTACCGTTCGCGGTCGATGGTCTCCCGGGACTGCGTACCCAGCTATTATTTCCGAACTGAACTATAGGAATAGTTCAGTTCGGAGATAATCGGGGTGACTGGATTCGAACCAGCGACACCGTGGTCCCAAACCACGTGCGCTACCAGGCTGCGCTACACCCCGTTTATTTCAAAGAATCTGCAAACGGTAAAATATATATCACGACAGGAGTTTTGGAGTGGAAAAATTTGTGAAGAAGAGAGTCAGCATGCAGGAAAATACTGGTTAATAACCGGTCGGTATCTTTTGCCCATAAAGCGGGATGCAGAATCTTGAGGACGACCGGAATCAAGAGCTATGTGGTACCCCTCCGTAGACTTCAACCCGATTTTATTTTATAAATAAGCTCTTTAATCCGATACCCGCCTGCTATTTTACCGCTCAAATTATCCATTCAAATCAGACCCGATATTCCTAAGCATGTTCCATGTCTAATATGTTTCCTACTTTTATGCATTTTGAGTAGCCTTGAAATAGTTTTATACTATTAGAGAAAGGAGTTTTATGAAACCGCAGTTTCTTGTTATTAGTATTATTTTGTCTTTATTTGTGTTTTTCGATGTCGGAACCAGCTTAGCTGAAGCTCCGTACAGGGTCCATCAAAACTATGAGGACACTGTCCGCATAGCGATCATCTGGAACAATGCCACTGGAGTCAGGTCATGTGATTCATCAACGCTGCCTGTCGGGCAGAAGACCCTTGACTTTGTCAAGCTGGCACTCAATCCGGAAAGAGTTCCCAATATAAAGGAGCTCCGGAACACTACATCCAGCCCTGTCACCTGGGAGGATGTAAAGGGACTATGGGGTGCAGACACAACCCCTCATGTAATCGTGCATGTAAATGCAGGGTGGAGCACGGGGTGGAACGGTCCTGAACTTGACACCATTTTTTCCAGGGCAATCGACCTCAAAATCGGCATAGTCTCCATCGGAGATGACGCAGCCAATCTGTCCTCAAAAACTTTCGGGTTCGACGGTGTAAGCAACATGCCGGAACCGCTGAGTGATGCTACAGATATCGATTCTCTGTGGATCGGGCTTTTGCGCGCCAACGATGATCGCCTCAAGACAATTGAGAACGGGACTCTGGCCTATCCAGGTGTCAACGGGATCATCTCCAACGCCGTCGATTCCATCCTCAAAGATACACTTGTCAACTTTCTCCCTTATGGTGAAGGGCGCTGTGAGGCGGATGCCGACCGCTACGATATTCTCTATCCTCACTGGATAACCATGCTTGGATATCAGCAGGGATACTGGGACGGAGAAGCTCAGCCGGGAGCAAACGAACTCAACGTACTTGTGGCAATCCAGGACACCACCAGCCAGAACCTGATCAGAAGAGGTGTCGCACTCTCATTTCAGCCCTCATTTCTGGAAAACAGCCTGGCATCTCAGCAGCTCACCCACGATGCAATTATGTTCGGTTCGCTGACACATACACTCTCGGTTGCCAACAAAATCGTGATCACAGTCTCTTCCGATACACTCCACGCTGGAGAAACAGCAAACGTTTCCGCTGTAATTTTTGACCAGAAGGGGATTTCTCTCACAGAACTTCTTCCGGGGGTTCAGTGGCAGATTGTAAATCCGGAAGCGGGCGACTCAATTTCGCGCAGCACCGGTGGCACAACATCCCTTACTGGAACAAAGGCCTGGCGCACTATTACAATAGAAGCAAGTGTGGTGGATCCAAAAACCGGCTCCCTGATCAGGGCGACCGCCGAAATCGCCATCATACCAGGTGATCCGCACCATCTTGACATTCTTACTACCCCTGGTGTCCCGGCAGACATGCTTAATGACAATTACACTCAGGTGGCAGCACGACTCAGCAGCACCAACCCCTCTATTACCCTCTATTCGATCGTTCGTGACCGCTTCAATAACTTAGTCCGCGCCTCAGATCAGGACCTTACCACCTGGACATCGGCGGACCTTGCAATAGCCAGAGCATCCGGACAACCCCTGAATGCTTCAGTGGGAACAGTGTCGCTTTCAGGAAACGGTTCAACAACTGTCAGTGCCGCAGAAGGCAGTCTTATTCCAGATACGGCATCTGTAAATGGTGAAACCACAGCAGTCAATGACGCTGTTACGGCTGACACCGATGGAGACGGGCTCATTGACAGGGTTGTAATCCACTTTGATGTCCCGGCCACCGTTGCACTTCAAAACGGAGCTCCCCTGACACTTATCCACGACGGCAAAATACTTCAGGTCAGTGGCATCAGCACACGTTCCGGAGGAGCTGTCGATTCAGTTTTTTACCTTGAGGTAACCGAGGATGAGACCTGGGGACTGCAGACAGACTGGACCGTCACCCTCAATGGTACGGTAAAGGTCTCATTTTTTGAGGATGCAGCAGGGTATCTTGACATTTCCGGAGTAAAAGTAAAAGACGGCATAGGGCCGGTGATTGAAAAAGCAGTCCTGCACCCAAGCAGCATGAGATACTCCGATACACTTTTTATAACTCTCAGCGAACCGGTGAAAAGAGGTGATCTTGCCTCTATATCCCCGCAATCCGCTTTTAATTATTATCTATTTACCGATGAGACCAGCCCCGATTCACGGATACTTCAGAGATCCCGCTTTGTTTTCGAAAGAGAGACTGATTATACAAATCAGGTCAGAATAATCCTGTCCGATCAATCAAACTCCAATTTTGAAATCACTCCCTATAAAGACAAAATGCAGTTTGTCACCGGAAGTTCCGATTCCGGGGGCAATCTGCCGCCTGGAGCCTCTGTTTCAAGGAAGGTCCCGGTTGAGATTGCGGGAATAAACAGCATAAAAATATCCGTTTATCCAAACCCCCTCACCCGGGGCTCTATAGAATCACTTCCGCCCCGGGTCCGGGAACACTTTGCGAATGTAATTGGGACGATCCGGAGTGGAATGCTTGTGGCTGTCTATTCGATAAAGCCACTGGTGCAGCAGACAGACGGCTCCTACGGCATCGCTGCTATCTATGATGCGGTCGGAAACCTGATGGCCGGTGATGTCAGGCTCAAGAAAGCAACAACATCGATCAACTACGGATTTATGTGGGACGGGAAAAACCAGAACGGAAGAAATGTTGGAACAGGTACTTACCTGGCCGTTATAAGATGTAAAGACATGGACGGGAATGTTTTTATGGAGCAGGTAAAACTGGGAATAAAAAAGTAGAGGGCTCTCAAGCCCTCTGATACACAATCCGGCCGCCCAGGATCGTACAGGTCGCGTATCCCCGCAGTGAGAAACCCTCAAATGCGGTATTACGCGATTTTGAAAAGAAGAAGTGCGGGTCCACAGTCCACTGCGCATCCGGATCTATTACCGTAATGTCAGCCACGGCCCCCTCGGAGAGAGTTCCACCTGAAACACCCAGAATCCTGTTTGGAACATGGCTCATTTTTTCCACCATCTGTGCCGGTGTTAAAATCCCTTTTTCAACCAGAGTGCTCATCACTACACCCACAGAGGTCTCGAGCCCAATAACACCAAAAGCGGCTGCATCAAATTCCACATCTTTTTCCTCAGGCACATGCGGGGCATGATCACTTGAGATTACATCGATAGTACCGTCGACCAGTCCCTCTATCACTGCATCACGGTCAGATGCTGTACGAAGAGGCGGGTTCATTTTCTTATTTGTAGAATACAGCCCAACATCTTCATCTGTCAATGCGATATAATGAGGACAAGTCTCTGCACTCACTCTCACACCACGTTTCTTTGCCTCACGGATCAGCCTTACCGAACCAGCAGTGGACACGTGCATTATATGGATTCGGGCACCAGTATATTCGGCAAGAAGGATATCCCTTGCGACGACTATTTCCTCTGATATGGTAGGTATTCCCCTCACTCCCAGACGGGTAGAGACCACGCCCTCGTTCATATGCCCTTTCTGGCTGAGCGCCATGTCTTCACAGTGGCACATCACAGGTATATTGAACGATTTGGAATAGTTCAGTGCATTGCGCATCAGGTTTGATTTTGCCACCGACTTGCCGTCATCGGTAACTCCCCTTGCACCGGCTTTTACCATCTCGCCGATCGGGGCAAGCTCTTCGCCTTCAAGTCCCCTGGTAATCGCCCCTATAGGATAGATCCTGCAGGGGCAATACTCCGCACGCTGGATAACGTATCTTATCTTTGATTCTTCATCCAGTGCAGGTATAGTGTTTGGCATGCAGGCAACAGCGGTAAATCCGCCGGCGGCAGCAGCCTGGGTACCTGTAGCAATAGTTTCCTTGTCCTCACGCCCGGGTTCCCTCAGGTGAACATGCATATCCATCAGGCCCGGCACTACCCATTTTCCGGACGCATCGATTATCGATGTTCCGGCAGTGTGAAGCGGTATCTCGTTGAGCAGAGAATAAATTTTTCCCTCACGAATAGAAACATGCATGACCTGGTCTATTCCGTTGGCCGGGTCTATGACTCTTCCATTAATTATAAGTAATGGATTTGGAATTCGTGAATTGTCGGGCGGAATAATGGTCGCGCCGTTTGGTTTTTTAAGCATTTTCACCGCCTCCCAGCAGATACAGTACAGCCATACGCACAGCGACTCCGTTTGTCACCTGTTCCAGGATCACTGAATTGGAACCGTCGGCAACATCGGAAGAGAGTTCCACACCCCTGTTTATAGGGCCCGGATGCATGATAACGACATTTTCAGGCAATGATGAGAGTTTATCCATGTCAAGTCCGTAACGATCCCGGTATTCTCTTATGGAAGGGAACGCACCGCTTGATTGACGTTCAAGCTGAAGTCTCAGAAGCATCACTACATCCGCCCCCTCCAGTGCCTCATCTAAATTGTCGGTTACCGGTACCCCTATGCTCTCCCTGTGCTGGGGAAGCAGCGTGGGAGGACCGCAGAGGACCACATCCATTCCCATTGTGCTCATACCCCAGGCATTGGAACGGGCGACCCGGCTATGAAAAATATCTCCAATGATAGCGACCTTCAGCCCCTCAAGCCTGCCCAGTTTCCTCCTGATAGTCATCATATCCAGAAGAGCCTGTGTGGGGTGCTCATGCAACCCGTCCCCGGCATTGACAATCACAGCATTGGTGCATTGTGTAAGGAAATGCGGTACCCCGGCAGCACAGTGACGAACCACTACCATATCGATTTTCATGGCTTCTATATTGCGGATCGTATCGCGCAGGGTCTCGCCTTTATTAACTGAACTTGTCGATGTGGAAAAGTTAAGGGGACTTGCAGAGAGTCTTTTTTCCGCCAGCTCAAAAGAGATTCTGGTACGGGTGCTGTTTTCATAGAAGAGGTTTACTATTGTTTTTCCGCGGAGAGTGGGAACAACTTTTATCTCTCTCTCTAAAACTTCATGAAAGGAATCCGCAGTGTCCAGAATCAGTGTGATATCGTCTTTAGAAACGCCCTCAAGCCCTAGCAGATGCTGGATATGCAGTCCCATCGGTCAGTCACCTTCCTCCAGTTCCATTAACCACAGTGAATCTTCACCATCGATCTCCGCCACTTTCAAAGCGACTTCCTGCCTGGGCAGAGTATTAATCTCTTTTCCGACATAATCGGCCATTATTGGCAGCTCCCGGTGACCCCTGTCAACCAGAACGGCAAGCTGTATAGTCTGCGGTCTGCCGAAGTCGACCATGGCATCGAGCGCGGCCCTGACGGTTCTTCCTGTATAGAGGACATCATCGACCAGAACCAGATCCATGCCGTTTATATCGAACGGGATATCGGTGACCTTTACTTCCGGCTGTTTGAGAGCCATGCGGTAGTCATCCCGGTAGAGGGTGACATCAAGGGTCCCCGAAGTCAGGCTAAGCTTTTCTATCTCATTGATTTTACGAGTGATACGTTGTGCGAGGAAAACACCTCTGGTCTGCATTCCAACTACGCCGAACCGGGAAAAATCACGATTGCGCTCAAGGATCTGGTGGGTGATTCGGGTGAGCGCAAGGTCAAGGCCGTGACTGTCCATCAGCAGTTCGACTTTTTTCATTGTTAGCTAAAATAGTATGGACTGGGGAGACAAGGCAAGAGGTGAAATTTTTATTTTTTGAGGATGTGACCGGGTCATGAAATATCAGTATTGGATTTGAAAACTGGATCGGGAAAATGTGTGATGAAAAATGATTATTCCTTAAATCTGAGCCTCTCCCGCGACAATGAGGCTCAGAAAAATCCATCAACTGAAAATCTCAGCAACAAACCAGAGTCCCGGAACCATGTAGACAGTCTTGTTTCCATCAGCGTGATTGAAAACCCTTCACGTGCAGTCAAATGCTTTAAGGAACGATTTTCTCTATAAGATTTGGATAACCTTTATGCACAAGTGATAAGTGCAATTCGCACTGTCTGAGTGCATATGTCAAATAGCATAATACTATTTGTGACCCTTCCCCTTGAATGGCGTAAGCGCAAGTGCTATCGGCAGCCAGACTGGTGTAGTAAGCACTGCCCATTTAATAAAGAAAAAAACGAAATAGCCGACTGCGGGGATCAGAAGCCAGTAGTAGAGCCACGGCTGGCTGAAGACATTGATATCAAATTGAAAGTTATTCCAGAGAAGATTGAGGTGTTTTTCAATGATTTCGCTCATAAGTCCCTCTTCTGGTTGGGTTTGAAAGTCCTTTACCGAAAATCTAAGATCTGGAAGCAGTTGAAAACAATCCCATTTTATCCATCAGCATCGCTCAATTTATATTCCTTAAATATAAGTGTGTCAATCTGCAATTAAGCAGATGCACTTTCCCATTGTATATTCCTTTTTGAATGGAAGTTTCAGATGAGCAGGAACTTTTTCTTATTCTTTTCAGCTTTCATTTTTTTAATTTGTGCAGCATTTCAGGCCGATGCCCAATGGTCGCAGATGAACGGACCAAACGGCGGCAGCATAAAAGCATTAATAACCGTCGGAAACAGGATTCTTGCCGGAACCGATAATGGTCTCTTTATCTCATCCGATACAGGCTCAAACTGGAAACCAGCAAATGCATATTTACCCGATGATAATCGTTTAGAGACTCTGACAACAAATGGTGAATATATCTTTGCCGGCACTCTCCGGAATGGTATCTACAGAACCGCTCTCAGTGACTCATGCACATGGGTGAATGCTGCTGAAATTTACCCTGATGATTTTATCACCTGCATTACTGCCCTGGGTAGCAGGGTGTTTGCCGGGATGAGCAGCGGAAAACTGTTTATTTCCAATAACAATGGTGCAAACTGGTCCGTGAATGATTCAAGCTTCAGCAATCCGGTGCATTCCATTGCCATGCGCGATTCAATTATACTTCTCAGCGCAGGAACCGGCCTGTTCATTTCCACCGATAGCGGAGTGACCTGGAAAAATCCGCAAATCGAAAATACTTCTGGAATTTTTTCCCTGCACCTTGGAGACAGCGTATTTTTCGCCGCTGACAGTATCGGGAAGATTTTCCGGTCCACTGACAACGGCTACAGCTGGACTCAGGAAATTAAAGGTTTGGACAATACACGAATAAAGGCATTTGCTACTGAAGGCAGTACAGCCTACTGCGGTTCCAGCTCCTACTCTCCCGGTGAGATTCCAGGTGTATTCAAGTCAACCGACAGAGGCGAAAACTGGACCAGAATAGATTCTGCTTCTATGGATAAAAATATCCTTTCACTTGCGTTGAGTGGAGAAAGAATCATTGCAGGAACTGAATACGAAGGCGTGTTTCTGAAACCTGTGAGCGAAAATGTCTGGACTGGTAACAGTAAAGGGCTGTGCCCGGCGATTTCATGTTTGTACGTTACTAATTGCGAGCTTCTTGCCGGCACCGAACACGGACTTTTTATATCTACAGATGGCTGTAAGACATGGAAGAGAGCAGGTTTCATTACGCCAGATTTGAAAATCACAGCCCTGACCCGTTGCAACAGCACTTTTTTTGCAGGAACTGAGGCTGGCGGGATTTTCAGCTCTATTGACAACGGCGAAACGTGGCGCAAGACCGATGCATTCGATTCGACCTTCTGTATAGCTGTAAACGGCAGTTTTATTCTTGCAGGAAACACTCGGGGTATTCAGCAATGCCGTGTTGATGATTCTGTCTGGACCTGGGTCAATCAGGAATTCCCCGGTAACGGTATTTTATCTATCACCGCTCACGACAGTATAGCATTTGCCGGTGGTCACAATACCGGCGCATTCCGTTCTACCGACTACGGAAAGACCTGGAGCGTGATAGACACTACCGGTTTTCCGGCATCGCTTATCACATCCTTTGCAACCTGCGGGGATACTGTTTTTGCATCATTGCGATCAAAAGGAGTATATCGCTCTACAGATAACGGCATGAGCTGGTCGAAACTTGAAGGATTGTCATGCAGTAATTTTGGGAATCTCGCAATTATCAAAAACACGCTTATCGTTTCGACCTATGGAAACACCTATTTTACAAACGATTATGGTTCAACCTGGCAGGGGGCCGGCTTATGCCTTGAAAACAAAAGCGTATGCAGTTTTTTTACAGCAGGAAGCCAGCTTTATGCCGGTACTGAGTTCAATGGCATTTGGCACTGTTCGGTCTCAGACCTGTTGGTCCCGGTAATCAGAGGACAGCGGCAGCGGGCTATCCCTCAAAGTACAGATTTCAAAATAAGATTTATAGGAACAAAAAATATTGAGACAACATTAGAGTTTACACTGTCTGAGCCCGCGCAGGTAAGAATTGACATATGTGACATATCCGGCCGTGTAACAGTCTCAGCGGTTAATGACTACTTTAATACCGGGACAAACAGAATAAAATGGAACACCCTGGACATTGCACCGGGTTTCTACGTAGCAAAAATGCATGCAGGAACGAATCTATCGGTTGTGAATTTTGTGAAAACAAGGTAAGCGAATAATAACGACATGGGGCAAACAAACTTTTTTTCTCTATCCGTGCTGAAGTAACAAATTCCGGGGTAAATCAATTCGATGCCGGATTTCAACACCCGAGTTTTGGCATAAATTACCTTTATTTATGATGATGACGCTGGTCCGGAAGTTGACGGGACAGCCCTGAAAATTTCAATGAAACCGTATCGTCTGAGTATTTAACGTCAAGACTCTGATTTGACAGTGCACAGCCGGGTTTAACGGAGGATAAAGATGAAATCACGCCCATTTTTACTTGTCACCTTGTGTTCTTTTCTACTGTCTCCTGATGTCCATTCAGATACTATGCAGGATATCATAAAAATTGCTCCTTACGGAAACTCAATCACACAGGCGGATGGAAGCCACCAGAGTTATCGCTACCCGTTATGGAAAAAGCTGATCGATGCCAATATCGCATTCGATTTTGTTGGAACAATGAATACAAATTTCTCCGGCAATCCCAACCGGCCCGACTATAAAGGGAAGCGTTTTGATGCTGATCATGAGGGCCACTGGGGCTGGCGAGTAGATCAGATTCTCCAAAACATCAATAACTGGCTCAATCAATATACCCCTGACATGGTTTTAATGCATCTGGGCACTAATGACTGTATTCAGGGGCAGACCATAAGCGAAACCCTCAATGAAATCAAACAAATAATCGAAAAATTGCGTAATGATAACCCGTCTGTGGTTATTTTCATGGCCAATCTAATCCCCTGCAATGCACAGGGAACTCCGCCACGCATCACCGAAATCAATAATAGAATAAAACCATTGGCTGAGGAATTGACCAGTGAATCATCACCGATCATTTTTGTCGACCAGTACAGTGGAATCAATTCTTCCGAACTGTACGATGGAATACATCCAAATGCTGTTGGTGAAGAAAAAATGGCAACTAAGTGGTTTGATGCAATCGACGGTTATCTGGCAAGTACCCGGACAAAAAATATTGCACCATTTGCCAGAGTTTCCAGTCAGAAGTCTGCTTATCGAATTGAGCTTGTCTGTTCTCCAGATGGACATGAATGGAGTAGAAAATTTTCCAGAAGCAGCCCTGTTATCGACCTCATGGGAAAAAGAATGGGCTTCGATGGAATAGAACAGACCAGAACAAACAGAGTGTATATCATTCAAGGAAATCAGTAGATACACCTTACAACAGGTTCCGGAGGCCAGTGAAATTGCTTTATATAGATCGTCTGAGTTAACCTTTTTTGATACACCATTTAACTCAAATGTATTTCCCGAAACGGCACCCATTGTTTCTTTTACATCATTTTAACAAGGCAAAGGATAAGAAAAGAGCCAGCGAATTGAGGTGTTCCATAATTTGGAACACTTTATTCATACTTTCCCCTAAATCGGCGATTACAGAATAAAGACACCTTTATATTATTATTGTGGCATTTATCACATTTATTAATATATTATAAATAATGATCTTTGCAGATTGAGCATTTGTATTGTATAGTCAGGAATTGTATCAGAAAAAACTGACTTTAATTGAAAAATATGGAAATTAAAGCACTACCTACAATAACTACATTTTTAAAGGAGAAGGTATGAGCATTCTCAAAGGTACAAAACGTTCTGCTATGTTGCTTGTAGCTGTCATGGCTATAAGTTCGTACAGTCAGAACTCGGTGACGTATAATGTCAACGATGCGAACCTGATTATCCCCCCGGGAATCTATGGCGTATTGATGGAAAGACTGGGGAGACAATTTACAGGTCAAAACAGCAGCGGCCTCTTTGTCGGGACAAATTCACCCATAAAAAATACCAACGGAATGCGCCAGGATGTAATAGATGGTTTTATCGAATGCGGCGTTACAGCAGCTGAATGGCCGGGAGGTTGCGCGGCTAACGGATATAACTGGAGTGCCAACAAAAGGCCTGGAAATGATGTCGGCGTCGACAGGTTTATTGAATTTTGCAAACTGACAGGGGCCGAGGCCATAATTGTTGGTAAACCGAACGGCACCGACGCCGCAAGCAATCTGGCCTTTTGCCAATATGTCGTCGACAGTCTCAAATATCCACTAAGATGGTTCAAGATTGGCAATGAAGTATGGGGTTGCGGTGGAAACAAGAATGTCAATGCATACAAAGGTGATTATACTACAAATTATGACAGATTGAAAAATTACTTTAGCGAAAAAAATATCAAGATAGCTGGAAGTATAAATTATGGCGGCAGCAATGAATGGATGAACTCATTTTTTGACACCCATAACGGGAGAATTGATGGGTTTGAGATACACGAGTACCTCTATTTCCCGGACTCTTACGAAAGCGTAAACCCGCCGGACAACCAGTACTGGGATATTGTCCATCGCGCCTATGATGGTCAGATTGGTCCTAATTTGCGTAGAATGGTTAACACCCTCAATCAGAGAGATCCGCAGAATAAAGTTAAGCTGATATTCGATGAATGGGGTGACTGGCTTAAAGATGTTGGTGATGGCTGGGAGCAGAAGGCCACGCTTATGGACGCTTTATCTGCATCAGAGCATCTCCATCTGTTTATGCAGCATTCCAGCCGGGTTGAGGTTGCGGGCCTGGCTCAGGCGGTAAGTGTCATTCATTCACTCATGAATATCAACACACAGGCGCAATTGGTGAAGACCCCGACATTCTATGTTTTTAAAATGTTCAAGCCGCATCATCTCAACGACGCCAAGGTGGTGCCTACCACACAATCCAATTTTGAAAAAATTAATAAATCTGGTAAAAATCTACAGGCGGTTACATCTTTTGCCTCTGTAGACAAAGAAGGCGTTGTCAGCATCAGTTTTTCCAATGTCGACAAGGATGCCGATAGGTCGGTAACTGTTTCTTTGAACAGCAATATTGCAGAGTATGTTGTCAAGAGTGCCGAGGTCATTACCGGACCCGCTATCGGTTCAGCCAATGAATACAACCAGGCTGAACAGATAAACATCAAACCTCTTGATTCAAACAAATACAACCTAAATGGAAAGCAGCTCTCTGTTACTCTGCCTTCAAAAAGCGTAGCAATGATCAGACTGGAGCCGATGCCTGTTTCAGTAGAACCTCAAAGCTCACTGCTTAAAAGTGCAGCCACATTTTCGGTTAAAACCGGAGCCGACAGAAGTGTGTTCATCAGCTCATCGGCAAGCATGAATTCACCGGTGACAGTAAGTCTGTATGGAATAGACGGCAGAACTTTAATCGACAGAGTGTCTACACAGTTCGACAATGGGAACAGTATCTGTTTGCCTGGAAACAAACTGAAGAACAAAGGTATTTACATTGTTAGAATTCAGGGAGAAAACCTTAGCTTTACAGAGCAGGTTGTCATCTCCAGGTAAAGATCAGCCGTACCTTTTATTACATTAAAAGGTACCCGTCTCAAATGAAGTAATCAAGGTCACACTGGCTTCCACGCCAGTGTGGCCTTTTTAATTTAGTAACATTTTTCTGGAGTGTTTCGGTATATAGATCGGTATAGGATCTTAAATTAATCAGGACCCGCCCAGCCTTCGACTTCGATTTTTATTTCGGGCACTACGATAGATCTTTGGCTCACCCCTGGTAACTTAACAGTTTGAACTAATTCACCTTGGG
>Ga0123335_1006628_pt1 | contig 13382 bp, 12 predicted proteins | sample BiotimSIPDNA_2_FD_89707 | JGI IMG/M metagenome (GOLD analysis project Ga0123335, IMG submission 89707) | Anaerobic biogas reactor microbial communites from Washington, USA - Biogas_R2 time_0 SIP DNA | ecosystem: Engineered > Bioreactor > Anaerobic > Unclassified | place: Washington, USA... | reverse complement strand
TAGTTTTGATCAATATACACCTCAATGTCTTGATATCTTATCCCCCATAACTCCAGACATCGATCCCGATACAACTCATATGACCTGTCTAAAAAGTGTATACCATGTGCTGGCCTCCTCACATTTCACCACTGAAATTGCTTGACACCCCCCCTCCCTGCGTGTACAATCATGACCTAATGCCGAGTTAGCTCAGTTGGTAGAGCATGCGACTGAAAATCGCAGGGTCCACGGTCCGAGTCCGTGACTCGGCATATACAGAATACCTCCTTCGTTGGAACGCTTGGAAGTGGCCACACATGGGAGGTGTTTTTATGCCAAAACGCAATATAGTTCCTGCGATTATCACAAACGATTTGACCGTTTTGACGCTGTCGGTAAGTTCCTGAAGGCAAAAATAGACGAAGGACACCGTCCTGGGATGACTGTTTTATACACCCGCACTGTTCCTGAGATGGCTGAGCATGTGGGCAAAGACCGCCCGATAATGACCGTAGACGCCGAAGACCTGCGCGCATTCTTCGGGTCACTTCGTGAGAGTCACAGCGTCGGAGGCGTCCACCACTGCTGCCGCAATGTGGAAGCCTTCTTTCGCTGGTTCTGGCTTGAGTACGAGATTGACAAATTCAACCCGATCGACAAAGTAAAAGTTTAGAGTCAAAGACCTGTCCGCAAAGAGGCATTCTTCTATCTGATTTCAGCAAATTGCTCGACGCTTGCTCCATCGTCAACCGGCTCAGGAATCGGGCTATCCTGCTTGGCTTGCTGGACACCTGCGCCAGGGGATCGGAGTTTTGCGCGCTAAGTGGCGGCGATGTAGACCAGGACACTGTTCAGCCCGACCCACATCTGGCCGGTTGAGTAAACGGCAACGTGTTCGTGCTTGCATTCATGAATAGTGGTCATGCTAAACCTCCTCTTTGCAGTAGAATCGCAGTATGGACATCCAAACCAATGCGGTTTGAGTTTTGGACTTTTATTGTTGGAATAATTGGCGGTATTGCGGCAATTATTGGCGCGGTTACGGGCCTGATTAACCTCTTTATGCGAATTAATGAGAACAGAGAAAAGAGCTCTGTTATTTTGGAGCGCCACCCCGAATGGAAAGACCACATCGCTGTTAATGCTGTAAACCACGGAAGGTTTGCTGTTCACGTTCAGGAACTTTTCATTACCAGCCCGCAAACCAAAACCACTATGAAGATTAGTTTCGGAGCAAAGTCGATTGCCTCTGTAACCACTAAGCAAGGGATGAATTATTCCGCCGGACTTACTGACGTTTACAGCTTTTCTCTCGACAGGGGCCAAAACAAACAGTCTGCGATAGCACTCTCTGCCATTGCGGAAAAACTTGGGCTTTCCAGCGGTGGCTCTTATGAAATTGCCACTCAAGGCAGTCTTCAGTCCGGAAAGACCAGCCATTCAAAACCCCTGCTAATCTCACTATCTCAACAACCATCAGTACGATAGCGCGAACTGCCTGTACAGCCGCCAGAATAATTGGGTTATCCTCTACCAGCCCATAACCGTTTCGTTCTCTCTCACCCAATTATCCAACCGTGGGCAGGGAGAGGGTGATGGTCGTGCCGGAGCCAGGGGTGGAAGCGGCGGAGACTGAGCCTTTGTGAGCGGTGACGATGGCTTTGACGATGGCCAAGCCTAATCCGCTCTGATTTTTTTCGCTGTGGCGGGACTTGTCTCCGCGGTGAAAACGCTCGAAGATGAAAGGCAGTTCTTCGGCAGGGATACCTTCTCCGGTGTCCTGGATGGAAAGCAACGCCTGATTTTCCTGGCATGAGAGGGCGAGTGTGACCTCGCCGCCCGAAGGGGTATGGCGGAGGGCGTTGACGATGAGGTTGTCGAGCATCTGCATGAGGCGGGATTCGTCGCCGATGACGCACGCAGCGCCGGGTTGAGCAGAAACAACGAGATCAATCGATTTATTGTGCGCTTCTACCGCAAACAGAGCGGCAGCCCTGGCGAGCAGATCCGCCGGGTCAAGGGTTTGGAGGTCAAGGGTGAGCTCACCAGCATCAGCCTGAGAGAGCAGGCGTAATTCGGCAACCATTTGTTTGAGGCGTTCGACTTCTTCGGAGATCAGATCCATGCGTTCGGGAGTAGCGCGCAGGGTGCCTTCGCGAATGGCGTCAACGTAACCACCGATTACGGTCAGGGGGGTGCGCAGGTCGTGGGCGACATCAGCGGTCATCTGGCGGCGCAGCTGGTTGCTCTGTTCGATCTCCCGGCTCATCTTGTTGAACGCTTCGCCCAGTTCGCCAAGTTCATCCCGCGAGTTGATGATCACATCGGGTCGCGTCTGGCCTTGAGCCAGTTTTTGGGTGGCTGTGGTGAGCGCTCGCAAAGGCCTGGTGAGCCCGCGGGCAATCCAAACGCCAATCAGGGCGGCAATGACAATCGCGCCGATCAAGGCGAGCAGCAAAGCGCGATTGGTGCGTTCGACAAACAGCCGCTCAGCGGCATTATAGGCCGGCAAATGCCGAACCGTGAGCAGCAAACCGACAGTGGCATCGTCAATTTTAATGGGCAGAGCTGTGTCCAGGTCGGTTGAAGAAAGCTGGCTGCCTAAATCCCAATGGTTTTCTATGCCGACAATCACCAGCCCGTCAGGGTCAGCCAGACCAAACAGACGACGAGCTTCGGCGGACTGTCCGCCACGATTGGGTCCTCCGGGACCCATGCCCATTCCAGCGCCCACGCCTGGTCCGATAGCTCTGGGGGTTGTGAGAAGCTGGTCAATGCCATCCCACGACTGGTTGACACGATAGTATTCGGCAAGTGTTGCGAGGGCGGTCTGGCTCTGCTGATCGAGGACGAACTGATCGAAGCGATCGCGGTTGACATTCCGAAACACAAGCGCCAGGACAAGGCCGGTAATAATGGCGACCAAGACGAAGGTGATGATCAGCTTGAGCTGAAGGGAGATTTTCATGCCGCACCCTGTTTATTCATGCGATAACCAACGCCAAATACGGTTTCGAGATAAATCGGACGGGAAGGGTCGGGTTCAATTTTAAGCCTCAGATTGCGCATGTGCACGTTAAGCGTGCTCTCAAGACCCGCGAAACCGCTCTCAGTCAGTTCATTGACGAGATCGGAGCGGGTATAGACGCGGCCCGGCGAGCGCATGAGGACTGAAAGCAGGTCAAACTCGATAGGCGTCAGGTCGACCTCTTTATCTGCAACTTTAACGAGGTGGCTGGCGCGGTCGAGAACAAGGTCGCCAATGCGCAGGAATTCGCCCGGTTCGACAGGCGTGCCCTGTCGGCGGAGTTGGGAGCGAACGCGAGCGATGAGTTCGCGCAGGCGGAAAGGCTTGATGACATAATCATCCGCTCCAAGCTCAAGGCCGAGCACGGCATCGGTCTCTTCATCGCGCGCGGTGATGATAATGACCGGAACCTGGCTTTCACGCCGCAAAGCGGGCAGGAACTGAAAGCCATCCATGTTGGGCATCATAATGTCGAGCAGGATCAGATTGGGATGTTCGTGGCGGGCAACAAAAAGCCCCATCTGGCCGTCGTTGGCTGTGACCACGCGATAACCCTGGTTGGTTAAATAATCCTTGAGCAGGGCGCGCACGTTGGCTTGATCGTCGATGACTAAGATTGTATCGGTCATAATGTTTTCCGTTTGACACAGGATAACAGAAACTTATTCAGATTTTATTAACATGATCGCGACTCGGTGACTTTGACCAGGCTGGTTTTTCTATTACAATAGAAATAATATCCTAAAAGGCAACGAAGGAGCTTCCATGGATCCGATTACTATCGCTATTATTACGCTTGTAGCCATCATCGCGTTAATTGTCATAATTGTACTCGTTCAAACCAGCCAGTTTGGTATTGAATATGAAGATGTGGAACCGATTAACCTACCAGAAGTGGATGGAGAATCAGTCGCTCAACGGATTGGGCTGGCGGTACAGTTAAAAACAATTTCTGACGTGGACCCGGAGAAGGTCGATCCGCGGCCTTTTGAGGCATTCAGAGACCTGATCCGCACGCTCTACCCACAGTTGGAAGAGAAGTTGACTCGTGAGGTGATCAACCGCCACGCGTTGCTTTATACCTGGCAGGGAAGTGATCCGTCGCTGGACGCGGTGTGTTTCACGGCGCACCAGGATGTCGTGCCAGCGGATGAAGGGGAAGATTCCGGCTGGACTCATTCGCCATTCGCGGGAGAACTGGCTGATGGTTATGTTTGGGGACGAGGGGCTCTGGACTGTAAAGGCATTTTAATCTGTCTTTTGGAGGCAGTGAACAATCTGGTCAAACTGGGATATCAGCCGAAACGCACGATTTATCTGGCATTTGGCGATGATGAGGAAAACTCAGGCGTGGCTGGTGCGAAACAGATCGTCAAGACGCTCAAGGAGCGAGGGGTGAGACTTTCGTTCCTTCTGGATGAGGGTGGCACGGTCACAACAGGGCAAATTGAAGGCGTGAAAGGCCCGGTGGCGATTATCGGCATCAGTGAGAAAGGATATCTGAGCCTTAAATTGAAAGCGCGTGTGAAGGGCGGGCATTCGGCGATGCCGCCTACGCAGACGGCAATCGGGGCGCTGAGCCTGGCGATTGCCGCGTTGGAAAGCAACCCATTTCCGCAGACGCTGGAAGTAGCCCAGTTCACGCTTAGCCACCTCGGCAATGAGGTGCCTTTCCTGCAGCGCATGGCATTGGCGAACCCGTGGCTATTCGGGAAGATTGCCAAGAAGCGTCTGGCTGCGTTGCCCTCGACCAACGCGCTGACCCGCACGACAGCGGTGCCAACGATCATCAAGGCAGGATCGGCGGATAACGTATTACCGGCAGAGGCAGAGGCGGTGATTAACTGTCGGATCATGCCCGGCGAGACAATCAAGGATGTTTATGAACGAATTTGCGATCTTGTCGCGGATGAAATTGTCTCGGTGGAGCCAGTTCATGGGGATACGATCATGGATGATCGCGCCTGGAACCCAACGATAATCTCGGATGTTGAGTCACCCCAATATAACCGACTGGCGGATTTGATTCTTGGCGCGTTCCCGGGCACGAAAGTAGCGCCGGTAATGATATCTGGGGCGACGGACGCGCGTTATTATAACGATCTCTGTTCAAACGTTTACCGTTTCGCGCCTTTTTACCTAACAAAAGAAGAGATTGGCACGGTGCACAGCGACAATGAAAGAGTCTCTTTTGAGAACGCTGGACGGGCTGTTGGGTTTTATCAGGCGCTGATCGCTCAACTGGCCAGTTTGACCGCCGAACAAGAGACGGCAGAGCGGGATGCGACGGAGGAAGAGGACGAAGACCTGAGCGACGCTGAGACCTCGGCGATTGATCGGATGAATGAACCGCTGAAGGTAAAACCGCTTGATCCAACCAGGCGCAAGGCCAGGGAAGAGCACGAAGATCTTAAGTCGGGCGAAGGGGTAACTGAGGAAGTCACCTGGAAGCGCTCGGTGCAGTACATTGACGACGATGAGCCGCTGGTGGTAAAACCGATGAAAAAGAAACTGGAAGAATGATGAGAAGAGGCCGAAAGGCCTCTTTTTTTCGCGAAAATTAATCAAAAAATGTCAGAAACTAAATAAGTTCTAAATAAGCTTTCTTTATCATTCCAGCATCCAAGAAGAAATTGAGGACTTGGATAGAAAAGGAAAATAATGACAAAGAAATTCATAATTGCATTTTTAGCTGCCGCACTGCTCACTGCTGGAGCTTTGGCTGGCAGCCTGATGCTGCGCAACGTTTATGCTCAGGATACTACCCCCACTGTTGAGGCTCCTGAAGCTGAAGAGACCCCCGTTCCGGTTGTGACCATTACGACAGATGAGGGTGACGACGACCTGCCTCCATTTAGATACGGTGGCACCTTTGGCATAAGCGGTGATGACGCTTTAGTAGCTGAAAAGCTGGGCGTTACGTCCGAAGCGATCGTCGCGGCCCGCGCCACAGCCCTCGAAAAGGCCTTAGCAGACGCTGTTGCCGCTGGTGTAATCACCCAGACCCAGGCTGATACCATCAAAGCCAACGGCGTTTACGGCTGGGGACAGCTGGTGAGATTTGCTGGTGAGAATTATGCTGAAACCTTGGATCATGACAAGTACTTTGCTGAAGCTCTCGGTGTGACCGTGGAAGCTTTGAACCAGGCTCGCGTCGAAGTGCGTGCCGACCAGGTGACGGCGTTGGTGAAAGCTGGCCGCCTGACCCAGGAACAGGCTGATCTGATGCTGGCGCACCAGGCGCTTGGCAACAACACGGCCTTTAGAACCGCTGTGCGCACTGACTTGGAAGCTCGACTTGGCCAGGCTGTCAGCGATGGCACCCTCACCCAGGCTCAGGCTGACGCACTGCTCGCCCAGATGCAGAAGAATCAGAACTGCTTCAACAGCCAGCTCGGATTTGGCAAAGGCATGCAGGGCGGAATGTTCGGTCAGATGCAAAATGGCTTCCAGGGTTTCATGGACGGCATCAAGAACCACCTGCACAACATGTTCGAGCTCAGGCAGGGCGGCCAGCCCAGCGGGATGATGGGCGGCCAGGGTCCCATGGGCAATATGCCCGGCGGCATGATGGGTGGACGCGGCTCAATGGGCGGTGGCGCTTACGGTCAGGGCGGCATGGGATATGGCAACGGCCTGTGCGATGGAATCTGCATCAACCAGACTCCATAACGTAATTGAAAATCAGAATTAAAAAACCGACTCTGTCAATTCGACAGAGTCGGTTGTGATTCCGGACGAAAGGTTAAAGCTCCTGGGGGGTGAAATCGACTGCCTGCCAGATTTTAAGCGCGGCCTTGAGATCGCTCGGGCGGTCAAGATAAAGCGAGGTTTGGAGGCAGCTGTGGAGGCCGGCGGTGAAGGCGTGGAGGGCGAGGCGGGTGTGCCCGGGCTTGATGGCTTCGGGCTGAAGGTAGCCCAAACGATAAATTTCGTGTCCGGGCTCTTCGATGACCTCGAGCTGATTAGCCTGGGCTTTGGCACGCAGGTTGGCGATGAGCACCTGGCGTTTTTTTTCGTTGGTATAGGCATAGATAGTGGTGATGATGGTCCAGCCGCGACGCCAGAAGACGAGGTGGCTGCCTTCGCTGTGGTACCTGAAACCTTCGGGAAGGTTAATCGCCCATTCGGGGTTGATCTGGTAGAGCATGAGGTTATTATATCCTGTTGAGAAGGGGTTGATGAGCAGGGAGCTTGACCCGATAGGATTAAAGGAAGGTTCGCTGAACCGTTTTGAGGGTTGGACAACCGCTTGACAAATCAGAGCAATATCAATAAAGTTAACGCCGTTTAACTAATAATGGAGGTTAATTATGGCGCAAAGCGCGGAAGAGGCGCTGTTGGAATGGGCGGATAACGCAACAAGGCTGTCGATGTTGGCGATCATGCGTTTTAATCAGGCGCATAATCTGAGCGTTTCATTGACAAATACCTTGTTTTACGCAGCGCGTATGAAGCAGCTGACGATTAATGAACTGGCAAAGCACCTGGGGGTGAGCATGCCTGCGGCATCACAACTGGTGGATCGCATTGTGGAGCAGGGGTGGTTGAGACGCGAAGAATGCCCGCATGACCGGCGGTCAAGACTGATTTCACTGACAGAGAGCGGCAGTGAACTGGTCGCTGAGGCAAAGCGGGAAAGACATGCCTGGATCAGGGAACTGCTGTCGGGGTTTAAGGAGTGGGAAAAACAGAGAATCCTGCCGGCGCTGACACTAATGAATCAAAAAATCACTATTTTCGGGAATGAAGGGGAACATTCCAAATCTGCTGAAAAAGAGAATTAATTAATGCATAGACTTTTTCCTTATTTTAAGAAATATTGGCGTTATTTTGCGGCCGCGCTTGGGCTGTTGGTGATTATGGCTAATGCTGACCTGGCGCTGCCGGATTATATGTCGCAAATAGTAAATATTGGCATCCAGCAGAATGGCATTGAGTCACCACTGCCGGATTTGATGCGCCAGAATACGATGGATAATCTTGGATTTCTGATGAGCCGAGATGATTTTAGTAGGTTGCGGTCAGCCTATCGACTGATTAATCAGGGGGACGCTTCATATCCGGCAGGGGCGAGTGGGCCGGTGTATGTGTTAAGTTTGAACGACCGGACACAAAAGCCACTTTTGGAGCAATCGATCGTCAAGCCCATGCTCTTCATTTATGGAGTTGGGATGGCGCAAAAGAACCCCGAGATGGCTGGCCAGATCCTCGGTGGGGAGGCTGGATCTCATCTGGTCGCTCTTCCAAAATCGATCGACTTGCTGGAAGTGTTCAAGACAATGCCGTCAGCGACACGCGAACAAATATTAAACGCTGCGATGGCGCAGATGGATAAACTGGAGCCAAACACAGTAAAGCAGATGGCAGTTCGGGGGGTACAAGCGGAGTATGAAGCGCTGGGAGTGAATATCCAACAGCAGCAAACCAGCTATGTGTTGAGGGTTGGGGCGCTGATGCTGGGGTTGGCGCTGGTCGCTGCGGTGACCTCGATCTCAACCAGCTATATGGCTTCGCGCGCCTCAGCCGGGATCGCCCGCGATCTGAGGTTGGCAGTCTTTAAAAAAGCGCAATATTTTTCGCCAGGAGAATTTGACCAGTTTTCGACGGCCTCTTTAATCACGCGCACTACCAATGATGTGACACAGGTACAGCAGGTGATCTTTATGATCGTGCGCATGGCATTGATGGCGCCGTTGCTGGCAGTTGGAGCGGTTGTCAGGGCGGTGGGCAAGAGCCCAAACATGTGGTGGCTGATTGCGCTGGCGGTGACTTTGCTGCTATTGGTGATTGGGTTGATTTTTGCGATCACCATGCCGAGGTTTAAGCTAATGCAAATCCTGGTTGACAAGCTCAACTTAGTCACGCGTGAGAATCTTTCAGGCATGCTGGTGATCAGAGCCTTTAACAAGCAGGCTTATGAGGAAGGTCGTTTCGATAAGGCTAATCGGGAGCTAAACTCGACAATGTTGTATATCGGCCGGATGATGATCACACTCTTTCCGTTGATGAACTTGATCATGACCGGTTTAAACGTGGCAATCATTTGGGCTGGGGCGAGGGAAATTGCAACCTCAAACCTGCGGGTGGGCGACATGATGGCCTTCATGCAATATTCGATGACGGTGATGTTTTCGTTCATCAATCTTTCGATGTTATTCATCATGATCCCGCGGGCAGCGGTTTCGGCTCATCGTATCGCGGATGTGCTTGAGACAGCGATCGCCATTGAGGATCCGGCAGAGCCCAAAGCTCTGACTGAGCCGGTAGTAGGCGCGGTTGAATTCAGAGACGTCGACTTCCGCTACCCAGATGCTGAGGAAGATGTCTTGCATGACATCAGCTTTAAGGCTGAACCCGGCAAGATGACCGCGGTGATCGGCTCAACTGGCTCAGGAAAGAGCACGCTGATGAACTTAATCCCGCGCTTTTTTGACGTGACGAAGGGGGAGATTCTGCTGGATGGGGTGGACATTCGCGAGCTCAGCCAGCATGACCTGCGAGAGCAAATTGGATATATTTCGCAAAAGACGCTTTTATTCAGCGGCACGATCGCTTCTAATTTGCAATTTTCGAAGCCTGGCGCAACAGCTGAGGAGATGCGTGAGGCGCTGGAGATCGCTCAAGCGGCGGACTTTGTCGACCAAACTGAGGAGGGATTGCAGCTGGAAATCGCGCAGGCTGGTGCGAATGTGTCAGGCGGACAAAAACAAAGGCTGGCAATCGCCAGGGCGCTGGTAAAAAAGCCGGCGATTTACCTTTTTGATGATTCATTTTCCGCCTTAGACTTCAAAACAGACGCGAAATTGAGGGCAGAATTGAAAGAGCGTGTCAGCGACAGCACTATGATTGTGGTGACACAACGCGTGGCGACGGCGAAAAATTCGGATCATATCTTAGTGCTGGATAATGGCAGGGTTGTCGGTCAGGGAACGCATCAGGAGCTCATGAAGAATTGTGAAACATATCAGGAAATTGCCAATTCACAGTTAAGTAAAGAGGAGTTGGCAGCATGAATGCGCAGAATAACCACAGTAATTCGCAATCAATAAAAAACGCAGAGCTGCCCCGCATCAGACCTGGTGGCGGCCCCAGAGGTGGACCAGGCGCGTTGATGCCAGGGGAGCGGGCGCGCAACTTTAAAAAGAGCATGTCACAGTTGATCGCCTTCATGGGCAAGTATAAGTGGCTGGTGATGGGCGTGATGATTATCGCCGTGGCAGCGAATGTATTCACGATCTTTGGGCCGCGGCTGTTGGGGGAAGCGACAACGAATATTTACGCGGGCGTGAGACGCATGATGATGGGCGACCCACAGGGCATCGATTTTGGGGTAATTGGGCGCATTTTGAGTCAGGCAGCGCTTTTGTATGTGCTGGCGGCGGCGCTGAATTTTATTCAAGGTTACCTGATGGTAGCAATCGCGACGGATATCACTTATCGTTTCAGACAGGATATTTCACAGAAGATTAACCGACTGCCTCTGAAATATTTTGACACAATCACCCATGGTGAAGTGCTTTCGCGGGTGACGAATGACGTGGATACGATCTCGACGACGCTCAATCAAAGCCTGTCACAGATGATTACTTCGCTGGTAAGCGTGGTGGGTATTCTGATCATGATGTTTACGATCAGCGTCTGGATGACTTTAATCGCCTTGACGATCGTTCCGCTTTCGATGATTGTGATCAGGCTGGTGGTGCGTGCTTCGCAAGGACACTTCAGGACTCAACAGCAGTATTTAGGGCATATAAACGGCTTAATTGAAGAGAATTACGGCGGGCATATTATCGTTAAGGCTTATAACCACGAGGCAGCCAGCATTGATGAGTTTAAAAAACTGAACACGGTGCTGCATGACAGCGCCTGGAAGTCGCAGCTGCTTTCGACGATGATCATGCCGATCATGCGCTTCATCAGCAACCTGGGATATGTCGCCACAGCGATTTTGGGCGGGTATCTGGTAATCAGAAATCAGCTGACGCTGGGAAATATTCAGGCTTTTGTTCAGTATCTGCGGTCATTTCAGCAGCCGCTGATGCAGATCGCGAATATCTCGAACACCCTGCAACAGACAGCGGCGGCGGCGGAGCGGGTGTTTGAGTTCTTAGGCGAGACGGAGGAGACAGCCGACTGCTCAACCTGCACCCGGCCGGAAGAGATTGAGGGGACGGTTGAATTCAGACATGTGCACTTTGGGTATGACCCGGAGAAGCCGATCATCAAGGATTTCTCAATCAGAGTTGAGCCTGGACAGAAGATCGCCATTGTCGGCCCGACGGGGGCGGGCAAGACAACACTGGTTAAGCTGCTGATGCGCTTTTATGAGCTGGATAGCGGCGAGATTCTGATTGATGGTATCAATATTAAAGAGATGACCCGTAAGGATTTACGGAGCATTTTCGCGATGGTGTTGCAGGATACCTGGCTGTTTAACGGAACGATCAGGGAGAACATTCGATATGGGCGCGAAGAAGCCACCGATGATGAAGTTGTAACCGCCGCGGATACGGCTTACGCGGACCACTTCACGCGTACGCTGCCGAGTGGCTATGAGATGGTGTTGAATGAGGACGCCACCAACGTCTCGGCAGGGCAGAAGCAACTGTTGACGATCGCCCGCGCGGTATTAGCCGATCCGGCGATTCTAATTTTGGATGAGGCGACCAGCTCGGTTGACACGCGCACGGAGGTGTTGATTCAGAAAGCGATGGATAAATTGATGAGGGGACGCACGAGTTTTATTATTGCGCATCGTTTGTCCACCATCCGCAACGCTGACCGCATTTTGGTGCTACAGGACGGCGATATCGTCGAGCAGGGCAGTCATGACGAACTGATTGCACGCGGCGGAGCTTACGCGGAGTTGTATCAAAGCCAGTTCGCGGTGCAGCCGGTCGGGTGAGTCAAATATGGTCTAATTGACTAAACAAAAAGCAGAGCGGGTCGGTTTATGAATACCCGACCCGCAAAGATCAGGTTGTTATTGTGCTGAATCGAATGGCTTGGCTGACAGGGATAACGGCCAGGCGAGACCAGCGAGGATGATTAAAGCGAGCAGGCGCAGGCTCGTGCCGAGGGGATCGAATTTTGAGGTTTCAGCGATTTCAAGCGCGTTCCAAAATTGTTGAACAAGAGCGCTGTCGCCATAAGCGATGACGGCGGGCGCGCAGCAGGCTAAATGAGCCAGCGGCGTGAATTGGCTCTGATCCTCGAGGATTTCAGCACGCTTTGGGGAAGCCTGATAAGCCTCAAGCGCGAACCGTGAGAGCTGAATGAGCTTGCCGGAGAGGTCTTTGTGAGTCTCGATGCCATTGACGAGGGCGTCGATGCCCAGATTGAGTGTCTGGAATGCCAGTTGAACTGCTTCGGGGCTGTTCGTTTCAGTGAAGGAATAGTTCTCACGCGTCATCACATCTCGTGATTGAGATTTCAGGTTGCTGATAAGCGAAAGCCAGGCTGGATCTGAGGTTTGGGCGGCGAACAGCTTCCAGAAGGCTGGCGTGGCGACCCGGCAGGGCTTATCTTCGGGCGATGGGCGGTTCTGACAGGCGGAGCGGAGCGCAGTGAGCCGATCGATGAGGATGGCGCCAAGATTGAAGCGACCTTCAACCTGCCATTGGCGCTGGGCAGCGAGAATGGCAAATGCGATCCAGTTTTCGGCATGTAAATCCGCTTCCTGCCTGCGGGAAGGTTTGACATCGGGCATGGACTGCCAGCTGGTGAGCTCTGGCTGGTCTGAGGCGGGGTGGGAGAGACAGAAAGCAAGCAGACGTTCAAAACGCTGATGGGCATTGAGATCGGAGCCTGCCATAACGAGGGCAAAGAACATGCCGAGCGCCTGGCCGAAGCTGGTGGAGGTGACCTGGTAGCGTAAGAAATTCTTCTCGACGCCCATGCGCACAAAGGCCTGGCCGGGCTCCTGATCGGGCAAAATCAGCTTGGCCAACCAGTCGGCGTATGCGGATTTGACTAACGTTTGCGCGCGCACAGAGTCGATAAACTCAATACTAACGCGCGGGTAAGACGCGGTTGATGGGAATGGGTAAGCGATCTGTGAAGGGGCAATCTGGTCAAATACACGGTGGTTCTTGCGCACCCTGCTGATTAAAGCAAAGACGATCAACAGGAGAATAAATATGGCGAAGACGCTCAGGATCAGGGTGGGGATGGAGACTAATTCAGTGGTCATGGCGGATCAGCCCTCAGGATGGCTATCTGGCTTCTGGCGGTTTTTGCGGCTGGGTGCCTCTGGCTTGAAGCCGCGATGATGCCTTTTCTCGCGGCTGAAATGCTGACCATGACTATCAGAATTGCGGCGGGCGCCTTCACGCGGTGCGTAGCTGCCCGGTTTGTGGGTGTCGGAGGT
>Ga0123335_1006625_pt1 | contig 13385 bp, 15 predicted proteins | sample BiotimSIPDNA_2_FD_89707 | JGI IMG/M metagenome (GOLD analysis project Ga0123335, IMG submission 89707) | Anaerobic biogas reactor microbial communites from Washington, USA - Biogas_R2 time_0 SIP DNA | ecosystem: Engineered > Bioreactor > Anaerobic > Unclassified | place: Washington, USA... | reverse complement strand
TAAGAGCCCACCTAATAAAAAAAGTTTCAATTAGTAAATGCGCGCCATGAACTTGAAAGTGATAAAAGTCTAGTCGAAAAAGGTTATTGATGCGTTTGCAAAATAGCGTTTTTTTTGCGGTTACCTGTGCTTTTTTTACTATTTCGTCTCATTCGAAATATATTGAAAACAACCACAAGTAAAAATATCCCTATTTTACCACAAAGGCACTGGCGCCCAAATAGCCAAAACTACTAGAGCTATACCGATCAATGCATGCATGGCAAGTTTTTTCCAGTCCGTCAAATAACGCTTAAAGCCATTTGCACTTTTCTTCAAGACTTGCTCTTTATTTCCCATTATCAGGACCTTTGAATGAAAGATTTTTTGGTTACATTAAAACATTAACGAAGGTTCTACTGGAATACAATCATACAATAGGTTGTGTGAGAAATCGACTAACTGTAGATTGGTTTCAAATACTCTGGTCTCTTTAGGCAGGGAAACGAATTGGACACTCCCTCTGGAGATCTCGCCATAAAAGCTCAACTTTTTTTTGATAATTAGCGTTAGGAATATTGCGAATGCTTTGCTGGCTTTACCCATGCTTAGTACCAGGTGTGTAGAGTCGATATAACGTTAATTGTATAGGTTTCTTGACTAAGCTAAGTTAACGTTTCTTGACAAAGAAGTGACTGACAAACGCCATTAATAGAGGAAAGAAAGAAACTTTTAGAGAATTGGCGGCGTAAATGCGATTGTTGTTGCTTCTGAGCATACACCAATCCTAAAAAGCGAAGAGAATTCCTATTTTGCGTAGATTTATGGGTTTTTTTGGAGGTGAATTTTTTGAGTAAAGAACCAGCCCAAGAGGGCATGCTAAGCAACAACGCATATGACCTTATGGCACAGTTAACAGAGGAAAACCAGAGTTTATGGCGAATAAAAAATAACTACAAAAAAGATGCACAAGGCGATCAAGAAGCAATGGACTTCTGGAATTTTCTAGAGAAAGACAAACAAGACCATATCAAGAAGTTGACGGAACTATTGGAAAAAAGAATCAAAGCACAATAGGGTAGGATTAGCTTTTTAATCAGCTATCTTTTTTTTAGCAAAAGAGGAGGGTTACTTTTCCTCTGGGGGTGTTTCCCAAAGTTTGAGTTTTTCCTTCTTTAGCTCGGTGCGTTTCTTTTGCAGGTAATTATATACTGTATGGTGCTCGCAACCGTCGATTATCATCTGTACTGCGTTACGTGCGGCGTCGGCTTCCGTGAAGCTACCGATTATACCGATGGTGTGGCCATAAACAACTACGTCTGCGTCTGTTAACTCTTCTATGAGTTTTCTTGTTTTGCCTTCGGTGCCGATGATTCTGCCTTTGATGCGTTTAATATCAGCTTCAGAGCGGCCGAATATGACGCGAAGGTCGATCATGTCGAAGATGTCGTCTTCGTTTCGGATAAGTCGGAAAGCGGTCTCCGGCGGAAACCCTCGGCCGATACCTGTTACAATATCTTTAGCTCTAAGCAACAACGAGGGATCATTGCTTTGTTCTGAAAGAATAATTTTGACGCTTCCCTCTTTATCTATGTCCAGTTTTACTTGAAGTTTTTCTTCTATGTACTGTTTTGTTTTACCTTCTGGACCGATGAGTATACCAACACGTTCTTTTGGAATCTTTACAAACATATCTGGACCGGGCATTATTTACCAACAACCAATTTGTATAATTCTTCTTCTGGAATTACTTCTACGTTTTGGCGCCTAAAGAATCTATTCACGTTAGTTAAGTCTCGTTTAAGCATGAATTCGGCGAGCGGATGCTGAGTTGATACTGATTGGGATACGTCGAAAATTACGGGTTTCCCTTTCCAGATCATCATGTTGTATTCGCTTAGGTCGCCGTGAACGATTTTTGCTTTCTTATAGAGCCTTTTAAGGTAGGTTACTATTACTTTGTAGACTTTTTCTGGGTTCTCTGGAGGTTGCTCCTTAAACGAGGGTGCACTAACACCTTTCTCGCCGATGAATTCCATAACTACAACGTTACTTTTGACGGCTATTGGTTTTGGCACCCGCACCTTTGCCTCGTCTGCTTCCCTTAGGTTGCGGAATTCCTTCTGTGCCCAGACAGCAATTAAAGAACGGGTATCATGCTTGACGTCTTTGAATCGGGGGTCTCCCTCGATGTATTTATGCATGCCCGCTTTGAAGTCTGCTGAAGAGGTTAAGTATATTTTTACGGCTAAATCCACGCCGTCTTTGTTTGTCCCCCAGTAAACCCTTGCTTCTTTTCCTGAACTTACAACGCCGTTTAGTTCATAGATTATACCGCTGTTCATCAAGTCAAAGACGACCATACGGGTTTTGTTATCGAAAACTTCTTCAACGGTAGCGCGGTCGTTTGATCGATCGCGATTTAGCATTTTATCTCTGCGCTCCACTGATCTTTCGCGGTGGTCTAAGCGTTTTCGGGCGTTGTAGGACATAATAGTCACAGAAGATTAAACTGGCGGGTATTTAAAAGCAATCAAGCGTAGGATGCCTAATTCAGTTAAAATCAAGAATATACAATAGAAGAGATTTAGAGGGTTAATAAGCCCTTTCTTCTCAGGTTTTCTGCCTGTGAATGCGTGTAACGCCAAACGACGTCGCCGCGTTCGTTTGTTTGGAAGTCCCATGGTGAAACGATTACGATGTCGCCTTCGCGTATCCAGACGCGGCGTTTCATTTTTCCGCGGATACGGCAGAGTCGTTCGGCGCCGTCTTGGCATTTAACCATGATGCGGTCGAAGCCGAGCAGTTTTGTTACTACCCCCAGGACTTCGCCTTGGCCCGGGTAGACCATTTCGCTTATTGCGCCTTCAGAGAGTACTTTTTTCTTTCCCAAAGAGTTAGCCTCGTTATTCGGATTTGAAAAGTATAGTTTATCTTGCTTAAAAGGTTATCAGGTTTTGTAGGCTTTTTGACAGTAAAAATACTACAAGTAAGCACTGATTTGGGTGGGCGGCGGGAAGATTATGCCTTTATCTGTCATTAAAGGAAAACAGTCAGCACTCATCCGAGCAACGTTTCAATCCATTCTGCATATAGCAAGCGATTTATAGTATAATTCAAATTGACTCGTTAAATCACGATAAGTATCGAAAGTGTAATAAATGATCGTTTCATACTGTGGGGAACTTGGAGAGAGGGAAAACACATGGATATTATAGCCATGATAGGATTGGGAGCGGCGGGGTTAAGTACGGTTTCGCTGCTTCCGCAGATAGCAAGAGTTTGGAAAACAAAATCAGTTAAAGACATATCCACAGGGTGGTGCAGCTTCATGTTTTCGTCGGTGTCGCTGTGGCTGATCTACGGTTTATTAGCCCGGGACATACCTATCATCGCCGCTAACTCTGTCGTGGTAGTGCAGTCAGCTACTATTATGACGTTTAAGGCGAAGTATCAAAAGGGGGCAGGCATGTTTTCTGGAATAGCATCCAAGTTAAGGTCAAAATCGGGCGATTCGGAGCCGGATGCAGAAATGGGAATTCCGTTCGCTCTTTAAAAAATCGCCATAAATAAACAATTTTCTTTTTTTAACGTTCAAAAACCCCTAGTTTTACTTGCAGGACGAAGGTTTATGCCATGTTAAGACTCTGCTTTATCCGTCTTTAACTGTAGATTAAAAGGTGCTGGTTGTAGTTGGGCTTTTTTTGTTTTGTGGGGATGGGTGGCTTATAGTTTGCCCCGTCCCACTGATGTGTTGGGGCAGTCTTGTTTTTTGGTTTGGGCTGTTTTTGTGTTTGCGTTGGGATGAGTGGCGTAGTTTTTTGCCTCGTGGGGTATGTTGAGCCCGTTAAGTAAAAGAGATGAGGTGCCGCTGAGGCAGGTAGGACAATGCACGTTACTGCTCGTTAAGCAGGTTTTTGCGGCTGAACACCTTTTCCAGCTCATCCTTTGAAAGCAGACCCTTTTCGACTGCAACTTCCTTGACGGTTCTATTCTCTGCCTGAGCTTGCTTAGCGATTTTGGCGGCTTCGAAGTATCCGATTTTAGGCGCCAGCAACGTTGCCATCGAAGGGTTCTTCTCAAGGTACATTTCGCAACGTTTCTCATCCACCGTTATACCTTTGACGCTGCGTTCCGTGAATGCGGGGAGGTAGTTGCTTAGGATTTGGATGCTGAACAGCATGTTGTAAGCGATTGCGGGCGTCATAACGTTGAGCTCCAGCTGCCCAGCCTGCACAGCCAACGCTACTGCAGCGTCAGCTCCAACAACTTGGTAGCAGACCATGTCTAGGCATTCAGCCATAACGGGGTTGACTTTGCCAGGCATGATGGAGGAGCCGGGCTGCACCGGTGGAAGCGTGATCTCGTTTAAGCCGGTTGTCGGTCCCGAAGCTAAAAGGCGCAGGTCGTTTGCAATGCGGATTAGCTCCAGTGCGAGTTCTTTGAGTCCGCTTGAGACGGTTTGCGCGCGTCTGTGGCTTTGCAGGGCTTCAAAGTTATCGCCTGCAGGTTTAAATGGGAATCCGGTGAGTTTGGCGAGGTCAGCTACTGCCAGCCGCTTGTAATTGGGGTGTGAATTTGCGCCTGTGCCTGTCGCTGTTCCGCCTAAAGCCACAAAGTAGAGGTTTTCTTGTCGTCTGCGCAGTTCAGTACAGGCGTTAGCGATTGCTGATCCGTAAGCGTTGAATTCTTGGCCTATGGTGACTGGGACTGCGTCTTGAAGGTGTGTTCTTCCCGATTTCAGCACATGCGCGTTCTTTTCGCCGAGCTCTATGAATGCTGTGGATAACTCGTCGAGTGCTTTGAGTAGCGGCTGAAGCGCCATGAGTACTGAGACATGCAGGGCGGTTGGGTAGGTGTCGTTTGTGGATTGCGCCATGTTGACGTGGTCGTTTGGGCTTAGGGATTTGTAGTCGCCTTTTTGTTTTCCTAGAATTTCGAGTGCGCGGTTGGCGAGGACCTCGTTTGTGTTCATGTTAAAGGATGTTCCTGCGCCGGCTTGGAAGACATCGATGACGAATTGATCGAGGTGTTTGCCGGATAGGACTTCGTCGCAGGCCTCAATTATTGCGTTGCCGATTGTGGGGTTGAGCATGCCGACTTGCATGTTTGCTGTTGCTGCAGCGCGTTTGATTAGCACGTAAGCTTTGATCATGTAGGGTGAGGTTTTAAGGCCGCTGACGGGGAAGTTTTCTACTGCTCTGAGGGTTTGTATGCCAAAGTATGCGTCTTTGGGGATTGCTTTCTCGCCAAGCGGATCGATTTCTCTGCGTGTATCCATCGCTTTTCGCCAACTAACTGCTCTATTGGTTACTGTCCAGATAATAATATCTCTTTTCAGAGTTAGATTTCGAATTTTTCTATTATGCGGTTCTCTTTTTCGCCGGTGATTTCTGCGGTGACATGGAAGTACTGTTCAAGCCCCGATTTTTTGATTCTTGGCTTCAGTAACTCGTCGATTTGGAATACGCCTGCGGAGTTGGACATTCTGATTTTGATTATTAGGGGTTTTGGGCCTTTCTCGTTTGGCTCCACTTCTACTTTCTCGATGCTAAGGGCAGATACGGCGTGTATGTCTATTTTTCCCGAGTTGAATGGTATGCGAGCTCTGCCGGCTTCCATGTCTAGTGCATCTGCGATGCCAACTATGCCTGCTTCTTTGGTTAGGACCCTAGTACCTGAGTCCATACTGGGCTGTTCTTCATGGCAGACTATTGCATGCAACACTTCAGAGGTTATGATTGCTCGTTCCTCAACGGTGTAGATCGGCGTTAGCAGGTTCTGCAGTACATCGTAGGCGATGAACGCGCTGTATTTTTCGTGGTCTCGGCGCTGGACAATCATGCCCACGTCATGCAAAATCGAGCCTAAAACGACTATAACTTCAGCGTCATCCTCCGTCATGCCATAGTTTTCGACAATGCTGGGTGTAATGAGCTTTTTCTCGGTTAAGATTCTAAGTAGCTTTAATGCGATATTGGAGACGATTTTCACGTGTGTGGGTCCATGGTCGGTGTAGCCCATGCGCTCTATTGCCATAACGTTTGAGCATCGCCAATACGTCTGCAGCTTCTTGTCCTCCTTGATCCTCTCCATAACTGCTTTGAGTTTACGGTTGCCACGAATCGGGATGTTAAAAACGTAGGACAATTTTGGGTGCTTCCAAGATGGATAGTATTCGGGCGTTGGGATTTAAACTTAGAGCGATTAGATCTTGCTGCTCGGAAAAAACGCTAACCCCCTTATTTATAAGCTAATCATCTGCAGGCTTAATGGTTGGATTTCTGTGCATTCGCTGGTTTATAACTGGAAATCGGTGCCGACAGTCTGCCGGTTTTTGTATATAAAGCGCCTAAATAGGACCTACCTATCTCAGCGTGAGGACCCCATCCCTTACTTAAATGGGATTTTTACGCGGTTGTTCCGTACCCGCTAACCGCTACGGCTGCGTCAGTTGAGGATGCGTCGGTTTTAGCGTCTATTAGTACTGACCAGATGATGCTCTGAGATGGAAACAGCGTTAATAGCTCGTCGGTGCTCAAGGCTACTGTGCCGCCGCCGTTGAATACGCGTGTGACTGGTGCCGAGATTACGTTGTCGATGTATTCCACTCTTATGCGCACGGTTACTGTTTCGTTGTGGCTAAAGCTTCCTGATACCGTTATCGTGGGTGTAAAGCTACCGATTGTTAGGGGATGGACATCAATCGTTTTTAACTCGCCGAATTGGCCGTTTAAGCCGACTGGAACGGTGACTTCGCGTTTAAACGTGCTGCTTGTGCTTCTAAGATGCTCGCCATAGGGGTTGTGTATGCGAGCTGTCCATTCGCCTAGGAAGCTTACACCGCTATCTATGGTTGGCGCAGGGTCACAGTTGGGACCGATGTCTATTGCGTAGATATCATTTGGGGTAGAGGTGAATGATTCGAAAACTACCCCGAAGAGCAAAGTCTGGTCCATAGCACCATCGACGTATATGGCGGTTTGGTTAGTATGCTCGTTTTCGCCCATCCAGAAGCGCACGTTCTGTAGTTGGCTGTCGGAGAACTGCGCTGCTTCCTCAACCACTATGCCGACCGAGTTGTCGCGTATGTTGAATGTGGTGCGTTCTATCTGTGAGCTTGCGTAGCTTCCGGTTGCGTTGCTGACAGCCGGGTTTTTGTTGAGGGGTGAGCGGAAGACGATTCCCTGCGTGTTATTGATGAATTGGCAGTTTTCCACTTTGTTAAATTCGCTCCAGGTGTCGGTGTTGGCGAATTCTAGAGCTACTGTGGAGTCGATGAATTTGGAGTTGGTGATTGTTGTTCCAAGCGAGTTCTCCACGCGTATGGTGCCATTGATTAGGGTTAATCCTGAAATAGAGGCGTACTGGGAGATGGTGTAGTTGTCGCCGTAGATGACAATTTTGTGTCCGTTGCCGTTTATTGTGGCTGAGTCGCCGACGATTTTGGCGTTCATCTTATTGGAGACATATACGTCGCTTGTAAGGTCATATGTCCCTGAGTTGAGGTAGACAGAGTTTCCCTCTGACAGTGCGGTGTTAAGTGCGGTTGAGGCGTCTTTTGCTTGGTCGGAAACGTAGCCGGTTAGCATGTTTTTTAGTTTGTAGCCGCTGTTTTGCGTTAGGACAAAATCGTAGTCAACTGCGTTAGTGCCATATGAGCCCTGTATACCGTCGAGTATGAGGTACGTGTTGATTCCTGTAAGGACTAGTAGTATTGCTAAAACGATAACTATGGCGCGTTTAGAAATGGCTTTTTTTAGTTTACCACTCATACTCGGGGCTCGATGGGTTTATGGTACCATGTGCCAGCCAAAGCTATTTAATTTTACTGGATTATGGCCAACGCTACTAGGAAAGAGTTTTTTATAAAACATTAAATTATGCAAGTATACTCAGTTACTGTTGAGGTTTTACTTTTGCCAGAACTAGTTTTTGAGGGAACCGCCAAATGGGATGGCGGTACGGAATGCAGCTTAGCAGTAAAAGGTCAACAAATCGTCTCTGTCAGCCCACCGCCATCGTTTGGGGGAAAAGAGGGTTACTGTACACCTGAAGACATTTTTGCGGCAGCACTTGCTTCCTGCATAAATACGCTTTTTATGTTGATCGCAAAGAACAGCCAATTAAGCTTAAAAAATCTTGAAACTAAAGCTACTGTTAAAATGAACGTTGAGGGCATAGAAAAGCTGATTTTCACTAACGTGCACTTCGCCATGAGAGTCAGTTTGGTAAAAGACGATGAGCGTGAGCGGAAAAAAGCTACTATGATCTATGGTATGGCTCAGAAGATTTGCCCGATTCGGCAATCTTGGGGTGAGGCGGTTCCTATTAGCTTCGAATTGAATTTTACCTGATATTTTTTGTGTAGGGTTATTGTAGCTTTTAAGAGAAAGATCGGGAAATATAGGCTAAACTTAAATACAAATGGTATTCTATGTGCAATCTATAAAGTAAGGTGGCGTTAACCAAAACGTATTAAAGGTAAATCTTTACTATAATTTGGTAAACAAGCACTGAATTGGTGAAAATAATGAGCGGCCAATACGCAGTTAACCTACAAAACGTAACAAAACGCTACAACGAAATAGTAGCGGTAAACAACATTAACCTCACAATCAACACAGGTGAAATTTTCGCCCTACTTGGACCAAACGGATCAGGCAAATCAACAACGCTCAAAATGTTAATGGGCTTAGTACAACCCACAGCCGGCGATGTAACCGTGCTAGGCATCGACGTAGACAAAGATGCAGTAGCAATCAAACGCCAAGTCGGCTACGTTCCAGAATCCCCAAACGTTTACGAATTTTTGACCGGGATCGAATATCTTGACTTCATCGCTGACATCTACGGCATATCAGCTGCAGAAAAACAGCAACGTATAAACGAGTACCTAAAGGCGCTTCAGCTTGAAGGCCGCGAAGGCGACATGATCAACAGTTACTCAGACGGCATGAAAAAGAAAATCAGCTTAATATCAGCCTTCCTCCACAAACCCAAACTCCTAATCCTCGACGAACCCCTAAATGCGCTTGATCCCAGAAGCGCAAGAATAGTCAAAGACTACCTACATTCACTCAAAGCCCAAGGCGTAACCACAATACTATCAACACACGTGCTGGAAATAGCTGAAGCAGTATGCGACCGCATAGGCATCATGTACCAAGGCAACATCTTGGCGCTCGGCACCATGAGTGAATTAAGACAGATGTCAAAGATGGAGAGTTCTGGCTTAGAAGATATATTCCTCAAACTAACCGGAACAGGCGACTTAAAACCCGTCGTTGAGGAACTACTCAAATGAACTGGAAAACCGTCCTCTACCTGCTACGAGTAGAACGCAAATCTGGCAGGCTAATCAGGGGAGTAAAAGCCACCAAATACAAGGAAAACAAGCTAACGGCGTATTGGCCTTACTGGGTTGCTGCAATCATCGGAATACTTGGCGGCTTATTAGCTGACTTCATCGCTGGCGAGATATATGCAGATCCTCAGGCAGTAAGTTTTCTTCCGCCTCTTGATAGCGCCGCAGCCACTTTCTTTGTGACCATGCCGACGCTGGTACTGCTCTTCAGTATAGTACTTAGTATGCTGCAGCAGATTCAGTTAAGCGGCGTTAAAGCAACAACGCAAGTGATGTATTGGCTGCCAATAACATGGAAAGAGCAAACAACAGCATCTATTCTGGCCAACCTCTTGGGCTTTCCGCTGGCAATAACTATCGGTGTCGCCGCGGGATTAATCACATTTGCAGCCTTAAGCAGTGTGTACCTTTTTGGTTGGGCAGTAGCAACGGCGCTCATTATGTTCGCCGCAGCTTTCCTTGGCAGTGCAACAACCGAAATTATCCGTGTATTGCAAACTCGTTTCGTGGGCGCAGTCTATAAATCAAGCGGCAAAGCAGCCGTATGGATACGATTCGCAGGCTCACTGATATTCTTTGTAATATTCTATGTCCTCTACTTTGCCTTAACTCAAGGATTCAACACGTTTATCCAAGGCTTATCAGCATTCCAGAGCACCATCTGGTTCGTGCCATTTGTTTGGCCAGCATTAACACTGTTCTACTTCATCGGCAACTCAGTCGCTTTCGGCGCACTGTTCCTCGGGTTATCCGTAGCGTTCATAGCGGGACTGCTCTATCTTGCAATCTACCTTAACGAACGCTTTGGACTCTACGAACCGCCGGCGATCAAGGTGCAAACAAGCGGTGTATATGCACCTAAAACGGGATTACTGGGTAAATTGGGCTTCTCGTCAGTTGAAGCAGCCTTAATCCGAAAGGATATACGAGCCTTTACGCGTCGCAGAGAATTAATCGGCGTCTTCATCACCCCAATCGTATTCATCATATTACCAATTAGCCAGTCGCTGGGTAGCGGCGCAGGCGTACCAGAAGTAAGTTTAATGTTTAGTGCAATGCTATTCCTGTTCCCCGCTAGCTTAATGGCTACGACAATGGGAAACATGCTGATCGGCGAAGAAGGCATCGCAGTCTGGCGCATCTACACCTCACCGATAACGCCTAAGAATTATGTGAAAGCTAAGCTTGCATTCCTAACAGCTATGTCAGTATTAGTCGGAGTAGTCACGGGCATAGTAGCCGTCTTATTCTACAACCCATCTATCAAATTCATCGTAGTGGGATTCATCGAAGCAATGTTTTTGACAGCAGCCGTTGGACCAATCGAATTAGCTATCGGCTTTAAAGGGGCAGACTTCACCGTCTCAAGAAGACCAAGAATGATACGCCAAGAATGGGCGCTAATCAGCTTAGTTGTATGCGGACTTGCGGGCTTAGCTGTACTTGCACCACTATTACCATACGCGGCCGCTTTGGTCATACCCGACTTCTTCCTATCTCTGACAGCGCAGAGCTTAACTGATTTGATCTTGCCATTAGCAATCAGCGGAGTAATCGCAGCAGTCATCGCAGCAGTCTTCTACAGGATAAATATCAACAGCGCAAAAGAGCTATTTAGAAAGGCAGAAAACTAAAAAGTACTCAAAAACAGAACAGCTTTCAAATCCCTTTTCTTTTTAAGGGTTTTTACCTCAATTAACCATTATATTTAAATGCTACGCGTCCTGTTCATCGTTAACTTGCTTGGTGAAATTATGGGGAATGAGGGAAAAGGAACAATATTTAGAAGAAAAGACGACCGCTACCTGTTATACTTGCCAGTGAAAGTTGTTGATGACAGCATGTTCCCGCTAAAATGTGAGGGTTCAATGCCGGTTAAAGTCAAATTTAACCCAAATGACGGCAAGCTAATAGTTGAAAAATGGACCCAAGAGTAAACCTCTTTTAAACCTTTTTTGTTGTTTTTAAACAGTCACAAAGTCATTTAACTTTTAAGAGCCATTGCTTGCAAAAGAGGAGCAGCAAATGTACGAAACATACAAGTGTCCAATATGCAAGGTGGAATTCCAGAACCCCGAGGAACTTCGTGTCCACCGAATGAACGTTCACAAAGGACAAAGCCACGAAGCAAATAACGTCGCTGCACCATAAATAAGCCTCTTTTTAATGAGGTTTTTAGCTGTTCAACAATTTTTTATTCAAAACAAGCATAATAAATAGAGAGGGAAAAAAGTGAAAGCACTCATAGTAACAAGCCCAGCATTCCAGCCCAACCAGACCATACCAGAAAAATACACCTGCGACGGCACCAACCCGCCATTAAAAATCGAAGACGTCCCAGAAGGCACAAGAAGCCTCGCATTAGTTTTCGACGACCCGGACGCCCCAAGCGGCACATTCGACCACTGGATCGTTTGGAATATACCGCCCTCACATCGCGAAATCGCTGAGCACTCCATTCCCGGTGTAGAGGGACTCAACAGTGACCAGTTGCACGGCTACATCGGACCCTGCCCCCCGCCCGGCAATCCACACCGCTACACCTTCAAGGTGTACGCCGTCGACACCGAATTAGCGTTAAGCGCAAACTCTGACAAAAAAACATTACAAGAAGCCCTAAAAGGACACGTGCTAGCAGAGGGTAAACTCATCGGATTATACGGCAGATAGAATGTTTAACGTTAAATAGTATCTTCACGGATAATTAATCGAGTAAACGTGAAGCGCAAACTGAGTCTTGCTTTAACCGCAGCCGCAATCGCCGTTATAGTGTTATTATCGCTTTTTCTGGCGCAGAACTGGTTTAGTGAAAACAAGGAGGTCCCCCGCGAATTTTACGTTGGCGTAATGTTTGCCTATGACCACGAGATAAGCCAAGTAAAAGCTCTAGTTGATAAAGTGAAAAATTATACCAACCTGTTCGTCTTGGGTTCCGTGGACCTCTTCCACAACGAGACAGCCCTCACCGAGGCATGTGACTACGTTGCGGATGCAAACCTCAACTTCATTGTCCAATTCAGAGGACTAGATCTATACACATACAACATCACCGATTGGATGCAATTTGCACACGAAAGATACGGCAGCCAATTCCTCGGCGTATACCGCTATGACGAACCTGGCGGAAGACAGCTGGACGGTACCCCAGACATACAACTCATCAACAGTACAGCCGCCGGAGCCAATCCAACCTACGCCAGTGTAACTGAAGCATACGTCGGTAACCTATCAGCTTTCCCATGCTACTACCTGCAATTCGCCCCGCAGATTTTCACCGCTGACTATGGACTCTACTGGTACAGTTACCAGGCAGGATACAGCGGAATTCTCGCAGAATTCGTAGGAAACGAAAGCCGAGAACGCCACATTGCGCTATGTCGTGGTGCCGCAGATGCTTATGGTAGGGACTGGGGAGTAATCATCACATGGAAGTACAATCAGCCGCCTTACCTTGAGAGCGGAGATGAACTGTATAATGACTTAGCGCTGGCGTATAGCTCGGGCGCAAAGTACGCGGTTGTTTTCAGCTATCCAGAAACAGGCCAGTATGGCACATTAACGGAGGAGCATTTTTCGGCGATGGAGCGGTTCTGGAATATGCTGTACGCTAACCCAGATAGTTTTGGCAAAAACAGCGCAGAAGCAGCGTATGTGGTGCCCGCGGATTACGGGTTTGGCTTCCGAAGCGGCATAGATATTATTTGGGGATTATTCCCGCCTGATAACAATTCAGCAAAAATTTACTATGACATACAAACTCTAACTGAGCGATATGGCGCTAAAGTAGATATATTATATGATGGACCAGAAGCGACGGCTACATTAGCTAATTATAGTAATATTTATTTTTGGAACAAAACGGTTAATTAAAATAATATACCGATGCCTTGCTATTCGTTCAGACGCTTTAAACTAGCTCGCGCGCCGCTTTGTCGAGACTGTGTGAAAATTAAGCAAATTATCGCTTTACGCTTGCTCCTTTAGAATCCAAATCTTCTTTCTTCCTATTAAAACAGCTCAAAAACCTGCATAAAGTTTG
>Ga0123335_1006623_pt1 | contig 13389 bp, 12 predicted proteins | sample BiotimSIPDNA_2_FD_89707 | JGI IMG/M metagenome (GOLD analysis project Ga0123335, IMG submission 89707) | Anaerobic biogas reactor microbial communites from Washington, USA - Biogas_R2 time_0 SIP DNA | ecosystem: Engineered > Bioreactor > Anaerobic > Unclassified | place: Washington, USA... | reverse complement strand
TGAGGGACGTTGAAGTTGTCTCGCATGGTTGAATATTGTGACACTTCGCGGATCGAAAGAGCGAAGCAACAGGGAATACAAAGCATACCTAAACGAGCAACCATATTATGTCTACTCGACAATGTGAAAATGTCGGATGGTGAATGGTGAATAGTGGATGTGTTGAATCAGGCGTGTCCACGAGGTCACCATTCGCCTTCCGAATTGCTGTTAAGGAATAGCAACATGAAGAAAATATTATCATCCGCCGGCGCCGCGAGGACACGGCGGATAAACAAGGGGGTGGCACGGGCATCTTGTCCGTGTTCCGGTCAGCACTGGCGAGACGCCAGTGCCACCCGTCGCGGGAAAAACACTGCTGGACAAGCCGGCAGTGGCACCCAGGCGTTGCCTTTTTCCCTCTCCCCTCTCCCCTCTCCTCCCTCCCCTCGCGCCTTTACGCTCGTGGAGCTGTTGGTCGTGATAACGATCATCGGCATATTGATCGCGTTATTGTTGCCGGCGGTCCAAGCGGCCCGCGAGGCCGCCCGACGACTGCAATGCACCAACAACCTCAAGCAATTCGTGCTGGCGACGCACAACTACGCAGAACATTACGGCTCCTTCCCGGCGGGCGACTCGATCAGTTACCCCGGTCAATGCACCGGCATCGATTGCCGCGGGAACCCTATCTATATGGTCATCCTCCCCTTCGTCGAACAGAAAGGTATGTTGGGCACTTACGACTACACGTTGGGCGAAGGCTGGCAGGATTGGGGCCGATTGAACAATTTTGCTTTGTTCAGGACTCGTCTGCCGATCTATCAATGTCCAAGCGACCCTCGCATTGAGCAATATGCCGAACTTCGCGATTACTACACCGTGTCTGGCGGAAAGGGAGAGCATGCACCGCAGATGGTGGACGGAACATACGGCAACGTCTATCTCGACGGCATGTTCACCATCAATCGTTGGCGACGCTTCGCCGATATTAGCGACGGAACTTCAGCAACATTGGCCGTCGGCGAAAGCGTACACCCATCTCTCTTCGGATTAGCCAACGTGGACGACACCAACCAGGGTTCCACTTACGTCAAGGATCCTGGTTACGGGGATCCATATGTCGGCGCGCCTGACTGCTGGATCGGCGGCTCAGGCTGCTTGAAGGGTGACGCTTGTGCGCCTTATGGTTTCTCCGTCGGCCGGTCGCACCGCTCGACCCTACATCCGATCAATTCCGTCATCAGACCGATGTTGTCAACGGAGATGAACGAGATGCCCTTCGGCAGTTATCACAGCGGCGGTGCCCATTTCGCCTTCGCCGACGCTCACGTCGCGTTCGTCAACGACTCGATAAACTACAACGTGTACCAAGCCCTGAGCACCATCGCCGGCAGCGAAATAATACCGGGCAATATGTATTAGCAAGTCGCTGGCCGCGAAACCGTGCACGTGACCGGCCGTATATACAGGTCGTCTTGACTGTCGGTCGGGAACGGGACAATTACCACCATATACATTGTATGGAGGTCGCAATGTCCCGCTTCGCAGTTGTTTTGCCCGCCGCCGAAATTCCCTCTATCACCACTCTCGTCTCTCGTCTGAAGCTTTCAATACGATTTTTCCCGCTCGCCTAGGCCTTAACCAAGCGAACCTTTCAGGCTGAGTGCATGAAAAAACTCGAAACCGCCCTTGTTTTCGCGGATATAATGGGTGCGAACAACAAATCCGTTCCACGAAAAAAGGAGGATTTCGAGTGAAACACAGTATATCTAAACATTTGCGGCAAGCCAAGCGGCGGATCGAACGACGATTGGACAAAAACGACAACCGGGGATGCGACCGGCCCATCATGACCGCCTCGAGCATCCATTACGAGATTGCCGGTCGCACGCGGGCCACCGCCCACGGCAGCATCGGAGCCATGCACCTGCTGGTGCAAAAGCTCGGACTCGATCGGGCCATCAACGAGGGCCTCGGCCTGTTGAGAATCCATCTGCCCTACCACGACTCGGACCACGTGTTGAACATTGCCTACAACCTGCTGGCCGGCGGAACGTGTTTGGAGCATCTGGAATTGCTTCGCAGCGATGAGGCGTACTTCGACGCCCTGGGCGCTCGGCGCGTTCCCGATCCGACCACCGCCGGCGACTATTGCTTCGGTCCGCATGCCCCCCTAACCGCACCGAGTGCAACCGAGTTTGAGATGAAACACTAAACAACCCGACACCTCTCCCCAACGTTGTTAACGCTGGCTGCTGATGGTATCGTCCGACATTTCGATAAAACAACCATGCCAAACACCTCCGACGTTCGCTTGTTTAAGCACTAGTAATTTATTTCGTTGCCAGCCCCCCATTTTCATCATCGGGCTTACGCGTCGGGCAACAATTTTTTCTCGGCCGCAAATATCCGATCGCGATAATCTGCCGCCACGCGCGTCAGCTCGCAAACGTCTTCTTCCGTCGCGTCAAGCATCTCCGGCCAGCGCGAAGGCGGACAAACCTCCGAGGGCGGCGAAAAATTATCCCGCCGCAACGAATCGGCGACCGAACGGTATGCCTCTCGGAACGGGACGCCTTGTTGGGCGAGTTGATTCGCCGCGCGGGCGGCGTGTAATTCCGGACGCATTGCCGCCGCCAGCCGATCGCGGTTAATGACAAACATTCGCACGACGCGGCGCATCGCCGGCAGCAGCGCCGCCATCTCGTCGGCTGCAAAAACCACGGGGCCTTTCACCAGTTGCATGTCGCGGTTATAACCGGACGGCAGCTTTGCGGCCATCCATTCCAATTCGTGCTGCCGGGCGCGGAGCCGGACGGCCCTGGCGCGGATCAATTCCAGCACGTCAGGATTGTTCTTCTGCGGCATGATCGACGAGCCGGTAGTCAGTTCCGGCGGGAGGCTGAAAAAACCGAACTCCGCCGTGGAAAAGAGAATGAAGTCGCCGGCGAACTTCTCCAGCACGGCCGCGACGTCGGCCGCCGCGCGCACGAAGCATGTCTCCATTCGGCCGCGGCTGTTCTGCACGTCGATCGGATTGCGTTGGACTCGGGCAAAGCCGAGCAGGTCCGCCGTATGGCGGCGGTCCAGCGGGAGCGGCGTGCCGTAGCCCGCCCCGGTACCCAGCGGGCAGCAATCCAGCAATTCGAGCAGATGGCCGACCGCGCGGAGTTGCTCCAGCAGCGCTTCGGCCGTCGCATGGAGCCATAAACCGACGCTCGACGGCATGGCGGGTCGCGTGTGCGTATAGCCCGGCATCGGCGCTTCGCCGTCGCGGCGGACGCGATCGATCAGGCACGCTATCGTTTCCGCGACCTCGTCGCACCACCGCAGGGCATGGCTGCGCATAAACAGCCGCACGGCCGCGGCGATCTGGTCGTTCCGCGAGCGTCCGGCGTGTATCTTTCCGCCGAGTTCCCCCAACGCGGCGGTCAGGTGCGACTCGATAGCCGTGTGGCAATCCTCCAGCTCGTCGGGAATCGCAAACCGGCCCTCGCCAGCCAATCGCGCGATGCGGGCCAGCTCGGCCGCAAGCCGATCGGCCTCAACGCCGTCGAGCAATCCGGCCCGCTGCAACGTTCGGGCGTGCGCCGCCGAGCCGATACAGTCGAAATGAACCAGCCGCAGGTCGATTTGCGGATCGTCGCCGACCGTGAATCGGTGAACCAACGAGTCCGGTTGATCTCCTTTGTCCCAAAGGCGTTTCATGTCATTGTCTCCCCCGCCGCCGAGAAATATGAGCGGATGATCGCGATGTAGGCTGCGGCGCCCTCGATCAACTCCGATTCTAAAATATATTCGTCCGGCGTATGCGAACGGATGCTTTGGCCGGGGCCGATTTTAACCGCCGGCGTGCCGGCCAAGAAGACCATGTCGCTCATGGTCGGGCTGCCGGCCGGCGGCCGCTCTCCCGCCGCCGCACTCGCCGCACGGACGATCGGCGAGTCTTCCGGCGTTTCGACCGGGACGAGCCGGTCGCTACGCACGGTCAGTTCGCTCTGCAATAATTCATTTAGCCGTGCGAAGAGCGCGGCGTGCGATTCCAGCGGCGTCGTGCGGACGTCCAGACAGAACTCGCAGGCGTCGGGAATTACGTTGTGGGCGATTCCGCCCTGGATGATCGTGATGTTGGCGTGCGCCCGGCCCAGCCGCGGGTGAATCGGTCCCCAGTCGAACTCGCGCAATCGCAGCACGTCCTCGGCGGCGGCGACGATGGCGTTCCGCGCTTCCTCGGGGGGCGTATTGGCCGGATGCGAGGTCCGGCCCCTTGCCACGCCGCGGAGGATCAACAAGCCGCGCTGTGCGCTGATCGGCACAAGCCCGGTCGGCTCACCGACCACGGCGGCGTCGAGCGGCCGGAGCCGATCGACGATCTCGGCCAATCCCTCTCCGGCCGTTTCCTCTTCGGCCGTCAGCGCCAAGATCAACGTGCCGCCGATCCGGCGGCCCGCATTCAACGATCTTTGCATTTCGAGGGCGGCTTCGATCATCGCCGTCGCGCATCCCTTGGCGTCGTTGGCGCCGAGTCCGATCAAGCGATTATTTTCGCGCCGCGGGGTCCAAGGGTCCGCCGTCCAGCCGTTGCCTGGCGAAACGGTATCGAGGTGTGAATTGAACAGGAGTCGCGGTTGAGGCGCATCGCCGATTTCCGTCCAGAGATTGTTCCCCTCGCGTCGGACCACAAGTCCGGCGTCGGCGAGTCGTTCGGCGATCATGCCGGCCAAAACGGCTTCGTTGCCCGAAACGCTGGGAATGGCGACGTACTGGGCCAATTGTTCGATCATGTTTACACCGCATCTTGTGCGACAAGGGGGCCGGGGCCGCTCTCGCCGGGTCGGTTCCGCTCGCGTCGTGCCACGATCAGCGTGCCGCAGCCTTCGTTGGTAAATACTTCCCGCAACAGCGTGTCGGGCCGCGTGCCGTTGACGATGTGCGCCCGCGCCACGCCGCCGCGCAGGGCGTCCAGGCAAGCGGATATTTTCGGAAGCATGCCGCCGCCGACGCGGCCGGATTTCACGAGTTCCTCCGCCTCCTCCACATCGAGATACGAATGAAGCGAACGCGGATCGGCAACGTCGTCCAACACGCCGTCGACCGTGGTGACGGAAAAATATTTTGCCGCGCGTGTTTCTATCGCTATTCGACTGGCCACGGTGTCGGCGTTGACGTTGAATATTTGCCCCGTCGAATCGGCCGCCAGCGAGCAGACGACGGGCAAGTAATCGCCGGCCAAGAGATGCACGATCGGCTTCGCGTTGACGCAGTCCACGTCGCCGACGAACCCGAAATCGACGAGCTGCTCCTGGCCGGTCGAAGGATCCGCGATCGTTAGCGGGGGCCGGCGATGGACTTCGACCAATGCCGCGTCGATCCCCGAGAGGCCGATGGCCGGCGCCTTCTCCTTGCGCAGAGCCGCCAGCAGATCGGCATTTACCACGCCGGCGAATGCCATTTTCGCCGCTTCCAACGCGTCGGCGTCTGTGATGCGTCGTCCGGCGATAATATTCGGCTCCAGTCCGAGCCGGAGGCACAATTCCGTGGCCTGCTCGCCGCCGCCGTGAACCAGCACAATCTTGATGCCGAGTTGTTGCAGGAAGGCGACCTGATAGGCCAAATTATCCAGCGTGGCCCCAGGGCGGCAAAGCCCTCCGCCGAGCTTGACGACGAACACGCTCCCTTTGTAAGCGCGGAGATAGGGGACCGCGATGCGAAGCGTTGTCAACGCGATGTGTGAATCCATTTTCGATTACTCCTTTTCGTTTTCATTGTATTTTACTCAACATCGTGCTTAGCACGGCGGCCTGCGTCCAGAGGCGGTTTTCCGCCTGATCGATCACCGCGCAACGCGGATCGTCCATCGCGGAATCGGCGATCACCACGTTGCGGCGAACCGGCAGACAGTGCATCAAAACGGTCGTCGGCTTGCCCAGGTGGAGCGGACCGATCATCCAGTCGGCATGTCGGCGGAAATCGTCTTTTTGGGCGTCGGGGTCGCCGTACATTGCGGGGTTGCCCCAGCTTTTCGCGTAAACCGCGTCGGCATCGCGGCAGGCCGTCCGTTGGTCGTCGGTGACGGCGAGCGAAGCCCCGGCGGCGGCGCACCACTGCTGTGCCCGGTCGAGGAACGCTTCGCCCAGTTCGTATCCCGGCGGATGAGCGATTGTCACGTTCATTCCCGCGGCCGCGGCGGCAAGCATTGCCGAATGCGGCACGGCCATCGGCAAGCCTTTGACGTGCGGGGCCCAGGTCAAGACGAACCGTTTTCCCGGCGTCGGGCCGAGCTTTTCGGCCAGCGTCATCATGTCGGCCATCCCTTGGCACGAATGCTCGACGGCCGATTCGAGGCTTACGACCGGGACGCCGGCGTATTTGGCAAATGTCTGCAACACGGTGTCGGCGGCGTCTTCGGCGGCGTCGTGCATTTGTGCGAAAGTCCGCACGCCCAGCACGTCGCAATATCTCCCCAAGACGGCGGCCGCTTCGCGGACGTGCTCGGCCCTGTCGCCGTCCATCACCGCCCCGTCGCGGTGTTCGAGCCGCCAAGCATCGCCGCCGACCGACAGGGTGAGGGCATGTCCGCCGAACCGCAGCATGGCCGCCTCGGACGACGATCGAGTGCGCAGCGATGGGTTGAAGAAGACCATGCCGAAGATGCGGCCTCGAATCGCCCGGGCTTCGTCGCCGGCTTCGCCCGACTTCAGACGGCGAGCCAGTGCGACGAGCCGATCCAACTCGTCGGGCGAGAAATCGAATAGTCCGAGAAAATGTTTCATGCCGTTGCTCCTTCCAGGTCCGCGATCGCGGCGGCCAGTTCCGATACGGCATCGAGGGGCGTATTGACGGGCGGCATCAGGCGCAGCACTTGCGGATTGCCGCTGCCGCCGACGATGAAGCCGCGATGCAACAGTCCGCGCTGCAGGGCTTTCGCATCGCCGGCAACGCGCAGACCGATCAAGCAGCCGCGGCCGAGGACCGCCTCGACCGATCCGAGGCAAAGCCGTTGCCGCATCGTTTCGCCAAGCTCCGCGGCGTGTGCGAGGAGGTTTTCTCGTTCGATCGTCTCCAGCACGGCCAGCAGCGCGGCGCAGGCGACCGGTCCGCCGCCGAAGGTCGTGCCGAGATCGCCCGAGTCAATCCGCGAGGCAATGGCGTTCGATGCGAGCACCGCCGCCAGGGGAATGCCGTTGGCGATGCCTTTTGCGAGCGTGGCCAGATCGGGCGTAACGCCGAACTCGCCGGAGGCCATCGGCCGGCCCAGCCGGCCCATACCCGTTTGAATTTCGTCGTAAATCAGCAGCGTGCCGGTCCGGTCGCAGCGTTGCCGCAACGCTTGCAGGAAATCGCCGTTGAGTTCGACGATGCCGGCTATGCTCTGGACCGGCTCGACGATCACCGCCGCGATGGTTTCATCGATTTGCTCGACGTCGCCGACCACATTGGGCCGTAACCTGACGGCATCGCAAAGCAGCGGAGCGAAGGGTTGGGTGATTTTTGGGTCGTCGGTGACTGCCAGGCACAAGAGGCTTCGGCCGTGCCATCCGCCGGCCAGCGAGGCGATGCGAGTTCGGCCGGTATGTCGGAAGGCCATTTTGACGGCGTTTTCGTTGGCCTCCGCGCCGCTGTTGCAGAAAAATACCCGCGGGAGTCCCGGCGGGGCAAACGCCGCCAGCCGCTCCGCCGCCAGGGTGCGGACCTCCAGCGGCAGGATGTTAGAGTAAAACATCAAAGCGGCGGCCTGCTCCGCAACCGCTCGCACGACCGCCGAATGCGAATGGCCGAGCAGGGCGACCGCGTGGCCGCCGTAAAAGTCCCAGTATTCACGCCCGCTGCGGTCGCGCAGTCGGCTCCCCTGGCCGGAAACGATGTCCAGCGGAAATTGGGCGTATGTGTCGATCAGAGCGGGCATGGTAGTGGCTAGTGGTTAGTGGTTAAGTGGTTAAGTGGCCGTTAATTCAAACGGGCCGCAGCGACGGAGTCCAAAGTCCTAAGGTTTCATTCAATCCGCACATCAAATTCATATTCTGGATTGCCGTACCGGCCATGCCTTTCACGAGGTTGTCGATGGCCGACATGACGACGGTCTGCCGGCCGCAAACCGCGACGGCAAGGTCGCAAAAGTTCGAGCCTACCACGTCCTCCAACGACGGCGAACCGTCCACCAGTCGCACGAACGGCGTGCGGGCGTAAAACCGCTCGAACCGCCGCTTCAGCGCCGCGGCGTCGGTAGGCTCGGCCAGCGTCGCGTGGACAGTGGTAAAAATGCCGCGCGAAACCGCCATGCTCTGCGGCACGAAGCTCAACTCGAGCCGCCCGCCCGGCGAATTGCCCAGGGCCTGTAAAATTTCCGGCTCGTGGCGATGCGCGAGCGGCGCGTAGGCGCGGAAATCGGCGTGCCGCGTCGGGTGATGCGTCGTATCCTTGGGAACGCGGCCGGCGCCGGACGACCCGGTTTTTGCGTCCACGACCAGCGGGCCGATAATGCCCAACTCGACCAGCGGCGCCGCGGCCAAGATCGCGGCGGTCGCCAGACAGCCGGGATTGGCGACCGCCCGGGACGATGCTATCTTGTCCCGGTTCAACTCGGGCATTCCGTAGACGAACTCGCCGCGCCGCTCCGGCAGCCAGGGCGAATCGGGGTATGTCTTTTGGTGCGTCGCGGCTACCGTAAGCCGAAAATCTCCCGAAAGGTCCACTACCTTCACGTTCGGCGAAGCGATTTGCCGCAGCAACTCGTCCAACGTCTTGCCGCTGACGCCGTGCGGTAACGCAGAAAAAATCACCGCGTGTTCGGCGGCCAGCAGCCGGTCGCGGTCGATCTCGCCGGTCGTCTGCAGATCGTAAAAACCGCGCAGGTGCGGGTGGAGCGCGTGGATCGGCTCGCCCATCCGCGACGAACTGACGACCGAGACGACGGTTGCACTCGGATGTTGCACGAGCAGTCGGAGCAACTCGCCGGCGCCAAAGCCGCCGGCGCCAAGGATGGCCGCATGGATGGGCGTGCTCATGCGCGCGCCTCCCCGCCGGCGGCAAGCCGGTTGAAGATAAAATCGCCCAAGGCAGCGCCGTGCGTCCGGGCGTTGATCGCCGTCAGGCCGAGTTCATTTCCGATGAAGCGCGTGCCGGCGAGATTGTCAGTGGTCGGGCCGCTGACCACGTCGATGGACAAGCCGAACCGCTCGGCCATGACTTGTTTTGCCCCCCAGGCGGCGACGGGGTCGTTTGCGCAGACGATGATCGCGGCCGCCAATCGCATCAATTCGCGGTCGGCCAGGATCGGCGCAACGCCGTACTCGCCGAGGATTCCATCGCCAAGCTCGGCCACGATCGCCTCGGCGCCGGCGGCGGCCAGATGGCGGATCAGTCCGTGTGCGACGGTGACGGCGGTATCCGGCCCTGTCGAAACAATGCCGGCGTCGGTGAAGGAGACGGCCCACTTCGCACCGTAATCGCTCATTTGCAAGGTATCGCGGCGGAGCGAGACCCCGGTGAGCTTGCAGCCTCCGACGACCATGCCGCGGACGGCCAGTTGCCGCACCAGACGGCAAGCGGCGCTGGTCTTGCCGCTATTCATGCACGTTCCGGCGATGAAAATCACGGGCACGTCGGGCAAATCGCCGCGCCGGCAGGGAATCGCGTTCATGCGGATGTGCGCCGGCACGCCCGAACGATCCTCGAAATCCGGAAACGTCAGCACCGCGCCGAGGATTTCGGCGTCCAGCGGCGGTCCGACGTCGATGTTGACCGAGGTACATTGCCCGATCACGCCGCCGAGATTGAGCACTTGCAACCGTTGGCCGACCGCCAACGAGTCGGGCACGACGCCGGAGTAGCCTTGCAGCGCGTTGCGATGTCCGAGAACGCCCGCGATCACGTCGCCGTCGTGTAGCTGTATTAACCGGCCGTGTACGTCTTCGAGTTGGTTATAGACGGTTTTTTCACCGCGGATTCTGGCCGCGACGATGTAGCCTTCCTCGGCCGTGATCTCGGATTGGACGTGAATTTCCCGCCGGAGGGGAACATTCCGCGTTGAAGAAGCGATTTTATCGACCCAAAGCCGCATGGCTATCCTCCTTTGCGGCTGCTCGTTGGCCGAGCGCGTCCGCCAGTCCGTAAAGTTTGCTGAATGCCGCCGCTTCCTCGCCCGACCACATCGAGCTTTCCTCGCCGTAGACCGCCAGGTCGGGGTCCATCAGAGAAAACGGGCTATTAACGCCCTCGACAATTGCTTGCCCCTGATGCAGGCGAACGGCCGCCGTGCCGGTGACGCGGCGCTGAGAGGAGGCAAGAAACGCCTCCAAGTCGCGCATCAACTGATCGAAAAACCTGGCTTCGTGCAACATAGCTCCGTAGAGGTCGCCCAGGGTGGCCTTCCAAAAAAGTTGCTGCCGCGAGAGTACAAGTTTCTCCAGTTCGCGGTGGGCGGCAATTAAAGTGACGGCCGCCGGGGCCTCGAAGGCCACGCGCCCCTTGATTCCCAGGATCGTGTCGCCGACGTGCATGCCGCGGCCGACGCCGTGACGCGCGGCGGCCGAGGCCAATTGCTCGATCAGCGCCACCGGCGCAAGCGGTTCGCCGTTTAGTCTAACGGGCACGCCGCGATCGAAGTCGATCTGCACGCATTCCGCCTCCGTGGGACGCCGATCGGGGGAAGCGGTCAGCAAATACGCCTCTTCCGGCAAGACGCCGTCGCTGCGGTGCGTCTCGACGCCGCCGATCGTGGCGCCCCACAATCCGCGGTTGATCGAATATCGGCTGGTTTTTTCCGGCACGTTGATGCCGCGCTCGGCGAGCCAGGCGGTCTCGTCCCGTCGCGAAAGCGCTTGCCGGCGGATCGGGGTCAACACGGTCGCGCCCGGCGCCAAGACGCGGAAGGCCGCGTCGAAACGGACTTGATCGTTGCCCGCTCCGGTCGAACCGTGCGCGATTGCGTCGGCGGAAATCGCGTCGGCGTATTGGGCCACCCGCTTGGCCTGTACTACCCGTTCGGCGGAGACGCAGAGCGGGTAGACGCCGCCGCGCAGGGCGTTGGCGTAAATCAGGAATCGGAGATAATCGTTGAATAATTCATCCCTGGCGTCGATCGCCACGTGCTCGACGGCGCCCAACTGTCGGGCGCGGCGTTCGATCGCCGCCAGCTCGCCGGCGTCGAATCCGCCCGTCTGGACGAGGACCGTGTGAACGGCATACCCCTGCTCGCGGAGCCAAGCCGCGCAGTATGTGGTGTCCAATCCGCCGGAATAAGCAATCACCGCCGTTTTTGTCATATTGTCTTGCTAGGCCTTTCCCTGTTTTCATCCGGGCGGAAATGCCGCGGATTGCCGCATCCAGGCATTCACCCGCCCCACGACCAATCCCTGGTCGCAACGGCTGCGAACTGCGATAAAAATCGTGTCGTCTCCGGCGATTGTGCCCGAGATATTCTCTTTCAAGTCGCGGTCCAGCACGACGGCCACGGAATTGGCCGCGCCGACGCGGGTTCGGACCACAACGAGGTTGGCTCCGACCGGTTCGACGCCTACGATCAGCCCGATTTGCGACTCTTTGCCCGAAAGGTCGCCCGCGGCGTTCATGGCCTTTTTTGCCTGAACGTACCGGCCGGCCAGTTTGACCAGCCCCAGCTCGCAAATATCGCGGCTGACGCTGGCTTGGGTGACTTTCAGGCCCTCTTGCCGCATGAGGGCGACGATTTGCTCCTGGTTTTCCAACGGCCGCGATCGGACCAAACGCATCAGTGCGGCTTGGCGGCGGGCTTTTTCCGGTCTTTTAATAGTCATGTGAATAATCCATCAATACCGCATTATTATACATTGATCGGACCGTGTCAACGGGTCTCGGAGATTTTTTTCGCCCCTCATGTCAGGATCAGCGGTCATTGGAATAGTATATATAGACCGAAATCAAATTGTTCCCGTGAGTCTAGTTCAACCGGCCGGAGAATCGTCTGCTTTTCGGCCCGTGCCGGTTTGTGGCAGAGAGCCTGAACAAGCATTTCCCACACTGTTAGTGGATAAGGGAATACTCATGCATCTCGACGACGCCAACGCCACGACATTGTTCGACGAACGATTCGTGGAGTTCCAAGACGAAATGTACGGCTTCATCGCCTCGATGTTGCCGCGGCGAAACGACGCCGATGATGTTTTTCAAGAGGCGTCCTTGAAACTCCTGCAAAACCGGACAAAGTACGATTCGAACCGGCCGTTCGCGCCCTGGGCGATTACCATCGCCATGAACGAAGTCCGCATATTCATTCGTAAAAACCGTCAACGGGGCGTCATGTTCAGCGAAACAATGCTCGCAAACATGGCCGAACAGCAATTCCGCTCCGACAAACAGCTTAAAGACTGCCTCGATCGTTTAGCCGAATGCCTGGAGAAACTATCCGAGGAAAAACGGCAATTGCTCGAGGCATGTTATTCGGACACGCGCTCCATCAAGACGATCGCCGTCGCGATGGGCATGCAGCCCGATGCCCTCTACAAACAATTGGAACGAATTCGCCGCACGTTGTTCGACTGCATGCGCGACCGCTCCGTTCCGGGAGAGATGCGCGATGAATGACGACCCACGCATCATTCCGGACGGCTGGGACGACGAGTTGTGGACGCTTTGCTCCGCGCTGTGCGACGGCACGATCGACCGGCAAGGTTTGGGCCGTTTAGAGAGTCTGGCGCAGAACGCCCCGGAGAATCTGCTGTTTTGTACCGCTTATATGCGGATGAACGGCCAGTTGATGCGCACGTTCCGCCCAATAGCATCCCGCGAAAAGCGGCCGGGCGGCGGATGGCTGCAAGACGAATGCGACGATTCGCCGGCCTATTCCTCGCCTCCTTTTCGGCGATTCTTCGGCGGGGTCTATCACGGCGCCGTCGGCTTTTTCTCCCACGAACTGTCGTTGAGCCTGCTGATTACCACTGTGCTGTACGGCTTCGGACTATTGCTCAGCTCGCTGCTCTATGTAACGCATCACACCGACTTCGCCGGACGGCTTCCGGCGCACGCTCCCGATTCGCCCGTCGTAAAGCGTGGAGAAATAGTGTATGTCGGACGGATCACCGGCATTGCCGGCGCGAAATGGGCCGACGATCCCGATTACATACCGCCGATCAGCGTCTACGTCCGCCTCGGCCGGCAATACAAGCTGAAATCCGGCCTGATTGAAATCACCTACGACTCGGGCGCGAAAGTCATTCTCGAAGGCCCCTGCTCTTATGAAGTCGATTCCACCGCCGGCGGATACTTGGCCCTCGGTAAGCTCGTTGCGAAAGTGGGGGCGGGGGGCGAGGGACGGGGGACGGGGGAAGTTGTCAGTGGTCAGCGGTCAGTGACCAGTGTGAAGGAGGAAGGAGTAGGGAGGAAAGAGGAAGGCGACCGGCCCAACGCAGCTTCACTAGCCACTAGCCACCC
>Ga0123335_1006622_pt1 | contig 13391 bp, 10 predicted proteins | sample BiotimSIPDNA_2_FD_89707 | JGI IMG/M metagenome (GOLD analysis project Ga0123335, IMG submission 89707) | Anaerobic biogas reactor microbial communites from Washington, USA - Biogas_R2 time_0 SIP DNA | ecosystem: Engineered > Bioreactor > Anaerobic > Unclassified | place: Washington, USA... | reverse complement strand
TAGCGGAAATTCTCCCCCAGAATATAATGACATCCTGCCAAGAAGGAAATGCCTGGCAGAGAAAATCGCGCCATGCCGAGAGGGACGAGGGGCGAATGCTGAATGCTGAATGCTGAATGCTGAGGGGCGCGGGCGGCGGCGCGGGCGGCGGCGCGGGCGGCGGCGCGGGCGGCGGCGCGGGCGAGGACAGAGCGCGGGAGGCGAGGCGCACTGTTGTTTTGCCTCTGTCCAGTGCCCGGGCTTTAGCCCGGGACCGTGAAAACCTCCCCAAAGTGTAAACAAAACAGCCTAATTGTAAATAGAAATAAATAAAAACAATAAAAAATCAACAAAAAATTAAAAAAAGCATTTGACAACCAGAAAACACGCTCTATAGTGTATGGCGTCGACGAGAAGTCATCCTGATTTGGGGACATTACTATGAAAGAAGACCTCAAGGCCTTTATGAGTATTGAAGAAGTGTCGGAGCTTCTGGGCGTGAACTACCAGTTGATCTATCGGCAGATTCGTTCTGGTGCGTTGCGTGCTGCTCGCATTGGTCGTGTCTACCGGATCACGCGCGCCGACCTGGAAGCGTACTTGGAGGAAGCGAAGCGCATTGGCGCCGGCGTTGAGACGGCTTGTTCTGTCTGCGGTCAGTCTTATCGCAGCGCCTCGTCGTTTCCGGGGTCTTGCGGCGAATGCGGTGCGCCGATTTGCACGGATTGCTGGATGCGTGTGGGCACACGTCGTTGTTCCGAACATAAATAAGGAGCCAGAGTCATGGGAATTTTTTCGGATCGCTGTGAAAGTTGTGGTGCGCGGGTCAAGAAGCGGGCGCGGGTATGCTCACAGTGCGGCACCCCGGCGCCTGGCGGCTGGTGGAAGTGTCCGGCCTGCGACGAATGGGTGGGCAATGACTCCAAATTCTGCTGGAATTGCAAGACGCCGCTGCATCCGGAGGATCGCGCCGACATGGCTGGCGGCGTCTGGCAGCACCCAGCTTCGCTCTTGGCCCAGCGCTTTGAAGTGGGAGATATGTACATCCTCCTGAAAAAAGGCCTGAGCGTGCAGCAGGGGACGCTAGCCCTGCTGCTGGACGGCGGCGCGGTCAAGGATGTACTCAAGGCCGGCCGCCACAACCTGGACAGCCTGGGGCATCGCATCAACCACTGGGGCGACCCGCCGCCGCGCAGCGCTGTCCTCATCAACGCCGGCGACACGGTGCTGCCTTTGCGCGTGGGAAGCCTGCGCTCCGCCGAGGAGATGGAGGTCGAATTCTACGGCGAGGCTGTGCTGCGGTTCGTGCCGGGAGACGCTGCGCTGTTCATGAACAACTTGATGAAAGACCAGCGTGAACTGACTTTTGCCGATTTGGCAGAACGCCTACAGGGAGACATCCGCTATGCCTTGGAAAATATGTGCAATAGCTCCACTATTGAGGACCTGGTCAAAGACCCGCAGCGGCGGCTGCGCCTGGAGGACGAGCTGAGCGTCGTCTTGAAGCGCACCCTGAAGTCCATAGGCTTTGTCCTGGCCGCGCTCTCAGGCGCGGAATTCTCCGGGAAAGCCTACGAATTGCTCCGTCAGCAGGCCGAGGACGTGGAAGTGAAACGCCGCGAAGCGGAATTCAATGCGCGGCTGCGCGATGTGCTGCGCGCCGACCGCATGCACGCTATGAAGGACGAGGATGACTTTGCGGCCTACGCGGCGCAACTGGCCCAGGAACGCGACATCTCAGCGATGCATCGTGACCAGGAAGTCGCTCTGCTCAAGGAGCAGTTCCGGCAGGAACTGGCGGCGAAAAGCAGCGACTTTGTCCGCACCGAAGCGACTAGGGATACGGAATTCAAGCTCGATTTAGCCCGCCGTGAAGACGCCTATCGCTGGGAAAAGCAGCGCGGGGACGCTGCCGTCAAGCTGGAGATTGAGGACGCCGAAGTGAGCAAGACCCTGGAATGGCGCGAGAAAAAGGAGCGCCTCAGCCGTGAACACGAAGAGGGCATGCGGCGGATTGAACGGGAAGACGACACCGCCCGCGCCAAGGCTTTCCAAGGTCTGGACCCGATCGCCCTAATCGCGGCGATTGGAGACGGCGAACGCGGCCGACGACTGCTCGAATTGCTGCGCGACAGGCGCTTCGAAGGCAAAACCGCAGAAGAAATCCTGGCCATGCAGACGGCAGCTTCGCCAGCCGTGGCAGACGCCCTGCGGCGCCTGGAGGAAGCCAGGCAAATACGAGCCGAAAATGACGTCGCCAGGCAAAAACAGATCATGGACGAAGCAGCCGAACGCCTGGAAAGAGTACTTCGCGAAGCTATGAATACGACGTCGGACGCGGCCAAGCGTCCCGGGGGCGACACCCATATCATCCGTTAATCCAGAAGTGTCCAGGGCTGTATAATGTCAGATTCAGCAAAACAACCAGGGCTAGTCTGCCCACATTGCGGATGGCCGGTTGCGGTCAACGACCGGTTCTGCGAGGAATGCACCAAGCCCTTGCCAGACGCGGCTAAGCCAGCAGCCGCGCCCAGCGACCCGCCCCTGCCGCGTCCCTCGGCGGCGGCTGCGCCAAGCGCTGCTGTTTTGCCGCCCATGTCCACGCCAGCATCTTCTTGGCCGGAAATTCCGCCGTCTTCGGCGCCTGTCCCTCCGGTTTCGTCTCATCCCCAGGTCGATGCGCCCCCCACGTTTTGGCGGAAGTGGCAGCAGCGGCTGGAGGATGTCGAGAACATCATCAGCGGCAAGCGCCAGGACACGCCGCCGGCTAGGGGGCAGGTCTCGGCGCCATCATCGTCTGCGTCGACTGCGCCCGTCCACGACGAGCTGTTGCTTGAGGTTGACACAGCCCGGGCGTTTCTGGAAGACTTGCATATCACGTTGCGGGCGAGGCTCTATCTGCCTAAGGGCGGTTCCAATCAGCTTGAAATCCAGGCTGGCTGGGGCGGCGACGGGCCGGAATCCACAGGCCGGCTGCATTTCAAGCGCCGGCTGCATGGGCTTGAGGGCGGTCGCTGGCGCGAAATCGCCATAGACTGGCGCATCCCAGTCGGCAGCGCTGGCCAGCGCGTGATGCGGTGGGAAATCATCTTTGACGGCAGGCGCTATGAAGGCGTCAGCGAACATACGGTTTACCCTGTTGACGCCGATGCCAGCGATTTGCGCAATGTCGTCCTCAATATTCAGCAGGGCCATGCTGGCGACATCAACATCGGGAAGTTCCTGGAGGGCACCAGGGGGATGTCGCCACGCGAGCTGATCGACTATGTCGCCAAGTGCCCGCCGCAATGGAAGCGCGTTGACTTGTGGAAAATCGGCTGTTTCGGGCCGCCGAGCGGACTGCCGCCGGCGCCTGCGGAAGCGCGAGCAACGCCGCTGACCCTCCGGCTCGGCCAGCGCTGCCTGCACCTGCTTGCCGCAGAAACAGCGAAGCTCGGCCGCAACCGGGACAATGACATCGTCCTGCGCTGCTATGACTCTGCTGGAGTCACTGTGCGCCAGACGTCGCTGCAAATCAGCGGCTATCATGCGACGCTTAGCCGCGACTACAGCGGCGCCGTGTCTTTCCATGACCACAGCGCCAATGGCACCTTGCAAAACGGCGTTTTCCTGAATCAGGCCAAGGCCAGCTTGCAGCCAGACCAAGACTATCGCCTCGGCGTCGGCGCCGATGTCGCTGCCCAAAAGGCCGTCCTGGAATTGACGGCCCAAGTTTTCCGCTGCTGCGTGCCGTTGCCTGACCATCGTTTCTGCCCGCAGGGCCTTTGCAGCCGCCGCGAAGCCTGCGGCCTTTTGCTCCGGCGCATGGATGACGTCAACGAGGACTATGCCTTAGTCTGGTGCCACTTGGAATTGTCCTCCTGCCGCCCAGGCTGGCCAAATCTCTCGGTCTGGCGCTTCCCAGAGGGCTTAGCCTGGCGAATGGAGGAAAAATCAGGCTGGCTCTATCCCGGCGCAAGCATTGCCTTGCCTGGCGGAGCTTGCCACGTCGAGGCTTTTAAACAAATCGGACTTTGATGATAGAGTTATTGCATTGCCATTTGAAAGCATTGTCAACATCAGAACCAAGGAGCACGACCACCATGAAGAACCTCATCCGCTTTTTGCCAGCTCTCGCCTTAGGCGTCGGTCTGGCGCTGTCCGTGACCGGCTGCAGCACTGTCAGCAATCCGCAGCCGCCCCCGTATTTGCCTGGCCCGCCGCAGCCGCAGTCCTACGGCGGCGGGAGCCGGTCGGAAGTCCAGCTGGCAACCGTTGACCCGATGTCGCCGGAAATGTGGGAAGCCGTCGGCCAATTGAACATCAGCCTCAAGGTCACTGACGAACTGAATCTAGTCGACACCAGGTTTGACCAGTCTTTGCGCGGCCGCCTGGCTACTTCCGGCTTCACCTTCATCCCCGGCGAAGCGCCTGATCTGCTGCTTGCGGTCGCCTTCGAACCCGAGCTGTTTGACCGTGCCGGCAACTATTATCTCTACAAGGGCACCGCCGACGCCGAGCTGCGTCGCTGCGTGGACGGCAAGCTGCTGACGGGAAACTCCTTTGCCGCCAAGGGAGAGCGCAAGCTAGGCCAGGCGGAGGCATTGAGAAACTTGCGGGGAAAACTCGTCGAGCCGCTCGAAGCATGGGTGGGCTCCGCAATCAAGCCTGAATACATGGGCATTGCCGCCAGCGAACTGACCCTGGCCTTGAGCTTCTTCAAGATTTTCAAGGGGCGGGACCAGGATAAAGTCAACGATTTCATTAACAGGACTCAGTCAATTCCCGGGGTGATCTATTGCCGTCTGCTCAGCAATGACCCCCAGCCGCGGATTTATCGGTTCCGGGTTGTCTATTATCCCGAGAAAATGCCCGAGGGGCTTGCCAACGCGGTGGCTAAGGCTTGCGGCTATCCTCTTCGCTAAGGTCGGAAAACAGAAAGGACACTATCATGAAAAAGCACCTTGTCGTAGGACTTGCCCTTTTGTTCGCTGCCGCGTCTGCTGTGCAGTCTCAAGTTACTGACACCCACGGGCGGGATGCGCTCCGCAACGCTGCTGGCCAGGCCGTAGCTTCCCTGGATTTGGCTGACGTCGCCGGCGCCAAGACTATCGCCCTGCTGCCGCTGGGCCGGGACGTCGACGGCGTCCTGGCAGGCGTACTCAAAAGCGCTATTTCCGCTGCTGATCTGGCCTGCGTCGAAGCTAAGGACGATCCGTTTTTCGAGGAAATCATGAAGGAGATCGAATGGGACGAACGCAAGGAGGACATGTTAGACGAGGCGACCGTCACCCGCTTTGGCCGGCTGCAAGCGGCACAGCTGCTGCTCTATGGCTGGGTCCGCCAGTATGACGTCAGCCAGCGCCGAGTGTATGTCGAAATCGAGCTGCACCTCAGCTCGCTAGAAACCAAGCGCCACCTCTGGGGCGGCTGCTTTGCCAGCAGAGTTTACCTGGACCCCGGCGTCAAGGGCATCGTTGACTTGGACGAGACCAGCCGCGAACTCCTGCACCAGAGTTTCGCTGATGCCAGCCAGTCGCTGGCCGCCTCGGCCAAGACTAGCGGCTTGAGCAGCGTGGCTATTGTGCCGCTGGCCGGCGATGTGGACCGCTATGCGACCGGCCTGGCCACGGGCATGTTCTCCAACCTTGCAAAGCTTTCCCCGCGCGACCTCTCCGTCGCCACGCTGGCTGAAGCCGTCGACCTGCTCCGGGCTGAACCCAGCCGGGCTGACGCGCTGCTTTACGGCGCAGTCCGAGACCTGTCCAGCTCCCTAGTCAAAGAAGATACTTTCTGGGGAAACACCTACCGGTATCATGCCGAAGTGGAGCTGCGCATCCAGACGGCAAAGGGAGACATTGTCTGGGGTGGCACCTTCCCTGCCAGCATTGAACTGCGGCCTGAAGATGATGGTGAACTCAAGCCTGCGCTGGTGCGGTGGTTCCTTAGCCATCCACGCGAGATAGCGCTGGTCGTGGGCGGCGTCGTGGCGCTGCTGGTCGTGCTTGCGGTTTTCCGCATGTTTTTCCGCGCTGTCAGCCGGCCTCGTTAAGCAAGGAGGGGAACTATGTCAAGGATAGATGAATTGCGGAGCCGCGATGAACGCCAGGCAGCGCGCCTGGGCTTGGAACGGCCGACCGCTGCGCCGCCACCGAGCCGAAAAGGACGCCGGGTAGCGCTGTCCCTGGCCGTGTTCATCCTGCTGGCCGTGGCTGTCGTCTTGGGATACATATACTTGAAGCGCCAGGCCGGCGGCGACGCTGACGAACGCCTGGCACGGGTGGCAGAGGACCGCGCCGCCGCCGTCGCCTATGTAGTCGCGGCTCTGCCTGACGGCAAGGGCACCTCGGGAACAGCCTGGGCTGTCGCTGACGATCTCTACGCCACCAATGCCCACGTGGTCGCCGCCGTCGCGCAAATCATCAAGGCCGGCGGCCAGGTGCAAATCCGGGTGAACCGCAAGCCAAACCTGCGCTTTGACGTAGTCGGCGCCGGAATTCATCCGCGCTATGGCGACGACCCGCTCGGCTACGATGTCGGCCTGTTGCGCATTGACGGCAAGGCGCCAGCGGTCTTTCCCGTCGCCTCAACGGCAGAGCTGAACCGGCTGGCATCAGGCTACCGGATTGCCTACCTGGGCTTTCCCTCGGAAAATCTGTTCGGCAGCAATGTCAATGTTGACGAGCCGATTGCGACTATGCAATCAGGCATTGTGACGGCGGTGAGCGACTTTGCGCTCAAGGACAGCGGCTTTGCCAAGAACCAGCTGGTTCGCCACAACCTGGCGGCTGTCGGCGGCGCCAGCGGCAGCCCGGTGTTCAACGCCGATGGCAAAGTGGTGGCAATCCTGAATGCCGTCAATGTGACGACACAGGTCGTTACAGATGAGAAGGGCAAGCCGATATTGGACGAGGAAGGCAAGCCGAAACTCCGACGAGCCCCCTCGGCAGCGCAAATCAACTTTGCCCAGCGCATTGACCTGCTGCAAGACATTGAACTGTAGCCAGCGTAGGGAAAATGGCTTTCCCCGGCGAGTGATTAACGAAACAAGGCGGACTTTTTTATGGAATATTGCTGTATATGTAGAAAAGCCTTGCCCAACCGCTATGCGGTGGCTGGGCGTTGTCAAGATGCGTCAGGCTGTGAAGCGCCTTTTTGCATGTTGTGCTGGCGCCACGGCAATCAACGCTGCTCGGCGCATGGCGGCCAGCAGCGCGACGTGCCAGAGGAGTCGGCGCCAGTTGCTGAGAAAGTCCAGCTGGTCGAGCCGCCCGCCAGCACGGATGACCAGGCCGCAGCAGCCGCAAAGCCCGGACGGGTTGCTACCGCCGCCGCAGCAGCCGGCAAGCTGACCCGCGACAAGGCGGTGCGCGTCATGCAGTGGACGGTTGACGCGGTGTCCAAGCTGGGCCGCCGAGCCGTCGCCTTGGCTGGTCGGCTTCGCCAGGACCATTCCCCAGAGGCCATGATCGCTACCCTGGACGCCAGCCTGGAGGCATTGGTCCCCAAGCGTGAACGAACCGCTGCGGAGCTGGAGGCGCTCTACAATCGCATCGCCGCTGGCAAGCAGGAGCTGGCTTCAGCCCCGCCTGCCCGCCAACGCATTCTCCAGGCGGAATTGACCGCACAACTGGCCCAGTACCGCGGCCTCGAACGCCAATACCGCATCCTCCTGGACAATGAACGCCACGTCCATACCGTGCGCAATCGGCTCCAGGAAATGACCTTGTACGGCATGGCCGCAGTCGATGAGAAGCTGGTGGATGTGGTGACCGATGACATTGACGAAGCCGCTGACGAAGCCGAAGGCCGCGAAGACGCTATCCGCGACCTGGAACGAGCCGGGAAACGACGTGACCAGGACAGCGATCCGGCAACGCTTCTCCAGCAGCTTGATGAGTTCGCATTGCCAACAAGCGAGCCGACAGTAGCCGCCGCCGAACCAGCCGCCCAGGCGGAAGAGAGCCAAGCGCCACTGCCGCCGCTCGCAGAGAGTGACTTTGACCTGCCAGCGCCGCCAGCGCCGCCAGCGACTGACGGCACAGCCCAGCAGCGTCAACAGGGAGAAGAACCCGATGGCATTTCTCAATGACCAACTGCGTGAGCATGGCGAACGTTGCGCCCAGGCGCGCCAAGCCGGTGATTGGCCGACTGCTGCCAGGCACGCCGCCTTGGCTGCCGAAGCAGCCCTGAACTTGGCCAAGCAATGCCAAGGGCAAGTCGCGCAGCGCTATGTGGAAGAAGCCGAAGCCTGGCTGGACGCTGCCGAGGAGATGCAGTCGCAACCAGCCGCAGTCGCTAAGCCTGCGGCCTCGGCTGATTCGACCGAAAGCAGTGTTGGCGGATGGACGCCTATGCCGGACTCAGGCGTGCGCTTTGCCCACATCGCTGGCATGGATGACGCTAAGCAGGCTATCCGCGATATGATCATCGCGCCGCTCGCTGCCAAGGAACACGCCCGGGCGCTGGGAGTACGGCCTGGCGGCGGCGTGCTTTTCTTTGGCCCGCCAGGCAATGGCAAGACTATGATCGCACGCGCCATTGCCGGAGAGATCGCCGCGCCATTCTACTATGCCACCGGAGCCGAAATCAGATCCAAGTGGCATGGCGAATCAGAACAGCGCCTCCGCTCACTGATCCAGACCGCGCGAGCGAATCCGATAGCTGTCCTTTTCCTGGACGAAATCGAGGCTATTTTCCCCAAGCGAGGACGGGCCTCGGCGGTTGACAACCGCATTGTGACCCAGTTCCTGGCCGAAGTCGGCGGCTTTGTCCAAAGCGATAATGTCCTTCTCCTGCTGGGGGCGACTAATCGTCCGTGGGATATCGACGACGCGGTTTTCCGCACCGGTCGTTTTGATCGGAAAATCTACGTCGGTGCGCCTGATGTCGCTGCCCGTCGGGCTATCCTTGCCGGACAGCTGCGCGATTTGCCTGGCGCGACGGATATTGACCTTGACGCCTGGGCTGAACGTCTTGACGGCTACACTGGCAGCGATTTAGTCGGGCTGGTTGACGCAGCCAAGCGCAATGCTCTTCGCCGCTGCCTGGACAGCGGCGCTCCGCCGAATCTGTCTGCCGCCGACCTCGAAGCGGTCGTTCCCGCTATCACGGCCTCGGCCACGCCAGAGCTCATGCGCCAGTATGAGCAATTTCTGGCCGCCCGCTTCGCGAATTGAACCTACTACAGGAGGATGAGCATGGGTATGTTTTTCAAGTCCAAGCAGGAACGTGAGCGCGAAGAGCGCCGTGACCGCCGCCGCGCTTTTCGGCAGGCGGAAAATGCCATTGATGACGTGAAGGAGCGCATTGCTACCCTGGACAAGAAGGCCAGTGCGCAGTGGGCAGATGCCCGCCAGGCTCTGGCCGAAGGGCGTCAGGCAGCGGCCAATCGTGCGCTTATCGGCTACCGCGCCACCCAGGTGATCATGGTGCGCCTGGAACAAAAGCGCTGGGTGTTTGAGCAGCATGTCGAGAAGCTCCGCGCTGCTGGCAGCGACGCTGACTTCGCCGCCGCGCTAGCCGCCGTCAATAAGATCATGGCCATCGATCCGGAAAAGATCGCTGACGCCTTTGACGATAGCGCCGAGCTTCTATCTGAGCAGAGCGACGCTGACCGCGAATGGAATAAGCTCTACGAAAAGGAAATGGCCGGCGCTGGCGAAGCGCTTAACGACCATATCCCCAGCCTGGAAGAATTGGCAAAGCAGCTTGATGCCGAGGCCAGCAGCGGCATCGGCGCTAAAACCGACGACAAAACACCGGCTGCACCGCAAGCAGATTTAGCCGAACGCTTAGCCAGCGGACGCCAGCGCGTCGAGGCCATCCTCAAGAACAGCGAAAAAACGCCGTAGCAAAAAATCGCAATCGGAGACCGATTGATATTTGGAGTCCTGACGAGCTGCGGAGCTAAAGTGCCTTATCCGAGAAGCTTGGCTCTGAAGCTCACCGGAACTCCGAGTATCAATGAGTGACTGATTGCCAAAACAAAAATTTCGTGCCCTTTCGTGTTTTTCGTGGTTAAAAAAAATAGGTTGTGGACTGGTAGTCCACCCTAAGCATTTCCAGTTTTTCTGAAAAATCCTTCATTAGAGACCAAAATCTTGGAGATAGTAGTATAGTACTGTTATTCAACCGAGAACATAGCCCCTGTGGGATAGCTGTTGCATGAGCGCGAAAATGCATCTTAGTCTGCACAGGTTTTCGGCTGTGCTTGCGATATGAGTCGAAGGGGAGTCTTTGAGGGTCATGCTGTGTCCGCATTGTCAATTTGAAATTGGGCAGGGGGCGAAATTTTGTCCGGAATGCGGTGCGCGCGTGTCTGGCATGTCCCGTTTCTTCCAAGGGGACGGGGTGTCTGTGAACCATAAGCGCACCATGGTGGGGACGTTGCCCCGCGTTTCGGTCGCGCCGTCAGCCCCACCTGAGCCGGAAGGCAGCGTGGATAGAGTCGACACCTTGACAGGGATGTCCTCGGCGGACGAAGCTGCTGCTGGCGGCAAGCCTTTGGGCGACCGCTACCAGTTGTTGCAGGAGCTTGGCGAGGGCGGCTTCGCCAAGGTGTGGCTGGCCAAGGACCTCAAGCTGGGGCGCCAGGTGGCGGTGAAGCGGCTGAAGGCCGAAGCGGCAATAGGCCCGGAAGGCAGCCTGGCCCGCAAGCGCTTCTTGCAGGAATCCCAGGCGATTGCCCGACTCAACCACCGCAACATCGTGCAGGTGTTCGATGCCGACAGCGACGCAGAAGGGCCGTACCTGGTGATGGAGTACGTGGACGGCCCGACACTGCGCGAGCATCTGCGTCAAGCCGGCCGGCTGGAGCAGGCCGAGGCCCTGCGGCTGTTCCAGGGGATTGCGCAGGGCGTGGCCTTTTCGCACCGGCATAACATCATCCACCGCGACCTCAAGCCGGCGAACATCCTGCTGGCAAAGGAGGGCGGGCAATTTTTGCCGAAGATCGTGGATTTCGGCTTGGCGCGGGCTGGCGCTGACAGCAATGTGTCGCTGACCGGCTATGGTATGGGCACAATGGGCTATATGCCGCCTGAACAGCGCCGCGATGCCAAGAGCGTCAATCACACGGCCGACATCTACGCACTAGGAAAGATTCTCTATGAGCTGGTGTCGGGAGCCGGCCCGGATAATGTGCTGCCCAACAAGATACCACCGCCGCCAGCCCTGGCGCGGGTGATCTTCAAGTGCATTGAGGACAACCCGGCCGAACGCTATTTCAGTGTGGATGAATTGCTTGATGCATTGTCGAACTTGTCATGGCAGCCCGCCGAGTCGGTTGCCGGTACGAGCCTGGATGCCAATGCCTGCCCCTCCTGCAAGGCGTCCAATCGCAGCGAGGTGAAATTCTGCGAGAGCTGCGGGGCTGGGCTGATGCGCTTTTGTCCGGAATGTGGAGGGGAAAACCGTGTCAGCCTGCCGTTCTGCGGCGGTTGCGGCACGGATGTCAATGCTTTCCTGATTGTGCTGGACATTGCCCAGAAGATGCGGGTCTATGTCGATGAAAAGAAATGGACCAGGGTCGAGAAGGAATATGGCCTGCTGCCGGAGTCGCCCCGGCTGCACGGCAAAAAGGGCGGCCAGTTGCTGGCCGAGGTGAAATCGCTCAAGGAGACGGCGGCGGCCAGGTTGCAACGACTGGATGAGCTGCTGAAGGTGGTCACGGCTTCCGTGCAAAAGCGGCACTACGAAACAGCCACCAAGGCGCTGGCGGAATGTTTGGAGATCGACCCGGACAATGCGGTTGTCGTCCAGGCGCGCCGGGAGCTTGACCAGCAGGAAGCGCAGGCCGCCGCAGTCGTGGCCGAGTTAGGCGCCGCGCTGGACGGCAAGCATTGGCGGCAGGCGTTGCAGCTGGCAGACAAGGCAGCCAAGGATTTCCCGCAGTTTGGCTATATTGCGGAAATGCGCCAGCAGGCGGCGGCGAAGGCAGCCGAGGAGAAGCAACGTGTTGCCAAGGTTACTGGAGGTCTTGTCGAGGCGGCTAAATTTATGCAGGAGCGTCGGCTGGTTTCCTGCCGCCGTAAGGTTGACGAGCTGCTTCAGCTGCAAGGGCAACTTGAGGTGGTGGATGACCCTGACTGCGCCCAGAAAATGTCGGCGGCAAGAGAGTGGTTGCCCGCGCTGGTTGACGAACTTCAGGGAGTCGAGGCTGAGACGGAGGAATTGCTGGACCAGGCTCGCGTGAAATTGTCGCAGGGAGAGATCGAGGCGTGCCTGCTGTTATGTAAGAATGTGCAGGACAAGAATATCGAGGAATCCGAATGTGCAAGAGTCAGCGCCGCCGCCGAAGAGCGTTTTCGGATTCAGGTGGATGTTAAGGAACAGCTGCAGATGGCCAACATGTATTGGGTTGCCGGGCGCTGGGCAGAAGCCGAAAAAGCTGTCAAGGCGATTTTGGCCTATCAACCGGAGCATGCCGAGGCAACTCAATTATGGCAAGAGATGAGAAATCAGCGGCGGCAACGGCGGCAGCGCCATTGTCGGCGCATCATGATTAAGGTGGGTTGGCTGATGGTTGTAGTTTTGGCGTCAGTGAACTACTTGCGTCCAGAGTGGGAAATTGATAATGACGCGCTTGGGGGGGCGGAACTAGCCGTGATCGTCTTATCGGTGGCGGTTATGCTTGTTGGGTTTTTGATTCATGGTCGACATAAAAAGCGATGGATTGAGGCGCAGTTGGTCGTGGTGCGCACGGCGACGGCCAAGCAGGACTGGCTGGCAGTTGCGGCGGCGGTAGACAAGGTCTTGTTCCTGGACGCGAAAAATGCCGAAGCTCTGACATGCCGGCAGTTGGCGTTAGTCGAAGCGCGGAAGATTGTTAATTATCTTCGCTATCTTCATTTGCTCTGACATGCCGGCAGTTGGCGTTAGTCGAAGCGCATGTTGCTGAAGCGCGTGCGGCAATGGCCAAGCAGGACTGGCCGGCAACTGCGGTGGCTGCGAATAAAGCCTTGGCTCTGGACGCGACTAACGCCGAGGCAAAGGCGCTCAAGGCGGAGGCCAAGAGCCATCAGCCGTGGGTGCCGGCGGGCTTCCGCCTGGTGCCGGGCGCGGACCTGGAGCCCTATACGAACACGGGCTGGGCAGCGGCGATCATCCACGAAAAGAGCGGCATCAAGCTGGTGTACATCCCGGCGGGGAGCTTTATCATGGGAAGTCCGACCACTGAGACGGGGCGCGATAATGGTGAGACCCGGCACCTGGTGACGATTCCGCAGGGCTTCTACCTGGGCGAGACCGAAGTGACCCAGGCACAGTGGGAGAAGGTGATGAAAGAGAATCCGTCGCATTTCCAGAACGCCGGCGTGGATGCGCCGGTGGAGAACGTGAGCTGGGATATGTGCCAGGCCTTCTGCCAGGAGGCCGGCTCGGGCCTGCGCCTGCCTTTAGAAGCGGAGTGGGAATACGCCTGCCGAGCCGGG
>Ga0123335_1006620_pt1 | contig 13392 bp, 10 predicted proteins | sample BiotimSIPDNA_2_FD_89707 | JGI IMG/M metagenome (GOLD analysis project Ga0123335, IMG submission 89707) | Anaerobic biogas reactor microbial communites from Washington, USA - Biogas_R2 time_0 SIP DNA | ecosystem: Engineered > Bioreactor > Anaerobic > Unclassified | place: Washington, USA... | reverse complement strand
TGTCTGCCGGAGTTTTCGGAAGCCATATATGTTTTTACTCCGATGCAACGGTCTTGACTTCCGCAGCCACCGGATGCAACAACTTCGATCATGCATTCACGCAAATGCCCTTTGGTATTCTGGGCGCTGTTTTATCCGGCTTATTGTTCCTCATATTCGGATTTATAATGGCATAGCAGAAATAATTTCCTGCGTATAACAGTTGAATATCCAAAAAGAGGTGCGGGATAAGATCCCGCACCTCTTTTTTGTGGCAATAAAGAATGTTTCGTTGTATAATATCAATATTAGTCCTGATTCAAAGGAGGCATATATTTATGAAAAACGTTATGGTTTGTGTGACTCAGCAAAAAACATGTGACAGACTTATCAAATACGGACACGAGCTTTTGGCAGGAGAAAAAGGAGAATTATATATAATACATGTGGCCCCCAAGGCATTCAAATTTCTCGGCAATTCACAGGAAGGAGAGGCTCTTGACTATCTTTACGAAAAAGCTCTGGAATACGGAGCCAATCTTACCGTTGTAAGATCCAACAATATAATGGACACTCTGGTGGACCTGGTAAACAAGAACAAAATATGTCATGTTGTAATGGGTGCAGCAGGGCAGGTCAATAATGAAGAAAACCTTATAGCCATGTTTGGCAAAAAAATAGACAAACAGGCCAGGCTTACAGTCGTTCCTTCTGAAGGAGGCGATTCATGAGGGTACTTATTATAGTCAGCGGAGGCATTCTGGTGCTGACCGGCGTTTTTTGTTTCGCAAATCCCGGAGCATCTTTTCTGGCGGTGGCCTTTGTTCTGGGTATTGTTATGATACTTGACGGGGTGATACAGACATCCGGATATCTTTACGGAAGAAGCGGCAGCAAGCAGGATAACAACGGATGGATAATGGTCGATGCGGCCATAACATTCATTCTTGGCATACTGGTCCTTTCAAACCAGCTGGTAGCTGAAATAGCAGTAAATGGTGTATTTGGCATGTGGGCCCTTACATCGGGAGTACAGAGAGTTGTAACAGCCACAAATATTGACAGGGAAGAAAAGAAAAAGAATCATTACTGGGCAATGGGTACGGGTATAATATGCGTTGCTTCAGGAGTCTATGCTTTTCTTGATTATCTTCTTCTGGGGATCGGCACGGTAATGCTGCTTGGTATAATATTTGTTCTTCAGGGGATAAGTACCTTTGAGCTGGGCATTCATATGCCGCATAAGAAGAAATAGGTTATCTCGGGCACGGCCATAAATCTGGCACCGACTTTTGTTGTTCCCAGACCGTTGTTAACATATACGACGGTCTTTTCTTTGTTATCAAGAACATATTTTCCTTTTATATATTTTTTGCCCAGGTCAGGAAGATAACGGTCCTTGTAAAAAGGTACATTGACCTGGCCTCCGTGGGTATGGCCGGCTATCATCAGATCTGTGTTCGTGCCGGATATACTGTCGGCAACATCGGGCTCGTGACAGATAACGATATTGTAGGAATCCGATGAAAGACCGTTTGCCGCAGAAGGGTCCCCGTATCCTATGAGGCAGTCATCTATTCCTGTAAGGGTAATATTGCCCTTTAGGCTTACAGTGCTGTTTTTTAATACGGTAAAGCCTGCAGACTCCATCCATCCCGCATACAGCCTTTCTGCGCCTCCTCCGTAATCATGATTTCCGAATATGGCATACTTGCCATAGGGGGCATCAAGAGATGAAAGAACTGAGATTATATGGTCCATATCACCGTCATAACTGCTGTAATCATCAATGAGATCGCCCAAAAAAATGATGAGATCCGGAGAAGCTTCATTTATTTTTTCTGCGGCTTTTTTGAAGTCGGATATATCATAATCCTTTCCGAAATGGGTATCGGCAAAAACCGCAACGGACAGAGACTCGGTTATTTCAGGATCGCTCATTCTGAGTTCCGTTCCCGAGAGTCTTTGGGGTTCCACAAAAAAAGAATAAGCCAGAATGCCGGCACCCATAAGAGCAGCGATCAAAACTATTATTATAAAAGCAAAAAAGAATTTCATTATTGATCTCAATCGGTAAACCTCCTGACTGAAATATGATAACATTGAAACCTTAGCAAATCAATGATGATATAATGAGTTTTACGAGTTTGTAGAGATTGGAAAAAAATTGTGATACAATCGATATGTTATGGAAAAGAACACTACTGACATCTGCATAATCGGCTGTGGTGCCTCAGGCATGGCTGCAGCGATTTCTGCCGCACAAAAATCGCCGTCAAAAGATATATGCATTATAGAAAAAAAAGAGATCCCGGGCAAAAAACTGTATGCTACAGGCAACGGGAGATGCAACATTTCAAACAGAGAATGCATGGACTCCATGGACTCTGATGATGTGATGTCTTTTTTCGGATCTGTTGGAATATCCCTCAGAGAGGAAGAAGAAGGTCGGATATATCCTTTATCCGGCCAGGCGGCTGATGTGGTCCTTGCATTAGAAAAGGCTATGGAAGTTAACAATATAAATATTATTGTAAATAGCACAGTCACTGATGCAAAAAAAGAAAAAGATCATTTTATAATTACATATAAAGATAAAAAAACAAAAAAAGAAAACATTCTGATCAGCAAAAAGCTTCTCATTGCCTGCGGAGGCAAAGCCGGTCCCCAGTACGGCACATCAGGGGACGGGTACACCATGGCAAAAAAAATGGGACATACCATTTCTGCCGCTTTTCCCATACTGACTCCCCTGGAATGTGAAGGGGATTTCACTCTTCTTGCGGGCGTACGCACACCCGCAAAGGCCACTTTGATGAGAAAAAACAAAGAAGTAGCACAGGAAACGGGCAGGATCCAATTCACCGATGACGGGATCTCAGGTATATGCATTTTTGATCTGAGCAGACACATAAGAATTGAAGAAAATGCTCCATGGAAAAAAATCATGGCCGAATATTCTGTATTACTTGATTTTTTTCCTGAAAAAAGAGAAGAAGAACTGATAAACGAACTTTTAAAACGAAAAGAAATAAAAGGATTTAAAACAGAAGATCTTTTGATTTCCTATTTGAACAGGTCTCTTGCAGCTGAAATACTCAAAAAGGCCGGAACTGAAATGACAAAACCGGCTTCAAAGCTAACAGAAAAAGAAATAAAAGAGGTGGCCGCATCAATGAAAGCTTTATGTTTCCGGATAAAAGGGAAAAAGGGATGGAAATCCGCCCAGGGCACAGCCGGCGGCATAAAAATCGAGGAAATAGACGATAATACAATGGGATCCAAGATTATCAAAGGTCTTTATTTTGCAGGAGAAATTCTGGATCATGATGGGCCATGCGGAGGATACAATCTTCATAATGCATGGAAAACGGGAATAAAGGCCGGAAAGGCAATGGTATAGATGTACAGGATACATCAAATCATTTTGCGGCCCGGCGAGGATAAGAACCTGATACCTTCAAGGATCGCTAAAAAAACAAGAAACAGCGAAAAAGCAATAAAGGAATGGGAAATAGTAAGAGAATCCGTAGACGCCAGGGATAAAAATGACATTAAAATGGTATATACGGTGGATTTTTTATGTGAAGGGAAGGTAAATGCTCAGGAAGCTCCTGATATGACATACAGACCCGTATCCACAAAAGGAGCATTCCCCGATAAAAGACCTGTTATAACAGGATCCGGACCTTGCGGTATGTTTGCCGCTCTTATACTCTCCGAAGCCGGTTTTGCACCTTTAGTCATTGAAAGAGGCCACAGTGTAGAAGACCGTGTAAGAGATGTAAAGGCTTTCAAAGAAAAAGGCATACTGGATGAAGAATCCAATGTTCAGTTCGGGGAAGGTGGAGCGGGCACATTTTCCGACGGAAAACTTTATACGGGGACAAAGGACAAAAGGATCAGAAAAGTGCTGGAAACCTTTTATGAAGCAGGGGCCGATCCCGAAATACTTTACAGACAGAAACCTCATATCGGAACGGACAGGCTCAGAAAAATAATACCTGAAATACGCTCAAGAATACTAAAAAACGGCGGAGAAATAAGATTTTCCAGCAAACTCACCGAAATCTACACAGAAAACGGGAAACTGAAATCCATTTCCGTAAACAATGAAGAAGAAATACATACGGATGATCTGATACTGGCGCAAGGACAAAGCGCATACGATACTATAAACATGCTGCACGAAAAAGGCATGTTTATGGAGCAAAAGGCTTTTTCCATCGGTATAAGGATCCGGCATGAACAAAGGATGATAGACGAAGCCCAGTGGGGCAGCGCCGAAAACTCAATTCTTTTGGGACCGGCAGAGTACAAACTTTCCAGAAGATGCGCAAACAAAAGAGGAGTATATACCTTCTGCATGTGTCCCGGAGGAGAAGTTATACCGGCAGCCTCCTCAAAGGGATATACTGTTATAAACGGCATGAGTAACAGTGCAAGAGACGGTAAATATGCAAATTGCGGACTTCTAGTAGATGTAAACAAATCTGATTTTGGATCTGCCCATCCGCTGGCCGGGTTCGATTTCAGAGGAAAATATGAAAAGATCGCCTTTGAAACCACCGGAAAATGCCACATGCCTCCGCAAACCACCTACGGAGACTTTGCTTTATCTGAAGAAGACCCCTTTTCCCGCTGTATTCCCCGGTTTGTCAGGGATTCCATAATAGAGGCAATGCCTTATTTTGGTAGAATAATAAAAGGATTTGACGGGAAAGATTCCCTGCTAAAGGCCGTTGAAACGCGCAGTTCTTCACCGGTACGCCTTATCAGGAACGAGAAAATGATGAGCAGTATAGAAGGTATATATCCGGCAGGAGAAGGAGCGGGTCATGCCGGAGGCATCATGTCAGCTGCAGTAGACGGCATAAAAACAGCAGAAAGTATTATCAGGAGATACATGGAAAATGAGTAACAAAGAAAACAGGCCAAAACCGGAAAGGGGAGTGATCCCGGAAAACAGAAAAAAGCTTATCGGAAGTCTCTGCATAATAGGGACCACCGTTTGTTACGGGCTGATACCTTCTTTATCATTTCTTTCCTTTGACGCCGGAGTGGCCACAGAGACTCTTTTGTTTGATAAGTTTTTTTATGCGGCAATGCTTATGTGGGCATATATTTTCATAAAAAAAATACCCTTTAAACCTGACAGGGAAGCCGCCCCGATGCTGATAATAATATGCATATCATATATTGGGATAGCCACAACTCTATATCTTTCATTCGATTATATATCCGGATCGCTGGCCACTATAATTTCATTTACTTTTCCTGCAATGATTATAGCGATAGAGATGATAACCGGTATGGAACCTGTCCGTTTTGTAAAAATAACGGCAGTTGTTCTTTCAATGCTAGGGCTTGTGCTTATAGTCTGGACTCCCCATATAAGAGGAAATTTAACGGGCATATTTTTTGCCTTTCTTACAGCCGTCTGCTATGTGATATACATAATGGGGCTGTCTTCAAAAAAAATCAAAAAGCTGAACTCAATAACTGTAGCAGGCTATGTCCTTTTATCTTCGGCAGTTTTCAATATGATAAGGTGTGCATTAAGCGGAAACCCCATGTTTACCCGGGGAACGGAACAGCTTGTTTTTATGCTTCTGCTGGCGGTGATATGTGCTTTTGCCGCGATCCTGCTTTACTGTATAGGAGTAAAACTTCTCGGAGCGGGGAATGCGGCAATAATAAATACCTTTGAGCCTGTGGTTGCCTGCATATTCGGGTATTTTCTCATAGGAGATGTGCTTACAAGAAATATGATCATTGGCAGCGCCATGGTGGTCATGGCAGTGTTCATAGCAAATATGCCGAAAAAAGGATATGAATTAAAACCGGGGGCATAGATCCCGGTTTTGAGGGTTTCTGGATCGGGTTTCAAAGGGACAACAATCGATAACAGATATTGATTGAAGGTCAATCCTTTTTTATAAGGCTCTTTCCGGTCATTTCTGCAGGAATTTCCATTCCCATCATATCAAGAAGAGTAGGGGCCAGGTCAGCCAGCAGGCCTCCTTCACGAAGAGAGACACCTTTGTCGGATATGTATACCAGCGGAACTCTGTTCAAAGAATGAGCCGTAACCGTTTTTCCATTTTCATCTGACATGCAGTCAGCATTGCCGTGATCTGATGTAAGAAGAAGCTGGCCGCCTTTTTGGAGCACCGTATTTATCACTTTATAAACGCATTCATCAAGGGTTTCGATGGCGGAAACGGCAGCGCTGAAAACTCCAGTGTGACCCACCATATCCGCATTGGCGTAATTGAGTATTATAACATCAAAACGGTCATTTTGGATCTGCTTGACCACTTCCTCCGTTACAAGATAAGCACTCATCTCCGGCTGCATATCATAGGTGGGCACCTTGGGAGAAGGAATAAGTATCCTTTCTTCATTTTTTGACGGGGCTTCGATGCCGCCGTTAAAAAAGAAAGTGACATGAGCATATTTTTCTGTTTCTGCTATTCTCAGTTGTTTAAGACCTTTTGAGGACAGATATTCTCCAAGGGTATTTTTTATTTCTTCGGGGGGATATGCAACGCTGACAGCAGGCATCGAAGCATCATATCTTGTCATACATACGTAGAATATACCGTTGAATTTTTTCTTTCTTTCGAATGCGTCAAATCCGGCATCCACAAAAGCTCTTGTGATCTCCCTGGCCCGGTCCGGTCTGAAATTGAACATTATTATGGAATCATCCTCGTTTACGGGAGCGGCGGGGTCTATCACTGTCGGGAGGACGAATTCATCGTTTTCTCCTCTTTTGTAGGCGTTATCTATGGCAACGGAGGCAGAAGATGCATGAAGCCCTTCTGAGGCGGAAATCGAGTCATATGATTTCTCAAGTCTTTCCCAGCGCCTGTCTCTGTCCATGGAATAATATCTGCCGCAAAGGGTGGCTATGCGCCCTATGCCGGTTTTTTTCATATATTCTTCCAGTTGATCCGTATATTTTTTTGCACATCTGGGAGGGACATCTCTGCCGTCCAGAAAGCAATGCACATAGACTTTTTTGAGACCGTTTTGTTTAGCCATGTCAATAAGAGCAAAAAGATGGTTGATATGGCTGTGGACCCCTCCATCGGATAAAAGCCCCATCAGGTGAAGAGATGAATGATTTTGTTTGCATTTATCCATGGCCTTCGTAAGAGCCTTATTGGAAAAAAAATTTTTTGATGATATTTCATTTGTTATTTTTGAGAGATCCTGAAAGACGATCCTGCCGGCACCTATATTGAGGTGGCCGACTTCAGAATTGCCCATTTGTCCGTCGGGCAGTCCCACATCCTCGCCTGATGCACCTATTGTAGTGCTTGGATACTCGGAAAATATCCTGTCCAGCCGGGGAGTTTTAGCCGTGGCAATGGCATTACCTTTTTTTGTTTTATTGCCGTCTTTGGTTATTCCGTATCCGTCCATTATGAGCAGTACTGTTGGTTTTTTCAATGGTTTCATCGCATCCCTCTGTATTCGTTTCAGGTGAATATCGTATCTTAATTATACCACAGAGAAACCATTCATGATATAATAGAATCATGAAATGGACACAAGAACAAAAAAAAGCGATAGAGCTCAGAAACACCAGTATACTTGTTTCCGCAGCGGCAGGCTCGGGCAAGACCGCAGTCCTTGTTGCACGAATAGAGCATATAATAACCGGTGCAGATATATCTGAAAACATCAAACATGATCCTGTCCCCATAGACAGGATGCTTGTGGTCACATTCACAAATGCGGCGGCTTCCGAGATGAAAGAAAAAATATCCGCAGCCCTCAATAATGCCGCCCTGGATGATCCCGAAAACCTTTCTTTGATCCAAAACCAGCTTTATGCCCTGCAGAACGCAAACATAAGCACATTTCATTCCTTTGCCATGGAAGTGGTAAGACGATATTTCCATCTTACGGATATTGATCCGGATTTCAAAATATGTGATGATGTGGAAAGCACAATAATGAAATCGGAAGCAATGGACAGAATTTTTGAAGCCTATTTTGCGGAAGAGGATCCGTGTTTTCTTGATTTCCTGAAAGACTACGGGGATGCAGGCAACGAAAATCGTATAAAAGAAGAACTGGATAAGCTGTATACCGGAATAATGGCAATGGCGGATCCGTGGATGTTCATGGAGGATTCCGTTGAGAATCTTTCTGCTTCAAAGGAAGAATTAAAAAGTTCATCCCTGATGGAAAACATATGGCAGACAGTTTCAGCGAACCTTGAAAAAGCAGAGGAACATTTTTATATTGCAGCAAACCTGATCCGTGAAGCGGACCTGCAGAAACTTCATGATAAGATAATGGAGGATATATCTGTCGTTTTGGATCTCAGAGAAAAATGTGACCAACGGGATCATGAAAGATTCGGGAAAGCTGTAAGAGCTTTTTCCACTGTGACTTTGAAGGCGTGTAATGACGAAAAAGAAGATTATACCCTTATAAAAGATATGGTAAAAGCCCACAGAGACAAGGGTAAGGAGATAATAAAAAAAGAAATAAAAGAAAAATATTTCGCATTTGAGCTTTCTGTTTATGCAGATGATATCAACAAAACATACGACAGCGCAAAAACAATCAGAAAAATACTTATGGATTTCCATGAGGAATACATGAAAATAAAAATCGAAAAGAATCTTTTGGACTTCGGTGACATTGAACACTATGCCATAAGGATACTAAAAGATCCTTCGGCTTCAGCTGAATACCGGAACAAGTTCGATTATATTTTTATAGATGAATATCAGGACAGCAATTATCTGCAGGAAGAAATAATCAACTCAATAAAAAGAGAAGACAATGTTTTTATGGTGGGGGACATAAAACAGAGTATATATAAATTCCGTCTGGCAGAACCTGAAATATTCAAGAGCAAATATATAAAATATTCCCAAAAAGATGACAGCAGCAGCACAAAAATAGATCTCAACATGAACTTCAGAAGTAAGGGACCCATAATAAAGACGGTCAACTCCATATTCGCACCCCTGATGAAATATGACGGAGAATCGGCGCTTTATAAAGGGATACCCGAGCATGAAAGTCCCGAACCCGAAACAGAAATACATATAATAGACAGTGATATACCCGAAGAAAATGATATGCCTGATGAACTGACCGATATGAAAAACGCCGAGCTTGAAGCTGTTGTGACAGCCGGGATAATAAAAAATTCCATAGGCCGGGAGTTTTATGACACAAAGAAAAACCGCATACGGAAACTGGGCATGAAAGATATCGTTATCCTGATGCGGGGAGTAAAAAACAAAGCGGAAATATTTCGCGAGACCCTTGCCCTTCAGGGAATAGATACATATATAGATGACAACATCGGATACTTTGATACGCTGGAAATATTAACTTTTATAGACATCCTTAAGGTCATTGACAACAGCAGACAGGACATACCCCTGCTGGGAGTATTAAGATGCCCCATATTCGGTTTTGATATAGAAGACCTAATCAAAATAAGGATAATGAACAGAGACATTCCTTATCACGAAGCCCTTTCTCTGTATTCTGTTTCCGGTGATGAAGGTATCCTGGCAGAAAAGGCATCAAATGTTATATCAAAGTTTGAAAAATGGAAAAAAGAAGCATCATATACGCCTCTTGATGAGTTTATCTGGAGAATAATGGATGAAACAGGCTACTATGTTTATGCAGGCTCTCTTCCGGGAGGCATACAGAGGCAGGCCAACCTCCGTGCATTTGTTGACAGAGCAGCTTTGTTCAGAAAAAACGGAGGAAGCGGGATATACGGTCTGCTAAAATATACAGAGGCGCTGAAAAGTAAAAAAATTGACATAAGCCAGGCGGACATAATCGGAGAAAGCGATGATATCGTCAGGATAATGACCATACACAAAAGCAAAGGTCTTGAATTCCCCATGGTAATAGTTGCTTCTCTGGGAAGAAAATTCAACTCTGATAAAGCGCCCAAAAAAGGTATATCCATGCATAAAGATCTGGGCATTGGGCTTGACAGGGTTGAACATGAAGAACACTGGCACAGGAAAACCCTTATAAGAAATATCATAAAAGACAAAAAGAAGATTGAAGCCCTGGAAGAGGAAATCAGGATCCTTTATGTGGCTTTTACAAGAGCCATGGACCGCCTGGTACTTTTGGGCAGTGATAACTGCTTTCGCAAAAATGAAGAAAAATATAAAGCGGGACTGAAAAGTCAAAACAATTATCTGGGGATGATATATCCTTTTTTGGATGAAACAGGAATAAAAAAGGTTTTTCATGAAAGGGCGTCCATCGGTGAATATATTTCGCAAGAAGAAGAAAAGGAAGATGAACTCAAAAATATTCTGGATCATATACATGAAGAAAAAGAAAAAGACAAAAAAACCGACATCAAAGAAGAAATAAGCAAAAGACTTTCATGGACCTATCCCAACGAGGCGCTTCTAAAAATAAAATCAAAATACTCGGTAAGCGAATTGAATGCGGGAAAGACCGGAAGCGGTATAATAAGGGATATACCCTTGAATACACCTGAATTCCTGCGGGAAGGAGGGAAACATCTTTCGGCAGCCCAAAAGGGTACAGCCTTCCACAGGGTCATGGAGCACCTTGATTTCACCAGAATGGAAGACGGATCATACATCAGGAGATTTGTGGATGAACTGGTGGCCAGGGAAATAATCACAGAAGAAGAGAAGGAAATCCTTTCAATAGAAAAAATTGAAATCTTTGCAGAAAGTATGATCGGTAAAAGAGCAAAGTCGGCAGCGGCCCTGGGAAAATTAAGAAAAGAAACATCCTTTAATCTGCTGCATAATGTGGAAGGAAAAGAAGTAATGGTCCAGGGCATAATAGACTGCTGGTTTGAAGAAAAGGAAGGAATAGTTCTTCTGGATTACAAAACAAATTATGATGTGGAAGGGATACAGGAAAAGTATAAAGAGCAAATGATGATATACAAAAAGGCCATAGAGACTTACAGGGGAATGCCCGTAACGGAAGCCTATCTTTACTTGATTTCAAAGGACAGGGCGGTGGAAATAAAAGAATGAACAAAAAAGAAAGCGGTATGATTTTTTCACAAAAAACAAAGGGCTATTTTTTCGTTATGATAGCAGCTCTTTTTTTCTCATGCCAGACCGTATTCGGGAAATTCCTTATAAAAATGGGGCTCTCGGGTCTGGACCTTTCATTTTTTCAATTCATAATAGGAGCAGCCGGTATATTCATCGTTTGTATCGTAACGGGCAAAATAAAAACAGTGGCCCAAGAGAGCAAGGGCAGAAGAAGATGGATATCTGTCATGGGGATTTTGTCCGCTGTGACAACAGCGTGTATTTTCATGTCACTGGAAACACTCAATGCCGGGATAGCTTCCATGCTTTTATTTACTAATCCTGTTTTTATATGTCTGTTTTTCATGGTCACGGGGATAAAAAAGATAGGGCTATGGAACAAACTGGCTCTTATTATTGCCATGGCAGGAAGTATGATGGTACTTAACGTATTCGGAGCTTCATCTTCGGGAATGGCCCTTGTCGGTATAGTTTTCGGCATATCGTCCAGCGTTCTTTATGCCGCATATAATGTCTATTATGACATAAAGATGGGGCAGTACAGCATAATAACCACAGCTTCTTTCACGCAGTATCTGGCAGCTCTGACAATAATAATAATACACTTTGATATTTTCTTTGACTTCCCCCATGTGACATGGCAAATGATAGGTCTGGCTGCCGTAACATCATTACTGACCAATCTGCTTCCGATATTTTTTTTATTCAAGGGAATAAATCTCATAGGCTCTGAAAAAGCGGGGATAGTGGCAGTGGCGGAATTGCCGTTCACACTGCTGGTTGCCTTTGTTTTTCTGGGCGAGACTTTGACTTTCATTCAGATAGCAGGTATAGTTCTTGTCATCCTTGCTGTAGTCGTTTTGCAGAAGGAAAACTGAAGGAGAAAACAGTGTATCAGGAAGACATAAGATGGATAGAAGGGACTCCTTTGGCCCTCAAAATAAGACAGATAGAATTCATACCTCCCCATATGCATGATGAAATGGTAGAAATCATTTTCTGTCTTAAGGGGACGGTCACTTTCAATTATGAATATGAACAGTTCACTTTAAAAGAAGGGGAATTCATCTGTGTGGACAAGGATGCACATTATCTTTATGAAGGCAGTGACGACATATGCGTTTCTTTTTATATTGATCTTAAATGGTTCGAGAAAAAATATCCCTATATAAAAAGTCTGCTTTTTGTCTGCGAGTATACAAGCGACAGTGCCACACCAAGAAGAAAATGCCATGAAGATCTAAAAGGCATGCTTATAGCACTTCTGTTTTACCTTAATACTCATGAAAAAAATGAATCTGGATACATAAAAAATATAATTTCCAGCGTTGAAATGATCATAGATCTGTTTGTAAGAGATTTTGATATAATATTCTTTTACGATCCCCATCTAAAGCTGAAACCTGAGCTTTTGGAAAGGCACCATGATCTCATGCTTTTCCTTGACAGGCACTCCTCCGAGAAGATAACCCTGAAGGATATGGCAGATCATTTCCATCTTTCGGAATCTTATATATCCGAATTCATGAGAATAAACCTGGGATTCAGAAAATGTTTGGGGTACTGGCGTGCATATAAATCCGAGAAGCTTCTTCTGGACACTAAAATGAACATAATGGAGATATCCGAAAGATGCGGCTTTTCCGATCCCAAGTATTATTACAAGGCTTTTAAGGCATGGTACAGATGCACCCCCAAAGAATTCAGAAAAAACTATACCGAAAAAATGAAAAGTCCCTGTCTTGAAAAGGAGTTTTTCATAGATGATATCTATGAACCGCTGGACAAATTGATGCTGGCTCATTATATGGATCTTTTTCTTGAACCGCCAAAAAAAGAAGATTTATAGCCGTTTTAAGGCTATTTTACTTGAAAACAACCATAAAATGCCATTGAAACAACAGTTTATTTAAAGTATTCTGAAAATGAAATAATCAGGATATTTTTTGTTTTAAGGAGGTAATATTATGGACGATTTGAATACCAGGCAGGAAACGAAGCTTAAAAGGACCTTGTCGCTGCCATTACTGATAGGTTTCGGTCTGGCATATCTGGCACCTACGGTTGTATTTAATTACTACGGTATATTTGAAGTGGGGACAGGAGGCATGTATACCCTTTCTCTGGCCATAACCACAGTGGTAATGTTTTTTACCGCCTACAGTTATGTGCAGATGGTAAAAGCATATCCGGTGGCAGGTTCGGCATATACTTATGTAAACAAGTCTGTTCAGCCTCATCTGGGTTTCCTTTCGGGATGGGTAATGCTGATCGACTATCTGTTGCTGCCCATGGTGTGTTATCTGCTGCTGGGGATATATATAAACGACTTCTTCCCATCACTGCCGGT
>Ga0123335_1006619_pt1 | contig 13392 bp, 18 predicted proteins | sample BiotimSIPDNA_2_FD_89707 | JGI IMG/M metagenome (GOLD analysis project Ga0123335, IMG submission 89707) | Anaerobic biogas reactor microbial communites from Washington, USA - Biogas_R2 time_0 SIP DNA | ecosystem: Engineered > Bioreactor > Anaerobic > Unclassified | place: Washington, USA... | reverse complement strand
TGGGAAGGATTGCAGCCGTGCAGCCCTCGCCGGTGTCGTCCTCCGCTATGGCGATTTTCACGGGGCCGTTGTACCAGGAATGCACCTCGCCATCGTTCGTCTCCAGGGAGACATCGATGACAAAGGACTGGGCCGCAGCCTTCAACTCTGAAACAAGCGGGGTCGCTGTTTCGGGTGTACACTTGATCTTAAAATCCCCGCTCTGCGCCTTCATGAAGGCCGCCAGAGTTTCCCTGCCATTCTCAGCGCTCCCGGCAACGCCGGAAGTGCATCCGTTGAGCAGATACCTCCGGAGACCTTCGATTCCGGTTCCAAGGGTGACATCAGCCATTGCAGTTCACCACCCTAGTCCGAAGCGCCGCCGGTAATGACGGTGATAACCCCGAAGTCCTCTTCGGAGCCACTTGCGCCGAACTGGGATTTTCGGAACCCGTCTATCACGCCCGTGGCAAACCCAACGCTGTTGTGATAGTCGAAATCGTCCTCTTCCCAGAAGGCTTCCTTCGCAACGGCCCACGCCCCGGCTTGTGCGCCCAGAAGCATATTGAAGCAGCAGTTTGCGCTGGAGCTTCCTTCCGTGGTCAGGCGCACCCAGGGATGCTCCCAGAGAGCAACCCCGTCCCAGATGCCAAGAGCACCCGTGAAGATCGGGTTGTTGGCATCTCCACGGAGGTTGGCGTACTGCTGCGCCGAAAGCCATGCAGAATCTGTTTTGAGATCACGGGCCGCATAGGGATGCACCACCATGACGTAGTACTCCCGACCGTCCACACGAACGGGACGGATCTTCGGGGTTGCCATCATGGCCTTGCGCTTGGCGGTTGAAATCAGGGTCGTGGTCAGCTTTGCGGCTGCCGTGATCTCGCCCAGAGTGTCAACGCTCGAAGCCCCTCCCCAGACGGTGCGATTTGCGGTGGGAGAGGTTCCCAGGGTGGTGAAGAACCGTTTCTCGATGTACTCCACCATCCACGTCTTCAGAGCAGTCTTCGCAGCGGTACGAAGCTTGACTGCGGATTTCTGCTCCTCCATTTTGCCCTTCAGCCTGACCGCATGCCTGATCTGGTCGACCGTCACGGGCATGCTGTAGAAGGTCATCTGCTCTTCGTTGCCCTCAAGGGTATTGTCCCCGCTGATTCCGGAACCAGAGAGCTTCATGAGCAGGGGGATCGTGATCTGGTCTCCGTTATCCTTTTTCAGGTCGCTGACCTTCTGGATAACAGAGGCTTCACCCTCCCCGATGAATCTCTTGAAAAAGAGATCCTCCTGCACCTCCATCCAGAGCTGCTTAGACCATAGCTTTTTTACAAGCTCGGTCGGGATCGTTGTGACTCCGATTGCCATTTCCTATGTTCCTCCTTTGTTAGATTTTGACCCCCATCAGGAGCTTGTTCCTCGTTTCCTGCGGCAGCTTCGCCCACTCGTCACTGGTGATGTTCTCCAGGTCGATGGTCGGGGCCGCAAGCGAACCGCCGCCTCCTATGCCCTCACCTCTGGGCATCGTTGGAGACGGGGCCTTCTTCTGCGCAGGAGGGGTAGGGGAACCCCCCTGTTGGGGTTGTGTTTGTACCCCTTCAGACTGCTGATTCTTCGCCGACATGTACCTGTAGGCGCAGCCAAGCATGTAGGCCATCTCCACGGGATTCGGCTGCAACATGAAGTTCTGGAACTTGACCTGTGACTCCGTGTCCCCCTTCGAGGCCTTGTCACGCCAGTAAGTGAGAAGCTTCATCACTGGTTCCGTGATCTCCTCGTAGTCGGGATGGGACTGCTTCGCCACGTGCTCCTGGGCGCTTATCCTCATCTCAAGCGCCTGGTGCTGCTTCATGGCTGCCGTTTCCTGCTCCAGTGGCCTTAACTTTTCCTGAACCTTGGAGTCGATCAGTTCCTCAAGGGGATCCTTCGGCTCCTCTTCCGGTTTCTGCTGCGCAAATGCCCTTCGTGCCTGTTCGATCTGCAATTGGGCGAGTTGCCCCATCTGGGTTCGGAGAGTTTCAAGCTCCTGTTGGAGCCTCTTTCTCCGCTCCCGCTCCTCATGCAGTGCGGCCAGGGGGACTTTCTTGTCTTCGGGTTTTTTCGCAGCCCCGTCTGCGTCCTTCTCCTTCCCCTCTTCAGGCTCTTTCTCTTCAGGCTTCTGGGGCGCAGCATCAGGCTCCGGCCCCTGATCTGTCGGATTCTCCTGGGGTTCTCCACCCTCCTCCTGCCCATCCGGCGCAGGGGGCGTAGGCTCGATGCCCTCGAAGAGATCCGGCTCTTCCTGCTTCATCTGCTCAAGTATTTCGGCGTTTATTCCCTCGAATTCCGGCATTTCCTTCGTCTCCTTTCAGACGTTCGCCCTTGTCGTAGGCGACACGTGTATAAAAGAAGAGAGAGGCCTCTCCAGGCCCCTCTCGCTTACCCTCGCATTCCCTCTATGATTTGCCTGATTTGAGCCTGGTCAGGCCCCCCTTGAGGCGGCATGGGGGGAGCACCAGGCTGCCCTGCGGGCATCCCAGGCTGCCCCCCTATCCCCTGCGATTGTGCCGCCTGACTCTGCGCCGCCATCATCCGGTTCTTCAGATCCTCCTTCTGGGGGATATCCGAAGCCTCAAGGATCATGTCGGGAGGAACGGGTATCCCGACCTTCGCCATCTCAAGAAGGGCGTAGAACGCTGCCACCCTCTGGGACGGTGTCGCCGGAGTATCCGTGATCACTATGTCGAACTCGAACGTGCTCAGATCGTTCAGCACATCCGTAACAGCCTGTCCGGTGAAAGGGTTCACACTCGTCTGTACGGGCTGATTCACCCCGACAAACTGAGGCTGACCGTTCTCACCGATGATCCGGAACATCTTCGGTTCATCGTAGAACTGCGGGATCAGCCCAGGAGCACCCGAACGGCCCCAGAGCTGCCTCATGAGCCGAAGCTTCGCCGACCGCATCTGGTCAAAGAGCAGGGTGATGTGAGTAACCGCCTGTCTCTGGTCAAGCTCCTTGGCCCGACCGGACTGAGATGCGGGACTGCTTCCAAGCATGGCCTCGTTGATCCCTGAGATCTCACGAAGATCCTCAGTGCTCTGTTTGTCGGTCTGGAAGAACACTGACGGAATCTGATCCGTTGCGAACTCCTGGGGAGCCGTGTCCCCCTGGTACTCGATGACCACGCCAGGAGTCGAACCCATCGTCTCCAGGCGGTTCTTCTCGTTGTCGGTCATCGTCCCCTTCTTGACCTTCCACCCACGATTGGCCATCGTGTTGACCAGGTGGGTCATCTGGCTTCTGCGCTTGTTCAGCTCCCTCTGGGGATCCTTCAGGTCTCTGACGATTCCGGCGGGGGCATCCCCTTCCCCAAGCCAGTAGGAGTTAATCAGCACGTAGGGGAACATTCCGTGCCTGTAGGGACTCTCAATGTCCTCAAGCAACAGGTCGCCGATGAAGGTGGCGCAACGGACGGAGCATTTTTGCCGTGTTTTTTGCTCCCCTACAATGTCCAACATTCCCTCGACCTTGCCGGTGATCTCAGTGCCGTCAGGGAGCACCCAGTACTTCTCCGTCTCATAATGCCGATACCACATGGTCACAAGCCTGGCCTTCTGAAGCTCCACGGAGTACCAGAGAGGCTCAGTGCCGATAAACTCCATCTCCTCCTCCGATTGGTCGTACCTGGAGACGATGCTCTCCACCCAATCGGATGCCTCCGGAAAGGTTGTCTTGACCTTCTCCTTCCCTACCCACCGTGCGTGGCAGAGGAACTCCGCATCACTCAGGTCATCCTTGGTGCATTCGGGATCGACATAGATCTCAAAGGGAGAGACGCTCTCGATAACAATGTTCTGCTCTCCTGTGAACCAATCCTTCTTCCAGTAGGCGTGATACCATCCACGACCAGTGAGCCAGGAACGCAGGGCAGCGTTTGATTCGACATAGTCGAACTCCACCGTATCGAGCAGATATTTGGTCACACCCTTTGCGACCTTCACCTTCTCCAGGTCATCAGCAGTCCTGGGGAGGAACTCCGGATCGTAGCGGTTCAGCCTCTGATACCCCGAAAGGAGATTCAGCAGCGGCCGGATCTTGTTGATGGTCAGACAGGGCCTTTTCGTCTTTCTGAGAGTATCGACATCGGAATCGCTCCACTGCTTTCCTGCGTAGAACTCAATGTCTTCCTTTGCTTCCCTTCTCCAATCGGACTCCACCGTTATCGCCGACTTGAACCGCTCCCGCAGGATCCCCAGTTTCTCCTGTTCCGGCAAATCCGCTATTTGCCGTGACTTCGCCGATATCGACCCTATCGCTGCTACTGGCATCCGTTTTTCCACCTCCTCCCCTCAGAAGGATCCCAACGCACTCCCCGTCAGCTATGAGTGTCCCTTCCCACTTGAGGACGAACACCGAAGACTCTCCCGCCGGGAGAACCCTCGATTCCGTCACCAGCTTGGGGTGCGAGCATAAAAAAGCCCCCTCGAAGGGGGAAGTGACTCTCAAACGGCCTCCGGATGAGGGAATCTGCTCCCCTTTTGCGAAGACAAAATCCAACCTGTGCATCCTACCTACCTCCCATATACCCCATGAAAGCGTCCACAAGGTTGTATAAAACGTCCTCGGCATCGTCCCGTGCGTCTACGGGGGGTCGCTGCGGAGGAATGTATTCGGGGTTTTCCCGTGTCGGACTGAACCACTTCGAGCTATACGCCGGGTGTCCGAACTCCTTGAACTCGTCAGGCCAATGAAGCTCCATACTTGCGGGGTCCACGCCAAGGGAAGCATCTCCCCGGTTCATGGACTGCAACGCCTTGATGTAGTCGTAGTAATGCCTGGGGTCAAAGGGGGAGGAAGGCCACCTGTGGGGCGGGAGCCCAAGCCGCTCCCTTTCAATGGCAATATACTGGCGTATCAGGTCGCTCAGGCTGTCAGCCATGATCCGAACCCCTTTCCACCAAAGACGAAATCTATGTTGTCATCCATGACGTTGCCGCCTCCTTCCGTCTCCTCCGTTTCGCCGCAGCCTCGGCGTATTTATCCCTCGACTTCTTCTCGGCAATCTCCGGAGTCGCCCATTCCCTGTGCATCAGGCCATATCTGAGAGCGTCATAGGCGTGGTCTTCGGTTCGGGTGTCCACATCCTCCGGATTCCGTGGGTCGCTCGACATCATTGGCAGCGTCCGCACGAGGTTCAGGCACTTCTCGCTGATCACAAGCCCTGGTTTCCAGTTCTCAGTGCCGAAGCCCCACCCTCGGAGCCTGTGGTGTATCTGGGCTTTTCCCGCAAGGCGGTTGTTCTGCGCACGGTTGAAGTAAACTCCATCGGAGGCGAACTGGTCTCCGATGCTCATGTCACTCTGCCCCACGTTCCCCCAGATTGCGGGGTCTGCCAGGCCGAAGATCTCCTTCTCCCCTGCGTCACGCTCGATCTGCCGGATCTTCTTCGCCACCTCCGAAGGGGTCTCCCGCACCCCCTCGTCCGGCTTGCCCGTCCACCCGTACAGCTCACGGTAGACAATCACCTGGTCATCGTAGTCGACAGCAAACCAGAGGCAGCAGTAGGGCTTGGCGAAGCCCCAATCCAGTGCCTTCCATCGGGGCCAGGACTTGGGAAGGTCTGTGGGATGCTCGATGACGTGCGCCCCACGATCCCACTCAGTGAAGATCTGTCCGGCGAACACGTCCCAATCCCCGTAGAGAAGCATCTTCTTCTGGATCTCAGGAAGCAGCTCAAGACGCTTCATATAATCGGGATCCGCTTTCATGAGGTACGGGTTGTCCTGCACCCTCGCAGGAATGAAGTACCTCGTCAGCCCTGTCTTGGGATCCACGTAGGGGTGCTCCCCAGACCTGGTGGGGTCAATGAACCGTGCCTTCACCCACCCGTGTCCAGGGCCTCCAGGGTTCGTGGCGGCTCGGACATAGCATCGCAGTTCAGGGAAAACAGTCCTGCACCTGGAGAGCAGATACAGATACTGCTCCTCCCGAAAGTGGGTCAGCTCGTCAAAGGCGATGTACTGATACTCATGCCCCTGATACCTCGTCTCGTCCCCCTGGTACTCAAGGTGACGGAACCGGATAACAGCCCCACTGGGAAAGGTGAACTGGGTGAACTTCTCGTTCCACCTCACCCTCGGCACAACGGACATGTAGATCTGCTTCGCCCGTATGATCATGTCCTGGAGTTCGGGATACGTCCGGCGAAACAGGATCCCCTTGTAGTTCGGGTGGGTCACCTGTCTCAATGCCTCGACTATCAGGGCATCCGTCTTTCCCCCTCCGGCAGCCCCGCCATACAAAACCTCATTCTCACATCGCTTGAGAAACTCGGTCTGCGGCCCTGGATTGGGCTGCCAAAAAATCTCCTGCTTCTTCCTCTTCGCCACATCAACCACACCCTCTAGCGCAGCCTGTATCCAGTGCCGCCCCGCATCACCCTGGGAGAATCATTCTCAAACAAGGCACGTATCCTGTCGTACCAATCCCCACCGGAAGGAGATTCATGCCCCTTCAGCGGGATGCTCAGTATCTGCTCAAGCTCCGCAGGATCCATCCTGGAGATCATCTCCATGATGTCCTCATCCCCGTACTGAGGCTCCTGGTTCTCCGGCATCGCCTGAAACGCCCGAAACGCTGCGTGGGCCATAGTGTCCTGACCGTCTATCATCCTACGGATGTCTGCCATGGGATCCTCTCCCGTCCCAAGACTCCTCATGAGCGCTGAAAGCGGCCCTAGCTCCCTCAACCCCTCGCTCCCTCCAGGGATGCCGAACCCACCTCCGGAAGCACTGTCAGCGGGAAGCCCCTCAAGAATCGACCCCTCCTCGTCTGCCATCCTCCCACTGTCCTCTATTTCATTGCCCTGGGCGTATGCCGCATTCAGCATCAGCATCAGCAGCGCTAAACGCATCTCATCCCCATAAGGCCCTCCTCCCTTGGAAAGAAACTCCTCCACCGGGTTCTTCCATACCCTGTCCTCTACCCACTTCCTCACCCCTGTCGGCTTACCGAACATCACATCCGCTATACCAGGCATCCCAAACCTCCCCTTATTTCCTTATTTTTTTTTCAGAGACCCATATAAATACATACCCCCCATACCCTCTTCAAGGGCATAGGGGGTATCATGTAAATAACACGAATCATCATGAACACCGAAGAATCAGATGTGTGACGAGAAGAGGATCACTGGAGAAGAGGGAGCTGATTCATGGGGTGGGTAAGCTCTATGAATCACACTGGCCTCCTAGCTCCACTACGCCCCGCCCCTGCTTCGAGGGTGTACCCTCCTGGTCAACTCCTTGATTTTCCGAATGGATCCACTACGGGATTTTAGAATAACCGTACACCTAAACCGTACAAGATCTTTTACACTCTCCTGTATCCATGAGCTTTTACACTGCCTCTTCTGTGTCTGCTGTAGACTCCGAAGATTCTACTTCCGGCAATACAACAACCCCGATATTTGTTTCAAGATCTATCCCTACACTACTGCTAAAATCACCGTCAATCTTGGAGAGTAATTCGGCAGCCTTCAGCCTGTAGTTTATGTCCATTTCTCCATCCCTGAGAATATCACTAAGAAATTTTTGTCTCTCCCTTTTATCTGCTATTTCTGGGTGTTTTTCTCGGTTTTCTCTCTCTTTCAGTGCTTTAAGTACCTTTCCGTTTTTCATCAGATAACATCCGGCTGTACCTGCTGAAGTCTTGCTATATCCTGCTTTTATAGCTGCTTGTGTAGCATTTCCGGCATAATATTGAACAAAGAGTTTTTGTTTTTTAGTTAGTGCCATGGAGTAAGAATCACCTGCCTTTCCCCAAGAAATACCAGGTAATTTCAATAAGTTTTATATATTAAGAAGATCTTTTCTTAAGATCTTTTTTAAGAATGCTTGTAAGAATACCTGGAAGATTTTCTGTTTCGTTTTCGGAGAGTTTCCGGAGATATTCTGCCTGGATCCTGTACCTGGATCCTGTACCTGGATCCTGTTTTCTGGATTGCCTTGCCTGATCCATTCCCTGGATCCGTTTCCTGGATTGTTTTGCCTGGAGTGCTTTTCCTGGAGTGTTTTTCCGGCTGAAAATGTTTCACGTGAAACATTCCGGCCGGAGTATTGCAATACCTGGTATTAATAACAGCCGCAATGCCGGATAATGGCATTATACCACGCTATAAAGTGGAAAGTATTTCCAACTTTATGAAGCCTTGCGGCTACTGGGATTGAATAGCCAAAAAAGCCCATTGTGAACAATATTAAATGACGTTGTATACCAGGTATACAAGATAGTCTTTTTCCTGAGAGAAAAGATCTTCTCCCTGGTCTATTCCCTGGTCTATTCCCTGGTCTATTCCCTGGTCTATTCCCTGGAAGAAAAAAGATCTTCTCTCCCTGAAAAAAAGCCTGGAAGAAAAAGATCTTTTTGTTCCCCTGCTTCCCCTGGATCCATTCCCTGGTAAAAAGATCTTTTGTTTTCCTGGATCCATTCCCTGTATCTTCCTGGTAAAAAGGCACAAAAAAGACGGGAGAGTTTTTTATTTCTCTCCCGCCTTTCTTTAGCTGTTCTGTATTGCTGTTCTTATGTCCTGTATTTCTTCGATCCTTGCCATTTTCTCTAGTGCTTTTCTCTGAAGTGCTGTTACTTTGTCCTGGTTGTTTTCCTCGATTGCTATTTTCATACGGTGTATCAGTGTTTCAGCTGTTCCCCTCAGTAGTTCTTCCCGCCTGTCAAGTATCTCGAGTACTTTTTCCATGTTCTCTCTCTCCTTTCGTTTTTTGTTGCGCCCGTTTTTTTGTTCTGGCCGCATCATATCCCGTAACCTGCAATCCTGCAAGCGTCATTTTGCGGATTTTTCGCTACGTAATTTTGCGGATTTTGCAATATATAACATAAAGTGCAAGAAAAGATCTTTTGCTGAGTAAAAACCACTAGAAAAAATGTTTCACGTGAAACATAAAAAAGAGTACCAGGGAAAAGATCTTCCCTGATACTCTCCTTGGTACTGTGGTACTATGCTACTTCCTCCATTTCTTCCGCTTCTTCCTCGACTCCCTGGATCAGCCAGGTAACGGCTTTTTGTGCCTTTCCGCTTGCCTGGACTATTGCTTTTTTGTTATCCCGTAATACTCCCGCCCAGTGCTGACAATATGCTACAGTGTTTTTTTCCACTGGCTGAAGAATTCCGGTTCTGTGGCATAGAAAAGCACTGCCTATTTCTGCTATCAACTCCTCAAAAGCATATTCTGAATTCCCGTATTCTGTGGACATAAGCCGTTTCAGTCTGTCCTTATGCCCCGTAGAATGAATCACTTCATGAAATGCTGTTGAGTAAAATTCTTCCCTGGAGTTGAAGCTTTTTCTTTCCGGCAAGTTGATATAATCTTCTGCCGGATTGTAAAACGCCCTTTCCCCGCCATACTGGATTCTTGGTATCTTTTCATCCTCCAGGATCCTTTCCGCAGGAAGTATTGGTGTATCATCCTGTTTTCTTTTTAGTGTAGTTTGGGATATTTCCCATACGTTGCAATACCTGAGAAAAGGTATCTTTTTTTCTTCCAGTTCCCCGTCTTCCCGCTGTTCTTTCGAGTCGAGCATCTTCCAGAAAACAACCATTGACGCCTTTTCGCCCTTCTGGATTCTCCCGCCTTTTTGCTGTACCTGGTTGAATGTTAGGTACTGTCCCCCTGGATCCAGTAGCAGGATATTGATACCGGAGTATTCCCTACCAGTTACGTAATTCTTGGGTATGTATCCTCCGTTTGTGCTCCATGGTTTTCTCCAGGGTATTACTCCCTGATCCAACTTTTGCAGGATCCTTTCCGTTACATAGTCGTATACCTTACTGGTCATTTTCAATCTCTCCCTTCAGTATTTTGTTTTCAAGTTCCGCTGTTCTCGCCGCTGCCCTTGCGGCTTGGGACAAATATATACCGTTATACGGGGCTGTTTATCCGCAAAATTGCGTAATTCAGAACCCGCAAAATTGCGTATTGTGGGATATATCCCGTAGAACAGCATATTTACTGAATCAATATTCCGTAAAAATACTTATAAGCAGTGCCGGAAAAAAAGAATAAAAAAAATACCAGGGGAAATATCCCTGGTATTCTCTCCTGCTGCTATCCCTGGAAATACTTTTTCCCTATGCCGTGAACTGGTACGGCTACATTGTTTTTCCTGCCGTTGCAGATACCGCACTTCTCGCAGGATATCCCTGTATCGTAGTTCCGGCATAGAATTTCATTACTCCCGATATCCGCAGGATTTTTCAGGATCCTGAAGGTTTTCCACTCCAGGGATACCGCTGCCTGGTACTCGATGACATTATCGCAGGATGCCATTAATAGCCCCTTGAATTCCGGAAAATCGATCCATTGATGGGTGTATCCCGTATGTTTTCCTGATTCCCGAATAGCCGCTTTCCATAGTGCTGCCGGAACAGCTGCCGGATCACCATAACTACCCACCCTGAGAGATTTTCCCTGGAGGATATCCCACCCTACGGTATCGATTTTCGGATAGTTCCCCTGGAGAAAAGCACGGTATACCGACAATGGCGCTTGATGCACTTGGACATAACAGCTACGCCGTTTCCCCGCCATTCCCCTATGCTTGCAATTCCCGCAAACGGAAAAATCATTCCCCGTTTGCAGTGCCTCCAGGGGTGACATATCACTCCGGAGGATCCAGGACTGCACCATGTTTCCCGTCTTTCGATTCTCAGAACCGGAGAATCCCGTCAAGATACACACTATCCGCCCACTGTCCAGGCAGCTTTTCCCCTGGTATAAAACTACTCCCGCCATGTTTCCATCCCTCCAATATTTTCTTGTCAAGATTCCTTGCAGCCATGGCAAGATAATATTGCAGGAAACGAGACAGAGTATACGTAAAAATACGCAATGCAGAACCCGAAGAATTACGTAAAAGGGGAAGAAATATCACTATCCGCATTTTTACTGTCGAGGAAGTACGTATTACTACGGATAAAAAGTCCCGCAGGGTGGGATAGCATTGCACCAGGCACGGGAAACTTGACAACCAAAAAAAGGGAGTGATCAGGATGAAGGAATGGACAGTACCCTACGGTTTTCAAAATGAAACCATTCGAGGAAGTGATACGTACCAAGACATACGGTACGGCAGGGATCCAAACGGCGGGGAAGATCTTGTTCCCTATGTCCGGTACAGGAATCAGCGGCTATACCTGGATGATTTTACCGTCAGTCCGAACGGATACGAAAGGGAATCAAAGATCATCGGAACGGAAATTCATGCCGCATTTTGTGACTCTTTTTTCTCGGCGTATCTTCTCCATCTTTCAGAAGACGGTGACCAGGCAAAAGTTTATTTCAGCATGATCTAGAGGCGGGGGGAATCTTCCCCCTGCTTGGTAAAAAAGGGGGAGAAAACATGAAGGATCATTTTGTTGTGGTACTTGACGGCAGGGACCCGTATGTAGTCCATAAGCAGGACAGGGAAGAATCAGGGTATCCGTTTGTCCAGGTGTACGGGCCTATGGATAAAGCGGAGGCAGAAGACCTGGCTTTTAAAATCGACCTGGACGCAGAAAGATTTGAGCAAGCCTGAATTTCGAGGAGGTAGGGGACATGAGGGTACGCTTCACTGTTTTGCCGGATATCAACGCAGAGGAGGAACCTGTTGCGGTCGTGCGGTCTTCGTTCGAGGAGTGCCAGGGGATCGAGAAGCATCTGTGGATCATGTTCCGGTATGCATCCGGCCCCTGGACGTGCGGAAGGACTATAGCGGAGGAGATATCCTAGGGTATAATGAAAAAAATCGAGGGAGGCGAAGGAAATGACACTAAGGGAAACGCTTGAAGAAACCAATGAAAGGTTCAACGGGGATTTTTGGAGGGCAGTTGAACACCTCATCCAGGAGGGGTGGGGAATAGAGGCCTTCGAGGAAGCTGGTATTAAGGAGATTTTTCATGAAAGCTTCAACAACCCCATCCAAGAAAACATGCAGTACCTTGAGCAGCTTATCGGGGAGGCAGAAAATAGGGGTGGGGCATAATCTCCGGAAGGATGTTACAATACCATAAACACACTTTTCGTTTTACTCTCTCTCTTCTTTCGCCGCCAGGAATAGCCCACCTGGCGGCTTTCTTTTTGCTCACGAAGAGGGGGCGGGAGGATCCCCCTCCCACTCCTTCCCCACCCTTTCCTCCAGGCCATACAGCTGCCTGTAGAATGCCGTCTGACTTTTCCCCATAGCACGGGCCAGTTCATACCAGGGAACTCCCCGCCAGTGATAACTCTCGATCAGCATCATATCCTCTTCGGACATCGAGGAGAGGATCGACTCCATCTTCTGGATCTTCTGCTCGATGATCTGGTACTCACGGCAATGATCCTTAAGATCGAGGAGCACCTCTTGGGGAGGCCGCCTCTCCCCTCCCTGGACACGTTCGCCGAATGTAGATCCGGATACCATGCGCTCCAGTATGGAGTCGAGGATGCTCCTGATCTTGAGCCATTCCCTGCGGTATTCCTGGAGGACTGAGCGACCTATGAGGAGGTGATATCCCCTGGAATATTTGCGCTTCTTAGTCATAGCAGATCACCTTTACCTGTGTTATCGGTTCCTCCTGGGAACCGTCAACGAAAATCTCAGTATGCAGCACATCGACCTGTTGGTCATCGATCCACACTCCGGCTTCAGTAAGGGCATCGAGGAGCACTTTGCTCCGGTTGTCGATATCCCACCCACCACGGCTCTTGACGTAGAAGGCAATGTTCAACGAGATCCTCCCTGAGAACGGGGCATACCTGAACTGATCCTTGATAACCTCAACAGCATCGTCCCGCCAGTTCCGTGCCTTTGGTGTCAGGTAGACCCCGCCGTTCCGCTTCCTGGCGTATGCCCCCCATGTGGAAGGGGGGAGGCCAGGAATGGTTATCTTCGCTTTCCTGGCTCCCCGTCTGCTCAATTTACCGTCCTCCTCCAGATCCACGTCTTACTGGCATCCGATCCATGGGTACTCTTCTCCAACATCTCCTCCTTCAGACTCGCCACCAGGGCCTCAAGCCCCCTGATATCCCGCTTGTATCCCTCCTCGATATTAAGGAACAAGGCTCCTGCAAGGAATACGCCTCCCAAAAAACCCACTATAACGCACAGGGCTTCAGTCATTTATCCTCACCCCTCGCTTTCCTGATGGCGGCACGGCAACGATAATGTATATACTCGATGTCAAAACCTTTACGCTCAACCACTAATTCCAGTGCCTCCAGCATGTCGGGGGCGGCGGCGATGAGGGATGCAATCTCTTCCTTGTCCTCGCCAGCCTCGACTGTGGCGATTACCCTGCCGTCTGATACTATATCGATTTCAGATTCATAGGGTGTGCGTTGGAGTTGCCATGGTGTGTGGCTCATTCCTTCACCTCCAATTGTTTTATTCACCGCGTT
>Ga0123335_1006616_pt1 | contig 13392 bp, 9 predicted proteins | sample BiotimSIPDNA_2_FD_89707 | JGI IMG/M metagenome (GOLD analysis project Ga0123335, IMG submission 89707) | Anaerobic biogas reactor microbial communites from Washington, USA - Biogas_R2 time_0 SIP DNA | ecosystem: Engineered > Bioreactor > Anaerobic > Unclassified | place: Washington, USA... | reverse complement strand
GGCGTCACGATGTCCATTGCAGATCCTTTGGTTAATTGACGACGAGATTCTTGAGCGTTTGTGCGAAGTACGTACTTTCATGTTCGCCCTTGAAAAGGCATGCATTTCATAGGCGGTTGTGATGACTGGGAGTGCTCCGTTTGAACCTCTTGCGCAGACCTTGCCGGAGTTTTTGTTGGGTTTTGTTGATTCCACGGATGTGCTTGTGGTGTTGTATCCTCCTTGCTTGGGTTGATGAGTTCGTGCTCGATTTCGATGCCGTGGCGTTAGAACCTCCTAGGAACGCCTGTCCATGTGGTTGCGGGCGGTCAGTTCGCTCTAAGGAATACCCTGATTACTTGACGACGAGTTTCTTGAGTGTTTGCGAGATATAGGTGTTTTCGAAATCGCCTTGGAAGAGTTGCGCGCTGTTTCCATAGGCGGTTGTGATGACCGGGAGCGCGGAGTGTCCTAGTGTACTCCATGTTATTCCGAACTTTCCGTTGAAGACCTTGAGCCCGGCGAACTTAAGGGCGTTTCTATTGGCTTTCTTGTCTTTTTCCTTTGGATATTGCGCATCGAAGGCATCCTGGAGGGTTTTGAGTTCGGCAGGGGTGACGGTCATGAAATCGTCGGCAGGACCATCGAACTTAAGTCCGAAGAGTTCGGTGAATGCTGGCTTGATATCGTCGAAAGTGAAGTCTTTCTTGTCTGCGATCAGTTTTCTGGCCATGGAGTTGAATACGCCTGCGGTTTGGGTTTGGAGCGTGAGTTTATCGAGATTGGCTTCGTAGGCGGCATTGTCGAATTCGAGCTTGAGTCCACCTGTTTCGTGGTCGCCAGTGATGACGATGAGCGTTTCCTGCGGATGCTTTTGCGCGAAGTCGTATGCGACCTTTACGGCTTCATTGAGTGCGATGACTTCGAAAAGAGCTGAAACGGCGTCGTTGTCGTGGCACGCCCAGTCGATCATTCCTCCTTCGCACATGATGAAGAAGCCATTTGGGTTGTCCAGCAATTCGATTCCCTTTGCGACGAAGTCTGCGAGCTTGAGTCCGTCTTGCTTGGTGATTTCGTATGGGAGCGCTCCGTTTGAACCTCTTGCATAGACCTTTCCAGAATCTTTGTTTAGTTTTGCGAATTCCTCCGGTGTGCTTGTGATGGTGTATCTTGCTTGCTTGGCGAGTTCATAGATGTTGCCTTTGAACTCATCTGATTTTTTGTCTTCAGGCTTGTCAACTCCGCCGCCTCCGAAATAGTCGAAGTTTGAGTTGACGAGATCGAGTGCGATTTCGTAGTACTGCCCTCTAGATGGGCGATGCGCGTAGAAAGCCGCAGGCGTGGCGTGGTTAATGGTGACCGATGTGATGATGCCGACCTTCTTGCCCGCCTTTTGAGCGGCATAGGCGACTGATTCCAGCTTGGTTGTGCCGTCAGCCGCCATTCCGATTCTGCCGTTGTTGGTTTTTTCGCCGCAGGCGATAGCCGTTCCTGCCGCTGCCGAGTCTGTTACGACTGCATTGGCCGAACTGGTTCTGGTTGATGCCTTGTAAGGGAATTGGTTGATGAGGAGGTCTTCTTTTTTTGTCTTTCGCAGGAAGCTTTCGGTCAAGTTAAGTTGTGGCGAGGACATGCCGTCGCCGATGAAGAGGAAGATATACTTTGGATTGTCTGCGAGGATCGTGGTTGCGAGGATTGCGATGAATAGCGTGAAAATGAACTTGCGCATGGGTTTTTCCTTTGTTTTGAACTATGCACTAAATGGCGGAATGGCGGAAAACTTAAAGCAATAATATAGTTTGCGGATTGTATTGTGCAAGCATTTTTAAGATGAGTTCTCACCTTAAAAATCAATGTGAAATCAAAGTAAAAAATGTCTGTTTCGTACTTGAAATGCATGTAACATGCATTTCTTTGGCGGGTGTATGGGACTGAGACAGGGTCTGACTGGGTCTGACTGGGTCTGACGGGTCTGACTGGGTCTGACTGGGTCTGACTGGGTCTGACTGGGTCTGACTGGGTCTGACTGGGTCTGATTGGGTCTGACGGGTTTACCTTCACAATTCACAATTCACAATTCTTGAGACCTGGACATTGATATTTGGTTTTGGGTAAAAGTTTGGTATGAGACTGTGGTGGCGATGGATTTTTTGGGCATTAGGTATTGCGTTGGGTTGATTTCCTTTGAAATCGGCTTATTTTTTCATTTGTGTTTTTAGTTTTTAGTTTTTGTAGTCAAGAACCCCAGATGAACGGAGTCCAGCGATGCCAGTAAATTACGATGTAGAGAAGATTGGTGCGAACATGAAGATCAAATTGGCCGTGATGAGCGGCTGGTTTGGCAACTTGAGCCACGTTGAGATGGTCGAGCAGGTTGCGGCATACGGATTCAAGGCATTTGAGAATCTCGGTGCTGGCCGTTGGGAAGACAAGGAAGCCGTTCGTGCGAAGTGCGAAGAGCTGGGCGTTGAAGTCGGCGCGATCAGCTGCTCGGGTTCGATCAATGGCGACGGTCCCGTGAATCCTGCGTTCCATGACAAGTTCGAGGCTGACGTGAAGCAGTCGATCATCAACGCGAAGGCATTGGGCACGAAGGTTGTCCTGGTTGTGGTCGGCGGCTTGCGTTACGACATGTCTTTGGAGCAGCAGATGGAGAATGTGGCGATTGCCGGCCGTCGCGTCGCCCCCTTGCTTGAAGATGCCGGCATCACCTTGGTTTACGAGACGCTGAACATCAAGGTTGACCACGCTGGTTATGCTCTGGTGACCTCGAAGCAGGGATCGGATTTGGTCAAGGCGATCGGCAGCCCCAATATCAAGTTCCTGTTTGACGTGTACCATCAGCAGATTACCGAAGGTGACGTGATCAGGAACCTGACCGCATACAAGAACGAAATCGGGCACTATCACTTCGGTGACAATCCCGGTCGTCGCGAGCCGGGAACTGGCGAGTTGAACTACAAGCAAATCTTCAAGGCGATTGCCGCGACGGGATATGACGGCATCGTCTCCAGCGAGTTCAGCAAGTCCAAGGAACTTTCGCTTGAAGACCTCCTGAGGGTTCTAGCGGATTGCGCGACCTGGTAAGTCTTCGGTTGAATCTTCTGTGGTTTTTGTTAGGCATCGCCGTTCGCGTCTTGCGTTCGGCGATGTTTTGGGTAAATGACTTGCATAAAGGGAACGAAAATGGAACCGGTGATAATCATTCCGTGCTTGGATATGATGAATGGACGCGTCGTAAAGGGTGTGCATTTTGTGGAGTTGATCGACGCTGCCGACCCTGTTGAAGCCGCCTGTGCCTATTGTTCCGGAGGCGCTGATGAATTGGCGTTTTTGGACATTACTGCAACGGTTGAGGGACGGCGAACGACGTTTGATGTCCTGAGTCGCGTGACAGCCGCTGTTGATATTCCCGTCACTGTAGGCGGCGGGATTCGTAGTTTGCCGGATATTGAGCAGGCATTGAAGAGCGGCGCCAGCGCTGTGAGCATTTCGAGCGCTGCCTATCGCGATCCTGATTTTGTGCGTTCGGCGGTGAAGGAATTCGGTTCCAGTCGCATTTGCATTGCCATTGACGTTGACGTGAATCCTGCGTTGCCATCGAAACGCGAGGTGTATATCGCGGGCGGACGGACGGCGACAGGAAAGGATGCCGTGGAATTCGCCAGGGAAATGAAGGATACAGGAGCAGGGCGGATTTTGCCGACGAGCAAGGCGTGCGATGGCAGCGGCGGCGGGTATGACCTGGTGTTGACGGCGGCCATCGCCGAGCAGACGGGGTTGCCGGTGATCGCATCAGGCGGCGCAGGAACATTGGAGCACTTCTATGAGGCGGCGACAGCTGGCAAGGCTTCCGCGTTACTGGCGGCAAGCGTGTTCCATTTTGGGACGTTTACGGTTAAGCAAGTGAAGGAATACTTGGCGTCTCGTGGCGTGAAAGTCCGTCTTTGAGGATAAAATCGACAGCACATGAGGAAGTTGACATGATTAGAAACGGAATGGTTTGCGGTATTGCGATGATGGCGTTGTGTTTGGCTGGCGAGGTTCAAGGGCTGCCCAAGGTTGAGATTACGGGCGCGTGGACAATCACCGTTGACGGGGTTGCCTTGGCGGTTCCGGAGCCGCCTGTGATCCGCGTTGTTGACGAGTCGTATGCTTCGTTGCCGGTGTACAAGGCGGCAGGCGGCTGGAATGACGGCGTTGCTTTGCGCGGAGTTGCTGCAACAGGTTGTGCGTTGCCCAAGGCGTTGGATCCGTATTCGGTTCGCATGCGATTGCCTGATGGACGCGAGATGCGTCGTGGCAGGGATTTCCAGTTTACGGATTCATGGGGCACGCTCGGTCGCGTCGAAGGTGGCGACATCAGCGACAAGCAGACCGTGCTGATTTCATATCGCTACATTCCCAATCGCCTGGACAGCGTGGTCAAGACGGCAGATGGCAAACTGAAGCTCAAATTGGGCAAGCCGGCAAGCTTCTGCCCGAAAATGCCGACGCTGGAAGAAGGCGAAACAAGATTGATGAATATCTATACAGATGCGCAGACCGACAAGTTGACCGCAGAAAACTTGTTCGTGATCCAGGCGACGGAATATCCGAAGGAAAGCGCCGCCGAACAGCAAAAGACGATTCCCAAGACTCTGGCGAAATTGCGCAATGGCGAAAAAGTCAGGATTTTGGCTTGGGGCGACAGCGTGACAGCGTGCGGCTATTTGCCGAATTCAGATCGCTGGCAAGATCAGTTTGTCGTTCGTTTGCGTGCCTTGTTTCCGAAGGCGGAGATCGAACTCCTTCACAATGGCTGGGGCGGAAGGACGATTCCTTCGTTCTTGAACGAACCGCCAGGATCCAGGTACAATTTTGAGGAGACCGTGCTTGGCGTGAAGGCGGATCTGGTGATTTCTGAGTTTGTGAACGACGCCGGACTGCCGCCCCACGTATGGGAATCCAGCTTCGGAAAGGTTTTGGAAGCGTTCCGTGCCCAGGGAACTGAATGGATCATACTGACTCCCCACTATGTCCGTCCGGATTGGATGGGCTTGACGACGCAGAACGGACCGGAGCTTGACGACGATCCGCGCCCATATGTCAAGTTCATACGAAAATTCACTGCCGAGAAGAATGTTGGCTTGGCGGATGCTGCGAAACGATACGGGCACCTGTGGCGCGAAGGAATCCCGTACAATACGCTGATGACAAACACGATCAACCATCCTGACAAGGACGGAATGAAGATTTTTGCCGATGCGTTGATGGCGATATTCGAGTAATAGTTCAACCTAGGAGGCGATGATGAGAAGGATTGCATGGTTAGTAGTTTTTGCGAGTTGCGTACTGTCGTTTGCCGATGTTGTCTTGCCTTCATTGTTTACCGATCATGCGGTTCTTCGTCGCAGCGATCGGACACCCGTGTTCGGCAAGGCATCTCCAGGCGAAGCGGTTTCCGTTACGATCGGATCGGTTCGCGGTGAGACGAAGGCAGGTGATGATGGCGCGTGGCGCGTGAATCTTGATTTGACCAAGTTGGGCGCCGAGCCGTACGAGTTGACGGTGCAAGGGAATAACACGCTGGTTGTGAAGGACGTGTTGGTCGGCGAGGTATGGCTATGCTCCGGTCAGTCAAACATGCAGTTTTCGATGAATGGCGAGGAACGTGCGAAGGAGCTGATCCAGGCGAGTGCGAACAAGCAGATTCGGTTGTTCAAGATTCGCCTGGCATGGTCATTGAAGGCCAAGGACGATGTGGAAGCGCGCTGGGAAGTCGTCGATCCGTCGAACGTCGGTCGTTTTTCTGCTGTAGGCTACTTGTTTGGCAAGGAATTGCAGGCCGCCTTGGGTGGTGCCATTGGTTTGATTGACAATTCCTGGGGCGGCAGCGCCGTCGAGTCCTGGGTCACTTTGGATCAATTGCGCGGCGAAGACAAGGATTTGGAGCAATGGAGCGAAAAGACCTACGATACCTTCGTGAATTACGATGCTCGTCGTGACGAGTACATCAAGGCGTATGACGAATGGTTGAAATCCTGCGGTCGTACCAGGCCGGATTTCGCCAGGAATGCACCTGCCCAGGATGCGAAGTGGGTAGAAAACCAGAGATTGTCACAGCGCACGTTCAATGGCGATGGAATCGTGTGGTTCAAGAAGTCGATCAATGTGACTGAAGGGCAGGCGAAGTCGGGCTTTTCGATCAGCCTGGGACAATTTGGGGCGCCTGTGGCGACGTATATCGACGGCAAGTGGCAGCATGGGAGCAAACATTCCACCGCAGTTGCCGGCAATCATGTCAGCGTCTTTGTGAAGGGTGGCACGGTTGCCGCCGGCAAGCATGAATTGCTGCTTCGCGTTTGGGCGACTGAGAAGAATTTCCGCATTACCCGTCCAGGTCGTTTCAGCGGCGCTGGTACATTTGAGGATGGCTGGTCGATGTGCGTTGAACCCTATCCGGCCTTGACCGATGCCCAATTGAAGTCGCGTCCTGATCGTCCCGCATTCAAGGCTGACGTGAACAAGGTTCCGGAGTTGCTGTACAATGCCCTGATTGTTCCGTTGTATCCGTATGCGATCAGTGGCACGATTTGGTACCAGGGTTGCACGAATGCAGGTCGTCCCCGCCAGTATCCCGCCGCGATTCGCGCGATGGTTCGCCAATGGCGGAAGGGCTTCGAGAGCGAGTTCCCGTTCTACTATTGCCAATTGGCCAACTACCAGGGCAAGAACGCCGATGCGGGGGCTGCTGGCTGGGGCGAGATTCGTGTCGGCCAGGAAGGCGTGTTGACGTTGCCCAAGACTGGTCAGGCGATTTTGATTGACGTTGGCGAGGCGAATGACATTCATCCGCTGGACAAGTTGACGGTTGCCCAGCGCCTGGCGGCTCTGGCATTGAACCAGACTTACGGGAAAAAAGATCTACCGTACTCGGGACCTGTCGTGAAGACCATGAAAGCCGAGGGAAGCAAGGTACGAGTGACCTTCGATTTCGTGTATGACGGCCTGGAAGCGCGCCAACTCCCTGAGACATACTGGCTGGCCAAGGTGAGGAATGACAAGAAACCGTTGGTCAGAAACTCGCCGGACAGCCAAGTCGAAGGCTTTGCCCTGTGCGGAGCCGATGGCAAATGGCAGTGGGCAAATGCCAGCATCGAGGGCAACGACGTGGTCGTATGGAGCGACGCTGTGGCGAAGCCGGTGAAGATCCGCTACGCTTTCCAGTCGAATCCCACATGCAATTTGTACAACAAGCCCGGCTTCCCGGCTGGACCGTTCGAGAAGCCGGTGAAGTAATCAATATCCGTATTGCTTGGCGGCGTCTTCGCCCAACTGCTCCTTCAGGAGTTGCAGGAGGTCGATATCTTTTCCTTTTGTGACTCCTGGGGCGGTTTGAGTTCCTTTTTTGAGTGAGAGTTCGGCGCCTTCGAGTACGAGCGAGGTATAGAACCCCAGTTCTGTCGGCGTGTACATTTCTCGCTTGACGTCTTCGGGGAGCTTTCCATTTCTGTTAGCTAGGAATCTTTGGTAGATTCGTCCCGGGCTGGAGATTCCGTATCCTGTGACCACTCCGTCCTTTTCGAAGTTTCTGAAGAGTGGGTTGACCTCGAAGATTCCATCGGGATGGATTTCATGGAGTCCCGGTGTGTCGAGATTGATGTCGAGCATTCCGTCTGAGCAGATGATCCGTGCTGATTGCACCGTTGTTGCGTGTGCGGTATTGGGGAGGTGCCATCCTGTATGGATCGTTGCGACGGCTCCGTTCTCGAAGGTGACTTCCGTCGAGACGAGGTCGTAGCCCTTGACAGGGATGGGTTTTAGCGAGGGGAGTTTATGCGCGAATCCCGTTGCCTGCACGGCGACTGGCTTCAGGTTGACGATTTTGATCAAGGCGTCGCACATGTGCACGGTCAGGAATGAGATCGGCGTGTTTTTCTCTGCGAAGTCAGGCGATGCGAAGAATCTTGGCGTGTGGTTTGGATCTGCGACGAGCAGCTTGTCCAGCATGTACCAGGTAGAAGCCTGGAATTGGCCGTAGTGTCCTGCCTGGTAGCGTGCTTCCGCTTCCTTGAGCCTTGGGTCTTCGCGCTTGTGGAAGTCGATGCCCAGGAGCCGTTTTGACTTGATTGCCGCCTGGATCATGGCATGCGTGTCCTTGACGGTGGCGGCGGTTGGCTTGGGGACAACGACATCCAGGCCCGCTTCCAATGCGGCTATTGTTGGCGCGGCGTGGATATGGTCGGGCGTGTTGATTTGAGCTGCGTCCAACTCGTTCTCCGCAAACATTTTGGCGTAGTCCACATAACGCTTTTCCTTGGGAATCCCGAAGGTGTCGCCAAACCAGTTCCTGAACTCGTCGTTGGGATCCGCGACGCATTTGATGTCCAGGATGCTTGAATAGTCGCTCCGAAAATAAAGATATTGATAGATTTCACGAACGACCGAGCCAACTCCGACGATGCCAACCCTTAGCTTTTCCATTGAACTGTCTCCTGGATCTGTTTGATTGAGGTTTCGATAAAATTAGACCAATGATTTAGAATAATGCTCTCAAGCCAAAAGGGCAAATCGCAACAGTGAAAAAGCATTTATGGGTTATGGGACTGGGATAGGTCGGGCGGCTCATTCCGCATTCCTGGGACTTGGGATTTTTCACTTTGTGTTTTCTTGAAAGTATCGGTGGAAGCAAGTATGTTTATCATTTATCGTAATATAGGTTAACCATAGTTGTCAAGGGGCACTATGCAGAATAAAATCAGGTACATTGCCGGGTTGGCAACCGCGATAGTGTTGATGTCATCTTGCTTGTTTGGCCAGAAATTGCAGGATGTATTTGGCGATGCCGACGAGATGGAGATACGCGCCGAGTCGATGGAGGCAGACATCGACAAGGGTGTTGCTCATGCGAAGGGGAAGGTTGAGATCATCTATGGGCAGGTTCACGTCAAGGCGAACGAGGTCTGGATCAGCCAGGGGACGAAGGATTTTTCGGCTCGTGGCGACGTGACCGTTACGCTGGATGACGGGACAAGTTGGGCGGCTCAGGAAGTGAAAGGCAACCTTGCTACGAAGGCATTGGCCTTCGGGCAATATGGCTTTGACGGGAAGGTCTGGCATAGCGGCGGCGATGCAGGCTCCAATGACGAAAAAGGCAACAAGAAATTGGAAAACGCATGGCTGACAACATGCGACCACTACCCGCCGCACTACAGGATCTCGGCGTCGGAAATCAAGCACTATCCCGATAATACGTTCACGGCAAAGCATATCGTCCTGAAAGTCGGTTTCATGCCCGTATTCTATTTTCCGTTCTTGTATGGGACGACCGACGGGACGAGCGGGATGATCATCAAGCCGGGATACTCAAGCAAAAAAGGAGCCTATCTCCAATTGGGTCGAGTCTGGCAGTTTGTGTCAACGAAGGAGGCTCATGGCGAGGGGCGCGTTTTTATGGACCTGATGTCGAAGCGCGGGATTGGCATTGGGAGCGAGGGCAGCTACGAGGACTTGCGTCAGGAATTTTCGCTGAATGCCTATGGCGTGTCTGACAATGATGCGCCTGAGACAGAACCCGGGTACAACCGTCGCTTCGAGAGTGTTGAGAACCGCTATCGTTTGAATGCCTACTACCGCTACATGTTTACGGAGCGCTTGTCGTTGCGTGCGAATATTGATTGGTTGAGCGACATCGACATGATGGAGAACTGGTTCAAGCGTGAGTATCGTCAATTGCGCCAGCCCAAGAGTTTCCTGAGTTTGAACTATGACGATTCGTACGTCCACGGATCAATTTCGGTGCGCCCTAGATTGAACGATTTCTACACGGTCGTCCAGAAGTTGCCCGAGGCGACACTTGACATTCCCCGGGTTCAGCTCGGAGAGTTCCCTATTGCGTATCAGAGCAGCAATTCGTTGGGCATCTACTCGATGAAGTGGCGTGATTTCGATCGCAAGCGCGAGGACTTGCTGGCGGAGGACTACGACGACGAGCTGCACGGCGATGCCTGGGACTACCGGAGTTTCCGGGCTGATACGACCCATTTTGCGTACCTGCCGTTGGAGCTGGGCGATTCAATTGAGTTTATTCCCCGTGCCGGATTCAAGGGAACCTACTATTCGCGCAGCAGCAGGGCGAGCGTGTCCCAGCGCGATCTGGCGAACATGCTTGAGGTGGATGACCCTGACAAGGTTTATTCCCGTGCCGGGATGGTCAATTACGATTCCGATGGCGGCGAGGTCTTCCGGGCAGCCTTTGAACTGGGCGCCGAGCTGAAGACTAAGTTGTACAGCAATTGGCTTGACGTCAATCTGGACGCCTTTGAGAGCGATGGATTGCGGCATATCGTCGAACCCTACGCGAACTATACGTTTTCTCCGGATCCGTCCCATGACAGGAAGTACCTGTACTTTTTTGACGAGACGGATCGCTTGGAGCGTCAGCATTTCATTCGCTTGGGTGTTGACCAGCGCTTCCAGACTCGTCGCAACGGTCAGGCAATGACGCTTTTGCGTTGGCAGAACTACGTTGACTTCCACTTTGACCGAGGTGTTAACTACGGCGTCGAGGAGTGGGACAACAGTGACGGGCGCCATCCCGGGGATTTTGGTAGCAGGCTGGATTTCCATCCGCTGGACAGGCTTCACTTGTGGTCGACGTTGCTGTATGACATTGGCGAGGGCGATATCCAGCGCGGCGAGTTGGGCACGAGGCTTGGTCGCGAGGAAGAATTGCATTTCAGGATGCGTTACGTGTATCGGAACGACCACATATCGCGCAGCGTTTATTCGTTCGGGTCCACGCTGGTGGACTTCACCGGTGAGAGTTCGTATTACAAGAAGTACTTCGAGACAGCCGACAGCGTGCGCGGGACAATCCATATTCCGTTGAACACGTTGACATCGTTCTAGATCGATATGGAGTACGACTTTGACAAGAGCCGCTTGTCCGAGCACACCTACACGTTGCGCCGCGTGATGCATTGCTGGGTGATGTCATTGGGCGTCGGCTGGGACAACGGCGAGTTCGAGGCGATGATCATGTTGCATTTGACGGCGTTCCCGAAGGTGAAGCTCGATTTGAGTTTGTAGTATGATCCAAGTGCTTTCAACAGCTTGGGTCTTGTTGTAGATAAGGTTAGAAAGAAGGTAGAAGTGATTATGTCTGAAACTCGTCAGTTCAAAGCTGAAGTCCAGAAGTTGCTGGACCTGGTCATTAATTCTTTGTATTCGAACAAGGAGATATTTTTGCGTGAATTGCTGTCAAACGCGTCTGATGCGATTGACCGCGCTCGTTTTGAGAGCGTGAAGGATTCATCGTTGCTTGAGGGCGTTGGCGATTGGAAGATCAAGTTGACCGTTGACGAAGACGCAAAGACGTTGACGATATCTGACAACGGCATTGGAATGAGCGCCGAGGAAGTCGAATCGAACATCGGTACGATTGCTAGTTCCGGTACGAAGGCGTTTTTGGAGCATTTGTCAGAGAACAAGGAGAGCTTGCCTCCTGAGTTGATCGGTCAGTTTGGCGTCGGCTTCTACTCGTCGTTCATGGTTGCGGACGAAGTTACCGTATTGACTCGTCGCATCGGCACCAAGTCCGGAGGGGTCAAGTGGCAGTCCCGCGGCGACGGCTACTATACTTTGGTTCCCTTCGATAAGCCGGGCACCGGCACGGATGTGATCCTGCATTTGAAGGAAGATGCGGAGCAATATCTCGAGGAGTGGCAATTGCGGAAATTGGTGAAGAAGTACTCCGATTTCGTCGAGCATCCGATTTGCATGGACATCCGCCGCGAGGAGTATGAGCGCGATGAGGAAGGGAAGCGGATCGAAGGGAAGGAGCCGAAGGTTACGATTACGGAAGAAGTGCTGAATTCCCAGAAGGCGATTTGGCAGCGCAAGAAGGACGAGGTGAAGGAAGAGGAATACGCCGAGTTTTATCGCCATGTGTCCCATGATTTCCAGGATCCCTTCGAGACGATCCATTGGAGCGTTGAGGGGCAGGTCGAGTTCAAGGCATTGCTGTACATCCCGAAGAAGCCGTTGTATGACATGTTCATGCCCGAGCAACGGGACAAGGGCGTCCAACTGTATGTCCATCGCGTGTTCATCACGGACAAGTGCGAGGAACTGGTGCCGCCGTACCTGCATTTCCTGCGCGGCGTCGTCGATTCGTCCGATCTCCCCTTGAACGTGTCCCGCGAAATGCTTCAGGAAGCAAAGGCGTTGCGCATCATCCAGAAGAACCTCGTGAAGAAAGTGCTGGATACCCTGTCCGACATGCAGTCGAAGGCGCCGGAACGCTATCAGGAGTTCTGGACGAATTTCGGCGCGACCTTGAAGACCGGGATTCACCTCGATCCGACCAACAGCGAGCGGATCCAGAAGCTGATGCTGTTCGAAAGCACGATGACCGAGGAAGGCAAGCGTACCACGCTGGAAGACTATGTGAAGCGGATGCCGGAAAGCCAGAAGGAAATTTACTTCATCACGGCAGAAAATCGTGCCGCCGCCGCCAATGCGCCCCAGCTGGAGGCGTTCAAGAGCAAGGGCTACGAGGTCCTGTACATGACGGATCCCGTTGACGAATGGATCGTGCAGGATATCGGCAAGTTCGAGGACAAGCCGCTGCAGTCGATCATCAAGGGGGACATCGACCTGGATACCGAAGAAGAAAAGGCGGAAAAGGGAGAAAAGTGGAAGGCTTTGGAGGCGGACAACAAGGATCTGCTTGAGAAGGTCCGCGAGGTGCTTGGCGACAAGGTCAAGGAAGTCCGCTTGTCCAAGCGCTTGACGGAGAGCGCATGCTGCCTGGTCAATGACGAATTCGGGATGACGGCGAACATGGAGAAGCTGATGAAGGCGATGAACCAGGATCTGCCGGCGGCAAAGCGGATATTCGAGTTGAACGGAGAGCATCCTTTGATCGTGTCGATGCGTGGGATGGTTGGCGACAAGTCGAAGGCGGATACTCTTGCCGATTATATTGAATTATTGTACGGTCAGGCATGTTTGACGGCTCAGATTCCGTTGGACGATCCATTGTCGTTCTCGAAGAAGTTGAGTGCGTTGATGGTTGACCGAAAGGATTGAATCAAGCCATTCAATGAGGTGAAGGAATGAAGAGATTGATATTGCCGTTGTTGCTGGCCGCGTGTGTTCATGGTGATGGTCCGGCTCCCGGTTGGCAACGGTTGGTTCAATCTCGGATTGTTCCTTCGCCTCAAAGCATCAAGGTCACGGGCGATGGATTTTATGCGCTTCGCACGGGTTGTGCCGTTGAAGTCGTAACGCCTGTTGCCGAGGCTGAAGTCCGTGCGTTGGTGAACCGCGACTTTGCGCGATGCTGGAAGGCGGAGCCATCGTTGACGATCAAGGAAGCAGCGAGCACGATCATTGCGGACGGGTATCGTTTGAAGGTGACCCGTG
>Ga0123335_1006615_pt1 | contig 13396 bp, 11 predicted proteins | sample BiotimSIPDNA_2_FD_89707 | JGI IMG/M metagenome (GOLD analysis project Ga0123335, IMG submission 89707) | Anaerobic biogas reactor microbial communites from Washington, USA - Biogas_R2 time_0 SIP DNA | ecosystem: Engineered > Bioreactor > Anaerobic > Unclassified | place: Washington, USA... | reverse complement strand
TCTGATTATCAACTCCGTGCAAAGAATCTCCGTAGTCGTTTGCCAGGTTTGAAAGTATCTGAAGGAACAGCGTGGTGGCAGCCGCGAGGATAAATATATCCGCACGGTACGAACCATCTGCATAGGCAAGAAAACTTCCCAGAACCGAGCACGAAAGTGATAAGGGCAGGGTCCTTAACCGGAAGGCTTTTAACCAGATCTTTAGTCTAATCATACAACTGAATTATGGTATCCTGGGGAATTTTTTAAAATCGGGCTTTCGTTTTTCAAGAAAGGCCTGCTTGCCCTCCTGGGCTTCATCGGTCATGTAATACAACATGGTTGCATTACCTGCAAATTCCTGTATCCCTGCCTGACCGTCTAATTCTGCATTAAGGCCTGCCTTGATCATGCGCAGTGCCACAGGACTGTGTCGCATGATTTGTTTGCACCAGGCAACCGTTTCATCTTCAAGACCGGCGAGGGGTACCACTTTGTTTACAAGCCCCATTTCCAGGGCTTCACTTGCTGAATACTGTCTGCACAGGAACCATATCTCACGGGCCTTCTTTTGTCCTACAATTCTTGCCAGATAGGATGATCCGAAACCTGCATCAAAGCTTCCAACTTTAGGGCCTGTCTGGCCAAAAATTGCATTTTCAGAAGCAATGGTAAGATCACAAACTACATGCAGCACATGACCGCCGCCAATAGCATACCCGTTGACCATTGCAATTACAGGTTTTGGCAGCGTACGTATCTGCTTCTGAAAATCAAGAATGTTCAGCCTTGACATTCCGTCTTTTCCAATGTAACCCGCTCTGCCTTTTACATTCTGATCACCCCCGCTGCAAAATGCTTTTTCACCGGCGCCTGTTAAAATGACTACTGCAATATCATTATTCTCCCGGCAATAGGATATGGCATCACACATCTCCTTTGCAGTATCGGGTGTAAAGGCATTGTGATATCTCGGACGGTTGATGGTTATCTTTGCAATACCTTCGAAAAAATCAAATCTGATATCCTGGTATTCCTTCAATGTTATCCATTTTCTTTCCTGCGACATATTCAGAGATTTATTTTGTCCAACCAAATAAACCTATTTATTCATCATTTTCAGGTAAGCAATTTTATTGTTTTCCTGATGGGTTTTTATCTCCAGAACTCCGGCTTTTTCAGATTGTTCAAAAAAACCAGGCAAAGTTTTTATCAATTCATCTTCCGACCTGCAACAAAAATAGTGTAAATTAAATGCCTCTGCCAGCTTTTGGATATCCACAGGGTGTGAAGCAATAAAAAAATCCTGGAATGCTGGTTTTTCTGAAGGTCCTTCAAGCAGATTAAAGATCCCTCCACCGGAATTGTTAAAGATGATAATCCTTAGGTTTGAAGGTAATCGTCTGTTCCACAACGCATTTGAATCGTAAACGAAACTAAGGTCCCCGATAAGTAATATTGTTAGCTTTTTTGATGCTGTTGCCGTGCCAACTGCCGCCGACATGCATCCGTCGATACCCGAAACCCCTCTGTTTGAAAAAACTTCAACATCCCGCGGGTAACTGAAAAACTGAAATATCCTCACGGGAGTGCTGTTGCCAAGTTCAAGGACAGATCCTTCAGGCACCATTTCTAGGATCGTTTTCATGGATGTGACCTCTGAAAAAGGCATCGACCCAAGCATCTGACTGATTTTTTCATTAGTGAAGTCCAATGCTTCAAGCCAGCTTTTTCTGAATGTTTCTTCAGTTATTTCAGGAGATGGTATGGAATATAAATATTCATAAACTTCCTTAGCATGATGAGAAATGATCCTGTTGTTTTGCCGGAAGGTATCCATCTCATAATCTTCAGGTCCAAACCGCCATGTTTCCACATTTTTTAAATCGCGGAGATATTTTTTCATCCATCGAGAAACAACCTGGCCGCCGGAGTAAATAAGCAAATCCGGATCGGTTTTAAGCAGATGGCCGGAGTGCCGGAGCAACAAATCATCGGAATTGATAACATTTCCTCTCCTGACATTCGAAATATTTTCAGCAACTACCACAACGTTCTTTCTCACAGATAACATCTGAAGCACATATGAAACACCCGATAAAGGATGGTCCTGTCCGTGTACGATTAAAATTCCTTTTGCTTTTTTCCAGGCAGAAATAAGATCTGCGGGCATTTCCAGACTTTTTACTCTGGCGGCAGCGGATGGTTTCCCTAAATTGCTGGCAGGTGGAATATCAAAATATAAAGGTTCATCGACAGGCACATTGATATGTACAGGACCGGCTAATCCGGATCGTGACAGTTTTATTGCTTCCCGGATTGTTTTGTGCACAGCTTTTAAATCATTTATGTTTTCAGGTAAATGAAAACTGCCTTTGATGAAATTTGCATACACATTTTGCTGGCGTATGGTCTGGTTATCCTGCTGATCAATCCATTCTGCAGGCCTGTCGGCGGTTATTACCAGCATGGAAACCCCTGAATAATATGCTTCTGCGATTGCCGGACTGTAATTGAGTACTGCTGTTCCTGAGGTGCAGATAAGAACGACTGTCTGCCCGCTGTATCTGGCGAGTCCCATGCCGAAATAAGAAGCACTCCTTTCATCAACAATGCTAAAACAGCTGTCGCGGAATTTATCATAAAAAGCATTGATCAGGGGAGCATTTCGCGATCCGGGCGATATTACGATATACTTTATCCCTTCCTGAAAGCAGATTTCACTGAGATCGGCGATATGCTGGAACTTTTTTTCCATGTTCAAACCTGTTGAACAACTGAGAGCAATGTTTCGGCTTTTATTTCAGTTTCTTCCCATTCATCTTCAGGCACCGATTTGGAGGTAATGCCACCCCCTACAAAAAGAACAAGCTGATTTTCAAGGACTTTCATACATCTCAGGTTCACAAATAACTGAACATTATTATTGATACCAACTGGTCCCAGAAATCCGGCATAATACTGACGGTCGTGGAGTTCGGAATCTTTAATGAAATTCAATGAACCTCCCATGGGTATGCCGCATACGGCCGACGTAGGATGTAATGCTTTGATAAGCGGGAACAGGTTCTTACCTGCCAGCTCTTTATCAAAAAGAAAATCAGTACGCAGATGAAGAATTCTGCCGGCCCTCTTTGTAAAAGGTCCGTTTTTAGAATATCTTTTGATTCCGTATTCTGCCAGAATCTGTTCAATATATTGCGTCACATATTCCTGCTCTTCTTTTTCCTTCTGGTTCCAGTTCGCAACATCAAGGTTTTCTTCTGAATATGGTCTTGTGCCGGCCAGCGAAACAGTAAGTAGCTTGTTCTCCTTCGAGCAGATAAGAGGCTCGGGCGACGCGCCCACCCAACAGTGATCTTTAATCCGGAACAGGTAAACAAATGCACCAGGATAAGATTCACAAAGCAGGCGGAAAATTTTTGTAAGATGGGGGAGGAACTTGCCCGATACGGTTTTTATTCTCGACAATACAATCTTGTCATATTTACCAGTTTTTATTTCGCTGATGGTCCGTGTAACCTGATCAAGAAAGGAGCTTTTATCAGTGTCCCTTTGTTGATTGTTTGTTGTTTTCTGTATATTAAAAGGTCCTCTGAGGGCTTTTAAACTATCAAACTCTTCAGATTTAAGGGAATTCTTATAAAATCTGTCAGGTTTGATAAAGTAGGTTTTATTTCCATTGTCTTCAAGAAAAGGAGTAATTAAAAAGCCTCTGTCGGTATGCAACCTGGTAATATCGGTACTTATAAATTCATGATCTTCCTGCACAATGAGCATGACATCTTTTTCATCAGGGAGCCTGTATATCGCAGTGTTTAATTTATTGAGAAGTACAGTTTCGAGTGCTTCAAATACAGAATATGACTTTTTAATTGCCTGCATTAACGGTCAAGCTTTTTTTCAACAACTATGTTTGTAACCCTGGCAACTGATACAAGTTTTCCATCAGGGCCGGTAATTTTAACATCCCAGACATGTGTGGTGTTGCCTTTATGGATGAGTTCTGCATGGGCAGTTACTTCACCTGAACTTATTGTTGAAACATGATTTGCAGTGACCTGTAATCCGAATACATCAAATTTTGTCTGATCTACGGAAAGCAGAGATCCTGCACTCCCTACAGTTTCAGCTAGTGCAAGTGATGCACCTCCGTGGAGTACCCCCATTGGTTGGATCTGATGGCTGCTGACAGGCATCCGGGCCTTAATATAGGTTTCACCATATTCGGTAAATACAATGTCGAGGTGGCCGACGAGGCTGTTCCTGCAAAAATTATTAAGAGCGTCAATAGTCATGGTATCAAATATTGTCGCGCCAAAGTTAAGAAAAGGGGCATAATGAAATGATGATATTGTTCCTGTTGGGTAAAAATTATGCCTTTTTTACTGTTGCCAGAGTGACAGCGCCCATAAAAAACGAACTCACTGATAGCGGAATAAAGCCATTTTCTTCCAGATAAGCTAGGAGCCGGGCACTGTTGAAAAATTTTGACGATGAACCTGCAAGATATTTATAGGCCTTCCAGTTACCTGAAATAATTCCCCCCAGCGGTACCAGAAAAAGGTTGAGGTATATTCTGAAAAAAAAGTTTACTATCCGGTTGGAGGGTGAAGTGCTTTCCAATATAATAAGACTACCTCCCGGCTTTATTATTCTCTTTATCTCATTGATATGCTTTTCAGAATTAGGGTTGCTGAAGATTAGATTGCGAAGGCCGAAAGCGACAGATGCTGCATCGAAAGTCCCCTGCACAAATGGCATTGAAGCAACATCGCCAACGACGAATTCGATACCTGTGAGAGATTTTTTTTCAGCTTTGGTACGTGCTTCCCGGAGCATCTGTGCATTAAAATCGAATCCTGTCATTTTTATTGACCTGTTGGATAATTCAAGAATTTCCATGGTGAGATCCCCGGTGCCACAACACAGATCGATAACATCGGAGGGATTCTGTTTAAGGACCATCCTGGCCGCCTTTCTGCGCCATTTCCTGTCGTTGCCAAAAGTGAAGAGCCGGTTTACAATATCATATCTCCCCACAATTTTTGAATAATAATCATGAAGTGGATAGGCCCCGGGTGGCGTTTCTGTGTTCATACGGTCAATCATATTTCATTTAAGGCGGTCTGGAAAAAAGTTGAATACGCAACAAACATTTTTGCAGTCATTGTGTCGGTGATTGGTTTTATTTCCTTCGAAGGTAATCTTCATACACTTTTCAGATTAAAGGTACCAGTCTCATTATTGAAAAAAACAGTCTTATTGCCAAAAACTTCATTCAGGTAGTTCCGCTGTTTAAGTTCGTCGGGTGTCAGGCAGACCATGCCTTTCCCTGGGATCATAAGCCATATCATATCAGCCATTTGAAGCGCAAGTTCAAGGTCGTGGGTTGAAACAAGGCATGTATGTTCGCTTCTCATCGTCAGGCTTTTCAGGAGCGACATGATTTCTACCTTGTTTGGTATGTCAAGATGCGCGGTAGGTTCATCAAGCAGCATCAGGGGTGCATTAGATGCAACAGCTTTACCGATAAATGTACGCTGCCTTTCACCATCGCTCAGGGTGGCCAGCATACGATTTTCAAAGCCTGACAATCCGGTTTTTTCAATCGCAGCTGCAATATATTGTTGATCCTTGCCTGTAAGCCGGCCAATCCAGTTCGTATAACCGTACCTGCCAAGGGCAACAACTTCTTCTACAGTGATGTTGTCAACAGATGAACGGTCGGTAAGGACCATACTGATATGCCTGCTCTTCTCCTGGCCCGACAATTTCCTTACCTCATTTTCGCCCAGCTTCACCCATCCTGCCAGGGGTAGCTGCAAACCACCAAGGACCCTGATTAATGTCGATTTACCGCATCCGTTCGGGCCGATCAGACAAACAAACGTTCCTTGGTGTAACTCAAGGTTAAGGTTCTTCTGCAACAGGTTCGTTCTCCTTTTATCGGAATAACCAATTGTCAGATTTCCTGAACTGAGCATACAGCTGGCTTTATTAAGGCTCATCAGAATGAAGTTTTCATTTTTCTGTTTCCCAAAACAATCCAGAGGATCACAGGGGCGCCGATCATTGCAGTAATAGCATTTATGGGCAATACGATCGTTCTTCCCGGCACCTGTGATATGATATCACAAACCAGCAGGAGTGCAATACCTGTGAGCATGGTTGCAGGAAGCAGGATCCTGTGGTTGGTAGTGTTAAAAAGCATTCGTGATATATGGGGTACAATAAGGCCAATAAAAGCCACAGGGCCGTTAAACGCAGTTAACGCACCTGCGATAAGGCTTGCGGATGTTATGATTAAATATTTTACCACATTTGTTCTTACCCCGGTAGCTTCTGCATTAAGTTCACCAAGCAGCAACGCATTCATGGGTTTTATCATCAGCACTGAAATAAGTATGCCGGGTACAACAAAACTTGTCATTACCCCGATCTGAGACCATCCCGCAGATGACAGGCTTCCCATTGTCCAGATTACAAATTTCTGCACGAGATCAGGCTTGCTGAAATACTGAAGGATATTAACAACTGCTCCTGCAAGACTACCGAACATAATTCCGACAATAAGCAATGATACGGAATCGCGCAAATGAGATGCCACCAGCAGTATCAGTATAAATACCAACGATGCTCCGACAATAGCAGCAAATGCCTGTCCGAGGTCATACATTCTGTAAATACCTGTTAAGCCGATTATGTCGAGGGCCATAACATATATGGCTACCCCGAGACCAGCACCTGAGCTGATACCCAGAACATAAGGTCCTGCCAGCGGGTTTCTGAAAAGAGTCTGCATCATAAGCCCTGCAACGGCAAGTCCTGCTCCTGTCATAATTGCGGTAACCAGCCGGGGCAGTCGCATCTGAAGTATAATATAAGACCATCCCTCCTGTGATGCATGTCCGGTAATAATTTTCAGTGATTCTTTTAAAGGTATTTTCACACTTCCCAGCACCAGATCCAGAACTGACAACATGAAAATCAGTAAAATCAACACAAGAAATAAAAGAAAATAATTCTTTGCCTTCATATTACCTGATTTTCTGAAGATATAAGGTTTCATATCCTGCTCCAGTCAAATCCGGATGGAAGATGGAAATCAGGTCTTTTAAAAGCAGATCAGGTCTGACTACACCCATCTCAAAATAATCAAAGCCTCCGTTCCTGTTTGCCCTTTTATTGAAATGATAGACATTGCCTTTGCGGAATGCTTTCAGTAATGTATACCTGCTTTCAATCCCAAGCAATTCTTCACGGCTGCCCGATGAGGTGTTCAGCCAGAAATCAGCGCCAGACTGATGTTGAATGATAACCTCAAGACTTAATGCCAGACTGCCCACGCTGGAATCATTGCTCCAATGGTATATATCTCCTGCATCTCTGTATAATTGCGCCGGATAACTTTTGCCTCCTGCCGCATACCAGGTTCCTTTATAAGATGCACCATCCAGTACAGATGGTTTTTCAGCCTGACTTTTTGCTTTAGCCGACCATATATGATATTGTTGTTCAATGTATTCAAAAATTGAATCTGCCTCATGCTCCCTTCCCAGGAAAGCAGCAACAAATTTCACCCATTCAGCCCTTCCCAACGGATGAGGTTCCATGTATTCAAGGTTATAAGCTACCGTAATTCCTGAATTAATCAGTCGTGCATCATTTGCATCAGGTGTCCCATAAATGTATTTCATTACTAGTCCCGGATTCAGTCCTATCACAGATTCATAATTAAGATGAACGGATTGGCCGAGGTCAGCTAAATCGCCGTTCAGGTATTTGCTGAACAATACAGAATCGTAAATAAGTTTTGCATCAGAGGCCGCAATTATTCTGTCCTGTTCCTTCAGAATGCTGAACATGCCCAGAAAAGTCGATGAAAGAGAGATGATATTATCAGCAGGTACTTTTACAACAAAATCAGCTCCTGATACCTGATCCTGAGTGATACTGTCTGCAAGAAAATAGGAGGCAAGGGTGTCATTTCTTTTCCATGGGTTTAAGACAAATAAATAAATACCGCCATCAACTTCTGATGATGAAAACCATGTTGAGTATTTTATCCGGATAGCTTCTTCATTTTTTGAACCATCGGCGATTTTTATTTCATGGTCCTTAGGAATATTGCAGCCGGCAAGAATAATCAGCAGAATTAATAGACAATTTCTCATTTTCTGTTTTTACATAACCTCATCTGCAAAGCACTGCCATTTCGTTTTGTTGCAAATATAGCAATGAGGTCAAACAAGTGAAGGAAAAATGAAATGTTATTTGTCGATCAGTGTGCCCAAAACTATCAACAAAACTCCGGTTAATATCCCAAAAAGCGCAAGTCCTTTTCGTTTAAGATTCCTTTCACCAAAAAAGATGGCACCGGATACGAAGGCTATTACCACACTGGTCCTTCTTAAAACCGACAATACCGCTATCAGGGAGCCCTCCGTTGATAGTGCATAGAAGTAAACAAAATCTGAAATTACAAGCAGCAGGCCGATAACAGGAATAAGCCATGTCCATTTTAATGAGGATTTTTTAGGGGATCTTCTGAAGAACATCAATGGTAACAGCACCGGTATCATGTATACCGACATCCAGGCCTGGATGAAAAACCTGTCGAAATGGCTGAAAAGATACTTATCGTAAAGGGCGCTTGCAGCTCCCAGCAAGGTAGCGCCGATGGCAGCAAAGATCCATTTATTTCTCAGAAAGTCAATTCCTTCTTTTTTACCGGCAAGAGAAAAGTAATAAAAAAAACATAGTACGGTAAGGATACCTGTCCATTGCAGGGCAGTAAATCTTTCATGAAATACAATAACGGCACCGATCAATGTCCACATGGGTCCGGTAGATCTTATCGGTACCATAATGGTAAGGGGTAATCTGCTGAGGGCATTATAGGCGAGGAACCATGAGGATCCCACGAGTGCCGATTTATAAAAAGTAAGAAGGTGTAAGTGAAATGATCCTGAGGGAATGTAGACCATGGAATCTTCGCCGATAATTCCGGTCCGTGAAAGAACGATCAGTGGCAGAAACGTTAACGCTCCTGTTAGACTTGCCAGAAACAGAACAGGTATGACCGGATTATTTCTGAGCACCTTCTTTCGCGCTACATCATAAAATCCCAGAAACAGAGCAGAGAATAAACCAAAGAAAACCCACATAAAAGTTTAATAAGACCGCGAAGATAATGAAAGTGATCAGATTCAATTATTGAAAGTATCAGAATATGATCAGAAGTTTTATTCCAATTCCGCCTCTTTGTTTACATTTGTTAAAACCTGTTTAAGAGGAAAATCAATATTTAAAAGTCTGTAACTTCAAGAATAGTTGTACCATGGACCATGAAAATAATCCCAGGAGTATCAAATACTATGTAAAAAGATACCTATACCAAAAGACAGCTATTTTCAAAGACAAGAAAGTCATCGATTTTCCTGCAGGTAATGGGATAACAACCAGAATCCTTAAAGAAATTGGTTCACAACCTCTTGCGTTTGACCTATTTCCGGAGCATTTTAGTATTGATGGACTTGAGTGTAAACGGGCGAACATAAATGAGGGATTGCCAATCGGCGATAGGGAAGCAGATGCATTGATTTGTCAGGAGGGGATAGAACATTTCAGCGATCAGATTGGGAGCTTAAAAGAATTTAATCGTGTGCTGAAACCAGGAGGCCTTCTGCTGATAACAACGCCAAATTATTCCAACCTACAATCAAAATTAAGCTATCTGTTAACTGAGAGTGAGCGGTTTAATTCTATCATGGCTCCAAACGAACTTGATAGTATCTGGATGTCGGAACAATCAATAACTGATGAAATATATTTCGGACATATATTCCTTATAGGCATCCAGAAACTCAGAGTATTGGCAAAGCTTTCAGGATTCAGGATTAATAAATGCTATTTTACCCGTGCAAAACGCACTTCATTGTTGCTGGTCCCATTATTCTTTCCGTTTATAGTTATTTCCAACTGGATGACATACCGGAAAAATATGCGGAAGAAAAATGTTCATAGTTACGATGCCAGGAAATGCGTATATAATGAAATTTTCCGGTTGTCAATAAATCTGAGAATTCTTATATGTGCTGATCTGATGGTGGAATTTATTAAAGAAGAAGAGTACCATGATGTAAAGAAGCATTTAAAAAGCATGTTACAACCAGAAATTGTAGACCGCAAGCCACGTTACGTATTATAATCTTTTTTACACTGATTAATAAGCCAGGAGATAAAAAGAAAGGCTGCATTTGAAGCAGCCTTTCATCCCAACCAATACTAATTTTATAATTAGTACACAGTAACCTTTTTAGTAATGATATTTCCCTGGTTAGATACTCTTACGATGTACATTCCTTTTTCAAGGATTTCGAAATCGTTAAAGCGCTGGTTAGCCACTGTTCTTTCTGAAACCACCCTGCCATTTACGTCAAATACAGTGATGGATGATATACCTTCCAGTCCGTTGAGGTCGATCGAGAACAAACCGTCATTCGGGTTAGGATAAACAATGATCTCAGGTGTTTTTGTGCTGATGGTGTTGTCAGAAACAGCATCTTTGCCCTGGAAACCAATATAACCATTGCAATGCAGCCATTCGCTGTTTGAACCTCCGCAGCCATTATTCTGCCATACACCGGTATTGGTACTTTGCTGTTCAGCCTGACGGGTGACGCCGTTTACCTGTACATAGTCAACCTGAACATCACGTCCGCTGGCATCATTTGTAAATTCAACATTTACACCACCTGTAGCGGTTGTAGTAATGGTCCTGTTCGACATGCTGGTGCTGAGAGTATAGCTTGCCACCTGTGTCCCGCCTACTGTTACGCGAATGTTTTCACTTCCTGCTGTACCGCGTGCCCTTACAACAATGTTATAAGAACCTGAGCCTCCTCCACTTGAACTGCTGGAACTGCTGGAACTGCTGGAACTGCTTGAGCTGCTTGAGCTGCTTGAGCTGCCACCGGAAACATCACCGAATCCAATATAACCATTGCAATGCAGCCATTCGCTGTTTGAGCCTCCACAGCCGCCATTCTGGTATACTCCGGTATTTGTCGACTGATTTTCTGCCTGACGTGTGCTGCCATTTACTGTGATATAATCAACCTGAACATCGCGGTTGCTGCCATCATTGGTAAATTCAACATTGATACCGCCGGTGTTGTTTGTTGATGCAGTATAGTTCTGGTAACCGGTACCCAGTGTCCAGGACCCGATTTGCGAACCTCCTACTGTCAGCCTGATTTGTTCAGAACCTGCAGTACCTCTGGCACGAACAGTTATTGAGTTGCTTCCGCCGCCACCACTCGATGAAGAACTGCTTGATGAAGAGCTGCTACTGCTGCTACTGCTGCTACCGCCGGTGCCAACTGTTACGTTGGAATTTCCACTACTATTGTAACCTTCAGTGGCCATAATCTGGTAAGCCCAGCTTGAACCCAGGTTCCAGCCTTTACTTTTCCATGCGTTTACATGGTTGGCGAAAGTAATAGTACCGCTCGACCTTTTGGAGGTGCGTACACTCCAGTACTGATAGAAAGTAGCAGTACCATCGATTGAAGGTTGGTTAACCCTCTGGGTACGGTATAGGTTGTAAGTACCGCCATCGCTGCTGAATGATCCTGATGATGAAGCTCCCGGAGGTGTCCATTGGCCATAATTCTCCACAACATAATATTCGATGAGGGCATTCCTTGTCCAGCCATAAAGGCACAGATAACCATTGCTGCCACCATTGAAACTTCCCGAGTAAGTTATTACCCTGGAAGCCGATCCGCTGCTCCATCCTTTACCGCCAACAAAATTGCCAACATTACTCCAGGTGGTACTGTAGTTACCTCCTGAGCCAAGGGTCATACATGCTGATCCCTGTCCATCTGTCCACCATGAGTAATAGTAACCATTGTTGGTGCCGGTCTGACTATTGCAGATCGTTTGCGCCATTGTTTGCTGTGCCAGGAAAAATGCAACACAGCACATCGAAATCAAAATAAGTCGTTCTTTTTTCATAATAAATTAAGTTAAAAGTTAGATTGAGTTTGAGATACAAGGGATTTTCCACTTATACCTATTGCATTCATTCAAATTGAATGAACTTATCTTGAGCATACCAAAAATAAATATGATGAGATTATAAGACTTGGAATTTTGTCCCTAACTTCTGTAAAATTGTCTCGGATAATGGAAGGGAATTTTAAACCGGAATGTAAATGTAAATAGGGTTGGGACGCAATGCCCAACCCTTTTCCAACCAAAAACTAATCTTAGTATTAGTTCACATTAACCCTTCTGGTAATAATATTATCCTTGTTTGATACTTTAACTATGTACATACCTTTTTCAAGGATCTCGAAATTGTTGAAGCGCTGATCTATAACCATTCTTTCTGAAACAACCCTGCCGTTTAAGTCAAAAACGGTGATGGATGACATTCCTTCGAAACCGTTAAGATCAATTGTAAACAAACCGTTATTCGGGTTTGGATAAACATTGATCTCAGCTGTATTTGCACTTATGGTATTTTCAGAAACAGCATCCTTGCCCTGGAAACCAATGTATCCGTTGCAATGCATCCATTCACTGTTGGAACCTCCGCATTTGCCATTCTGATAAACTGCTGTATTATTACTCTGCTGTTCAGCCTGACGGGTTATACCGTTAACTACAACATAGTCAACCTGTATGTCGCGGCCGCTGGCATCGTTTGTGAATTCAACATTAACACCACCTGTGAGAGTTGTATTAACTGAACGGTTGGTCATGCTGGTGGTCATTGTCCATTGTGCTACCTGGGTGCCGCCAACAGTAACCCTCATGTTTTCAGAACCGTTTGTACCACGTGCCCTGACTGTGATAGTATATGAGCCGCCACCGCCCGATGAAGAACTGCTTGATGAAGAGCTGCTTGAAGAGGAACTGCTACCGCCGGTGCCAACGGTTACATTGGAATTTCCACTGCTCTGGTAACCTTCAGTGGCCATTATCTGGTAAGCCCAGCTTGAACCCAGGTTCCAGCCTTTACTTTTCCATGCGTTTACATGGTTGGCGAAAGTAATAGTACCGCTCGACCTTTTGGAGGTGCGTACACTCCAATATTGATAGAAAGTAGCAGTACCATCAATAGAAGGCTGGTTAACCCTCTGGGTGCGGTAAAGGTTGTAAGTACCACCATCGCTGCTGAATGATCCTGATGATGATGCTCCCGGAGGTGTCCATTGGCCATAATTTTCCACAACATAATATTCGATAAGTGCATTTCTTGTCCAGCCATAAAGGCACAGATAACCATTGCTGCCGCCATTGAAACTTCCCGAGAAAGTTATTACTCTGGAAGCCGATCCGCTGCTCCAGCCTTTACCACCAACAAAATTTCCTACATTACTCCATGTAGTGCTGTAGT
>Ga0123335_1006614_pt1 | contig 13397 bp, 8 predicted proteins | sample BiotimSIPDNA_2_FD_89707 | JGI IMG/M metagenome (GOLD analysis project Ga0123335, IMG submission 89707) | Anaerobic biogas reactor microbial communites from Washington, USA - Biogas_R2 time_0 SIP DNA | ecosystem: Engineered > Bioreactor > Anaerobic > Unclassified | place: Washington, USA... | reverse complement strand
AGCGGTTACCCTTGGTGGAAGGTTTACTGTTACAGATTCTAAAGTTACCTTTAACGGCGATGTTACCGTTCGTGACACGGTCCAAAATGGTGGCAGCCTGGGATGGGTAACTCTCAAAGTGATTGGCAGGATGGTCAATAATGGAACAGTAAGAAATAACCCCGGGGGTAATGAAGTGTGGCTGGATGTAACCGGCGAGTTAATGAACCATTCTGTGATGGATTGCAAGGTTTATTTGCGTAACGGTACTGAGCCCTCCATGATAAGCGGAACATTTGGTGGTGACCTTTACCTCAGCCACTCCGACGGGATCACAGAAGGAGAGGCGATTGTTGGTGGAAGCCTTAAAACAGAAGGACGTCTTGACCTCAGTACAGGAAAAAAGCTGGTGATTCCGCATGGGTCAATTCTCAATATCAGTGGAACAGTTGCCGGTTCCGGAACAATTGATAACCGGGGTACCCTTATCAGAACAGTCAAGGGGCTGGCAAATAACACCACCTACACACTTCCGGGACAATACTGTTCGATCCGTACCATAGACAAGGGAAAAGCGGATACACTGGTGATCACCTCGGTTGCCGGTGACTACCATCCATCAAAACCATCCTCAGTCAAACGTCACTGGCTGTTACGCGGAAACAAGTCCTTGAACTCTTATGTACTTACACTGCAGTACGACGATGCACTCCTCAACGGGTCTACCGAATCTCAGCTGGATGTTTATCTGTCTAAGGATAAAGGCAGTACCTGGGATATAATATCATCTCCTGTCAATCTCACCCGTGACCAGGAGAAAAACAGTCTGGTAGTGGGTAACGTCGATAATCCTGTAACAGAGGGACTGGGTGATATCATTATCAGTTCCAGAACAGTTGCGCCGCAGCCGTCACTGGGTTGCGCTCTTCTGGGCCGGGATAATATCCGGGTGGGACCGCCTAACCGGTACACCTTCACTTACTGGAACCGCTCTGATTACCCCGTGGGACCTTCGATAGCACGGCTGGAGGGTACCGGCGGTATCTCCTTCAAGTCAGCTGTTTTTTATGATTCGACAACCGGTAAAGAGCGGGTAGTGTCTGTTGATTCGATGATTGCTGATGATGACCCGACAGTTATCACTATTCAGACAGCCCCTCTGGGACCAAGACAGGTCAGAAGTTTCGATCTGATTGCACTGGCTGCTCCCGATGCCCTGGCAAAGAGTTCCCGACGTACTATTGCGCCTGTGATTCTTTATGGTCTGGGGTATCTGGCAGTGGGGGCGGTATGGAATTATTACCAGAACTATAGTCTTGAAGTAGCCTCTGAGGCCTGTTATCAGTCATTCTTTACATCAGATACCGTCGCGTTCAAGGCACTGGTTGAAAAAGCAGTAATGGAAGTTGAGGCCAGATATGCGGAGCGCACTATGGAAGTGGAGGTCAAAGAGATTGCAGAAGGCATAGCTAAAAGTATCTTTGAACAGGCATCAAGCGTTGCCTTATGGCCCCTTGAGGTGCTTTCTGCCGGTAAGGACTGTTTTGTGCGAACGTTTATCAGGATGTGGAACGAAAGAAACCGTTGTGGTGCCCAAACCAACCTGAAAAAAAGCCTGGCTGCAGAGCAGGTATTAGAGACACAAAACGGTGACTGGAAGCAGGTTTGTCAATATCGGCCTCTGACAAAAGTTACCTCATGGGACCCTAATGAAAAACAGGGGCCCAGAGGCGTGGGAACCAAGGGGTATTTTGCCGGTTCGGACCCGATTACATACACCATATTTTTTGAAAACAAGAAGGAAGCTACCGCACCGGCCTATACGGTCATCATCCGTGATACGCTGGATGCCAAAGTGTTTGACACATCTTCAGTTGAGTTCGGCCGGACAAGCCACCCCCGGGTTGTAAAAAAGCACAAAAAGAACGTGCTGTATTGGGAATTTGACAGCCTGGAACTGCCACCCAATGTTAATCCGCCCGAAGGGGAGGGGTGGGTAGAATTTACGGTGCGGCTGAAACCGGGCCTTGCCAACGGCACTGAGATAAGAAATCATGCAGTGATCACTTTCGATGTAAACAAGCCGATTACAACCAACTCAACGCTTAATGTAATTGACAAGACGGCACCGGTTACTACTGTTACGAAAGCATCTTATGTTGATTCTTCTCATGTCAAATTGAACTTTTCGGTTGTGGAAAAAGGCTCGGGACTTTTGACAACATCTGTATTTCTGTCAACTGATAATGCTCCGTTTTCACTGGTTGCGGTAGCCGAATCGCTCTCGACAGTGGTTGCGATCCCCAAAGGAAAACAGCACAGGTTTTATGCATTTTCACAGGATCTGGTCGGGAACATGGAGAAGGGAGATGCGCAAATCATCGAGGCAACCAAAGTGAGTGCGGGTGTTAAGATGCCGTTGTCGTATGATTTGCGGGTAAATATGCTGAATGGACCTGTTGCGACAGCGATGATAAGCTTCGCAGTCCCATACCGTGGACAAGTTTCGATTCGTGCGTTTGACCTGTCTGGTCGACAGATTGTGACTATTGTCGACGAGGTACTTAAGCCCGGCCGGTATACGATGCCCTGGAAATTAAGGGGTGCGGGTATGAGAGTCATCCGGATGGAAGGACAGGGATTTAAACTCAGTAAAGAAGTACTGATTGTAAAGTAGCGCAAAACAGTAAATGATCAAATAAAACGGGAGCGGGGTTTAATTTGCTTTAACACCGCTCCCGTTTTTTATTTGTGATTCTGGCTGATCTTAAATAAAGATCTATGGAATTTCTCAAAGACGTAAGAGATGAGTTTTGACATCACAGGATTATTTTCCGGCTCAATTCCGGGGCTTAAACCTTATTGGGAATATTATATTTATGAAGGTGTTTCAAGCTGGCTTATTAGTTCAGGTTTCCTTTAATAATCTTTGAACGGCAAACTGAACCTGAACCTCTGAACCTCTGAACCTTTGACCTTTAACTCTGAACCCTGAACCCTTGAACGCTGAACGGGAAACGATATGAATATTTGTGTTTACGGGATCGGAGGAATAGGCGGAAGTGTAGGCGGGGCCTTGTGCAGGAATCTTCGCGAGGAGGGACCCTGCAAAGTCCACTTTATCGCCCGCGGAGATCATCTTGAGGCGATCCGCAGAAACGGCCTTCGGTTAAAATTACCGGATAATAAAATGGAAGTGTGCCATCCAAGTGGCGCTTTTTCTTCAATTCTGGAAGCGCCGGTTCCGGATGTCATCTTTTTGTGCGTAAAATCTTATGATCTCCCGCTTGTTTCCGAAGAGCTCTGCCGAATCAGCAATCCAGACCTGATAGTTATTCCGCTTCTTAACGGGTTTGACATATACGATCAGATCAGGAAAATTTACAGGAGCGGCTATGTCTTCCCATCCTGTATCTATATCGGAGGGCACAGAACGGGAAACGGAGAGTGTAACTTTTATTTTCCGGGACAAATCATTTATGGTGCCGACCCGATGCATAAAGACTATATGCCACTTGGCCTGATTTCACTTCTCGATAGTGCATTCGACAAATCGCTCCTGAATGCTACATGGGTGAAGGATTCCTACCCGGCTATCTGGCAGAAGTATATGTTCAATGTCGCAGTGAATCTGATGAATGCCTTTACGGGTAAGGGCCTTGGCGAAATATTGGCCGATCCCTCATTGAAACAGATGACAAGAGAGATCCTTCATGAGACTGTTGAGATTGTAAAGAAGTTTGGAGCGCCGGTTTCTCCTGATGCAGAGGATGTTACCTGGGGGATAATCGAAAAGGCTCCATACAGCACAATGTCAGCTTATGCCGTTGATGTTCAGAATGGGTCAAATAGAAACGAAGGAGAGATATTCGGTAAGGCTATTATAGAGCTTGGAAGAAAGACCGGAATGAAAACCGGAAAAATTGAGTTCGTTTACGGAGAGATTGAGGAGAGGCTGAAAACGAAGTGAGAGTTTTCCATAAAGACCGGAATTTAAAACGCAGAGGGCGCAGAGATAAGAAAAAATTAATAAAGGTCGTGTCCTTTGCGTTTTAAACTCTCATCCAGGATCACGGCTCAGCGGTTTTTGCCTGTTATATTTAAAAACTGGTTCAGCATCTCATTTCCCGGAATCCCCCGGCAGACAATAACTCCTGTACTGTCAATGCAAATCAGTTCCCTGTCCCTGTGGTTGTGAAGAGCCCTCACCATCGGTCCATCCCAGCCAAGGTTCTCTTCGATAACAGGAATTTCTGTGTATGGATCACCTGAGATCTTACGGTTTACTCCGATAAGGCTGATTCTGCTATAGTAAAGACCGATAGATTCCATAAAAGAGAGTAAAGTATTATCCTCCATGTGGTATTTTGAATCACCTTCGAAAAAGTAAAGGGCTACGATATCATTGACAGAACACTCTTTCCAAAGATTGAATTTCTGTTTATAATATCCGGAAGCCCTAGGTACCATATCACCAACCGATGCGCTTGTGTGCCTGATAAGATCTCCTTGAAGTCTCCTGCCTCTGATATTGATACCGTTATTCAGAATGGAATCTATACGGAATGAAACAGAGTCGATAACTATAGGCTGCAGAGCATTTTCGAAAACTTCTCCGGAACCCTCAGTGAAATGGATGTTACCGTTTCTGTCAAGGTCCAAACCGATCCTGATACCGGATCTGTCCCGGAAACCTGTCATTGTTCTGTCCCACAGAAGCGCCTCTATTTTCTCTCCTTTAAATGAGTAGAATCCCCGAATGATGCTGTTGTTGCGGTAATCGAATATCGGGTTTTCGGAACCGAAACCCCGTAATTTGATCTGTAACCGTACTATCGATCCATCTATGACAAGGCTGTCTTCAGTAAAACAGTCACGGACTGAACAATCCGCTTCAGATCCATCATCATTTACCTGCCATGAGAGGACCCGGTCATCGGAAAAGTCGGAATTACAGTTTCTGTCGATTACATAGTAAACTGAAAACCTGCTGTACTCATGGTTCTCTTCATGATTCTTCACGGCCGCGACAGCATACCTTTTATTGTTTATCAAAAAGCTGCCGTAAAATGCGTTTTCCCACCCCTGGACAGATCTGGTGATAAAATCGGGCGGATTTGGCGAAAGAGCGATTCTCTCATAAGGAGCATCATCAGCTATACCGGATAGTTTGACACTTGAGGGATTACGGAGGGTTAAATTGATATCACTGTTTTTAAACGGATCGAAAACTATAGTATCGGGACCCTCTACTTTTTCAAAATGGCAGACTTTGTACCTCCTGAATTTGTAGCGGATAGTATCCTGATGCCCGTTCAGGGCTACAAATAAGTAGTAGGTAAATGGGGTTTCGTAAAGAGCAAAGGTGTTAAAGTCATTGAATAGTGTGAATCTGCCAGAACTGTCTGTAAAGGTACGATAGATACAGTTAATGTTGGAGTTGTCGCGCAATGTAACGGAAACCGAATCCATCCCCTTGCCATCCGGCCCCACCACAAAGGCCTGGAGACTCGAGAAATAGTCAGGGCAGAGATCGCGGTACTTGAAATTCTTAACGGCTGTCTTGACAGCGAAAAAAGAGATGCCCAGAGTAGTGACTATGAATAAGGCAGCAATTGCCAGCATACCGGTCATTGCCGGTCTCTTCTTAAGAAAACTCAGTTTTTGGATGATTGCATTCATATATCAAATATAACGGTTTGAAAGTGGAGAGTGTTACAGAAGGGGGGGCAATCTATGGGTATTTAGAAACAAAGATCTTTTGAAAGAGGGAGTTCCCTCTTTCGCTCAAGCCCGTCGAAGATGCCGGTCTTGCGCTATCACCCTTTGTTGTCGACCAGCTAAGCAGGCAGGAACCTTTATCACATTTTCAAACGTCTTTGCGGCCGCAGTGGCAAACTGGTGGTAGATTAAAACGGATTGTAGCCTTGAAGAATTCAAGCATGTACTGGAGAGTCACAAGTCATAAGTCAGGATTAAGGTAAGTTCTGTGTATTATAATACGAACAAGACAATTAGCAAGGGAAAAAATCAATCACCTTGCCAATCACACGTTATTTCTGTTTGTTAATGTAAACGCCTTGTTTCAGAGCATGCTTTGAATTAAGGCTCGTTTTTCTCCCCGACAAAGAGAAAACATCCTTCATGCCTGAAATCTTCTTTGAAGAGCTGTTGTTTACGATTACAAGTGTACGCGGTTGCTGCGGTTTCAAAACCGAATGTTTTTTGTTAACAACATTAACTGCCGTTTCGTATAAATTTTCCGGTAATTCATCAAGCGTTATTACACTATTACTGTTGTAAATAGTATTGAGAAGCACAGGGTCATTGTACGTTGGACTGAGAATGAAATCACCATACCATGGGCAGAAATAGAGCCACCAGGCTCCTTCGTTGGTTATGTTTTTAATATCCGGGATAACGTCATTTTCAGTCAGGGCGACCATCTTGGTATCGTTGGTAAAATTCACAAGTGTGAGAAATGCCGTTGTTGCAGCGCTTGTTTTCCACGTGTAGGGGGATCCTTCATATTTGTCATAACAAACGATGTCGACACAGTCATCCCCGGGGTACCACTGGAGTGAATTGGCGTATGTATAAAGATTGACTTCCCAGATCGCATTGTGAACACCGTATTTTTCAGTCAGGGTGGTATACAGGAGTCTCCATAGTTGTTTGTAAACCTCCGCGCCTCCTGATCCCCACCAGAACCAGGCTCCTGATCCATCTGTATTATTGTTTCCCTCGGCTTCATGGAAAGGACGAAATAAAACAGGAACACCTGCATTCTGAAGAATGAGGAGCTGCTTTGCAAGAGAGTCAATTGCAAGCATAAGGTAGTGGTTTTCTTTAGTCGATTTATCAAGGCAGTTTGCTGTTTTGAAACTGGTTGTCGGTTTATATGTGCATCGTGTCCAACCCACCGTATCGCCCAGGGTATAACTTTGGAAATCAGATGGTATGGTTATATGCCATGATGCTGTGGCGATACCTTTGCGCTCTTTTACCCACTCTATCATACGGGCAGTTGTACTATCTTCCCAGCCGTACATAGGGTTGTAGTTCATGAAATCAAAGCCTCTTATTGCAGGGTATTTGCCTGTTTTACCGAAGATATATTCAAATTCAAGTTCCATATTGCCGTCATTCCCGCCACCGTATGTTTCCTGCTGGCCGGAAATGACATATTTGCCGTATACACTGGTAAGGTATTTTTTAAGTGATTTTGTTTCAGAAGTTGCATTTACATCACAAGCCGCCGGAGAAATGTCAAGATCAGGCATATCGGCGTAGTCAAATTTTACTTTATCATATAGTATAAATCCCCAGCTTCCAGAGGTTCCTATCTCAATAGTTGCTGTACCGGCTTCAAGGTAAGTGAATCCAAAACTGAAATCGATCCATCCGCCCTTATTCGGGATGTAGAAATTTCCACGGGGGACGCCATTGATGCTGACTGCCTGAAGCCTTGTCTCGCCCTCCTCTCCAAGGTACATCCAGCATCTTGTTGAAAGTTCGTACATAGCGTTTTCAGTAATTGTAACCTCAAATGTTATTGTACCGGCGTTGGATACCCAGACAAAGCCATCGCCGGAATACGCTGGATATTCAGTGTTATAGACATTGGTAGTAACTTGAGCTCCGTTACCGAGCAAGAGAGATTCGGCTTCTGCTTGTACCGGGAGAGTATAGGCGGCATGATTTGAAGCGGGCATCATTAAAAACACCGAAAGTGCCATCGCATTCACTGGCAATATTGAGAGCACCCTGACATAAATCTTCTTGATAAATTGGTTTTTCATTTCAACCTCTGCTTTTTTAACGGTAAATAGAAAATAACTTATGGTTTGACCGGGCCGTCCTCCGAGGGGGGCTCCGGTATCCTTTGCGGCCCATTTTCTGAGCCTTGATTAAATGATCAACTTGATTACATATGGGACCGGACCGTCCCGCGGGGGGGGGTTATTTCCTAGGTCGCAGATTCATTCAAAAGTAACAGCTGTATTGTCAAAGATTTCCTCTTCAGAATATCCGGCGTTTTTCAGCGGCTGCACAAAATCCTTTACTATATCGGGTATAAAGCTTTTAATCAGCTCGCCCCGGCCCTCGATAATGAATTTTCCAAGAGATGCAGGTATAAGCACCGATTCACCGCTTCCGACTATTGTGCTTGTATCATTCCACTTGATCGAAAAAGTACCGGATATGCCTGTGTAGATTATCATCTTCTCGCCGCAGGTATCTTCATGCAGAGAAAAATCAAGAGAGATTTTTTGAACTGCGAAATGGGGATTGGCGACGTAATAGGTGATTGAGTTGTGATCGTTAGTTATGCTGAGGCCCTTGATTAACTCTTTTTTCAACCTGCCCTTAAAATCTATAACGTCTAAGGCTTTTTTGATATGAAGCATTCTGGGGCGCTCATCAAGATCCAGACGGTTCCAGTCAAAGACCCTGTAGACCAGATCGGAATTCTGCTGTACCTCGATTAATACGATATCCTCACCAATGGAATGGATAAGACCGGCAGGTATATTAATAATATCACCTTCTTTAACGGTGATTTCATTTATGCAGGATTCTGCGCCGCCGCTTTTTATAGCATGCTCAAACTGTTCTTTTGTGATATTATCCTTTAATCCGACTACAAGCTTTGCGCCCTTTTTAGCTTTCAGCACGTACCACATCTCAGATTTTCCCCGCTCCCCCTTTTCGTTTATTCTGGCATATTCATTCTGGGGATGCACCTGAAGAGACAGCCTCTCTTTTGCGTCGATCAGTTTGATAAGAAGGGGAAATTTATCGAAGTCTATGTATGAGGCGCCTATGAGTTCCTGCCTGAAATTTTCAAATATGTACTGAAGGCTTTTGTCCTTGAGCCTGCCTTCGGAGACAATGCTCATTCCGCGATTGTGGCAGGCAACGTTCCAGACTTCACCTGTGTGGCTGAAAGGGATGTCCTTATCGAATATCTGCTTAAAAGACTGGCCGCCCCAGATTTTCTCCTTGTATAAGGGCCTGAATTTCAATGGATATAACATTTTTAATTAAATCAGCCTCTCTTTAAAAGGTGCTTTTTCAATCTGATTTTTTTGATGCTGAATTTTGTATTCTTTCAAAAATAGATCAGGGTAAAGGTATTGAGGGTACCTCTAAAAATTCATTTTTCGCTGCGGCCGGAAGCGAATTCTCGCTTGAAAGCTGAATATTTAGAGATACCCTTGAGATCAAGTAATAATATAAGGAAAAGACAGACCACGGGTCTGAGAGAAAAAAATCCGGTTGGATGTCCCTGTAGACCCAGTCTGGCCGGATACATAAGTCAAGTATAAATTTCCTACTGATATTTTTTCCCATCAAAAATGATCCAGCCATTTTCATGAGAACCATCCGGATCATGATGGGTCCAATGGATAACCCCGCCCTGGCTGTTCCATTCGTAGTCGCCATGTACATAAACAACAGAACCTTTGCTTATCCCGGTAATACGGGGTGCAAGATCCACATTATGAGCAACAAGAATTGTCCGGCCGTTTGAGAGCTCGATGATAAAACGCTGGTGAGCATTGCCTTCAGTATCATCCTTGAGAATTTTTGAAATCGGGCCGCGTACAAAAACAGAAATGTCGCTGAGCTGCCTGGCAAATGCCTCTTCGATTTCTGAAATCGGTGTAAGAAGTGATTCAAGCGAATCTGTTTGATTTTTATTGTTGATGTCAGTATTAATTGAGGAACCCGGGGAAGTATCACGGTTATAAAGTCCGATACTGAAAAAGACCCCTGCAATAACAAGAACTGCTGCTGATTTCAGATTTACTTTCATAATTGCCACATGTAAATTAGAAGGTTGATATTGTGACTTTGCAGTCAAGATTGGCGTTTAACACTTTTGCGCATATGTCTCACCAGTTTAAAAAGACCTGCAGGACCATTTAAATAAGATGCTGTTGCAAACCCTGACATCATCGAAGATACAATTCCCAGAGAACAGACATCTGTGCCAGTCAGGTACAATCCATCTATCGGTGTCTTCACAGAAAGCCATTTCTGGCGATATCGCTCCGGGGTTGCCGGCAGCCCGTACATTCCACCTTCATGACTTGCAGTAAATTTTTCTGCTGAAAGAGGTGTACCCAGTTCATAGTAGTCAATCATAGAGGAAAAACCGGGATATCGGGCTGTGACAAATTCGATAAGTCCCGCGGCAATCTTTTCTTTGAGCTCATAATAACATTTATCACGTTTACCACTGATCTGGTGACCCCACTCTTTAAATGAATCATAATTAGTGAGAGCTATGATTGTGGCGGTGTTGACTTTTCCTGTAATCTTATCAGGCGGCGTGAATGATAAAAAACAGAATGATGGTTTCCCGTTTAAAAGTTCGGTATTAAGAAAGCTGTCTTCATGGTCAAAGGTACCATAAATCCAGCAATTAGCTCCGGAAAATCCCAGCGAATTTATGCCATCCTTAAGTCCAAGATACAAAGCAACACATACAGAAGGTCTGCTGAGTTCCAAACATTTATTCTTAAAGGGCAGGTTGAGATGCTCCGGCACCAGTTTGGTAAATGTGTTGTATGCTCCGGCACTGGAAACAATTACAGGTGCGTAATAGTTATTTAAAGGTGCCTCTTTGTTTTTCTGAGATCTTGTTGCAACACCAATTGCACGACCATTTTCGATAATTACATTTGTTACAGAAGTGTTATGCAGAATAGTCCCGCCGTTTTTAATGATTGACGGTACAATAGACTCCAGAATTTTATCTGTTCCGCCTTCAGGATAATATCCCCCGTTTATGAAATGGTTGGCAACCAACCCGTGAATCATGAACGCACTCTGTGATGGTGGAAGTCCGTAATTCCCCCATTGTGATATTATGATCGACTTCAATTTCTCACTCTTGAATTTACTTTTAAGGTACTCTTCGGTACTCATTAAAGCCAGTTTATCAAATACAGAGCAGATTAGTTCAAGGGGTCTGCTAAAAAAAGCGGGCAAAAAACGGGATAGATAGTATAGTACAAACCAGAAAGAGACCTTTTTGATATCCCTGAAATAAGAACGTATCGCTTTCTTTTCTTCAGGAAAAGCTTCAATCAGATCGTTCCTGAATTTTTTCTCTTCACCGTACACGCTGAAAGTGAAATCAGGAAATTGAAAAGATTCAAAGGGCTCAGGTGTTTTGCACCAATGCAATTTCCCGTCGGTAATAAATGACAGGACGATCCCGGCAAGCTTCCCGTTAAAGATGTTTCCTATATAGTGAAACCCTGCACTCCAGGTGTACCCTTTACGTGAAAAAGAGTGAGAATACCCTCCTGTTCTTGAGTGTTGTTCAAGGATGAGGACCTTCTTTTTATTAAATCTGGACAAGATTCCGGCCAAAGTCAGTGCGCTGATTCCCGACCCGATTACAATCACATCAAATTGGTTCTCTTTTTCCTGTAAGATAACATCATCCTTTTAAAAGATATAACCGTAAGATAGTTCCATAATGCAATAATTGCAGTGAAATGACAATTGCATTACACAATTTTTCCTGTTTCACTAAAAATAGTGTTTTTCAATGTACCTATAAATTACATAATAGTAAAGAATGTCACACACAGGGTAAAAATAGATACCCGATCAAGGGGATACAGAAGCAGGTTTGGTGGCAGGAAAAATCTGATCTGATAGAGAAGTAATATTTCCTAAGAGTGTTTCAAAGCGAGAACGCGCAGGCGAAAGGTTTAGTGGTCCATTATTGTTATTTGCAGGGGCTCGTGTCCCAGAGGTGAAATAATTGACTGAAAATTGATGTGACTTAACTTGTTAAATCACAAAGTCATCTCAGGGGTGAAAAACATCGTTTAGATAGAAGTTCTTGCGAAGGAACCGCTTTCCTGGAAGCATTCCGCTTTTCTGGTAGTCTACACTGTGACACTCATTCCTTTTTTGACAATAACAGACTCGCCAAGCCCTTCCTTCGAAATCGCATCACTTAGCCCCTCTGCCGCCTTCTTTTCACCATGATTTACAAACCAGCGAATCGCTTTTCCTGGAATAGACCTGGCCCATTGAATCAATTCATTCTGATCTGCATGAGCGGAAAACCCGTTCAAGGTGGCAATTGACGCTCTTACTTCACGCATCTCGGTGCCGATAAAAACATTCTTCTCGCCTTCTATCAGCCTCCGTCCAAGCGTTCCCTCACCTTGATACCCGACAAACATCACTACGGTGTTATCTTGATTGATGTGATTCTGTAGATGGTGTAAAACTCTTCCGCCGTTGCACATTCCGGAACCTGCAATTACGATAAATGGCGGGATCGTTTCACAGATTGAACGTGAGTCCGATGATGATATTACGTGATTGAGGCCCTTGAACTGGAGGGGAAGATCTCCGGAGAGAATCTGTGCCTTTGTGGGCCCGTCGTAGCATTCGGTATATTTTTTATAAATCTGTGTAACACGATTTCCCATCGGGGAATCTACAAAAACAGGCAAAGGCTTTACTGTTTTTCTCTCGATAAGGTGGTTCAGATGATAGAGAATTTCCTGTGTTCTTCCAATTGCAAATGCAGGGATAATTATTATCCCCTTTTCATTTACCGCTGTATCAATCTTTGACCTGAACTCCTCAACAGTTTTCTCTCTGTCTTTATGTAAACGATCTCCATAGGTCGATTCGATGACAACCGCATGGACGTTTCTTTCCCATTGAGTAAACGGATCACGTATTATCGGTGTGCGCTTCACACCTATATCCCCGGAAAAAATGACCCTCTTTCCCTTATAATTCAAGAGAATATGTGCTGACCCAAGGATATGGCCGGCATCAAAAAGTGTAATTTTTACATCATTGACTTCAATTTCCTGATTGTATTCAATACCCTGCACAAGCTCCAGAGTTTTATTCACCGCTTTCTCATCATATAACGGTTTGCCGTAATCACTCAGTCTTATCGAATCCAGCCAGATTAAGGTTGCAAGCTCTGTGGATGCCGCGTGGGTGATGATTCTCCCTTTAAAACCGCTTCCAGGAAGCAGGGGTACTCGTCCGGTGTGGTCCAGATGTCCGTGCGTGAGTATTACTGCGTCAAGTTCTGAAACTGAAAATGGAAGCGGTCGCAAATTTTCTGCCTTGTCATTATCTGTACCCTGAATCAATCCGTAATCGATCAGTAAACGCGTGGAGCCACACTCAACAAGAGTGCAGGAACCGGTAACCATTTCCGCCGCTCCATAGAAGGTCAACTTTATCTCAGACATTTAATACCCTCGTGTTAATTTTCCAGATGAATGTTAAGGGTACCTCTAAAAATTCATATTTTAAGCTTGACAAGCAATAATTAATTATGTATATTTCAGAGAACAGTAAAATAACTATTCTATGGGAGCTGTTACAATGGGACAGATAGGCTTCTT
>Ga0123335_1006610_pt1 | contig 13408 bp, 12 predicted proteins | sample BiotimSIPDNA_2_FD_89707 | JGI IMG/M metagenome (GOLD analysis project Ga0123335, IMG submission 89707) | Anaerobic biogas reactor microbial communites from Washington, USA - Biogas_R2 time_0 SIP DNA | ecosystem: Engineered > Bioreactor > Anaerobic > Unclassified | place: Washington, USA... | reverse complement strand
TTGCCAAAGGCGAAGTATCGAGGGTGGCATGGGTCGGTACTCCGACCCGTGGCCCAATGCGGACAGCCACTGGTCTGGGTACAGACCAGTGCCACCCAGTGCCCCTGAAATTCGGATGCACCCTAACCAATGCGGGATAACGAGCCGCGGGCTTTAGCCCGCGCGGTGCCGCGGAGGGGAGCAACGCTTTTGCGCCAGGGATGACCGCGCGGGCTGAAGCCCGCGGCTCTTTCGAGTTACGATCACCGGCGCCTACGATTCGGTCAGGTCGAGTAAGATAGTGGTGGTCGCAGACGTGGTAGCTGGAATTGTGAAAACCGCTTACCGGGCCGGGCGCGTTGTGGAAGGTGCGGTGGAATGGGTCAAGTAGACGCCATAGAAGGGATCGTGGATGACGTGCTCTGGTACCACGATGACCTGGTGAAAGATGTTCTCTATCTGCGCCTGGTCAGGTGCCGGGATATCGTGTGCTTTGGCGAAGAAACCAATGACGGCACGATCGTTTTGCGTCGTGAAGACAACGATGAGGTGGCGTGCATGACCGTTGTGGGCTGGTGGAAGAGGTTTGGCCAAGGCGCCTTGCCCGATTCCCTCCGTACGATCCAGGACGCGATTGAGCCTAGGACGCAGCGGGTGGCGGCTTAAGCCTTGAACACCTGGAAACATGACAACCCTATGAGTGTGGATCCTGCGTATGACGTGTGGTGGGAGCTGTGGACCGTCGCGCTGGCCGAGGATGGAGCGGGACGGGACGTGACCTCGTTGGCCGCGGTTGACGAGAACGCTCGCGCCGAGGCGGCTCTGGTCGCCAGAGAGCAGGGCACCTTTGCCGGGCGTGCGCTCCTGGACATCCTCCCGCAATTGTGCGCGGCCAACGAGTCGGATGGGAGCGGAACCAACGAGCCGCGGGCTTCAGCCCGTGCGGCGCTCGATTGCTGCGCAACCATCGAGAACCAGAATGTGCCCCCCCGCATGCCACATGGCGACCTGACCGTGACCTCTCATGTGGCCGACGGCGATGCCCTGACCCCGGGTATGCCCATCGCCACGCTGGCCGGCCCGTTGCGATTGCTGCTGGGCATCGAGCGGACGCTGTTGAACTTCCTCGAGCGATTGTGCGGGGTGGCTACTCAAACCCGCCGGTTCGTGGACGCCGTGGCCGGCACCCGGGCGGCCATCTACGATACACGCAAGACCATCCCCGGGTGGCGCTTGCTCGATAAGTACGCGGTACGCTGCGGCGGCGGGTGCAACCATCGACTGGGCCTCCATGACGCCGTGCTGGTCAAGGATAACCACTTGGCCGCTGTCCCCGCAGGGCAGTGGGCCGCGGCCGCACGGGCCATGATCCAGCGGCTCGCGGCGCTCGGCCTGCACCACGAGTTCGTCGAGTTCGAGGTGGATACGCTCGATCAGTTGGATGAACTGCTTACCGTGCCCGGCATCGACGTGATCCTGCTGGATAACTTCACGCCCGAACAGATGGCCGAGGCGGTTCGGCGGCGCGACCAGCGGGCTCTGCAGGGCAAAGTACGGTTGGAGGCGTCAGGTGGTGTCACCATCGAAGCCGTACGACGCATCGCGGCCACCGGCGTCGAACGCATCGCTATCGGGGCCATCACCCACTCGGCTCCCGCCCTCGACATCGGCCTGGATATCCCCTCGTAGCGGCCGTCCCCCCGTGGCGGCCGGGCTTTCCCTCGTAGCGGCCGCCCCCCGTGGCCGGGCTTTCCCTCGTAGTGGCCGCCCCCCGTGGCGGCCGGGCTTCTTCTCGTAGCGGCCGCCCCCCGTGGCGGCCGGGCTCTGCTTGCCGTTTGAGGCTTGCTTCGCGAACCGGCTGTGGGGGGAGGAAGCTTCACACGCACTGCGCTGCTCACAAAGCAGTGCCACGCGAGCGAGGTTCCCCGTGGCCGGATTGCTCATCGCCGATGACTCAGCAACCACTCGTAAAATTCCGGGTTGTTGTAGGTCTCAGTCCATGCGTCGTGACCGGCCTCCGGATACACGGTGAACCGCACGTTCGCCCCCGCCCCTTTGAGTGCCTCGACCATTCGTTCGGACTCCGAGATCGGGACGACTTGGTCCTTCGCTCCATGGAAGACCCATGTGGGAACCTCTTTCAGGCGTCGGGCGGCCAGATAGGCGACGCCCCCGCCGCAAATCGGGGCGATGGCGGCGAACCGCTCCGGCTGGCGGGTCGCCAAATCCCATGTGCCATATCCCCCCATGCTCAGACCGGTCAGGTACACCCGACGCCGATCGACGGCGTACCGATCACAGACCTCATCCAGGAGGGCGGCTAGCGTGGCGTGATCCCACCACGCCTCGTCGGGACATTGGGGGGCAACCAGGATGAAGGGAAAGTCACGGCCGCCGGCGGCGAGTTTCGCGGGGCCGTGAATCTTGACGCGGTTCAGGTCGCTGCCGCGCTCGCCCGCGCCGTGGAGGAAGAGCACCAGCGGCCACGACTCTTCATTCGAGTAGCCCGGGGGCAGGTACAACCAGTAGTTGTAGCTTAGCGTTTGGGTTGTCTCGCGAGTAAAGGACTGAGCGGTCATCGACGAAGGCGACATCTTCTGCTCCGGGGTAAGTGTGGCACGCTGGGGTGCTTGGCATCCCGCGGCAAACATGAATGCGGCCAAGGTTATGGCCATGACGACGATCGTGCAGGGGTACTGTGTGTTCATGATTATCCTCCGCTCTTGTCATGAGCATGATTCGCGGAGAAGATAGCCGTTCACAGGGTGCCAATGCAAGGCGACGCACGGGCACGGCCACCAGGACAGGCCTGATACGAGGGACCGAGCCGTGGATTACTTTCAGATCAGCGGAGGCAAGCGACTGAGGGGTGCGGTGGAGATCGGCGGGGCGAAGAACGCCGCTTTGCCGATTATGGCCGCCTCAATCCTCTGCGAGGGGGAGATCGTCCTGCACAACGTGCCGGACTTGGCCGACGTGCGCACCATGGAGCACCTGCTTAATCACCTCGGCGTATCGAGCAAACGCGAGCCCAACGGCACCGTACGGCTCAAGGTCGAGGATGAGATGAACTGCCATGCCGACTACGAACTCGTGCGTCGGATGCGGGCGAGCGTTTGTGTGATGGGGCCGCTGCTGGCCAAACGGCGAAAGTCCCAGGTGAGCATGCCGGGCGGTTGCGCGATCGGAGACCGGCCAATCGATCTCCATGTGGCGGGCTTGCGGGCCCTGGGCGCCGACATGGAGCTGATGAGCGGCGACGTGCTGCTCAAGGCGAAACGGCTGACCGGGACGGAGATGTTCCTGGGCGGGCCGTTCGGGTCATCAGTGACGGCAACGGCGAACATCATGATGGCCGCCGCCCTGGCTGAAGGCCGAACGATCATCGAGTCGGCGGCTTGCGAGCCGGAAGTCACCGACCTGGCCAATTTCCTCAATGCTTGTGGTGCCCAAATCACCGGGCAGGGGTCGCCCCGCATCACCGTCGAGGGCGTCAAGCAGCTCAACGGGTGTGAGTACACCGTGATCCCGGACCGCATCGAGGCGGGCACCTTCATGATCGCGGGGGCCATCACCAACGGCGAAGTGCGCCTGCGTAATTGCCGGCTGGAACACCTGCTGGCTGTGGTTGACCGGCTCAGGCAGGTAGGGGTCAACATCGAGCGCGACGGCGAGGAGATCGTCGTTTCCAGCTCGCGTCGCCTCGAACCGACGACGATCACCACGCAGCCGTACCCGGGGTTCCCGACGGACTTGCAGGCCCAAGTCATGGCCCTGCTTTGCCTTGCGGACGGGAACAGCGTGCTGACCGAGAAAATCTACCCGGACCGGTTCATGCACGTGGGGGAGTTGAACCGGTTGGGTGCCCAGTTACGCAAGGAAGGGCCCACGGTCATCGTCGAGGGCGTCAAGCGACTCATCGGGGCTCCGGTAATGGCCTCGGACCTTCGGGCCTCCGCGGCTCTGGTACTGGCCGGTCTGGTGGCCAAGGGCGAGACTCTCGTGAATCGGGTCTACCACATTGACCGGGGGTATGACCGGATTGAGCGAAAATTGCGGATGCTGGGCGCGGATATCGAGCGACTCAGTCGGCCGGATGAATGACCCTGAGGCCCGCCTCCAGCATTCCCCCCAGCCTGGACCTCGCGAATTGGTTCGTGGATGACCGAGATTCGACCGGCGGGCTGGGTTGGCCCGGTTCGAGGGGACGGCCGGGTCCAGTTAACCGCAGGGCAGGGCGCGTCTTAGAGTTGACAGTCCGGGTTGGGCGCGTACATTGGTCAGGGTGCCGGCCGGCCTCGCCGCCTGGGGCGGTATCGAGTACGGTCGGGCCTGCCACAACCAGCGGCCGATCCGAGTCAGGAACGCTCGGGTCGAGCTTGCCGGGAGAGGAGTGCCTTCCGGTTGTCGATGGCTCCGTTTCAGTCAAGCCCTTACAGGAGTGAGGTTGTGCTCATGCCAGACACACATGGCGTTGTCCGCGCGGGACTTAGCGGCATCACGCGGTCGGTGGTTCTGCTGACGGGGTTGGCGATGCTCGCCCAGGTCGGTTGCAGCCAATATCCACGGGAAACCGGTTATGCCGACCAATGCAAGACTCAGTTGCAGTTTTTCGCCCCACCCGGCGCGGCTGTGTCGGTGAAGGGTTGCCCGCCTCGGAGCCACCAAGTGGCGACGTACGGCGCGTTCGGGAACCGGCTCGAGCAGTCGCCGGAGGAGTTCGCGGTGTTTAACCTGTCGCCCGGGCGCTACGAGTTCAAGTACGTCGCCGCCGAGGGCCTGCCGGGCGCGAGTGTTTATGGCGAGCTGAATATCGAGTACGCCAACTCGCAAATCGCTCGCATCTTCCAGCGTCGGGCATTCATTCCGGTAGCCTTGCCGTCGGAGTACTACAAGCAGGTCGAAGTGGCGGGTAACGAGACCTTCCCGTACCGGGGCGAGGTCTACCGGACAGCCATCGACGAACTGGATCTGCACCGGCTGCAGCAGGGCGATGTGGTCGAGAAGGTCTTCTTTGTGGCTGACCTGGAGCGGGTGGCCCGGATCCGTGACAACACCCTGCGTGATCTGAAGGTGATCGAGCGCAAGATGGAGTATGCTGAGGCCCGGTTCCGCAACGCGTATATGGATTTCCGCGTTGATGTGCACGACCCCGGCGCGAATTTCTGGGGTACCGACAAGCGGTTCATCGAATGGGAGAAGCGGCGACAGGAGTTGAGCCTGGAGTACCAGAAGGCGCAGGACCGGCTGAAGCGCGTCCAGGCTGTGCTCAAGGGCGACCATGTGCTGATCCGCAAAGGCATGCTCGTCCTGGCCACTGAAGAAGTGGTCGCCTCGCATCGCGATGTGGTCAAAGCCGCCGAGGAACTCGGTGAGGTGCTGTTGGTCATGCGGATCGGCGGTCGGCACATGGATTGGAGTGATCCCAGCCGAGAGCTGGCGGCGAACCCCTAGTACAACTCACGGAGACAGACTTATGAAGCGTGGATGTGGCGTGGGCCGAGTCGGGTTGGCTCTGCTGGCCGTCGCGGCGATGATGGTGTGGACGACGGGCTGCCAGTCGCCTCCGCACAACGAGGGATTCTCTCCTCTCGCGGACTATGAGGCGGTGACCGCGCCGGGCGTGAGCCTGCCACCCGGATTCTATCCGCTGGTCGGTCACTACAGCCAGGATGACGAGAACGATCACTACGATGGTTGGCCGCGGTATATCGTCTCCGAACGGGACGATATGATCATGGCCTATGTACCCTCGCAGACGCTGGTGATGGGCGGCGGCGCTGGGCCGGATGAGGTGCCCGCTCGTACGGTCGTGGTGCCGCATTTCTACATCGATCTTCACGAGGTCTCCAACGCCCAGTTCCACCGGTTCTACAAGTTGGCGGCAAGCAACGTCTGCGACTTGTCGTGGCAGCCCGGGCGTCCGCTGGACTGCGCCGACCCCGACTACCACGGGGCGACGGGGACTCCCTGGGCCGTTTCCGCCGCCTATGCGCGGTACTGGCGACCGAACCACAGCAACCACCACCCGGCGAGGAACGTATCCTGGTGGGAGGCCCAGAGCTACTGCCGGTGGGCGGGCAAGTCGTTGCCCAGCGAGGCCCAATGGGAGGCCGCCGCTCGGGGCGATGATTGTCGTCTCTATCCCTGGGGCAACGAAGAGCGGACGGATGTCACCCGGTACTTGGCTAACGCCCAGGGCGGTCGCGAGAACTTCGATGGGTATGAATACACCGCTCCGGTGCAGAGCTTCGCGGGCGGAGTGAGCCCGTTTGGCGCCTACCAGATGGCCGGCAACGTTGCGGAGTGGTGTGCGGACTGGTATGACCCCAGCCGCTACGCCTTCCCGAGCATGGAGGATCCCCCCACTCCGATCCGCGGTCCTAAGGGGTTTGGCGACGGGCAGTACCCCAACCCGCTGGACAAGAATGTGCGTGAGGCCCGCGTCGGCCCGCTACGTGGTGATCAGAAGGTCATTCGCGGCGGTTCCTTCGCGGATCCGATTCAGAAATGCCGCGTCGATGCCCGTTCGAGTGCCGCCCCGGACAGCCAGCTGTACAACGTCGGCTTCCGCTGCGTGCTCTACCTGCCGATCGATACGGCTGAGTAGCAGGGGCTTGAGACGAATCGACAATGCGGGGCGCCCTCGCTGGTGAGGCTGAGCGGCGTCCCGTTTTTTTGCGCACAGCACGGTGCGGCACCGCCGCAGCCTCCACGGTGGTGTTGGTCCGATAGCCTTCGGATTGTGGGATCGCGACGCCCGGCTCCACCCCAATCTTTCGGCAGCCGTTGACCCGGCGGGACGAATCCCCAACAATAGGGAGACGGATTGCCGTCGCGGAGTATGGGTTCGTCTGCTGTTTGGGATGGATGCTTCAGGGGAGGTAGTCTTTTGGTAACTCGAGGCGGAGCACGTTGCATCGGTTTTCGGATCTTGACGGGCATATTGGTTCTGGGTTTGGCGAGCGGCTGGAGCGCGGCCAGCGGGGATGAACTGCCTGACTTGGTCGAGGCACCCACGGCGGCGCTGTGGGTGGAGGGTGATTTCGCCCCGCAGGCGTGGTGGCCGGAACAGTTGGTGCTGCCGCAGGGTGTGGGGATGCCGGTGCTGCATGTGGCGGACGGCGTGGCGGAGTTTCGCTTCGGCCACGACGTATTGGCCGGGCTGGACGAGGCTACGCTGCTGAATCTGTTCGTCCAGTTCAAGGATTTGGTCGCTCATTCTCCGGAAGTGCGGGACGTGCGTCTGACGTGCGACGGAGAACTGCTGTCGTCCTATCTGGCACCTGTCAAGGTGGATTTCAACAACGCACCGCCGCCGTTGGACCCCAAGGCGATCGCGGGCGGCGTCGGCGTGGCTGCGACGCAGGGGCTTGATGGTCTCAACATCACCATCGGCCCGTCGCACGGGCGGTTCTGGAATGGCTCGGGTTGGTATTGGCAGCGCAGCGACCCATGCGGTTTGGGTGAGGCGGTTCTGGAAGACACCAACTCAATTCGTCTAATGCAGTTCCTCTACCAGTACCTGAGCCAGGATGGGGCGACGGTGCATGTTCCTCGTGAGTTGAACGAGTCCAACTGCTGCCACCCCAATACCAGCCTGCACTGGTGGAAGATGGCCGCCTACGCCTGGCTGATGAATGCGGGACTGCCTTGCTCGGTGTACGCCAATTCCTCCGGCATCTGTGGCTCGTACGTCGGATCGGTCACGAGGGTGAACGACGACATTCGTGCTCGTCCACTGTTTGCCGATTATCGTGGCTCGCATATTTACATAGCCCACCACAGCAACGCGGGCGGCGGGGGCACGGCCAGCGGGACGGAAGTCTACCGGGACTCGGCGATGGAGCACCCGGCGCACGAGGCGAACAGCTTGACGCTCGCCCAGACGGTCAAGACCAACCTGGACGCGGCCATCCGGGACATCTACGACGCCAGTTGGCCGATCCGCAACGGCGGGGCGCCCCGGGATTCCGCGGGCGGCTTTGGCGAGATCCGTATCCCCAATCGGCCGGCGTGTCTGGTCGAGCTGGCTTTCCACGACAACTGCAGCAAAGATGCCGTGTATCTGACGGACAACTTCTTCCGGTCCGCCACCCAATGGGGCCTGTACAAAGCGGTCTGCGATTACTTCGGGCGCACGCCGACCTGGGACAAGTATTCGAACGAGTACGTGAGTGACAATCTGCCCACGCAGGTGCAGGCGGGTCAGACGTTTAGTGCGACGATCGTGATGCGCAACCGGGGTGTGTTGTGGAACGCCGCTCGCGGGTTCCGGCTCGGCGCGGTTGGAGACAGCGATCCGTTCACAGGGACGACCCGGCACACGATCTCGGGCGAGGTTCGCCCGGGCCAGGACTACACGTTCACCTTCTCCATGACCGCTCCCACCACGCCGGGCATTCACACCACGGATTGGCGGATGGTGCGAGACGGAGTGAGTTGGTTTGGCCCGACGGTGACCAAGCAGATTGAGGTGATGGGGGCGCCGGTTGTCACGCAGCACCCAACCGACCAGAGCCTGTATTTTGGGGATTACGCACAGTTCAGCGTGCAAGCCGGTGGGACCGAACCGCTGTACTATCAGTGGCAGAAGGACGGCGAGGATCTTCCTACCGATGGGCATTTTCTGATGTCGCGGACGGCGACCCTGACGGTCTGGAACGTGGTGGCCGCGGACGCGGGTGCGTACCGTTGCGTCGTGACCAACAGCTACGGTACAACCACATCCAACGCAGCGAATCTGGTGGTCCTGGGGCCTCGTCCGGTGCCGGGCGATCAGGACGGCGACAGTGACGTGGATATGGATGATTTCGGCGCGTTCCAGGCGTGCCTCAGCGGGCCGGGTGCCATGGTGGGCAGTCCCTGCTTGTGGGCGGATCTGGAAAATGACGGCGATGTGGATAGTCTTGATCTGCCCAAATTCCGTGCGTGTTTCTCCGGGGCGGGAGTTCCGGGGAACCCCGATTGCCTGGAGTAGACCGTTGACCGCGGGAGCGGGGAGGTTGCGATCGGGGAGATTTCGCATGGGCGAAACACCGATGGCGCACCCGAGTGTGCCCGCGATCCGCACTGTTCAAAGAGCAGTGCCACACGGGAGGTTGCCCACGGGAGATTGCACCTTTTCGGCCAGGAGGCTGGTTTGTGACCACAACTTCACCGGTGACCATCAAGGCTTTCATTGACTCGATGTTTGGGGAGAATGCGTTTGTTGTCAGCTCCGCGAATGGTTCCGGCGGCCGAGCGGGGTGGGTCATCGATCCGGGGCTGGGCGATCAGGTTCAACGGCTGCTCGATTACATAGCCCGGGAGGGCATTGGTCTTGAGAAGATCCTGCTGACGCATGGTCATGCGGATCACATTGCCGGGCTGGACGCGGTCCACGAGGCGCACCCGCACGCCCAGGTGTTCATGGCAGATGCGGATCAGCCTATGCTGACGGATCCGGAGTTGAACCTCTCGGCACCGTTTGGTTTTCGGGTGGTGATGGAGACCCCGGCCAATGGGGATATTACCCCCCGGCAGGTGATGCGGCTGGGGGAGGTTGATTGGACGGCGCTGGATACGTCGGGCCATTCGCCGGGTGGCCGGTCGTTCTATTGTGCCGAGGCGGGCGTGGTCTTGACGGGCGACGCGCTTTTTGCTGGTAGTATTGGCCGAACCGACCTTCCTGGCTCTGATTCCAAACAGTTGCTGATGAATATCCACGAGCAGCTTCTCACGTTGCCTCCGGAGACGATGGTGTACTCGGGTCATGGTCCGATCACGACCATCGGGAATGAACGCAAGTTGAATCGTTTTCTGTCCGACGCATACTAACGGCTACGGAGCGTGGCGGAACCATCATCTCGTCGCATCGCCGCCCGAGGCCGTGGATCGACCGGCCGTGAGGCGATGCACGCGACGTGCGGTAGAGGCTCTGCCCGCCACCAGCCCACAATCAAGTGCAGGCATCAGGCGTCGCTTGCGGCAGTGCGGAGTCAGCTCATCGGCTTCATACCCTTTTTCTCTTCCGTCTGCCCTGCGGTACCTCGCATGAGCTTGGGGTGGCCAGAGGAGGCTGCCTGCAGGCGGCAAGGCAGGCGGGAGATGGGCCCGACATCGCCCGGAGGTCGGTCATGGCCGCTGAGGTGAGGATTAACACGCGTTGCGTTCACTGTCGCACGAAGTACGTTGTGTCCGGCGAGGCTCTTGGCCAAGTGGCGCGGTGTGCTCGTTGCGGGCGGTCCTTCCGCGTCGCGCCGTATCAGCCGAAGACATCTCCGCCGACAGAAGATGACATTCTCCGCTGGCTCAACGAAGGGCTGGAGGAGTATGAGTTCGCCACCCGGCCGCGGGTGGTGGAGGAGTTGCCCACGTCGCGCGAGTCGGCGCGTGAAGGTCGCGAAGCGGCAAGCCAGGTCTGAAGTTCATCCCCCAGGAAGATCACACGTGTCGGCCGGCCTTGAGTACCGCGGTCGGGCGCGGACGGAGTCGGATCGCTTCGTGCACGTTTTCAACCGGCAGGACAACCAAGTCGGCCCGGCAGCCGGGCTCAATACCGTAATCCGTTCGTCGCATCGCCCGAGCGGGGTTGACGGTGATGGCGTCCATCACCTGCTCGATCTGGCTTGCCGAGGACAGATGGTCGGCGTGGGCCAGCAGGTGGGCGACTTCGAGCATCTGCCCGGTGCCGAAGGGGTAGAAGGGATCCTTGATGCAATCCTGCCCGGCGGAGACATTCACGCCTGCGGTCATCAACTGGCGCACGCGGGTGAGGCCCCGCCGCTTGGGGTAGGTGTCGAATCGGCCCTGCAAATGCAGGTTGACGCCCGGATTGGTGACCACGTGGACGTGGGCCTCGGCCAGCAGGGCGACAACCTTGGCGGCGTGTACGGGCTCGTAGCTTGCCAGGGCGCAGACGTGCGAGGCGGTCACCCGGCCCTGCCAGCCGCGCTTGATCGTCTCGGCGGCGAGGTACTCCACGCAGCGCGACTCGGGCGAGTCGGTCTCGTCGATGTGGCAGTCGATGTCGGCGTCGAACTCCTCGGCCAGGTCGAAGAGCAGCTCGATTTGTCGCTGGCTGTCGGTCGGCGTGCGTTCGTAGTGGGCGATGCCGCCGACCAGGTCGCAGCCCATGCGCATGGCCTCGCGCATGCGGTCGATGGCCCCCGCGTCCCGGATGACGCCGTCCTGCGGGAAGGTCACGATCTGAATGTCGATGCGGCCTTTGGTCTTCTCGCGAGCGGCGAGCACGCCTTCGCAGAGGCGAAGGCCCGCGGTTTGCCCGACGTCGACGTGGTTGCGGATCGCCCCCGTGCCAAAGGCGATTTCGTCCTCGATGGCCCGCACCGCCCGCTCGCAGACGCTGGCGGGAGTGAAGTTCTCCTTGGCGGCGGCATAGAGCCCGATGGCCTCGACCAGTGTGCCGCTGCGGTTGGGCGGCACGAGATCGAGTGAGTAGGCCAAGTCGAGGTGCAGGTGCAGGTCGATGAAGCTGGGCAGCACCAGCCCGCCGGCGGCGTCGAGTTCTCCGTCGGCCAGGGACGCATCCCGCTCCGGCGTCACCGTCGCGATTCGATCATCCTTGAGTTCCAGCACATGCAGGCCGTCTTGCCCGCGCAGACGCGCCCGTCGGATTCGTGGAATCATCGCTCTCCTCGCTCATAGATCACCTGTCCATCGGCCAGAATTCGCTCCTTGAGTTCCGGCGGTGCATTTTCGAGCCGGACCACGTCGACGTCCAGCAGGGTCGCCGACTCGTCCCGGAGAAAGAGGGCCAAGTCCGCGTACTGCCCGCCCGTGGCCTCAGGGGCCTTGATGGCCAGATCGATGTCTGAGCGGTCGTTGGCGTCTCCGCGTGCCCGCGAGCCATACAGGATCACCCGCCGCACCTCCGGCCGCTTGGCGACCACGTGCAGCAGTTCCAGTCTGAATCGCTCGGGCAGGTCGACCATCACGCATCTCGTGTTCGCGCGATTGTGCAGCATCATGCTGCCAACCCGTATCGCCGATTCGCCGAAGCATGAACGGCCCCTTCAGGGCCGATCCGGTGGCGTTATCCGGCTCCCAGGCCTTTGGCCTGGGCTGACAGAACGAGCCCTTCAGGCTCGGACCCTCACCAGCACACGCTCGCACTCTCACCGGTAATGCCGAGTGCTACTACCTTTCTCCTCGCGTAAACATCGGCGTCCATCGGCGGTTCCTGACTCTTCGGGTGGCGGACGACACCCAGGCTGTGCTCTCCAATGCGCCGGCCTACCAGAACATCGTATCACATGCCAGTCGAAGCGTTCAATCGCCTTTCGACTCCTGGGCATGGGCGATCTCTCCGAGCTGCGCAGCCAGTTCGTCGGCGTCGCCGACCGCGATGATCGCCAGTCGCTGGGGATCGATGAGCCGAGCGGCGACGGCGGTCAGTTCGGCGGGTGAACGGACGGCGGCCAAGTCGGCCAGGTACCGTGTGTACCAAGTGGGCGGCAGATCCCAGACCAGCAGGTTCCAGTGCATGGCGGCGATGCGGGCGGGCGTCTCCAGTTCGACCTGGAGGCTGCCGATGAGCGTGTCCTGGGCGGCGACGAGTTCCTCCTTGGTGAACTCAGCCTCACGGAGGCGCTGCACCTCCGCGATCATAGTACGAATTGCCTCGGCAGTACGGTCGGTACGGGTGAATGTGCTGACGCGCAGGGCGGCGGCATCGCGCTTCACATCGAAGTAGCCGCGGGCTCCGTAGGTCAGGCCTCGCTCGATGCGCAGCACCCGATTGAGTCGGCTGCTGAATGACCCGCCGAACAGATGGCTCAGCAGACGGGCGGCGGCGTAGTCGGGGTCGCGCCGTGTCAGGGAGACTGTTTGCCCGAGGCGGATCTCGCTTTGCACGGCTCCGGGTTGCGGCACCAGGGCAATCTGCTGAGGGCTAGGAGGTGGCACAAGCGGGTAGGTGGCAATGGGTGGCTGGCCGGCCCAATCGGCGAAGTGTCGCTTCGCCAAGGCCAGGGCTCGCTCGACGGTGATATCGCCCGCGAAGAGCAGGGCGGCATGATCGGGCAGGAAGTGCTGCTTGTGGAAAGCGACGACCGCCTCGCGGGCGATGTGGGCGAGCGACTGCGTGGTGCCGTCGACCGGCCGGGCAAGGTAGTGCTCGCCGAAGATTTCGCCGAGCAACCTTTCGTTGGCGATGGTCGAGGGAGTCTTTTCGTCGATGGCTCGGGAAGCCCGAGAGCGTGCGAGGTAGTTGCCGACCTCCTCTTGTGGAAAACTCGGCCGCTGAACCATCTCGGCCAGCAGATCGAAGCCCAGATCGAGGTGGTCGCTGAGCATCCACAGCGAGACGGTGAGGTCTTCGTAGTCGGCGTTCTCCGCGAGCGACATGCCGTGGCGATCGAGCAGTTCGGCCAGCTCGGTCCCAGCCACAATGGTTGGCTGCGCGGCCGATGGAATGCGCACTTGC
>Ga0123335_1006609_pt1 | contig 13409 bp, 10 predicted proteins | sample BiotimSIPDNA_2_FD_89707 | JGI IMG/M metagenome (GOLD analysis project Ga0123335, IMG submission 89707) | Anaerobic biogas reactor microbial communites from Washington, USA - Biogas_R2 time_0 SIP DNA | ecosystem: Engineered > Bioreactor > Anaerobic > Unclassified | place: Washington, USA... | reverse complement strand
CAGAACTTCCGCCGTATCGTTCGGTTTGCAATATTTCAGGACTGTTTTGAGCCTTGGATCTGCACCATTTTGAATCGCTATATCGATAACCGCTCCCAATACGGCAGTATCCGCTGCATCTATTAAATGAAGAAGCCTTTGAACATTGATCAGATCATGAAAGTTTCTTACCCAGGTAAGCATTGCCTTAAGAATTCGTCCTTCATACCTCCCTGCATGCGTTGTTTCAATTATAAGAAGCTCCGGATCGACAAAACCTTCAAAAGGCTCACCGGTTCCGGCCCAGCCAAGTCTGATCCATTTATCAAAACAGCCATCGATCACTCCCCTGTCATATATCCAGGCCATGTGACACCTCTCTTTTCTTCTCTTTCAGAACACGGCTTAATGCAGTGTTATCGATTTCTATGACTGCTCTTTCGTATGTAGAAGTGAAACTGTCCGCTTCAGAATCGATATAATTCTGCTGTTCAGTATCCAGATGAATCCCATACTTCTTTGATGCATACAGTGCTATTTCCGATGCTCTCGAATACCTGAACCCTTCTTCAGTTTTGATAAATTCAGGCCTGATGGATTTGAACTGAATTTCTATCCTGAGAGATAACTCCGGATCTCTCGTGTACAGATCATCCAGTTTCTGCCTGAGCAACTTCAGATCATCATCATTAAACGGCGTTCGCCTTATATCCTGAATATCCCAGGAACGGATATTATCATACTTGGCGAATTTGGTAATAACCGAATCTGCCTTAGATATGATATAAGGTTCGAGATATTTGAAATTCCCTTGTAGAAGGATAAGGTCCGGCTTATATCCGGGTAAATAATCGAATGTGATTTTAGCCCTTTCATTTATCCACTCATTATCCAGTGCATATTCTCTGGCAATCTTCTCTATAATCTTTGGATATGGGTCTTTATTTATGTCCTCAGATGCCCCAAGGACATCAATATCCTTGGACGGCCTCGTAATAGCCCCGTTTATGATCAGTGCCGAAGCACCCGTTATGGCTAATCTTAAAGGACGATTTAATTCCTGATCAAAGGCCTCAAGCATTTTGATCATCTTTTCCCGGTTCATTCTATATAAGATTTCGCCCAATATGTATCCTTTATTTAGTTTTGTATATCTCTATAAAAGATATCATATAGTATACCAATTTTCCAGTAATTTCTTGCGAAACTCCCCTGCCCTGGTTTTGACAGGAGAGCCATACATAAAAATAGATCCTGACTCTTTCAGCTTTCAGGCTATAGTTTGTGCTGCCTCTTTCGATAACTTTTTACCCTCAGCTTTATACTTATCTATAACCCCGAGGGTCTTGTATTCCGCAATCCTGGAACGTAATGAAGCCAGCACCTGCTTCGAAAGCCCCGGATACATCTGCAGCAGTTTCCCAACCTCTTTAGCCTCCTTATTCACATCACCTTTCCCGGTTTTTTCTTCCTTCTTTTTCCTTTTCAAAGCCAAAACCGACTCCACAAAATCCGGCTTCTCCGCGCTCTCCAGAATTGCTTCTACGATATTGCCCAACTGTGAAACATGCTCCTGAAGCTTCTCTACCGGGTTTCTTGACTGTCTGGGACCTCTTGACATAATTCCTCCTCCTGGTGAAGTGATCATCTATCAATTAATACTGCCTCTTTTTCCTTTTTCTGACTCAGTCTCCCCTCTTTTGGACAGAAAATAGTCCCGAAAAGGTTATGATAAAGCTCCTTTATTGATTCCACCGGCCGCCTGTGCCTGTTTTTATTACTCCTGTTTGCAGATGAACCCAGTTTCACCGGATAATCCAGTACCGATTCCTTCTGCTGCTCATGTTTCACCATTTCTCTCAGCTCATCGACATTGTCGGTGTAAACCCCTACTTCCTCTTTACAGCGGGTTATGGCTACATAGAAGGTATTACTCGAGATCGGGCCTCCGCTTGTGGGTGCATACCACAAGAGACGGCTTGTGGTGGCTCCCTGGGATTTATAATCGGTAATCGCGTAGGCATGGCTGATATAGTTGTATGCCCTGGGTCCCCTGTTATTCAGGTTGAAAGTAACTTCTTTTTTACTTTCAGAACTCTCCAGACAAGCCCTGACATTCCCATCCTGATCAATGGAAAGAATTCTGGCAGTATCACCGTTATTGACACCAATTACCCTCTTGTCATTTTTAAGGAATATTATCAGATCCCCTACCCCGAATTCCCTGCTCTGCTGATCATAGGTGCTGAACTTTTTACAATGTATCCTGGCATCGATATCTGCCGTAACGTAAATCTCTTTTTTCTTGTCCCAGTAACGGACTGAAATGGTATTCGATGTCCTGTCTATGCTCTGTATCTCCGCCTGGGTTCCTTTGGGGATAACCCCGCATTTATCATTTGTTATAATAACCTGCCCCGGTTTGTATGAGTCAGCGGCCATGGCCGCAGTGCCTGAAAGGCTTTTTGTCTGGAAAACATTAAAAGCCCTGGTATCAGCAATTATTCCCTGCTTTACAAGCTCCGGGCGGATCAGATCATTAAGAGCATCCTTGTCGTGGTTTGTTCCGGTTATAAGAAGAACATCCTTCTTTGCAGATACCGATTCCAGATAGTCCTGGGCGACAAGATTGAGGCACTTTTTATTGTCCGGCTCTGCAGTGATCATGTTTTCGTAATAATCTTTCGAGCTGGATAATTTCTCATTCCCGCTTCTGCTTAAATGCGTGATATTTTCAGGGTTTTTCGTGGGATCAAATGAGACTTTCCGCTGATTTCCGGTCTGAGGATCCGAATATGTGACAACAAGTGACGATTCAGAAATAGCCGCTATTTCCAGTGTTGTAGCCGGCAATCCCTGCTCCGGTAAAGAAAGCCTGATCTTATCACACTTATTGTATTTAGAAAGAGCGTGGTGATTTAATGGCGGCTGATAAACATCGAAAACAAGAGGATCCACCCTTGATGGATCAAATTTCATCTCCTTAAATACCCGCGAATCCTCATCAAAGTACTCTAACAAAAGGCTCTCCCCTACCCCTTTGACCTTGCATTGAGTTTCCTCCGGCAGGCCTGCATATCCGGATGCAAACTGTATCGAGGACCCTGTATTGTAATTGGAAAGTTCTGTTTTATCGAAAGATTCCGATACTTTACGGTAACCCTGCATGATATTAAATGCGAAATCCATGTCTTTTAAAGAGATTGCCTTCACAATCTCTTTTGTCTGGGAGGTTTTCTGACGCATCACATCGGGCATGATCACCTGATCTATACCAGCCTTGTCCTGAAGTTCACTGAACATTCTCCCGGCCTCGATACTCTGGAACTGCTTTCTATCCCCGATAAATACAACCTTTGCCTCCGCCTCCCTGGCAGCATTCATCAGATCCAGAAATTTGCGGCTTCCGCACATGCCCGCTTCATCCACTACCCAGACCTCTTTCCCTTTGACATACATCTCTTTACGCTTTTCAGGATCACAATTCTTCAGTTTCAAAAGAAAAGAATCGATAGTGGAATAATTCGATTCGAAAATTTCCGCAGAAACCGCCAGACCGGTTGTAGCCTTGCCGGTTGGGGCAAATCCTTTGACAATAAAGCCGTTCTGCTCTAAAAGCTGTTTTGCGTAAAGTACAGAAAAACTTTTCCCGGTCCCCGCATCACCCTGTATCACACTGAATATATCCCTGGTACTGGCAATCAGCTTCAAGGCATCTTTCTGACCCGGTGTAAACCCATATCCAAACTTTTCAAAGTATTTGTGTAGATCAGGATAATCATTTGCATCGATTGCAGGCAAAGATGCATCATTCCTTGCTGAAACTACCTTCTCTCTTAATGACACAAGCTTTTCACGGATATCTTTATCCTCAATTTTAGAAAGTACAGCTTTAAATTTGTAATCAGCCTTAATGAGATCTTTTTCATCTATCTCCAGTGCGGTTTTCATCTTAAGATTGATATCTGTCCGGGAGATAATCTCATCTGCTATCCTTTTTTCCACATTGATTTTAGATACCCCCTTGAATTCTCTGCAGATATCAATTATCGAGCTCTCTACTCTGATCATCTCTCTTGAAGAATACACCTCTTTTTTACCCGCTTTTGTTTCTAATGATCCCAGAAGTGAAATAGACCCTTCCTCAATCATTCTCCGGAATTCGCGCTCAAAATCCTCATACGTATAGATTCCAATACCCATCTTTAGTGCTTCAGTAATCAGGTTGTAACTGGTAAAAGTAGATTGACCTTCAGTCAATCCCGTTACGGCGTCCCTGAGAATCTCGCCGGCAGTGACCTGATATTTACTCTCGCGCGGGATATTTTGAGCAGTTTTTTGCATTTCTTCCAGAGAGGTACTTAAACTATTGCAGGTAGATTCAATTATCTCCGTAACATATTCCCGTGATACATCTCTCTTGGCAATTCTACTGTTTGTAGTAGCAATCGCAGCCAATTTAGCATCTGAATATGATGCATAGACTTTTTCAGAACTCCCTGACAAGCGGTTTAATTCTTGTTCGACAACTTGTTCATATTCAGGGGTATTCAGGTATTCCTTTTTGCGCTCTTTTGCCCACATCCGGAGGTGCTCGCCGGGAAGATCCCTGAACTGGAGCTCCCGAAGCTTTTTCAATTCAGCTCTCACCTGTTGACTCCGCTTGCTGAAAGCCTGGATTACGTCCTCCCCTACCCCGCGGATTTCAAAGAAACCCTTTTTTCGATCTGTAACTTCAATAGCATAACCGATTTTCTTTATTTCTTCCGCAAGCTGATTTCTGAAATGCTGGCCTATATACATCTTGTTCTTGTAAAGCGGATCATTATGAAGAGTCTTTAATTTCCCCTCTTTATCCCGGGTAAGATTCATTAAAACACAGTGGCAATGAAGCTGCGGATCCAGTTCCCGGCTGGTATCATGCACAAAAGTACTCCACAGAAGCTCACTGGTCTTTTCCGCATGAACCACCCCCCGTTTTACTTTTCTCTGTGTATGTGCAAATTCACTTTCGATATGATTTAGTGTAGTCTTAACAGCTTTCCTGAATGCCGTATTGATTTCCGGATCCTGATAAGAGAGAATAGAAACACTCTTTGGTGCACTGAACGTAAGGTCTATTCCTGACCGGTGACCATGCTTCTTTACATTCCCCTGATCATCCTTGATATCCTTTGCCCCTGCAGAGGCCACCAGCTTAGAACCATTCTGATCATACCCCTCAAGCAGCTTGAGAAAGTCCTCCCTTTGAATGGGGCCGGACAGGTTAAGCTCTGATGACAACTTCCCGTACCACTCCCCTTCCTGTGCCAAATAGTAATTATCTCTGTTGAAATACCAGGCAGCACGTTCCGGCGAAAGTGGCTTTGAAACCGATAGCATTTTATTAATTACCTCTAGAAAAGCATTCCATCTGAATCACTTTCGTTATCAGAATCAGATTGAACTTTTGTTGATAAATCATTTATGATTGATGAATTCTGTTCTTGCATAGTGGAATTGGGCATTATCACGCATTCAGCCTTAGCGTGAGCATAGTCCTCCGCACCCCCTTTATTAAGGAGGGCAGGGGAGATTCTTTCTCCTATTGATTCCGGCTTAGTAGTACCCGGCTCCAGCTCCCCATAATACTCCTTATCCCTCTCCAGTTCCTGGTCCATCCTTTCCGATCCCACTTCCGAAAAAAGCTCATCCCCCACTCCATCTTGTATCCCCGTTTCTGAGCCCCTACTTCTAAATAAAAGGTCCTCTCTGCCTACATATGATTGAGCCTTCTTATCATAACTTATAATATCCAGCTTATCCCTGCTAACCGGGTAATCTGTCAATTGGATGTAGAAATTAAGGGTGGGAATATTTGTAACTTCGCTGGGCATCACTAGACGTTTCTCAACTGTCTGTTCCGAAATGCTAATTGAATCACTTATGTTATCTACCCCCATTGATTTGCTCTGTTCGGTACGCTTAATCTCCATCGAACCGAAACATTCCGAAGTAAACTCTGCCTCCTCTTTTTTAACCGCAAAGGATATCAGATTTCCGCAGGCATTTACTATTGTAGAACACCCATCTTGACCGTAAATTGTATTTATCCTGGCTGTGTCCTGAATCAATAAAAACCCCGCTCCTCCTTTGGATCGGCTGCCGGTAAGAAGCGGAACTATAGTTCCAATTTTTCCCAATTCTCCGAATTCATCCAATATGAAAAAGAGTCTCCGATTGAGATCATCATCGAGTGATAGAAGTGTTTTAATCGAGAAATCGGCAAACATGGTGAGAAACGGCCGGATTGTCTCCTGTATCATCGCATAATTGCTCAGGAAGATGATTTTCTTCTCATTTTTTGAATTCTTGACCCACTCTTTTATGGAGAATTCCCCCTCAGTGCCGATCAGGTATTTTATTGGTTTAGTGTAGTTGGACATCACCGCAAGTATGTTATTAGCGGTCTTTGCTTCCGTGAGAAGTTTAGCACCCTCTTCGCACCCGGGCGTACCCTTGAACATCTCGAGCTGCTGCTCATTTCCCAGGTTAACAATTTTCCATAACTCAGCATAAGAAGTTATCTGATTGTGAATGCAGTAAGTGATAATTGACCCAAGCAGCTGCCTCGAAGAAATTGGCCAGAAATTATCCTGGCTTGCCGATTCAGGAATAAGCGATGCACAGAAAGCGTCAATGTCAATTGAGCTCTTAAGTTCATTAAATACAGACCATCCCTTTATACCCTTTTGGATATATTCTTTCTGCTCTTTTACATTTCTGAATTGGGAATCCGGCTTTATACAATCGACTATATCGTTGATTGAATCTAATAAGGTCGCGTATTCAAATTGAGGAAGTATCTTTTCGCTGCGGGATTCAGAAAGGAAGGTAAACTTTAGTTTAATTTTATCATCAAGATCTGAAAGCGTTAGTTCTTCACATTGGTCTATAAGATCCATTTCCGCATCTTTTAAACCCATGTGTCTTTTATCCAGCGGATTGAAAATCAGATGCTTCCTGTGATCATAAAAGGTGGTTATAAAATCACCTTTGAAATCATGTATAATTGCTCTGAATCCGCTCTTGATGATTTGCTCGACGATACGGCTTATAAGCTGCGTTTTTCCTGATCCCGGTTTACCTAAACAGATGCAGTGCCGGGTTATTATCCCGACAGGAATCTGGATATTTTCCGTTATTTTGAATCTGTATTCCGATGGGCTTTTCTGTTCTATCAATTCCCTTAATTTATAAGGAGAAACTATCTTTGCTCCCCGGATAAACTTGTCCTGGATATCTCTTTTATGTTTTCTACTGAAGTAAACCATCAACAGGGGCACAAACAGGTAAATCGATGATGTCCAGAGAATCAGTCTTAACGTTTTATCCTTTATAATTTTCAGCCTCATTAAAACGTAAGGTTCGAATTTGTTAATGAAGTAGACATAATTCAGAAGCATGGGTCTTCTTTCACATGAGTACTCAACAGATACCTTTTGTTTTACCGGGCTAATTTTATATGCTATTCTTGCGGACGCATAGGTGCGGATCAGACACAGATCTGCAGCTTCAAGTTTGCCATAAATCTTTTCGTGCTGGAAATAGATAATGGCACTCAAGAAAATTACCTGGAGGACAAGTGCAACGGCGATTAATCTTATTGTCATCTGCCAGAACATTCTAATGGCGGCAAAAACAGTCTCAAATCCCTTGAATGAATTTCCTATTCCCATTTGCTTTGAGGCCCCTTATTTAAAGATTAGGTAATTTTACCACCGAGTACACAGAGACAGATTTGTAAATTGTAAATCATCACAACATATGACCTGTCTTTTTCATCTCTGTGACCTCTGTGCCCTCTGTGGTAAAATCTTCCTCTTCCCCTCATCTATTTCCTCTGAAGCATCTCAACTATTTCTTTAGGATGTGATTCAGTAAGGATCGAAAATATTGCAGAAAAGGTGTTAATCGCTTCCTGGTCCGCCGAGTAACTGATATTCGATATTTGCTCCTTATTCAACAAAGCAGATCCGGAATAAACCCCTGAAATGAAATGCATTGTTCTGATTAATTCTTTGAGGGCAATCAGGACCGCACAATAGATTCTGTTTGCTCCTTCACGAATAGAATTGGTACTATCAGAATTCTTTTTGATAAGGTTAGATAATTCAGATATCATTTGCGAAAAGCTTTCTGATTGCAGTTTATTTTCCCCGCTTTCAGATGAACCGTTCGTAATTCTCTCATGCTCCGAAGATATGAGCCTTTCAATCAATTCGACCTTCCGCTCCCCTGTTCTATTAATTATTTCTTTGATTTTTTTATGGACCTTTAAATCTAAATCGGTTGAAAGTGTCTTGGTAACCTTTGCCATATAAATTCCTCCTGTTTATTCAAAATAATCAGTTTTCATCAGAGGATATTTTTCCAGCCTAAATTAGTATATTATATCCTGTCAACATGGTTCTATCTGGTATATATATCATGATCTTAAGGCTGTCAACCTTGGTATTTGAACTACCTTTGGTACGTTAGGTGTGGCGAAGCGGGAGAAGGGCTATCCGGGAGAGAGGTATCTAAGTTTTGAATAATATTTATTTGCAATTTATTAGCAGAGAAATAGAATCCCCCACCCCCCTTAATAAAGGGGTTTCACATGTAATAAGATCTCTATGGTGAAATGAATTCATTGTAAATAGATTTAGTGTGGTCATGATATTTGGATGCATATGAATGTTGTCTATGAACTCTAAATAAGTGTTGCCGATTGCCATTATTTTCTAAATAGAAATGTAATCCTATTCATACGCACCAAAGGTGCACAATTCTTTTGTACACCAATATGTGTGTAACCGATTTCTCATTCACAATTATAATGCACCCGATTCTTTCGCACCGAAGGCGCATACTTCAACAGCCAGGGGCACCCGCCCCTGGGGAATTAAAACAGAAAACAGCCAGCCCTGAATGGGCGTAACTCAATCCCAAACATAATGTTCGTCATTCAAGGATGAGTTTATAATTATCTCTAAAAACGAAGTATGGTCCATTTATATTATTACCATAGTTTTCGCGATATCCGATCTGAACGCACCAGTTTTTTCCTTGCGAAGTATTCTCATTCCTGTTATCTAATTTTCCCTGCTTTTAATCCCGAACAGCCCTGAAAGGGCATTCTATATCAGCGAAGGGCAACGCCCTGGTGGTGAACAGAAAACCGGAAAGAATATCATTCAGCTCTGAAAGAGCGCATTAAAGGAGTCTTATATGCCACAATCTCTTTCAAAGGTTATTCTCCATATCGTATTCAGCACCCAAAACAGAAATCCCCTGATCCTCAAAGAACTCCAGGATGAAATGTATTCCTATATTGCCACAATCTGCAAAACAAATAAGAGTCATCCCATAAAAATCGGCGGTACATCTGACCATATTCATATTGCAGCTACACTCCCTCGAACTGTCACAATCAGTAAATTATTGGAGGAAATAAAAAAGGGATCGTCCAAATGGTTCAAAGAAAAAGACGAACGGATACGCGGATTTGCATGGCAGTGCGGGTACGCGGCATTCTCTGTCAGCCAGTCACAATTGGAACAATTGGTCCGATATATCGAGCAGCAGGAATTACATCACAGGAAGAAATCTTTTCAGGAAGAATTGCGGGAATTCTTGAATAATTACGGTGTGGAATATGATGAACGGTATATCTGGGATTAAACAATCTGTTAGTACGCACTTTCAGTGCTTTATGAATGTGCATGTTTTGTTTTATTTACCAGGGCGTTGCCCTTCGCTGGGATAATTCAGCCTTTCAGGCTGTTTAGGAATTTACCCCATTTCTATAAACAACATTTCAATTAATTTCAATTTGGAAAGAACTTCTTTAAAATCTCAATTACAATTGATTCATCACTAGTACTGTTCGATATTTCCCCGTGCCTTTTAATCGCACCAGTTTGAGAAATTTCATCTACACATTCCTGCATCTCTTCATAACTCCAGCCATGCTTTTCATGCCACATTCGGAAACGCAACATCATTACCTTTATTGGCCCAGGCCCCTGAAACTGCCAATTAATCATTGCCACTTCTCGCAAAGAAGCTCGAATTTTGTCCTTGGTGGATCTATTCTTCAATTCATTCTTCTTTCAATTCAGGACCATTTTAACAGGCCTTCTCTCGCCAGGAGATTTTTCCCGTTTAGTATCACAGCTTTATCACAATTTTTTCTAAGACTGTTGATAGAATAAAAATGTATTGTCCAGAATTATTCTCTATTTTTCATCTCTCTCTTTGATAATTTTCTCAGATATCACCCCATCAAAAATCATCCTCAACCTTGTAAAATTAAACGAATCCAAGGCACCCTGTTCCGTATAATTAAAATTCTCAGGCCGTATAATCTCCGTTTGTTTTATCCGGGCCATTTCGAATATCTGTTTATAAATCTGCAGAAGGCAGTCTTTGCTCAGCTTATCTACATAATCCCTGATCTCCTCATGAGAAATCTCAGTATCTGCTTCTACATTTAACGGAAGCTCACATTCCGGTTTTTCATCAATGGATCTGTTTTTATGGTACTTGACTTCAGCCTCAACATACTCCGGAACTATCCAGCCATCCTCTACAAACTTCACCACATATCCGGCCGGATTTTTAATCTTATTACCATGCGATTTGTCATACTCAAGCTGCTGAAGAACCATCTTTACACCGTATTCATTTCGCTCGATAAGCTCATTAGCTTTATCATGGCTCAACCCAAGATTCACAAGCTGCTGAAGTAATTGACCCTCTTCCCTCTTAATCTCCTTTGTAGAGAGTTTTCTCTCCAATAACTCCTGTTCCTGGAACTCCTGGCTGAACAGGTAAACATAACTGTATTTCCTTGGGCGGTCCTTCCTCATTTCAACACTCTTCAGAAACCCTATCTCTATCAGTTTTTTGTGTGCCTTGGAAAACACCTTATTGATATCTGAAACATACTTCTGGCTGATTCCCATTAATGATCCTATCTCCTGGCAATCAACCACGAAACACTCCCCTCTTTTGGCCATATAATATGCCCTGCGGTTCAAAAACTGATAGAGCCTCCGGGACAGAGAATTATTCAGTTTCTTAAAGAAAGTATCGGTGGATACAGGAGTAACATACCCGTTTTTGCGGTTCGCAAGGTACGCATTATTAAAAGTGACCATCGAAATATCAGTACTCCGCCCATCATTGTATTCGATATTCACTGTTTCAAAACTGGTAAGAAGCCTGAAATTTTTGTGATAGGTCTTTTTCCCGGTCTCTTTATCAAAAAGAAGCATATCTGTGACAATTTTAGTATCTACTATCTTATCTATAGCATCTCTTATAACCCGGTATTCAGTACCCCCAGCATTTTTCCACCCAAGGATAGATATGATATCCTTCACACTGAAATAAAGCTTCCCGTCAGAGGTTATTCCGTTGCGGTCCACAAGAAGCTCTAAAGCGGTAAATATCTCGTATGATAAGATTCCTGGAAGCCCTTTATTGTTTTCGACCAGCCATAAACCAGTTCCGGATGAGGTCTGAATAATGATTCTGATCTCTTTTTCTGAACTGTTCTTTTTTCCCAGGCGGAAGTAAGGGTATTCTACAAAGTTGGTCTCACTCCAGATTGTAGGAATTGAGTCTTTTGATTTAATTAAAAGTGTACGCAAAACAACACATTCCTGTGTTTATTGTGAATAGGAGATTAGGTAAAACTCTAACTGCCGTAAAATCAATATCTTACAAAGAAAAACCCGGTTAAAACGCCACAAAACTCGGTTGATATCCCTATTAACCAGTTTATTATCCCGTAAAAGCCGGTTTAATATCCCGCCAATTCTCGGTTTTAATCCCGTTAAAACTCGGTTGTTATCCCGATACCCCTTTTTTTAAAGAACAACCCCGTTATGAACAACAAATTCACATTATTCAGGATAATTTATTCCATAAAACTCGGTTATTATCCCGATACTTTTCCAGATGAATTTCCCATCGATTTTAACAGTGTGGATTTAATGAACCGAATTATCTGGTTTGTGTCATTGTACTGAATCTCTTCAGGCAAGGTGAACTCAAGAGTTACCTTGTTACGTGTGCTGACCTCAAAACGTTTCCAGAGATCCCCCTCGATAACCCATTTCTTAATCGGCTTTTTATCCCTGGCCTTGTCATCTTTGGCATCTTTAACAAAATTCCGGTTAAGATCTCGTATATTCTCGATAGACAAATTCTCGATCATGATCTGGTTAAGAGTAGATAAAAGCCAACTCTCGCCATCCTCTCCCCTGCCCTGACGCTTGAAATATCCTGAAACCAGCTCATCTACATGACCATCTGAGAGCCCCTTTAACTTTGCGCTGCGGAGCTCGCTTAGAAGATTCTCAGGAAGTTCCAGGGCCTTAAGCATGCGTGAAATGCGACTGGTCGATGATCCTACCAGTTTTGCGACTTCCTCCTGTGTCAAACCATCTATTTCGATAAGGTCCTTGTAGGCTTTTGCCCGCTCAAAGAGAGTGAAATCTTTTCTCTGCTCATTCTCTATGATTGTAATCAGGCGATGTACCGAATCATCCATGTTGTCATCAATAGTCGCCTTCACCGATGTCATGGATTTCAAAAAACGCCTGATAGAAGTCAGTCTTCTCCAGCCGGCTACCAGATAGAGCTTGTCGTCTTTTCTGCGCAACTGGATCGGGGTTCTGAGCCCGTGTTCGGCGATTGAATGGGCCAGGCTTTCCAGCTCACTGTTATCTAAACTGTCCTCATGCCTGTACTGGAATGGATTATCCAGAATCTGATCAATCGGGATCTCGAAAATTCTATCTTTTGATATTTTATCCTGGCTCTTTCTTATCGCTGCTCCAAGGTTCTGAAGTTGAGGATCGACAATTATTGAGCTATCCCGTTTCTGTAGACCGGACATTAATTTCTGACGAGTGTTATTTGACACGAGACAGAACCTCCTTAAAAAGTTCGGTATATCGACGGGATATTTTTTCCTGCGGCTTTGATTTAATGACAGGCACGCACTCCCCTACCGAATAGGTTGCCACGACAGCTCTGGGGATAATCGGATCCATAAACAGATTTCCCCAGGAATGTTTTACGTGCTCTTTAGCCACATCGAGGCCCACGGTATTCTCCACACCCATTGTAAGCACTATTCCCTTAAGCTGCGGCTTTATGACTCCAGCCAGTTCTTCAGGGGACACGTTGCTTTCTATTACAGAAGAAATATTGTCAATCATCTGATTGACTAAGTTAATCTTTTCGATTGAGTCTGATGAAGTCGTTGAAACGACGAAAATATCGGTACTGGCGTAAATTGATGCGATATTTACATGTGAATTGGCCGGCGGGCAGTCAATCACAACCAGATCAAACTGCTGGCTGCACTGATGAACAATGTCACGGAAAGT
>Ga0123335_1006602_pt1 | contig 13430 bp, 8 predicted proteins | sample BiotimSIPDNA_2_FD_89707 | JGI IMG/M metagenome (GOLD analysis project Ga0123335, IMG submission 89707) | Anaerobic biogas reactor microbial communites from Washington, USA - Biogas_R2 time_0 SIP DNA | ecosystem: Engineered > Bioreactor > Anaerobic > Unclassified | place: Washington, USA... | reverse complement strand
ATAATAGATGAATATAGAAGAAAATGGAGTTCAGATGAAGATAAGAGTTACTTTTTAAGGAAAGAAGAACAAAAGAATATAAAATTATATGAAGATATAAAAGAGAAGATTGAAAAGTCTTTTATTGATGGTACCTATATATATCAAGGAAAGGAATTCCCTACACCTGATAAAGGTGATTTAAAATCCATATTTGAAGATATTGCTAATCTAGCAATACCAAAAGTCTATCATAGATTTGATACGGTAGGGGTTAAGATAACAAAAGAAGATATTCAGAGTGTTTTTAAAGGAAATCAATTATCTATAGATTTAAGTGGATTAAATCTAATACAGGATACCAACGTAAATGCCGAATCTGCTGTATTAAAAGAAGTTTTAAATGAAATAAAAACCTTAAAAAACAAATATGGACAATGTATAGGAAAGGATTTATTAAGTGTATTTGATAATGAACCATATGGGTGGGCCTCAGAAGCAGTACGACTTTTTACGGCTTTACTATTTAAAAATGGTAATATAGAACTTAACTACGAAGGCAAAGATTTTCTTGATTATAATCAATCAGGAGTAAGAGATATATTTGAAAATGAGCCTAATTTTAGAAAAGCAGTCTTCAAGTTAGCGGTAGTAGTTGACGCATCTACAAGGCAAAAATGTCAGGATATTTTAATGAATATGTTTAACAGAAGATCTGAAGATACCTTAGTTGAGTTATATAGCAATACAAGAAATGTATTAATTGATTATAGAAATGATATTTCAGCAATGAGAGAAATAATATCTAGTAACGATTTAGCCTTTAAAGATTCAATAGACAAGTTAGATGAGTTTTTCAAAACTATATTGAACTCAAAGACACAAGGTGAAACAATAAATAACTTTGTTCAAAAAGCCTCAGAATATGGAATATTCTTATCAAAATATAAGAAATTAAAGAATTTTATTGATAATGGGAACTTAAAAGAATATAAGAAAATGAAGTATTTCTTAAATAATGTATGGATAATAGAACTAGACCGTAATGGTGAGGATATAGAAATTAAAGAAAAAATATATGCTCAAATAATGAAGAATTTAAAAAGTGAATCATTTATAGATTCATGGCCTACTGTTAGAGATGATTTTTATAAACTCTATGATCCATATGTAAAAGAATATTTAGAAACTCATGAAACTCTATATAAAGTTTATAATGAGAAAATAGAAGAAATGAGTAAGAATAAGAGTTTCTTAAATCTTAAAAGCGAAATAGCAAAAGGAGATATATTAAGTACATTCTCTGATAAATTATGTTCTCATAATATTTCCAAATTAGAAATTCCATGTCCTACTTGTAGAACATTTATTAGGGATATGAAAACTATTATTGATGCAGTAGATGTTTATAACGAAAAAGCCATGGATAAATTATATGAGTATCTTAACAAGCAAATTGAGGAAGAAAGAGAAAAGGATGAGGTTGAAGTTCCAAAACCAGTAATTAAGTATTTAAGTACAAATAATTTTCCTAAAAATGTACTTATTCAAAGTCCAAAGTCTCTGAAAGACTATCTGAAAAAAATTGAGAAGCAATTGATGGAAGAGATTAGTGCTGGAAATAGCATAATGATTGAATAGGGGGGAGTTCATTGAATGCAGAACAGAAGAAAACTATTAAATCTACTATTCTTGAGTGTAGAGAAATATTAGAAAAAGATATAGAACAGGTTTTAATAAATTATGGTATCTATATAAACAAAGGGTGGGTTAATTTAAGGGATTTAAAAAACTTAACTGAGGAACAAGAAAATAATAGAAAAAATATAGAAAAGGCAATTGAAAAACTTGAAAAAGGTGGATTTGAGAAAGACAAAGCCGTTATTGAATATATAAAGGAGGTATCATACACCTACCTTAATCGCTTAGCGGCTCTTAGGGTTATGGAGGTCAGAGGCCTTATTGATGAAATTTTAGCACCTAGAGGAGAACATGGCAATAGATCATTTATTGGATCTAGATTCTATGAAGTTGCAAGAGAATTTTGCAAGTATGAAATGGATGGAGGATTAGGATACCTCTTAAATATAATGTTTGAAGAAATCAGTGAGGAGATAAAGATGTTATTTAATACGGAGGATGAATACTCCTTCGTAACTCCATCAAGTACAAGTTTATTAAAAGTAATAGAACTTTTATGCTCCAATATTGATGAGGAATCATGGAGACAGGATGAAATTATAGGTTGGATTTATCAATATTTTAACTCCATAGAAAAAAGTGAGATCTTTACAAGACAGAATCAAAAAGACTTTTTCATCAGCGTAGATGAAGTTCCAGCAACAACTCAAATATTTACTCCAGATTGGGTTGTGAATTGGATAATAGATAATTCTCTTAATAAAGTATATAGTGAAATGAAGAATGGATTAAGGGGTAAAAAAAATGTTGAAGACATTAAACTTATAGATCCTTGTTGTGGGAGTGGACACTTTTTAGTAAGAGCATACGATGTATTTTATGAGATGTATGTAGAAGAAGGAAAATATACAAAAGGAGAAATACCCTATAAAATATTAGAAAACAATATTCATGGTATAGATATAGATTTAAGAGCAGTTCAATTAACAGGGCTAATATTATTCATAAAAACTAAGACTTATCTAAAAGAAAATGGTTATGACACAAATACTCAAGGCAAACTTTCTGTTAATTTGGTATGTGCTGATGCTATTTTATTAAACGGACGTAGATTAGAAGATTTGAAAGAAAAACACAAGGACAATAAAACAATATTAAAAATGATAGAAATTATTTATGAAGAATTTGAAGATGTAAGGCTTAAAGGGAGCCTTATTCAACCGGAAAAGAAATTATTTCCATTATTTGAGGAATTTAAGAATAGAATTGCAAGGAAAGAATTAAGCAAAGCAAAAAGAACAAAGAAGAAGCAAACTAAAGGTCAAGAAAATCTACTAGAAGACCAAGCCATTTCTTTTGACGAGTATAAATCTCAGAGAGACTTTACCAAGGAAGAAAGAGAACTTATGGACAGTTTGAATGCCATTTATAGTGAGGCAATTAAAGCCAATGATATATCAAGACAGTTATTTGCTACGGAGGCTAGAAAATCAATCAAACTTGTAAATATATTCATGCAAAAAACAGGTTATGATGTAGTTGTTACTAACCCTCCGTATATGGGGATTGGAAATATGGATATAAAGTTAAAGAACTTTATAATAAGTAATTATAAGGCAGGCAGTGAAGATTTGTATTCGGCATTTATAATGAGATGTGAAGAATTTTTGAATGAAAATGGAATATTAGGGATGATTGTTCAACATGGATTTATGTTTACTTCTAAATACACAGAACTACGAGAAAGTATATTAAAGAACAATCAGATCGAAAAGGTTGTTCACTTAGGAACAGGAATATTTGAAGAATTGACTGGTGAAAAGGTAAATAGTGTCATGTTTACACTAAATAAAACAAAGCAACACAATAAAAAATCTGAATTTGTAGATATAAGTAATTGCAATAATAGATCGGAGTATCCTAATATAACGGATGGAGTAAAAAGATATTTAATAAATCAAGATAAATTTCAGATTATAAAAGGATCACCCTTTACTTATAAATTATCTGAAAATATATTAAATTATTTTTTAGATTCGAATTTCAAGGATTATGCCCATGTACAACGTGGCTTGAGCACTTATAATAACGATAAATATATTAGGTTTTATTGGGAAATTAGTAATCAAGAAAGATGGAAATGGATTGATAAAACTTCTGGCAACGAGAGATATGTGTCCATAGATAATGTAGTTGTTGATTTTTCCTCAGCAGCAGTAGAATTTTATAAAAGCAGAGGAGGATTTACAGGCAGTAACTATTACTTTAAAGAAGGAATATATTATCCTAGATCACCATATAAGGCAAATTTTAGTGCGAAATATTTAAATGATGACACTCTAATAGAGGATGGAAAGCCTGGATTATTTCCAGTAAGAAAAAATGATTTATACTTTATATTAGGGCTAATGAATTCAAATATAATTATATATTTCATGAATATTATAAATCCAACTAACAATTACCAAGTTGGAGATGTAAACAGGTTGCCTATTATAGATTTCAAGCCAGAATATAAGAAAAAAGTTGAAGAACTAGTATTATCCAACATTGAGGACCTAAGATATAAATTTTCACTCGTAGAAACATCTAGATACTTTAAACTTCATAATGTATTGAATTTGTTTTCTAAGTCCATGAAAGAATCCATTATGAACTTCCTAAGAATTAAAGATGAGATTGAATTAGAAGTCTATGAAAGAGATAAGGTAATTAACAATTTAGTTTATGAGACGTATAAGGTAAGCAATGATGAAATTGAATTCATCGAGGATGAAAATGGAATTAATAACAATACAGATTTAAATAAGTCAGATTATAGTAAGTTAATAGATGTCGACAATAATCCAAATTATGATCTATTAAGTTCAAAGTTTAATTTAAGGAAAGATATTTTAATCAAAACGAGATTAGAAAAAGAATTATATGGAGATAAAGCAATTAAAAAAGAACTAGAGAATATAATTAACTTTTTTATAGGATGTATATTTGGTAGATGGGATAATGAGACAGACGGCATAGTTGATGGTATTATTCCGGTAAATTCTTCGGTGTATCTAGAAGATGATTTAGTGGAAAAAATATATAATATAATAATTAAATTCTTTGGAGAAGAATATGCAGATGATATCTTTGATGAAATAGAAAATATATTAGGTATGCCTATTGAAAGATATATAATTAACAACTTCTTTAAAAATCATTCAAGGAGTTATGAAAAACGCCCAATATATTGGCATATTTGTAGCCCTAAGAAAACTTTTAATTGCTTTGTTTACTATCATAAATTAGATAATGATACCTTATATAAGGTTAAAAGTATCTATCTAAGTCAAATGATTGATAGATACGAGGAAGACTTAAAGTATTATACTAGCCAGTTAATTGAGGCAAGGACTAAGGGTGATAAGAGTAAAGAAAAAGATTTCAAAGATAGATGTAGTGACTTAGAAGCAAAATTAGAAGATCTTAATATTTTGGATAAAAAGATAATGGAGATATTGCCATATAAACCCAATATAGATGAAGGGGTATTGTACAATATAATACCTTTAGAACCTATACTATCAGCCCCTGTAGCAACTAAGAGAGAAAGAGATAAGTACTATGAAGAGGTAGGAAAGTAATGAAAACACCATTTTATAAATTGGTTCAAGCAGAGATAAGAGAAAAATTTAAGAACTCTAATATTGTTATATGGTATGATTACCAGAATGAATTCTTACAAGAGTTTAATTTATTTGATGAACAAGGAGTCAATAAAATTGCCTATGAAGGCAGTTTTATTGAACTCCGCTACAAAATACTATTGGCTGATAGTGAACTCACAAAAAAGTGGCTAATATATTCTAATATAGAAAATAAGCAAGGTTTTTTAACTGAGTTTGAATATTTTGGAGACACATATATTGCATCAGTAAAAGATATCTTGGAAAGAAATTACAGGATAGATTTTGGTCAATTTGACATATCAACACTGGAAGAACGCCTAAACATATTGAAAAGATTATGGGATATTATACCTGAGAGTGTTATTAGGAGCCTTAATCAAGAAACACTAGATGACATTGTCTTAACTAATGGATTTGGGTATGTTGATATTAGTAAAGAATATACAATACTTAAATATATTTGCGAAACAGATAAGTATGAATCTATACTTGAAGAAGCAAGGATTAAAGATAAATTTTTTGAATTCCTCTCTTTAGAATATGGTATTAATGTATCTAATTTTGAGTCAAAGGATAAAGTTGTTGAATACATTGTAGATAGTTTATTCCAAAGTGAGTTGATACAGAAGAGCAGAAATAAAGATATAAGACCTTTTGGAATTAAATTATCAAATATTAATAAAATAATGAATTGTGTTCAACTTCTTGAAACTTGGGCTAATCATGAAATTTATAGAGAAAAGTTTGTTGAGTACTCTAAAAAAGTTTCTGAAAAATACATGATTAATGTACTTAAAGAAATGGAAGTAGACGAGTTATTTGCTATTGAATATCTATATGGTATAGAGGAAATTTTATATAAAAAATTAGAGTTTCAGATATTTAAAGGGGTTCAGGACCCACATTTAATAAAAGAAGACTTATTAGGATATTTGAACGGTTTATATGTAAAGGAAGAGCAAAAAAGTTATCAATACAGTGAAAGCGAAAATGATATAGATATAGAATCATTAAGGATCCAATTAAAAGATTTAAATGTATTTGCAGATATTAGAAGAAGATACTATTTTTCTAAATCAAATATATTTAACAAATGGAACATCCTTAATAATATATTTCAGTTAATAAATATGATTTACCTATTTGAAGAAGAGTTCAAAGCAATAGATAATAACTTTGATAATATAATTTCTCTTTATGAAATGAATAATTGGTGGAAGATAGACCTACTGTATAGAAAAGTTCAAGAAGATTACACTTTGATTGATGATTTTATATCTAAACTTCTAAACTTTGTGGACAAGAGATATTATTACCAATATCTTAAACCCTTAAATGAAGAGATATCAAATATTATTGAGAGTAAACACGATTATGAATTTAAGACAGATATACAATTAGATTTTTGGTCCAAATATGTATCAAACTCTGATAAAAAGACAGCAGTAGTAATAGTAGATGCTTTAAGATATGAAATGGGAAAAGAAATATTCTCAATGCTTGATGAAATTAAATATAAAACAATCACACCAATTATCTCTTCTATACCAACAGTTACGGAATTCGGAATGGCTAGTTTGTTACCTAACGGTAATACAAAACTTATCTTAAATGAAGAGAATGATTTAATAAAAATAACAGATGGAAACCTTAATTATCCATTAAATAATAAATCGGAACGTGTTAAATTTTTCTTGGAAATATCTGATGGTGATGGAGTGGTTAAAAACTTAAGTGAGATTGTAGATATTCCAATAAATAGTTTAAAGAATGAATTTGAAGAAAAAAATAGAATATTAATTTTTTCAAATGAAATCGATGAGGCTGGTCATATTGAAGATAGCAGCATACAGATTTTTCCCGGACTGCTCAATAAGATACAAAGTGCAATAAAGAAATTGGTAGATATTGATATTGAAAAAATAGTTGTTGTTGCTGATCATGGCTTCATATTAACTTCTGGGCTAGAGGAATGGATGAAGGTAGATATTTCAAAGGATATGGATAATGTTGTAAAGAAACGAAGATATACTATATCAAGAAAAAAGGTAGAGGGAAACTATATAACTAAGAGTGCTTACTCCTCAAATTATGATGGAGATTTATATTTTAATTTTCCAAGGGGAATAAATGTGTTTCCAGTTAGTGGAGGAACTAAATTTCACCATGGAGGAATATCGCTTCAAGAATTACTAGTACCTGTAATAGTTATAGAGAAAAATGATGAAAAAGTAATAAAAAAATATACTCCTGAAGTAGTAGAACAAATTAGTTTAGAGGATGTTGGCTTAAATACAGATTTTGCCAAAAATAAGACAAGGGAAATTCCTAAATCAGTTAAAGAACAAATAGAAAACTATATTGAAAATAATAGTTTAAGTAAGAAAGAGAAAAGAATACTAGAGTTATTCTTAAGAGCATCTTCTTATACAGATTCTGAAATACAAGAAATATGTAATGATGATGGTATTAGGTTTATATCTCAATCAGTAATGGCATTTATGCAAGATTTCATCTCAAAACTTAATAATGAAGGATATGATTGGATAGGGTTTAAGGTTGTAGGTATGTCAACATATGAGTACTATCTGAAATAGGGGGGAGTTCAAAGGATGAATATAAACGAAGGACAACAAATTTTAAGGGCTTTACACAATGGAAGTGTTCCAGCATATGAAGGTGCCAAATATATTATGTGTGGTCATGAAGAAGAGAGAGATGCAATACTAGAAGATTTGGATTATATAAAATTCAAGTCAAATGGGGATTCACATTCAGGATTCAAAATGATATATGGGCCATATGGAAGTGGTAAATCTTTTTTATGCGAAGTCTTAAAAGAGGAAGCACTGAAGGATAATTTTGTTATTTCAGAAATAGTAATATCTAAGAATACTCAACTCCATAATTTTGAAACAATATACAATAAAATAATGGTTGGTATGAGAACTAATGAATTTAGGGAGTTCTCTGCTTTTAGAATTATAATCGAAAGTTGGATTGAAAAAGAAAAATCTGAGATTATAAGTAAATATAACTTAGATCCTGATGATAATGAAGAGGATGAAGAAAAACTTATAGCAAGGCTTAAAGATAAGATATCATTAGAACTTGCTAAAGCAAATACAACTAATGTTTCTATTGTAAATGCAGTTATATCATTTTGTACAGGGCTATTAAATGGTGATAATACATTGGCACAAAAGTCTCTTGCTTGGTTTGCTGGTGATACTAATATACCTGCCGACATAAAGAGGAGTATAGGGGTTAAAGGATCAGTAGATAAGGGAAATGTATTTGAATTTCTTAAAACATTACTATATATCATAGAAAAATCTGGTTATGCAGGTTTGCTAGTAATAATAGATGAAGTTGAGACTGTAAGAAAAGAGAGAAAAGATATAAGGTATCAGGCTTATGAAAATTTAAGATTACTTATAGATATGGTAAGTAAAGATAACCTACCCGGTTGCTATCTTCTATTTACTGGTACGGAGGAATTAATAGAAGACGAAGAAAAAGGCATAAAGGAGCATGATGCTTTATATACCAGAATAGAGCCAATTAAATTAGGAGATATTCGAATATTAGAACAACCTCTTATTAAATTATCAAGATTTGATTCAAGCCAGTTAATAGAAGTTTCTAAAAAGGTAAGACACATCCACGGAACTGTCCATGGCTGGAATCCTCAAAGTAAAATATCAGATGAATTTATAGGAGAATATGTCCGAAGTTTTACTAATGCTTTTGGAAAGGAAGTAAGCATATTACCGAGGACCTTTTTACGGAATTTTATATTCATCTTAGAAGCAGCGAAAAAAGAACCTATGAGTAAAATAAAATCACTTCTAAACATTTCTGAAGAACAGATAGAGGAAGTTAATAAGCAAATTGAACTATATGGTAGAGAAGTTGCCATGGAGATGGAACTATGATGGAATCTAGTTATTTCTTATTGGATAATAAAATTCAAAATGGAATTAAAGATATTTTGAAGTGGAATAATTTAACACCTATACAAGAAGAGACTATTCCACGTCTTTTAAATGGAGATAATTGTATCTTAATAGCACAAACTGCAGGAGGAAAGACAGAAGCCGCATTTTTGCCAATTATATCTGAGATATATAAAGAAAAATTGAAGCCTATTTCTGTTATCTATATATCGCCAATCAGGGCATTGCTTAATAATCAAGAATTCAGATTAAAAAAACTGGGGAAGATCGCAAACATAGATGCATTTAAATGGCATGGAGAAGTTGATTATAGCAATAAGAGAAAATTTAAAATAGAACCAAAACATATTATAGCCACTACTCCAGAATCACTAGAGGTCATACTAATGTCAGATTCATATGACTCAGAGGAATTATTTTCAAATATAAGATTCATAGTAATAGACGAAGTACATTATTTTGCAGAAAACTATAGAGGGGCTCAACTTGTGAGTATCATAGAAAGGATACAGACATATTCAAAGTATGATATTCAAAGGATAGGTTTATCTGCCACAGTAGGTAATCCAGAGGATATTTTAGATTGGATATCTGGGTCTAGTAAAAGAAGGAAATCTGTTATTAAGTCAGAAAGCAAAGGAAATAAATCTAAAATATTTATTAGATACTTTGATGAGTTTAGTGAAGATACTGTTAGTTGTCTCATACCTGAGTTAAGAGACAAAAAGGCATTATTTTTCTGTAACAGTAGAACCAATAGTGAAATGGTGTCTAGAATCCTAAAGAACTTAGGCATAAATGCAAAGGTTCACCATTCTTCTATTAGTAAGAACTTAAGAGAAATATCAGAGGATAAATTAAAAAATGCTCCAAGTGAAATGTGCTTATGTTGCACTTCTACTATGGAATTAGGAATAGATGTGGGTGAACTAGATGTTGTTATGCAATTAAATAGCCCTTCAACAGTGGCTTCCTTTAGACAAAGAATGGGAAGAACAGGTAGAAGATCCGGAACAGTATCACACTATGAATTTTGCGTAAACGAAGAATTTTTCTTAATAAATTCTATTGCAATTGTAGAATTAGCAAGACAAAGGTGGATAGAACCCGCTCCAACTCCATTATCAGCATATACTGTATTATTTCAACAATTATTTTCTATGATCCAACAAAAATTCGGTTTAAAGCAATCATATCTAATAGAGATTGTAGAGAAATCAAATTCATTTAGAAATATAGATGAAGAAAAATTATTAGACTTAATTCAATATCTTATGGAGAAAGATTATTTAGAATATAGTAATGGAGAATATTTGATTGGTAAAGAAATTGAGAAGGAATATGGATATAATCTATTAATGAACTTTATATCAGTATTTCAAACCATACCTGAATTTTCAATTATACATAAAAATAAAGAGATTGGGACTCTACAATCTTGGTTCATTTATTCACTATTAAAGGAAAACAAGACAACCAAATTTGTATTAGCGGGAAATACATGGCAGATAGACAAGATAGATTACGATAGATATAGAATATATGTAAAAGTATCAAAAGAAGGTGGACTTGCCACTTGGATGGGTAGTGGAATGGTTATATCCTATGAAATAGCCAAACAAATGCTAAAAGTGCTTAATAGCAATGATGATTATCCATATATTGATATGAAATCTAAATCTGTGTTAAAAAGTATTCGATTAGAGCATTCTGCATTTTCTATAGGTTTAGATGAAATTCTTATAGATGTAGTAAAAGATGGATTTGATGTATATACTTACGCAGGACATAAAGTAAACTTTACACTGGGACTAATAATCAAACAAGGACTTGGGTTAGAATTTACTACCTCCTACAACAAATTGAAGATAAAAAGAGAAGAAAAAGAGATTACAGAAAGACATATATATGATATATTTAATAGATTTAAAAATGATACTAATGAGATAGAACAAGTAACTGAGAAAGCATTAGTCTCTTCTAACTTCGAAAGTCATTCTAAATTTTATAAACATTTACCCAGATTTGCACAAATAGAAGTTCTTAAATATGAGTTAGTAGATATAAGAAATACAGTGAAAGTATTAAAAGAATCCAGAATAAATATTGAGAATTTATATGACAGGTTATAAATTATAAAATCACTAAGAATAAAGGGGGGATTTATCATGCCTACATTTAAAAATTTGAATGATTTAGAAAATTATTTAAAGAAAAATCCAGAAATAGTACTTGAACAAAATATAGGTAAAGTAATCGAATATGAGTGTCCTATATGTAAAACAGTTGAAAATATAAAGATTACTTCTAAGAATAAGGGAAGATGTCAAAAGTGTAATAATGATATTGAAATCACAATGGTTATAGAATAACCTATTCTATTTTAACTTTAGAGGAGTTTTTATAATGAAAGATAATAATTCAGTAGTTTTAACAAAAGATATTGAGAAGAATAATCGCAAATTAAAAATCGGAAAGAAATATAGACATTTTAAAGGTAAGGAATATCTTGTTTTGTATATTGCAAGACACTCAGAAACATTAGAAGAACTTGTTGTTTACCAAGCATTATATGGAGAAAAAAGTATCTGGGTAAGACCACTTGATATGTTTTTAGAACAGGTTGAAGTTAATGGGGTGTTAGTAAATAGATTTGAAAAGTGTGAGGAATAACAAGGAGAGATGGGTATGGCCTCTGCAAAAAGATCAGTCTTGATAGATAATATTACTTTACACGAAGCAATCAAAAGAGTTATAAATGAATACGGTTCTACTACGGTTGAAGAAATAACTTTAAGAGTTAATGAAAATGGTCTATATATGAGAAAAGATAAGAAACCTGTACCTAAAAATCAGGTAAGGGCTCGAATTAGGAAATATGCTCATTTGTTTATAATAGAGGATGGGAAAGTGTACCTAAATTGTAAAAACAATATTCTATCCATTGAGGCATTTGTAGGAGGTTATTTTGGAAGTTCTTATCAAGTGTCAATAGACTTAGAAAACAATACTGCAACTTATAAAAAACTTGAAGATGGTTATGAGATTATTAATGATAGAGAAGTTGTGATAGAAAATACTGAAATTGAAAAGTTTCGCTCGGAATTGGAAAGTATTAATATTTTAAAATGGGAGAAGGAATACTTTGCCCCTGTTTTAGATGGTACAAGTTGGTCAGTTACTATTAAAACGTTAGATGGGGAATTTGAAAGTAGTGGTTCCAATTCTTTCCCAAGAAATTGGAATAGGTTTTGTAGTAGCATAGAGAAGATTATTAAAAGTGAATTTAGGTAATTGTAGTATCTAAAAGTAAGGTTTATAGAAGGTGAGTTATATGTTATCTAAACAAGATATTAAAAAAATGTGTGAGGCTCCTGCTGATAATAAGGCATATTACAGGACGATCATCTGTAAAGGTGAATTATCTAAGGTTGATATTTTCTTTGTGGGCACTAATCCTGCGACGCCTATTTATCCAATAGATATGGATTTAGACACATATATAGATTTACTTATGAATTATGAAAGATTTATAGAATTTTATAAGATTCATAGATTAAAGAATGGTAAGCAAGAAGTTTCTCGAACTCGTACTGGTATGAATTCTTTTCTTAATTGGCTCTCAAGTAATACTTGTGAAGCAGTTGCTGAGACAGAAGTTATCCCTTATCCAACAGAAAGCCTAAAATTATTAAAAAAAGAACCTGACTTTATAATTGAACGAGGTAAAGAAGTGTTCTATGAGTTACTTATGGAAATTAAGCCTCGATTAATTATTCTTCACGGAAAGAGAACTGTTGAATATTTTGATGAAATATTAACTGAAAGAGGTGCTATACCCTCAAAATCTATTTGCTTAGATAGAACTATTGAAGATATAGAAAAGCAACTACCGTTATATAGATTTAAATATAAAAATGGGAAAATAGCAAATATTATGGCTTGTAGACACTTTATGTATTATGGTGTGATGGGGGAATCATTTAAGCCATTTAGAGAAAATATTTTAAAGGTATTAAATGATAATATAAAAGAATAAATTTTGAGAGTAAATTTCATAGGTTTTGTAAATATAAGTTTAATAGAGATTAACTGAACAGGTAATTTGGAATCCGTTGGATAATGATACTTATTATATGAGTATCTATAAATTTAATGTATTTCAAACTATCTGTTTTTT
>Ga0123335_1006601_pt1 | contig 13430 bp, 13 predicted proteins | sample BiotimSIPDNA_2_FD_89707 | JGI IMG/M metagenome (GOLD analysis project Ga0123335, IMG submission 89707) | Anaerobic biogas reactor microbial communites from Washington, USA - Biogas_R2 time_0 SIP DNA | ecosystem: Engineered > Bioreactor > Anaerobic > Unclassified | place: Washington, USA... | reverse complement strand
CGCAGACCATAGAGTCATTAAGGCAGAGTTTCGGTCTTGACAGGCCTGTGTTTATCCAATATTTTTACTGGTTGAAGAATATTTTGCGGTTTAATCTCGGAGAATCGTTTTCATATCATATCCCTGTCTCTTTGCTTATAAAGCAGAAATTGAAGAATACACTCGCTATCTCTGCGTTCTCTATTTTTTTTACATGGCTTATAGCCATACCTCTTGGTATATTTGCCGCTGTTAAACAGGGCAGGTGGCAAGAGAAGAGCTTGTCCTTCCTTGCGTATATCGGTATCTCTCTACCTTCTTTTCTTATAGCGATGCTTCTGGTTTTTTTTGCTGCAAAGACATCAGTTCTTCCTGTGGGAGGAACAACAAGCGCTTTTTATATAGGTGTAACGGGCTGGGGAAGATTTGTTGACTACTTTAAGCACCTGCTTCTTCCCGGGACAGCCCTTACGCTTGCAGGTATCGGCGGACTCTATCGGCTTATGAAAAACAATTTTCTTGAAGTTCTGGGCGCTCCTTATGTTGTCACTGCTAATGCTAAGGGTCTGTCTTCTTTAAGGGTTTACTCCAAGCATGTGTTCAGAAATGCTATAAATCCTATGATTACTATCTTTGGTTATACGCTATCTTCTGTGTTAAGCGGCGCTGCTCTTGTAGAGATAATAACAAATTGGCCGGGTATGGGAAGATTGATGCTTGAGGCGGTGTTGTCGCAGGACCTGTATTTGGTAATGGCTTCTCTGCTTATAGGAGGCATATTGCTTATAGCGGGTAATCTTGTAGCGGATATACTTATTGCGGTTGCTGACCCGAGGGTGCGGTTGAGATGAGGGTCTTTTTAATGCGATTGAGGAAGAAGCATAGGGTTTCATACATCGCTCTCTGGGGGCTTGTGTTTCTTTATGGCTTGGCGATACTGGCAGATTTTATAGCCCCTTATTCCTATAGTTATCAGGATAGGGAATATGCGTTATGCGGCCCTGTGGTTCCCCGTTGTATTCATAAAGGGAAGTTTACTGCGCCCTTTGTCTATGGCATTGACATAGTCAATCCTGCTTTCAAGGAATATAGAGCGGATACCTCAAAGATGTATCCGGTAAAACTTTTCACGAAAGGACCTGAAAGGAGAATAGCGGGATTTATCAAGACAGACAGATACCTTTTTGGTTCAACGGAAGGGAAGATATTCCTTTTCGGGACAGATAACCATGGGCGCGATGTCTTTTCAAGGGTTCTTTATGGGGCAAGAGTGTCTCTCTCCATCGGAGTTATAGGTGTTGCCGTCTCTTTTATATTAGGACTTCTTGTAGGCGGGGCTTCGGGTTATTTCGGGGGACGTATAGATACTTGTCTGATGAGGGCTGTGGAGATTATTATGATGTTCCCGTTTTTTTATCTTATGTTGGCGTTAAGGGCTATTTTTCCGCCGAACCTTTCTTCGGTTAAGGCATATTTTCTTATTGTGATTATTCTGAGTTTGATTGGGTGGGCATCGCTTGCGAGAATTATCAGGGGGATGGTGCTTTCAATAAAGGAGGAGGAGTATGTGATGGCCGCAAGGGCGTTGGGCCTCTCTTCCTTCAGGATTATAACAAGACATATACTTCCAAACACCTTCTCCTATACTATCACAGCGCTTACTCTCTCTATACCCGGCTACATATTGGGAGAGTCCGCACTGAGTTTGCTGGGGCTTGGCATACAGGAGCCGTATCCCAGTTGGGGAAATATGCTCTCTGTGGCGGTTGGTAATTTAAGGATTATTACAGGTGCTCCGTGGATGCTTGTTCCAGGTTTTTTTATCTTTATTACAGTGCTGGCGTTTAATTTTTTGGGAGATGGAATAAGGGATGTAACGGACCCTAAAACTTGGTGAATATATGAAGACAGTACTGGATGTTAAGGAACTGAAATTGGCGTTGAAAAAGGATATCTTCGGAGTGGAGATAAATATCCTTAGAGGAGTATCGTTTTCTGTAAGGGAGAGAGAATCCGTAGCGATAGTGGGTGAGAGCGGTAGTGGTAAAACCCTCACGGCGATGGCTGTTGTGGGGCTTGTCCCTGACAATATGTCCGTTACAAAAGGAGAGGTCTTGCTGTGCGGAAAAGATGTTTTTAAGATGAGCAGGCGGGAGATAAGAGAGATGAGGGGGACGAAAGCGGGCATGATTTTTCAGGAGCCGTCTTCTTACCTTAACCCTGTCTTTACGGCAGGAGACCAGATATTTGAGGCGATAAAGGATGTAGGGCTGTGCAGGGATGATAAAAAGAGACAGTGTATAGAGATACTCGGGGATGTGGGGCTTCCTGAGGATGTCTATTGCCGATATCCCCATCAGTTAAGCGGAGGACAGCAACAGAGAGTAATGATAGCAATGGCGTTGATAAACAAGCCGTCTATTCTTATTGCGGATGAACCGACAACTGCGCTGGATGTAACCACTTCTTTCGGGATAATAGAACTATTAAAGGCGCTTATTGCAAAGTATGGGCTCTCCCTTTTGTTTATTACGCATGATATATCGCTTGTCGCAGGTTTTGCGGATAAAATTGCCGTGATGTATGCGGGCAGGGTAGTAGAGGTATCTGATGCAAAAATGGCAATAGAGAAACCTGCTCATCCATATACAGAAAAACTTATTGCCTGTCTTCCTGAGAGATATACCTCTGGAGAGAGGATAAGGACGATTGAAGGGAATGTTCCTGACTTCCGCAATATACCTTCGGGTTGCGCTTTTCATCCGCGTTGTCCTTATGTAATGGATATATGCAGGAAAAATGAGCCGGCAATAACAACAAAAGAAGGTTTTTCAGTGAGGTGTTTTAGATATGGAAAAGATGTGGAGTATGACAAATGTCTCTAAACAATACCATATAAAAGCGGGACAGGAGATTAGTGCTCTGGATGATATTGACCTTGATATATACAAGGGCGAGGTGTTCGGACTTATAGGGGAGAGCGGTAGCGGCAAGACAACGCTGGGAAAAGTGATAATAGGCATAATTGAGCCGACAGAGGGCAAGATATATTTTAAAGGCAGAGATATTGCAGAATTAAGGGGAAAGGAACTTTTGGGGTTAAGAAGAGAGTCCCAGATTATATTTCAGAATCCTTACAGGTCGCTTAACCCGAGGATGAGAGTGGCTGAGATGGTGATGGAAGGTGTAAAGAGAGATGCAGGCAGAGTTGAACAACGGGAGATGGTGAGAGACCTTCTGCAGATGGTAGGGATTGATATTGAAAATATGGATAACTATCCGCATCAGTTCAGCGGTGGAGAGAGGCAAAGAATAGCCATAGCGAGAGCTCTCTCTACATCTCCGTCGTTTATTGTTTGTGATGAACCGACATCAAATTTAGACCTCTCTGTGCAGGCAAAAATTCTCAATCTTTTTATGGAACTAAAAGACCGATTAAATCTCACCTATCTCTTCATTTCCCATAATATAAAGGTGGTTAATTTTATTGTGGACAGGGTTGCCGTGATGTATAAGGGAAAGATTGTGGAATACGGAAAAAAAGAAGATGTGATGAAGAACCCGTTACATCCCTATACGTCTCTCCTTATATCGTCCTCTTTTTTAAAAAAGACAGATATTGCCAAAAAGGATACGCCTGATAAGAAGGGATGCGCTTTTTATCCTTTGTGTCTGTATGCGGAGGATATGTGCGCCAAATGTGTTCCTGAAATGAAAGAGACAACGAAGGGGCATTTTGTTGCCTGTCTCAAAAGGATATAAGAGCGAGAGTGTGTTTACCCATTTAATGCAAAGTGTTTGTTTTTGAAGAGATTCAGCGTGGTCTTGACCACTTTTTGGTCGTAGAGAATACCTGCGTTGCGTTTTATCTCTTCAAGCGCTTTTTCCAGCGGGTGCGCTGGTCTGTATGGCCTGTGAGCGGTCATCGCCTCAACCACATCTGCAACGGCAAGGATTTTTGCCTCAAGAGATATTTGTTTACATTTCTTTCCTTCAGGATACCCTGAGCCGTCTTCCCGTTCGTGATGCTGATAAACTATCTTTGCTATATCAGAGAATTTTTTTATGCCTTTAAGAAGATTATATCCATGAGTGGAATGTGTCTTCACAAAATCAAATTCCATCTCATTGAGTGCGCCTGGTTTGTTCAGAATGTCCATTGGTATAAAAATTTTGCCGAGGTCATGGACTGAGGATGCTATACTGATATTCTCAATCTGTTTTGCTGAACACCCCATCTTTTTTGCTATAGCGCAGGCAAGTTGTTCTGTCTTCTGTTGATGCCCTGATGTATAAGGGTCCCGTATCTCCATAATATGTGTAATTGTATCTACCAAACTTTGAAAGGACTCCTGATAATCTTTTACGGTCTTTTGGAGTTTTTTTATCAGTTGCATCTTCTCTGTGACATCATGAAGCATACCGAGAACACCGATAACCTCTCCTTTATCGTTTTTTACGGGGATTTTAGTGACTTCCACCAGACGCTGTTTTTGCTTATCGTGCAAAAAATATGGTTGCTGTATTGTTTTTGGCTTGCCTGATTTAATTACATCCGCATCAATGTTTCTATAAAATTTTGCGAGATAACGGGGATGTATATCAAAATCGGTTTTACCTTTTATGTCTTCCGGCTTTACTCCGATATCGTTTGAGTATGCCTGATTTATTAGTATGTAGTTAGATTTTTTATCTTTGTAAAAGATCCTTACAGATAGGTTTTTCAGAAGCAATTCATAAAGTTTTTTATCCATAGAGACCCCTTTGAAAGCCAGTTAACTTTGTTAATTAAAGTTATTTTACCGTAGAAATGTTATATATACAAGGGTTATTGAAATATTTGGAATTAGGGTGTAAGATAATGGGAAAAGGAGAACTCTATGAGATGGACCAAATATTTTCTGCCAACATCCAAGGAACCCCCTAAAGACGCAGAGATAGTCAGTCATAAACTAATGAGCCGCGCAGGGATGATAGACAAAATATCATCAGGCGTTTACACGTATTTTCCGTTCGGTTATCGCGCTCTGAAGAAGGTGGAGAGGATAGTAAGGGAAGAGATGGACAGAACAGGCGCAGTTGAGTTTTTGATGCCAGCCCTGCAACCTGCTTCTTTGTGGAAAGAGAGCGGGCGGTTGGATGAGATGGGTGAAGAGATGATAAGGTTTACAGACAGACATAAACGTTTGATGCTGTTTGGACCTACCCATGAGGAGATTGTAACGGATACAGTTAGAAAGAATATAAATTCATGGAAACAACTTCCTATAACCCTCTATCAAATCCAGACAAAATTCAGGGATGAGATGAGACCGCGATTTGGCGTAGTGCGGGCAAGAGAGTTTCTGATGAAAGACGCATATAGTTTTGACAGAGATGAAAAAGGGCTGGAGGAGTCATACCAGAAGATGAGGGTGGCATATACAAGAATATTCAAGCGGTGCGGACTGGATTGCTCTATACAGCAGGCGGACTCAGGCGTAATAGGCGGTAAGTTCTCTGAGGAGTTTGTGGCTAAGGGCGAATGTCCTGAACTTGAGGTGGGGCACATATTCAAATTAGGGACAAAGTATAGCGAGTCAATGAAGACATTTTTTATTGACAGCAGCGGCAAAGAAGCGCCCGCGGTTATGGGTTGTTACGGGATAGGGGTAAGCAGGATAGTTCCCGCTATTATAGAGGGCAACAACGATGATAGAGGGATTGTCTGGCCATTGTCGGTTGCTCCTTTCTCTGTTCTTCTTGTTCCCGTTAATCTTGAGAATGCTGCTATAAGTGGCGTAGGAGAGAAGTTATATGGGGCACTTATAGATAACGGTATAGATGCGCTATACGATGATAGAGATATTAGCGCGGGTATGAAGTTTTCTGATGGGGACCTTATAGGCATCCCCCTTTGGGCGGTTATAGGGAAGAAGTTTACAGAGAAGGGAAAGATAGAGATAAAAATAAGGAAAGAGAACAGGTTTGTTGAAGTGGGTGTGGAAAACGCAACCGATTGGATAATAGATTATATTAACAAAGAGAAGAGATGCACATTATAAAAAACGGAATTCTGCTCAATAAGAGGGAGTTTTCCCTTTCCTTTATCGTGTTTTTTTATCTTATTATATCTTTCGCAGTCATATCACGCTATGTTGGCTCTGATTTATTGCCGTTAGTCCAGTTATTTTTCCTTTTTGCGGAGAACTATATTACGGTATCGGTTTATTATGGAGTCAGGGAATCGTTATGGGAAGATGCGCTGAATATCCCTGAGATGTTTAAGAAAGGGAGAACTTTTTTCTTCAGGGTTCTTGCTTATAAAGTTCTTGCAGGGCTTTTTATTGTTATAGTATCTGCCTTCTGTCTGAGTATGCTTGAATTGGTTAAAGAGACATCTCTTGCCTCTGCATATCTTTTCATCGCTTTTACTGTTATCTGGCTCTCTGTCCCTATTTATCTTTTTTTCCTGACTGCGTTTACGCCGCTTATTATTGTTGCAGAGGACATCTCTTTTGTTAAAGCGCTAAAGACAAGTGTGTTATTTCTAAGAGAACGTATTGCAGGCATAATACAACTATTGCTGTTGTTTTTGCCTATATGGTTTCTTGTATTTTTCTTGTTAAAGGGATATAATGAAAGCAACCCGATTTTGCACATAATCGTTTTTTATCTTGTTTCAATACTGGAGGTTATAACAGTTAAAACATTCCTTCTTTTTTACAAGACAGAGAGGTGAAATAATGTCAGAGAAAGTATTTGAAGTACGATGGCACGGCAGAGGAGGACAAGGCGCAAAAACAGCGGCGCTTCTTTTCGGTGAAGCGGCGCTTTCTACCGGCAAATATATACAGGCGTTTCCCGAATACGGACCTGAAAGGATGGGTGCGCCTGTCCAGTCATTTAACAGGATAAGCAACCAACCCATAAGAAACCATTCCGGCATAGAGAACCCTGATGTAGTGCTTGTTCTTGATGTGACGCTTGTCAGGCAGGTAGATGTGACTAAAGGATTGGACCCTGAAAAAGGGGTTCTTATAGTAAATACTCCGCTTGAGACAGAGGATATCAGGAAGAAACTGAATTACAAAGGCAAAGTTTACACAGTGGATGCCTCCCATATCTCCAAGGAGACCATAGGAAGAGATATACCCAATACTCCGATGATAGGGGCGTTGATAAAAGCCACAGGTATTATGAAGATAGACGAACTTATTGAGGATACGAAGAAAAAACTGGAAGCAAAATTCAGAAACAGGCCTGAGATAATTGAGGGGAACCTTAATGCTATAAAGAGGGCATATAAAGAGGTGAAAGGAGTATAAAATGGGAGATAAAAAGACAGGATGGAAAGAACTGCCTGAAGGCGATATTCTGGAAGGCGGCTCTTCCTTGAAGTTCAAGACAGGCAACTGGCGCAACAGAAGGCCTGTCCACATACTTGATAAATGCATCCATTGTTTTATCTGCTGGATTTCCTGCCCTGATAATGCAGTGAGGGTGGATAGCGAAGCGGGGAAGTTTAAAGAGTTTGACTATGATTACTGTAAAGGATGCGGTATCTGCGCGCATGAATGCCCTACACAGGCAATAGAGATGGTTGATGAACAGGAGGCGGAAAAATGAAGACACCAACAAGGTGGATAATCATTATTCTTGTGCTCTCAGGTTGGATAGTGTCGGGAGTGCTTTATGTTAACTCCCAAAACAAGCAGGCAAAGACAGAGACGGAAAAGGTGATTTTGGAGACAGAATTGCAGGCATACCAGTTATTTGCAAAAGATATTGAAGATAGCACAGAAAAGATAGACGATATGATAAAGGCATTGGAGGGAATCAAAGATAATTTTGAGAAGATAAAAAATCAAATGGAAAGGGGGAGCACTCAAAAATGAAATTAGCCAGAACAGGAAATGAGGCGTTCGCCGAGGCGATGCGGCAGATAAACCCTGATGTTGTTGCCGCGTATCCTATTACGCCCGCAACAGAGATAGTTCAGATATTCTCGCAATTTGTTGCGGATGGTATTGTCAAAACAGAGTTTGTGTTGGTTGAAAGCGAACATAGCGCTATGAGCGCTTGTATAGGGGCATCCGCCGCGGGAGTCAGAGCAATGACAGGGACATCCTCACAGGGGGCGGCTCTTATGTGGGAGATGCTTTATATTGCAGCGGGTTTACGGTTACCTATAGTGATGGCTTTGGTAAACCGCGCGTTGTCCGCACCCATTAATATCCATTGCGACCATTCGGACTCTATAGGAGCAAGAGATTCAGGGTGGATACAACTTTTTTCGGAGAATGTTCAGGAGGCATACGACAATCTTATTCAGGCGGTAAGGATAGCGGAACATCCTTCCGTTAAACTGCCTGCGATGGCTACAACGGATGGATTTATATTGAGTCATTGCCTTGAGACATTGGAGATGCTCTCTGATGAAGATGTTCAGAAGTTTATAGGAGAAGCGCCTGAGAGACCTAACCTTATAAAGAGTTTGAAGGAGAAAAAACCTATAACCATAGGGGCATTGGACCTGCAGGATTACTACTTTGAACATAGGAGGCAGGCAGCGGAAGGTATGTTTAACGCTAAAAAAGTCATACCTGAGATAGGGAAAGAGTTTGGTAAGACATTCGGCAGGGAGTATGGCTTCTTTGAAGAATATAAGATGGATGACGCAGAGGCGGTGGCTATTATTATGGGGTCAACTGTCGGGACTGCGAAGGATGTAGTGGATGTAATGCGAGGGGAAGGAAAGAAGGTGGGGCTTTTGAAATTGCGTGTCTATAGACCGTTCCCCGCAAATGAGTTAGCGGCGGCTTTGAAAGGTAAAAAAGCGGTAGGAATTATGGACAGAGCGGATGGTATGAGCGCTTTCACAGGTCCTGTATATCCGGATATATGCGCCGCTCTTTATGATTTGCCTGACGGCAGACCGATACTTCAGGATTATATATACGGGCTGGGCGGAAGGGATGTGACAAAGGAAGATATAAGATACATATTTGAAGAGATTTTGAAGACAGCAAAAACAGGACAAAAGGACTATACACTTAAATATGTCGGAGTGAGGGAATAAGGAGGATAAAAGATGGCAACATTAAAACAACTTGCAAAAAGGGAAGAACGGTTTGTTTCGGGGCACCGCCTTTGTCCTGGCTGTGGAGCAGGGCTTATTGCAAGGATGGTTATGCTTGCGATAGAGAAACCTGTTATTGTGGGGAATGCTACCGGGTGTCTTGAAGTGGCAAGCACAATATTTCCGTATTCGTCATGGAATGTTCCGTGGGTTCATTCCGCTTTTGAGAATGTCTCTGCATCATTAAGCGGTGTGGAGGCAGCATATCGTTCCTTGAAAAAACAAGGCAAGATAGATGAAGATGTGGTATTTGTTGCTTTCGGAGGAGATGGCGGAACATATGATATAGGACTGCAATCGCTTTCGGGGGCGGCAGAGCGCGGACATAAGATGCTCTATGTATGTTATAACAATCAGGCGTATATGAATACAGGCGTTCAGCGTTCTTCCGCAACATCAAAGGGAGCGCATACGTCAACCTCTCCTGTGGGAAAGGCGATACCAGGTAAAGGGCAGTTCCCTAAAGACCTTGCCTCCATAATGGTGGCGCACAATATTCCCTATGTGGCAACCTCTATTCCCGGAAGATGGAATGACCTTGTAAATAAAGTTGAGAAAGCGGTCTCTTTTAACGGTTTCACCTTTATAGATGTTCTTTCACCTTGCCGTCTTGGCTGGCCTCATGAACCGTCTATAACGATGGAGATAGCACGGCTTGCGGCAGAGACCTGCATCTGGCCTCTGTACGAGGTGGTGGAAGGCAAGTATCGGCTGACATTCAGGCCAAAAGAGAAGAAACCTATAACGGAATGGTTCAAACTTCAGCGAAGGTTTGCGCATCTGCTTAAACCGGAGAATCAGCCGTTGCTTGAAGAGATACAGAAAGAGGTAGATACTAAATGGGAAGCGCTTTTGAAGAAGTGTGAAGGCTAAAGTAAGAACAAGAGCGTTATGTTTCTGCAGTGGATATCCGATACAGGGTGAGCGTTTTTGCCTGTTTTTGTTCCCGCTGTATTGTATGGCAACAGATATCAAAAGACCAATCATAATAGAAAAATTCGCCTCTGACAGAAATTCAATCCATTGGTAATTTCGTTAAACAGAATGTATAATATGAGGATATAATAAATAAAATAGTATCACTGAATAACAAGGAGAGGATATGAGCGGATTTGAGAAGGAATATTTAACAGAACAAGAAAAGGAAAAGTTGGCAACATTAAGCAGGTTATGTAAAGGCGACATACTTACAATGACCTCTCTTTCTGCTTCGGGGCACCCCGGCGGTTCAATGTCTTCCCTTGATATATATCTGACAGTGTTCTCTTATGCCAATATCGCTCCTGACAAGGTAGATGACCCTTCCAGGGATAAGATTATTGTAAGTCATGGGCATACATCTCCGGGGGTATATGCCGCATTAGGCCGACTTGGATTTTTTGATATAGATATGGCGGTGGCAACATTCCGTCTGGGCGGGAGTATATTTGAAGGGCATGTGGTGCGTAAGGTTCCCGGTATAGAATGGGGAACAGGTAATTTAGGGCAGGGGCTGTCCGCCGGCTGTGGCTTTGCTGTGGCTGATTATCTTCATAAGAGGGACACACACATATTTGTCTTAATGAGCGACGGAGGACAGACCAAGGGGCAGGTGTCTGAGGCAAGAAGATTTGCGGTGAAATACGGGTTGAAAAATATCACTGTTTTAATAGATTATAACAATATCCAGATAAGCGGAAAGACCGATGATGTTATGCCCTGCCGTATATGCGCTAACTACCGCGCTGACGGATGGGAAACAATGGAAGTGGACGGACATAATTTTACAGAGATTTACGGGGCAATAAAAAAATCTATGGAGATGCCTTCCCCTGTTTGTATTATTGCTAATACAATAATCGGGAAAGGCGTGTCTTTTATGGAACATGATTATAGATATCACGGCAAAACATTAGATGACCAAGCGTATGCAAAAGCAATGGCGGAGTTGGGGTTGGAGCCGTCTCTTGAACGATATAAGAAGATGAGAACAGAGAAGTGGGATTATCCAAACAGAAAATTTTTCTTTTCTCCATCGCTGAAGAAGGGTTCTGCCGTGTTATATAAGAAAGACGAAAAGACAGACAACCGCAGTGCTTACGGCAAAGCGCTTGCCGATATTGCTAAAGCAAATGCGGATAACAAAGAATATCCTTTTGCGGTCTTTGACTGCGACCTTGCAACATCGGTGAAGACAGACCTTTTTGAAAAAGAGTTTCCCGAAAAGTTCTTTCAGATGGGTGTTCAGGAGCATAATGCCGCAACGGTTGCGGGGGTTGCATCAACGGATGTTATAAGTTTCTTCTCCGACTTCGGGGTCTTTGGCGTAGATGAGACATATAATCAGGCGCGCCTAAACGACCAGAACTATACAAATCTTAAACTTGTCTGCACTCACATAGGGCTGGATGTCGGAGAGGACGGCAAAACACACCAGTGTATTGATTATGTGGGGACATTAAGAAATATTTTCGGGTTCAAGGTAATTATACCCGCTGACCCTAACCAGACAGACAGGGTGATAAGGAAAGTGGCGGGAGAGCCGGGTAATTGGTTTGTGGGCATGGGCAGGTCCAAGATACCTGTGGTCACAAAGGAGGACGGCGCAGAGTATTTCGGTGTTGACTATGAGTTTGTTTATGGGAAAGCGGATATTATCAAGAAAGGGGAACAGGGGTATATCATTACTATGGGGGCTATCGTTCCGCGAGCGATAAAAGCGGCGGAACTCCTTAAGGAGAAAGGTATAAATATAGGGGTTATCAATATGAGTTGTCCCCTTGAAATAGATGAAGATGCTATGAGAGAAGCAATCAAGACAGGGCTGATAGTTACTGCTGAAGACCATCATATTGATACGGGGCTTGGAGCAACAGTGGCTATGTATCTCCTTGAAAAGAAATATACAGGCAAGTTTATAAGAAGGGGTGTGACGGCATACGGAAGTTCAGGGGCTCCTGAATATCTTTTCAAACTGGAAGGGCTTGATGTTGAGTCCCTTGTGGAGTTGATAGAATCCACTAAAAAGTCATAAGGGGTGTTTAATGGAAGACCCTAAACAACGGCTTATATTTGCTCTTGATGTCTCTTCCCGCAAGGAAGCAGAAAGATATGTTGATGAACTTGATGGCGTGGTAGATTTTTTCAAGGTGGGCATTATCCTGCATACTGTTACAGGCGGCGGATTTGTAGAACAACTGATTAAACAAGGCAAAAGAGTATTTCTTGATTTGAAGTTTTATGATATTCCCGAGACCGTAAGAGATGCAGTCCGACAGACCGCTCTGTTAGGCGCGGACTTTATTACGGTCCATGCTCAACGGCAGGTGATGGAAGCCGCTGTGGACGGAAAAAAGGACTCGCCCCTTAAGGTCTTCGCCGTTACTCTTCTCACCAGCATGGATGCCTCCGACACTTCTGCAGGTAAAAGTTCCGAAGAGATTGTCCTTGAAAGAGCAAAATTGGCTTTAGAGTGCGGGTGTGATGGGGTTGTCGCCTCCGGAAGGGAAGCGGGGATTATCAAAGAGGCAACCAAAGGGAATCTTCTTGTTATATGTCCCGGCATAAGACCTGCAGGAACCTCGCCAGAGAGGCATAAAAGAACGGTAACTCCTTCCGATGCAATAAAGGCAGGCGCTGATTACCTTGTTGTGGGGAGACCTATCAAGGAGGCGGTATCTCCGCGCCTTACGGCACAGAAAATTATTGAAGAGATATATACCGCTATTAATCCGTTGTGATTACAAAAAAATTTAATATGCGGGAGTTATCCATAAAGTTATAAACAACGAATAAAGGCATAAAAAGATATAACTATGAAAAACTACGATATGAAGGAGATATTTAACAGGTTGTTTGAGAAGAAACAACTGGATGAGAAGGAGAGTTATGTTGTCTTTAAAGCTATTATGGAGGAAGATTTATCTCCTATCCAGACATCCGCTTTCCTTTCTCTGTTAAGAATGAAGGCCGAACAACCGTCAGAGGTTACAGGCGCCGCAAAACTTTTACGCGATAAAGCGTTAAAAATATCTTTTTGCAAAAAGGTTGGTGTATGTGATACCTGTGGGACAGGCGGAGATTATTCAGGAACATTTAATATCTCTACCTGCGCCGCAATAGTGGGGTTTGCATCAGGCCTGACTGTAGCCAAACATGGCAACCGCTCTATGACCAGCAGTTGCGGAAGCGCTGATGTCCTTGAAGCGGCAGGGTATAAGGTGGACATAGAGCCCGAGGCGAGTGAAGCTCTTTTGAATAATTACGGCTTTGCCTTTCTCTTTGCGCCTTTATACCATAAAGCAATGAAGAATGTATCTGCTACCAGAAAGGAATTGGGCTTCAAGACAAT
>Ga0123335_1006600_pt1 | contig 13431 bp, 8 predicted proteins | sample BiotimSIPDNA_2_FD_89707 | JGI IMG/M metagenome (GOLD analysis project Ga0123335, IMG submission 89707) | Anaerobic biogas reactor microbial communites from Washington, USA - Biogas_R2 time_0 SIP DNA | ecosystem: Engineered > Bioreactor > Anaerobic > Unclassified | place: Washington, USA... | reverse complement strand
CTCTCGCCGATACCGGAGAACATGCCGCGTGTGGAGAACATCAGCAGTCCGACAGCGCCGGCAACAATCAAGAGGAAGGTTCGCAGCTCGCCGTTTGAAAGCGCCCTGCGCCATTGACCAAGCAGCAACATGAACCATATGCTGAAGTTTATTGAGAAAAGCAGCATGAATACCGTAGTCACCCACTGGGTATAGGACGAGAAGGATGCCATCGAGTCATTATAAGCCGAGAACCCTCCGGTTCCCGCCGTACTCATGGCGATACACACCGAATCATAGACGCTCTCGCCTCCGAACAGGAGCATAATAACCTGCAGAAGCGTCATCCCGATGTATATCAGGTACAGTATTGTAGCACTGTCCTTCATTCGCGGAACCAGCTTTGACGTGCGAATGCCCGGGCTTTCGGCGCGAAGCAGGTGCATGTTCTCGCCGCTGTTCTTTGCCGTCAGAGGGTTTAGAATCATCAGAAATACCAGCACGCCCATGCCGCCCAGCCAGTGGGTAAAACAGCGCCAGAAGAGTATCCCCTTCGGCAGGCTTTCAATTTCGGCGAGCACCGTAGCGCCCGTGGTGGTAAAGCCGGACGCCGACTCGAACAGACTGTCAACAAACCCCGGTATCGCGCCGCTGAAGAAGAAGGGCAGCGCACCGAACACCGATACGAAAACCCACGCCGCGCCAACCGTCACCAATCCGTCACGGGCGAAAATGTCGCGTTTCGGGGGCTTTATCATTGATAGGGGAAGACCGGCGATTACCGCAGCGGCAGCCGACAAGACCAGCGCCGACGCTGCACCATACTCGCCGAGACAGAGTGAAATAACCATCGGCGGCAGCATAAAGACAGCTTCGACGCAGAGAACCTTGCCGATTATTGTCAAAATCATCAGGTAATTCATAAATCACTCACACCGCGCGTCATTCCGCATGCGTCAAAAACATAACGCATATGCAACATTATGGCAGCTGCTTATATTGTTCGATAATTTTTTCGATGTTTCCGAGCCACTTGGCTTCATTTGCGGCAACCGATGAAGCCGGATCTCTGCCGTTGAGCGTGCTTGTGATCCATATCTGGTTCGGCCAGGGATCGCCGCCGATGGCGTTACAGTATGCAAAGGTTATGTTGAAGCGGATACTGTCGGTCACCATATCAAGCACCTGCTTGTTGTTGGCATCGCGCAGGAATTTTTCCTTCAGCGCCACCTCGTAGTATTTGGGCAGAATGTCCGCCCAGCCGTAGTAGGTAGACGCCTCCATAATCATCGCCGACATGTTGGGATCCGACGCTGTCACTGGAACAAGTATCATACATGTTGCCGTGGCGCCCTGGGTGATATAGTTCTCCTGGGACTCATCAAGTTTTGGCAGCGGAATGATTGCGAAGTCGTCCTCCATATCGCGCAGAAATTCACTTTGAATAAGGCGTTCGCAATAGTAGAGAACATTGCCCGAGGCAAAGGCATTCAGATTGCCTATGTCATTGGCATCTATTACGCTGTATATACTGCCGCTCGCGAAGAAATCCGCCGTTTTGTCCACCGCCTTCGCCAGCCTGTCGGTCATGCCGTAAAAGACTATCTCGCCGTTTTTGTCCAGATCAAGTATCTGTATGCCGAGAGAGCCCTGCCATGAACGGGCGCTGGTGTGGCGTCCCACCGAGCCGATAATATCGTCGTTGATCTTATATACACCGTCGCCGTTGAGGTCTGCGGTGCAGGTTATGGCGTTGTTCATGAACTCGTCAACGGTCCAGCTGCCGGCAAGCACGGATTTATAGGGCAGATCTATGCCGTTGTTCGTTAATATAGCCGTATTGGCGAAGAGGATCGCAACCTCCTTTTATATGTCCAGCGTGGAGGCGCCGAAAACGCCGTAGAGCTTGCCTGCAAGTCCGAGAGTCTTTGCCTGTTCTCCGAGCCACCATTCGTTCTCCAGCTTCAGCTCGTCATATTCCAGCAGGTTGAAGAAATAACCGGTGGAGAGGGTATCTATTGTGCAGACTTCAACGCCGTATATGTAGTCATATGTGGGGTCTCCCGCCTGCACCACAGAGGCTATATGCCCGTTGTATTGCGCACGGGTATCCCAGCCGTCGGTCATTAGCACATTTTCAAAAGTCACGCCGAATATCTCTGAAAGTTTGCTGTCCCGGGTGAAAATCGCGTCGTTTACAACCTCTCCGTTCTGTTCTTCGGCAACGTCGTAGTAACGCTCCTGGGGGCGCAGTATGGTGACCTTGCGGCCTCCGAAATCCTTATACTCCGGAGTGTATTCGGTCTCTGTAACTTCTGTTGCACTATCTGTCGTGTCGGTTTGAGTGCCGGTGCTGTCCGCCGTTTCGCCGTCTTTACCGCCGCACGCGACCAGTCCGGAGACAGCAAGAACAGCAAGCAAACTGCAGAACATCCTGACAGCAGTTGATTTATTGATTATATTCATATAATCACTCATCCTCCATGATATCGTTTAGATCCAGCAATTTACGCCCGCTGCGGGCAACAACTATAACGGTGTCACCCGCCTCGATAGTGTCGTTGCCTCCGGGAATTATAACCTTACCACCCCGGTTGATGCAGGCGATGAGGATGTCTTGTTTACGTTTAAGATTGCGCAGGGTATGTCCCGCTCCAAGGAATGCCGAAGTTACCTCAAACTCAAGCGCTTCGGCGTGACCGTCTGCAATATGATGCAGAGTCACCACAGCGCTGCCTCCCGAGTTCTGGCGGGCTCTGACATAGCTTATAATCGCAGAGGCGCAGAGCTGTTTGGGGCTGATTATACGGTTCTCCGGTCTGCTGAACAGCTCGCTGAAACCGATATGATCCACCATCGTCAGCACCTGAGGCACCCCCAGCGACGCTATATACATGGAGAGAATCAGGTTTTCTTCGTCCCTGTTGGTCAGTGTCGCCACGGCGTCCATTTCTTCCGCGTGTTCCTCACGGAGCACCATTTCGGAGGAGCCGTCGGCGCATATGACCGAAATCTCCGGAAAATGCTCGGCGAAGTGTTCGGCGTTGGCGCGATCGGGTTCTATTATCTTCACATGGGCACCCGATTTAAGAAGCATAGGAACCAGGTACTCCACGGGCCTGCTGCCGCCAATCAGCATTATGTCCCTTGCCTTCCTGCGGTATTCGCCTGTAGCGCGGAGCATGCGGACAATCTCGGTGGCGGGTGCGCATATATAAACCTTGTCGCCGGGCTTGAACACGAAGCGGCCGTCGGGAATTATGGTCTCCTCGCCGCGCCGCACAACACAGACCAACGCGCGGCAGCGTATCTTTTTACCCCAGTCACTCAGGGGGAAGCCGTCAAGCACGTCTCCCGGGTCCACAAGAACTTCTACGATTTCAACTTTGCCCTTTGCGAAGGTGTCACGCCGCAGCACACCCGGGATTTCAAGCAGCCTGAACATTTCCTCGGCGGCGTTTAATTCCGGGTTGATTATCATGGACAGACCGAAATCGTCCTTAAGCTCGTATACCTGTTCCACATATTCTGGTGTGCGCACTCTGGCTATCGCGCCGCCGCAGCCCAGTTTCTTGGCGAATACACAGCAAAGCAGATTGAGCTCATCCTCGCCGGTACAGGCGATTATGAGATCCGCCTTATCCACACCAGCCTGCATCATGACGCTCTTTTCGGCGCCGCCTCCGTGAATAGCCATGCAGTCAAGGCTGTCCGATATCCTGTCCACTACCTGGCTGCTGCTGTCAATTACCGTGATATCATGCCCTTCGACTGTCAGCTGCGAGGCTATGGCAGTACCCACACGATCTCCGCCGATGATTACAATCTTCATAGATTCTCCCGACTCTCCGCCGTTTTTTTACCGTTTTTTGTTTTGCATTATAGCACAGCGCCGGTTGCGGTGTCAAGTGCGGACGGTATAAATAAGTAAGAGCCGGCTTGCAAATTTTATCGTTATTATCGTGCGTAAACATTCCTTCGATAATGTCCCGAAATTGAACCAACTCATTATGATTTTATACCTCAACATCATCTGACAGAAAGTAACACTGTTAATACTCTCCTGTCAAGTATTGTTTTATAAAATTATACTTTTCTTCAATCTAATAAATGGCTCAATATATAATAACTCAGAAAAAACTTCCCGAATTGCCGCATTGAACAATCCGGGAAGTTCTCTGTTATTCGTATCTCTCGTCGATAACGCGCCTGGTTTTCTTCTCGCTGCGGGGCAGGACGCCGATCTCAACTATTTTTACCAGCGGCGTGAAGCCGATGCGGCTCTTGAAGCGCTCGGTGATGCGGCGGCTCAATTCCTCGAAATCGTGGTGACCGGTGGTCTCGACATAAATCCGCATGGTGTCCCGGCCGTCAAGATGTGAGATGCGTATCTGATACTCACTTGACAGTTCGCTGAATTCCTTGAGTATCTCCTCTATCTGGCTGGGGAAGACATTGACGCCCTTTATTTTCATCATGTCGTCGGTGCGTCCCATGATGCGGTCGATGCGTGGGAACGGGCTTCCGCAGGCGCACTTGCCGGGCAGTATACGGGTCAGGTCATGGGTGCGGTAGCGTATCAGCGGAGCGCCTTCTTTTACCAGAGTGGTGATTACCAGCTCGCCCAGCTCGCCGTCGGGCAGGTTCTCAAGTGTCACCGGGTCCACCACCTCGAAGTAAAGGTAGTCGTCCCAGTAGTGAATGCCGCTGTTCTCATCACAGTCGATGCCGATGCCGGGGCCGTAAATCTCGGTGAGGCCGTAGATGTCGTAAAGCTGAATTCCCAGTGTGCTGCTTATGTATTCGCGCATTTTATCTCCCCAGCGTTCAGAACCGATTATGCCCTTGCGGAGCTTGATCTTATCGCGGATGCCCCGCTTCTGAATCTCCTCCGCCAAAAGAAGGGCGTATGAGGATGTGGAACAGAGTATCGTGCTGCCCATGTCTATCATCATTGTAAGCTGCTTCTCGGTATTGCCGGGACCCATGGGGATCGACATTGCGCCCAGCAGTTCGCTGCCCGCCTGGAAGCCGATACCCGCCGTCCAGAGGCCGTACCCGGGGGTTATGTGAACACGATCCATCGAGTTCATGCCCGCCATCTCGTAGCAGCGCTTGAACATAATTGTCCAGTCGTCCACATCCTTCCGGGTGTATGGGATGATGACCGGTTTGCCGGTGGTTCCCGACGAGCTGTGGATGCGGACGATCTTTTCCTCCGGCGCAGTCATAAGCCCCAGGGGATATGCGTCACGCAGGTCGCACTTCTCGGAGAAGGGGAGCTTTACGAAATCCTCTGCGGACCTTGCTCCGCTTATGCCCGCCTCTTTTAACTTTTTGCCGTAGAAGCTGTCGGCTGTAATAAGCGCCTGTATTCGGTCGTTGACCTGTGAAAGCTGTTTTTCGCTGATAATCATTGTATTTTCCTCTGTATAATCAGACTGTGTAGTTTAGCGCTTTAAGATTAAGCTCCACATACTGCGCCTTTACCCTCTCACGGATGGCGTCGGCTATGTCGTCACGGGTCAGGGAAAGCACGCCGCTGCCCACTGCCGCGCCCAGCAGCAGTACATTCATTACCTTGGGGGAGCCGAGCTCTCGGCAGATTTTTCCGCATTCAAGCGTTACCGGATGAGGCACAGAACGCCTGAGATACTCAACCATCTCGCCGCCTGTGTAGCCTGAACCGCCGAGAGCCGCGCTTACCGGCATAACCGGGTCGGTATTGACTATAACCGTTCCACCCTCCCTCAGATACGGGAGCATGCGAACCGCCTCGGCAGGCTCGAAGGCTATTATGATATCCGCCTCACCTAAGCCGATCATGGGGGAATATAACTCGTCGCCGATTCGGAGGTGGCTGAATACACTGCCGCCCTTCTGCGCCATGCCTATCGTTTCGGCGCTCATGACGCTCATTCCCCGCTTCATTGCGGCAGCCGCGATGAGCCGTGATGCAAGGACCGTTCCCTGCCCCCCGACTCCGCATAGTATTATGTTTTTCTTCATATTCACTACCTTCATTTCACCATTTCACGGTGTCAGCGGCTGATGATGCTTATTGCCTTTTTGGGGCAGACCTTGACGCAGAGACCGCAGCCAGTGCACTGGGCGCCGTCGACCTTTACCTTGCCGTCTGAAAGAACAATCGCCGGACAGCCGATGGTTTTGATGCAGGCTTTGCAGTTGATGCAGGCTTCGCTGTCAATAACCGCCGCCGATACAGGCTTGAAAAGGACAATACAGGGAGAGCGGAACACAATTGCGCGCACGCCCTTCATGTCCGCCATGCGCTTCACGCAGTCCACCGCCGCTGTCTGATCCAACGGGTCGACCGTTTCAACAGCGTCGACGCCTATTCCCCGCAATACTCCTTCGATGCTTATCTTGCCGCCATGCTCTCCGCCCGCCGCAGGGGTCATGCGCACACCGGTACCGGGATGGGGCTGATGGCCGGTCATTGCCGTGGTGGAGTTGTCCAGCACCACGAGTATCATATCGGCACGGTTGTAAACTGCATTCACAACGCCTGTCAGCGCCGAAGCGAAGAAGGTGGAGTCGCCAACGAAAGCGAAACAGATGGTGTCCGGCTCCACGCGCCATATTCCCTGGGCGATATTCACGCCCGCGCCCATGCAGAGGCAGGTGTCAACCATATCCAGCGGTTTGGCGTTGCCGAGTGTGTAGCAGCCGATGTCGCCGCAGAAAACCGACTTGCGCCCTCTCATCGCCGTCTTCACCGCGTAGAAAGAGGCGCGATGCGGACAGCCGGCGCATAGCACCGGCGGACGTGCCGGCAAGGGGGGAGGTGAATCTGTAACTTCGGGGGCTTTGCTGTTTCGCTCGATGCCGAGGAAGTTCGTCACGGCTGCGTCAACCACGGCACGGGAGTTCTCACCTGCCGGGGGGATATCGCCGGTCAGTTTGCCGCGAATCTTGGTCTTAAGATTGTATTTGCCGCAGACATATGTCAGTCCGCGCTCTATGACCGGGTCGAGTTCCTCGACACAGAGCACCTCGTCAAGACCTCTGAGCAGTTCAAGCGCCTTTTCCTCGGGGAACGGAAACGGGGTAGTAACTCTAAACAGCGCGGGTTTAACATCTGATATAGCCGTCAGAGTTTCCCTCACTTGGGCATAGCTGATACCGCCCGCCGCGATACCGAGCCGGCTGCCTTCGGGCTTGTGTAGTGTATTCAGCCCGCTGTCAGAAAAGACTTTTGACAGACGGGCGTTGCGCTCCTCGATTTTTCCGTGATTGATGTAGGAAAGACGGGGGAATATGACCCATCGGGATGTGTCCCGAACAAATCCCTCAGGATTGTTGCGCTTCCACTCTGACTCATCCTTCACGCTGATCGAGGCGTAGGCGTGACAGACCCGGGTTGTGGGACGGAAGATAACCGGGGTGCCGTATCTCTCGGAGTATTCGAAGGCTTCGCCGATGAGCGAATAGGCATCCGATACGCCGTCGGGGTCAAAGCAGGGCAGTTTGGAGAATGCCGCGAAACTGCGGGTGTCCTGTTCGGTCTGTGAGGATATGGGGCCGGGGTCGTCGGCTACCATTATCACCATACCGCCCTTTACGCCTATATACGCCAGACTCATAAGCGGGTCGGAGGCTACGTTCAGTCCCACCTGCTTCATTGTAACCATGGTGCGGGCGCCTGAATATGCCGCGCCGGCTGCTACCTCTAAGGCTGCCTTTTCGTTTGCCGACCACTCGACATAAACGCCCTCGCAGCGGCGCTTTGCCACTGTTTCAAGCACCTCGGTTGACGGTGTGCCGGGATAGCCTGCGACGAGATTTACCCCGGCCGCCAGCGCTCCCAGGGCTATCGCCTCGTTGCCCATCAGAAATTCTTCATGCATATAATATACCTTCCTTGTATAACGGTCGCCGCCGGAAAACAAAAAGCCTGTCCCGAAACAATGCCGGGACAGGACAAAATCCTGCGGTGCCACCCTGCTTGACGGCAATAACCGTCCGCTCAAAAACAAATTGACAAATACCGAAACCCCATTCACGGGCATAACCGCGCCGCCCTCTCACCTTCGGCGGCTCTCTGTGCCGGATATTCGCACGCTACTATCTCTTCGGCATACGGCGGAACGGGGAAAATAAAAACTATGCCATACCCCGCCGATATGCGAGAAAGTATAGCATAGTTTGTGTGGATTGTCAAGGGTTTACGCGTTTATTTGTTATATTCGTCACATTTATTTAAGCTGCTCAACCGTCTTCCCGATAGCCGCAGTAAGAACGGGTTCAGCCGAGATGTACGTCAAGAGGAAGTTGGCGCACAATTTACAACCGGGAATATCTGTAAATTACCCGTTCGCCCTTTTTGAGGAAGCGTCCGTTTTCCTCGAGCAATCGTCCCTCTGGGTCGACAAACGCCATGGGCAGGGTCACTGGCGCCTCAAGGGTTATACCCTCATCTGTGTCGGAAACGATGACCGGTTCGCCCTCCTCCCACATCATATCGGCATAGCGCAGTGGCAGAAGGTATGCGCGGTCGCTGCCGGTATTGGTCTCTATGTCGGCGATCAGCAGCGTTTCGCTGTCAAGCGGAATTTTGTCGCAAGCAAAAACCACCTCGGCGCTTCCCTGTTCAAGCTCAACGACAAAGGGGAACACATAGTCCTCGGCGCCGGTGCGGATGTTATAGCGGTACAGCCTGCCGGTACCCGATGCGATTCTAAGAGACTCGTGATCTTCGCCGCAGCCGCATGCGCAATGGTTGTGCTCATAATAGCTATTGCAGCCGCAGTGCCCGTTGTAGGACAGATGGACCTCGATGCCGTCACTATCGGTGACCGAAGCCAGTATGGGCGATGCGCAGCGGCGAAACATATACATTGAGGGCTTCGGGTCACAGTAGTAATCCACCAGCGACCAGCCGTTTGCCGCCGGCCAGCAGTCGTTGAACATCCAGTAAATGATGCCCGAGGAGAACCAGGCATTGCGGCGGAAGAGTTCCATTGACAGCCTTATCCACTCGCACTGGAGCATCTGCATCTTGCGCAGACGGTCGGCGCCGTCCTTGTATTCGCCGAATATGCCCCTTGCCATCCGGTCAACATAGCCGTAGAGGGTTATGTCGCCCAATCCCGGGTTGTTTTTGGTGTGGTATTCCGAGATGTATGTGTCCTCGCCGAAGATATCCTCGTCGGTCATGAATTTCCGCAGCGATGATAGGAAGGGCATGCCGATTGCCGGCTGTTCGGCGTTGAAACGGGAGAGATAACGGTCGAAATAGCGGCGGTAATCGGTGAAATCATCTTCACGGACGAAGCCGAAGAAGTTGCCTAAGAATTGGGTGTTGTGTGTCGTTCCGCGCACCGCCGATGCGTATGGCACGCCGCCGTAGGGGCTGGATGGCAGGAAGCGTCTGCCCGGGTCCAGTTCCGAGAGCACCGGTGCTATTCCCTCCAGCGCCGAACGCCTGCCGGTGTAGGAGGGATTGTTCTCGTCGCCGCGCACCGCATTCTCGTTGTCGCCCGACCACCATGCCAGCGACGGGTGGTTGCGAAGTCTCAGCGCACCGGCTCTCGCCTCTCTTCTCAGGTGGGCGATAAAGGCGTCGTCTTCTTCGGGGTAATTGCCGCATGCCATGAGGAAGTCCTGCGTCACAAGTATGCCCTCGCGGTCGCAGGCGTAGTAAAAAGCGTCGCTGCCGAATATGCCGCCGCCCCAGACACGGAGCATGTTCGCCCCGGCGAAACGGGCGGTTTTCACCAGCCTGTCTACCTTCTCCGGAGTTTCCTCGGAGGGCAGCGGCTCGCTTGGCACCCAGTTCGCCCCCTGACAGAATATGCGCACGCCGTTGCATAGAAGTATGAAGCATGATGAGCCCTCGTTCTTATCCCATTCGACAAGGTGGGGATACTGCTTTATCTTCGCAGCCAGCGCCGCCTCGGGAGTGCCGCGAGCATCTTCGCATTCGAGTATGATAAGCTCGCGTATACCGAAGGTCACGCGTCGCTCGCCGCCGGCATCGGTTACAATGAGGGTATAAAGCGGCTGTTCGCCGTACCCTGCCGGATACCAAAGGGAGGGCGAGACTATGTCTGCGATTTCGTCAATCTCGTTTTGCAGAATCCTGCGCCGCTTGCTCCAGACGGTCACGCCCTCCGGCGATTCGATGCGAAGGTCTGCCCAGCCGTCACCGGTGATATTCTCGAAGTTCAGCTTTATGCCCACCTGCGCCGAATAGGGGTTGATATTGAGTGTGCGGACATGGATTCCCTCGCCGGCATGGGGGAGGATGTCGGGCAATATGCGTTCAAGCCTCACCGGACGCCATATACCCATGGTGACGAAGCGGGCGACCCAGTCCCAGCCGTAGGTACACTGAATTCGGCGGGTGTAGAGCCGTTCGGTGGTGAAGGCTCCGCCCCGGCGGGGCAGACCTTTGACCCGGCGAATCGGCGAGTCGAAGCGGACGGTCAGGCTGTTTTCTCCGGTACGCAGACAGTGGGATACATCGTAGCTCCAGGGCACGAACATATTGTCTGTTTCGCCCAGTTTCACGCCGTTGAGGGTGATTTCGGCGTAGACATCCAGTCCTTCGAAGGTCAGGCGCATGTCGGGCTCCACGCGGTCAAGCGTGAAGGAGGTGGAGTAGATCACGTCGCAGTTCTCTATCCACTGCACCTTGTCCGCCGAATCACGCCGGAACATGTCGCCGATTATCCCGGCCCGCGCAAGGTCGGCGTGCAGGCAGCCGGGCACCCGGGCGTCAATCGAGAAATCATGCGAGACATCACCCGGGATGCCGCCCGAGCAGCGCCAGTTGCCATGCAGATACATGTTTCCTATTTCCTCCCGGCAAGCAGCCAGAAACGTCCCTCTCCGGGGCGTATTGTGATATCAAGCGACAGCTTACCGTCAATCGAAAGCTTCTTCATCTCACCCGTAAAGGCATCACACTCCGCCGCCTCGGTGCAGCAGCCGTCAACAGTCAGCCTGCCGATAAAGGGTGCGCTGTCCATGTTGGCAAGGTAAACCACCCGCTCTCCGTCTTCGGTGACGCGGCAGTGGGAGAGGAGCATTGGATGATAGGAGCCTTTTTCGTTTTCGATTTTCATTGTGCGGCAGGCTTCGGGCAGCCTTGTGTCAAGCAGTTTTCCGAAGTCCTCCGTGGGAGCCTGTGCCATACGTCCCTTTTCTATGGCATCGGCGATATCAAGGGCAGCCTGCGGTGTGCCGCCGGTCTCGCGGGAGAGTTTCGGTGTTTCGCCGCAGAAGAGCACGGCTATTCCCGCCGCCTCACATTCAAGGAGCTTCGCCATCGACGCTTCCTCAAGCACCCGCGCACAGGGGAATATCAAAGCCGAATATACCCGGTCGCGGTAGACAAGCTTTCCGTCTTTAATTTCGCCGTCCAGCAGCAGCGCGCAGTCGATATAGTCAAAGTCCACCTGCCGGTGAATCAGATCCCAGGATGCCCGGGTAAAGGCGGTTTCAAGCGCCTTTGTCGGCTCCGAGGTATCTATAGCCATGGCGGTGGTGCTGGGTATATAGCTCTCCCACATGGCCGCCTCGGGATAGAACACTGCAGCCCGGCTGTCACGGCTGCCAAGTTTGAGCAGTCCGCTTGAACGCGCCGTGTAGCGATTAAGTTCGCGGGTCTCATCCTCGGTTATGCCGTCCCAGGAATAATAACTTGTAAAGTTATTAACGCCCATTGCGAGATGCCAGTTGACCGAACCGTAGTAGCAGTCAAGACCTGCCTTGTCTCCCCGTTCCCTGACACAGTGATCGGAGAACTCGGTAAACACCTCTTTCTCTCCACTTATGTCGGCAAATGACGCCACGAAGCGGGCGATCGGTATGGCGCCGTCATACATAAGCGCACCGGTCTCGGTCTGAAGCTGGTCTATGCCCGGCCAGTCGAAGCGCTTCATAGAGCGGTAGAAGGAGCCGTAGCTGTAAACATGCGACTGCAGCCGTTCCTCCAGCAGTATATGACCCGAGGATTTGATATTATTCGCCCAGCACCAGTCCTGAATCTGCCCAAAGAAACTGTCGGCAACCGTATCGGCGATGAATTCCCAGAAGTCACAGCGGCGCTTGACCGCATCGTTCCCCCGGCGCACCACAACCGAAGTACAGGCCTTGTAAAACTCGTAGCCGTATTTTGCCTCAAAGTCGGCGGGATAACTGTCAAGCCAGGGTAGGATCGGGAAAACGCCCGTCCGTATATTCCAGGAGACAAGAGAGGGTTCGTCGGTGAACATGGCGAGAACGCCCTTGCCGAATTCATCGCCCAGCACCTTTTTGTAGTTCTCGTGGGTGCAGTTTATAAACTCGCGCACCGCATTTCGGTCGGACAGGCTTATGTAGTTGCGCGGCTCGGAGTAGCTCTCGGTAAGGTGGGTGCCGTCAAACAACCGGCGTATGCTCATCATGAAAAGGTAATACTGCCCGGCGGGGACCTTTACATACAGCGTCCCGCGCTCATTGAGACAGTAGGTGACATCGATGGGGTCTCCGCCCTCCACCGGCAGCAGCAGCGCCTTCCAGAGTTTATCCCCCGGCACGTCTGCGCGGTAGATGCCGGGACCTCCGATCTTGCGCCAGTGATTGTAGCAATAGAGTCCTTTTGCCACATAATCGGGGTTTAACTCTGTGACATACCCGCCGGCGGTACCCGAGGGGTAGCCCTTTTCGTCGTAAAGCCAGGTATACATGCCCCGCTTAATATACTCGCGTATACCCTCAGCGGTGACATTCCACTCATCCTCGGAGTTGGGGAAATCCTGTGTATAAGGCACATTGCCCACGATGCCGCCGAACCAACGCGAGTCGTAATACTCCGCCCTGTCTTTATTTACCGCTGCGCCGTGGATAATCTGATATATGGCGTTCCGTCTGTCGGGATTCGCGAAGCTCTTGCCGTATTTCTCGATAATGCTCATATTCTCTCCTCCTGTCAGAAGAATATAGCCGGGATTTCATCGGCTTTACGCTCGGTCGGAGCCAGTTCGCCGTGAAGCACTCTGTATATCTCCCGGTGGGTTTCCATAATGCCCCGCTCGAACTCCGCATAGGGCTTCTGGGTTACGTCGATAATGCCTATCTGGTAGTTTTCGCCGTCGAAACGGCCCAGGTATGCCTGGTCGTTCAGCGTGAAGTAGTGGGCGCCCAGGCACATGGGATGAGCCGCCGCTCTGTGCATGTAGTAGCGGTAGGCGGCTCCCCGCTCCTCCTGGGTGGTAACGCCGCGGATGCCGGTGGCGTCAAGTCCTCTGTCCAGCGCTCCGAAGTGGAACTCGCCTATGATAACCGGCTTGCCGACAAGCTCGGTAAAGCCGCGTATCGAATCGGTAGGGTCCATCTGGTAGCAGTTGAATGAGAAGATATCGGTGTATTCCGAACCGGCTGCCAGCGTCTTTGAGGACAGCCAGGCATAGCGGATGCCCAGGTTAAGATGATTGCTGTCGT
>Ga0123335_1006599_pt1 | contig 13433 bp, 11 predicted proteins | sample BiotimSIPDNA_2_FD_89707 | JGI IMG/M metagenome (GOLD analysis project Ga0123335, IMG submission 89707) | Anaerobic biogas reactor microbial communites from Washington, USA - Biogas_R2 time_0 SIP DNA | ecosystem: Engineered > Bioreactor > Anaerobic > Unclassified | place: Washington, USA... | reverse complement strand
TTGTGTTGCTTGATTTACTGATGTTGCGGTGTCTATTTGGTAGTTGTTTTCTTGTTGGAGGATTTGTTTTGATATCTCCAAAAAAGCCTCGTCATCGTCAACAAGCAAAACACGAAAACCACCAAACCCACCAGAAGCACTTTGATTAACCAAGCAATAACCCTGAAAACCATATAGTAAGAGTCTTTTATAAATAATATGAATTAGTGATCACGCAAAAGATACATCTTAACTGAAAATAAGTTAATTCAGCATATAAAAAATAAACAAAATATAATTATTTATCTTTATATTATTACAAAGTGTATTTTTCTGTAAAAAACGAGACTTCTGTTTTTTGTGTGTAAAAACTCTAAATTATAGATCATTAGTAAAAACTATCTATTAGTTAATCAATGTGAAGTTAACTAACTTTTGTACTTATTATCTTCAGTATAATTTAACCAAATAAAATTTTGTGAACCCCCATTTTACAGTTCAAAACGAAAACTTAAATGATTGGATACTCGAACACCAGCATCCTTAATTTAAAGTTTTATCAGTATATAGTATAAGGAGTGATTTTATGCCTAGAGGAGATGGAACCGGTCCGGAAGGTAAAGGACCAAAAACAGGCAGAGGAAAAGGCAAATGCCCAAAATAACCTCCTTTTTCTTTTTTAATGCGTAAGAAAGGTAGACAAAACACAATAATATTATACATATCTAATTTTTAGCTATATATATTATTGTCTAAAACCTTTTCACTGGTTCAATTATATTCAGGTTCATAATCGTTTACAAACATATAGAGGTACATAATCAAAATCGAATCAGTATAAAAAGAGAAACATAAAATTCAAAAAGTAAAAATCATACATCACGACAAAAATTTTTGTAAGTAAAATGAACGATTTAAGAATCATTTCTTGAATTTTTCCAGTTAACTTGGGAATTATTTCTTTGTTTATGAAATACAATTAAATTGTTGTTTTATACAGTTTCTTTGGGTTTTAAAGTATGAAATTAAAACTTGATTGTATTCCCTGTTTTCAGAGACAAGCTCTTCAGGCTGTACGATATATAAGTGATTCTGAGGAGCTACATGAAAAAGTTTTAAGAGAAGTCATGAAAAAACTTTTGGAGTTAAAGTGGGACTTGACTCCGCCTGAATTAGCTCAGGTTGTTCATGAAATAGTGAGAAAGATTGCCGATGGCAAAGATCCTTACAGAGAAATTAAAAGAGAAAATAATAATTCAGTTTTAAAAATGTATCCGAAACTCAAAAATAGAGTTATAGAAAGCACAAACCCACTTAGAACAGCTGTTAGACTTGCAATTGCGGGAAATATAATTGATTTTGGGCCAGGAAACAAGTTTAACTTAGAAAAAACAATCGAAGAAGTCTTAAAAAAGAAGTTCGCTATTGATAATTATCAACAGTTAAAAGAGCAGATAAACAAAGCAGAAAGTTTACTGTATTTTGTTGACAACGCTGGCGAAGTTGTTTTAGATAAACTTCTTGTGGAAACAATATTGGAAAAAAAGGAATTTAAAAAGATAAGTTTTGTAGTCAAAGGAGGACCAATCATAAACGACGCAACTTTGGAAGACGCTGAATATGTGGGGCTTAGTAATCTTCCAAATGTAGAGTTCCTAAATTTAAGTAACGGTGAAGAAGGAACTGGTGCTGAAAGGAATTCAGAAACTGTTAAAAATTGGATAAAAAATTATGATGTTGTTATTTCTAAGGGGCAAGGTAACTATGAAGGCTTAAGTGAACATGAAGGCTTATTCTTTCTGCTTATGGCTAAGTGTCCTGTAATTGCCTCTGATTTAGGTGTTAAAGTTGGAGACATAATATTACAATATAAATGAATATTAACACATTTATTTTATAGCTTAATAAAACGTGAAATATACACATCTACTAACAGTGTTGACATATTTTTTTCTGTATTAGATATATGTTGTTAGTTAAAGTTCAGAGCAACATTTTGGCGAATCATTTCTAACTTGTAAATTTTCAAAAAGGATAACTTCAACATAATTCTAAAAATATGGCTGAAAAAATTTTATAGCGAATTGCCGTTTAGGAAGTCACCAGAGTATCAAGAATAAAATGGTAAATGAATAGGCATTGCAGAGCTAATTAATCCAAAAATTAGATGCAAATTAGGTGTAAAATAAATTATTAAACAAGTACACATATCTATAGTAAACAAAGCGGTGGCAATTATAGAAAACGGATAAAATATTTAAAAACTAAAAAAATATTGGTTATGGGCAGCAACTGCAACTGTCAGTGTTGAGCCATTTTTTGTGCCACTTAAAATTTTCACAGCCCTCTTTTGAATCACAAGCCATACATGGATCCTCATTAGAAGCTTCGTTAAACATGTCAATGAGTGTTTTCTCAAAAACAGGGTCAAGATTTAGTTTTTTAACTTTCTTCTCAAATTCTCCAGTCAATCATTGTCGCCTCAGAATACTATATACAAAAGTTAGCTATAAGTTCTACAGAAAACAGCATATACTTATTAGCAGTTAATCAACCTCTGAAATCAATGACTGAGTATTCGCTTCACCAAGAAATCAAGAAAGCCTGCTCTATATCCGGCGACAAATTTGAAGTTAAACTAGGCAAATATATAGTGGATATACTTAGAGAAAACTTGATAATTGAAGTTCAGACCAAAAATTTTTCAGCATTAAAAGAAAAACTCCAAATCCTCACCAGTAATCATCAAGTGAGATTAGTTTATCCTTTGGTAGAAAGAAAATGGATAACCTATGTAACCAAAAACAACATAGTGATAGATAGACGCAAGTCACCCAGAAAGGGTGTTTTGACAGATGTGTTTAGGGAGTTAGTTATGATTCCGCACCTTATGGGTAGAGAGAATTTTTCTTTGGAAGTCCTCTTCATAGACGAAGAAGAGATAAGATGTGCTGACGGCAAAGGAAGCTGGAGAAGAAGAGGTGTAAGCATAAAAGAGAGAAAACTGCTTAGCGTAAACAAACGAGTGGTTTTCCAAGACAAATCAGATTACCTTAAAGTTTTGCCAGAAGAACTAAAAGAGTTTTTCACGAACCGGGAACTATCTAAAGTGGCAAAGATCCCAATCCGAACTGCACAGCAAATCACCTACTGCCTGAGAAAAAGCGGAATAATACAAACTCTACAAAAAAGAGGGAAAGCATACTTATACCAAAAAAGTTGAAACAAAGAAAATTAATGCGTATGAAAATTTTGATCAGTATATTTTTTTGAATATAATTTACTGTTTGGACAATTCAATGGTAAGTATCTGTTGGTTTTGCGTATTTTTGTCTTAATTTGGTTTTTTCAATTTTTCCCGTAGGATTACGTGGGACTTTGTCAAAGACGATTTTTCGAGGCCGCTTATATTTTGGAAGTTGAAATTCAAGAAAATCATGGATTTCTTGTTCAGTTAATTTTTCTCCGTCTTTTACTTCGATAATAGCGCCGACCACTTCACCTAGCCGCATATCAGGGATACCGATGACTGCTACATCGTACACTTTGGGGTGGTTGTGGATTGCGTCTTCAACTTCGATGGGGTAAATGTTTTCTCCGCCAACTATTATGAGGTCTTTTTTTCGGTCAACTAAATAGACATAGCCATCTTGGTCAATGCGGGCCATATCACCAGTGCGTAGCCAGCCTTCCACGATGATTTTTGCAGTTAACTCAGGATTTTTGTAGTATCCACACATTACGCCATCACCTTTAACGCAGAGTTCACCGACAGTACACTGTGGAAGCTCATGGTTACCATTGGCTTCTACGATTTTTAGTTGCCAACCACATCCAACTTTCCCTACTGCACCCGGGCGTAACTCGTTTTCAAGCCCAAGATGAACCGCTCCTGGACCTGTAGCTTCACTGAGTCCATAGTTGTTGTCGTATGCCATGGCGGGAAAATAATTTCGCCAACGCTGCACAAGCACTGGGGGTACAGGCTGAGCGCCTATATGCATTAGTCGCCACGAAGAAAGATTATAGTCTTTGAGTTTTAATTCTCCTCTATCAAGAGCAACTAAAATATCATGAACCCAAGGCACAAGCAGCCACACGATAGTTCCTGCCTCATTGCTGACGGCTTTGAATACATTTTTGGGACTGAATTCTGTTAGTATTGTGCCTTTTGCACCGGAAATGAGGCTTCCGAACCAATGCATTTTCGCGCCAGTATGATATAGTGGCGGCAACAGTATGAAATTGTCTTTGCTTGTTTGGTGATGATGTTTCTGTTCAACCTCCGCGGCAAAACTCATATTTTTATGAGTTAACAACACTGGTTTAGGGTCGCCTGTGGTACCTGATGTAAAGTATAATCCGCATTCATCTGTAGGCTTCAACTCGATTTGTGGATTGTCAGTGCTTGCTGTCTTTAAAATTTCGTTGTAGAAAGTCATGTCTTTGGGGGTTTTAGGTCCAAGATAAATGTACTCTTGTATAGTGGATGGTTTTACATCCTGTACTGTTTTGAGGAAATATTCTTCAAAGATTATCACTTTGGCTTCTGCAATGCTAGTGCAGAACCTAAAATCTTGAGTGTTGAAGCGGTAATTTAGTGGGACTGCCCATGCGCCTGTTTTTATGATGCCAAAATAGTTTATTAGCCAATCTATAGAGTTGCGCATCCAATGGATTACTTTGTCATCTTTTTGGATGCCTCTTTGGAGTAAGTAATTAGCAATGCTGTTGGCTTGCTGGTTAAACTGTTTCCAGCTGATTTGTCTGCGGCTGTTTCGGCTGGGTGTGAGTTCAATTAACGCCATATCGTCTGGATGTTTACGGGCATTTTCTTCTAGCATTTGGACTATAGTGGATGTGAAGTTTTTCCAACTCCGTTCTATCTTGCGCTTTGTGACTTTAACTAAATAGCAGGGATGCTTTTTAAATAATATTCAAAGTAGCTTCAATTCAGCGTTTAACTTGCTTTAGAAGTGAATAAAGAAAGGTTGATGTTAAAGAGGGGAGGTTTAGGGTGAAACCTCGTCTAGCCGCTTATTTGCTGTTTTAGGTCCAAGTTGAGCAATGGCTGCTGAGATTATCTGGAATAGTGCAATTATTAGAAACATTACAAGTATTGATTGTCCTGACGAAAGCAAGGCACCAACTGCAATGAGTCCAACGCCGCCGCCTATATGTCCCAGCCCATCTGCTAAAGCAAACCCTGTTACTCGGGCCCTTGTAGGGAAACTCTCTGACACCCAAGCGTAAGTGATGGGTACCCAAATGTTTGTGCCTGTAAATAGCAAAACTGCTCCTGAAACAGCAAGTCCAAAGTTGTTTACGCCATACGCTATCATTATGCCGCCGATAAGCGTAAACATAGCTGATATTGGAAGCCAACGTTTACGTTCTATCTTGTCGCCAAATGTAGATGCAATTATGCCTGCAATTACAAATCCAAAGATGCCGATTGCGACCACCATTCCGTTTTCTGGGAAACCGAAACCTACACCTGCAAGAAGGGAAGATAACCCTGCAGCAGTGATGTAGACGGTCATATAGCCGAAGAACCACACGAAAAGCAGTAGGACAGTTCGATTTCTGTAGATGCGGTTTCTGAATATTTCACCGTATGGTATTGGTTTTGGCTTCTGAATTACAGGTATAGACTCAGGCAGTGGTGGAAGCTGCTTTAAGCGAGTTAAGGCGCGTGTTTCCATTTCAGTAACGATTCTGTCTGCTTCTTTTGATCTGCCATGAGTTATAAGCCACCTTGTGGATTCAGGTAGACCAAACCTTAACAGTACACCGACTAAGGCTAGTAAGCCGCCGATTCCATACATAAGTCTCCAGCCGTTAGTCTCTAAAAATCCAGAGCTGCCGAGTGCAAAAGGTAAACCAGATGGAAACGGAGCTGCGCCTGTGCATAATATGAGACCTAACCAAACCGCTAGCACTGTGCCTATGCTTGCTAAAATGAACAGTAGTGAAGTGTATTTTACTCTGCCATTTTTGGGTGCAACCTCGTTTATGTAGGTGTTTACTATTGCAAGATCGGCACCAATGCCTATGCCGGTTATAAACCTTGTAATGGCAAATTCCCAGTAATTGGTAACAAAGACGTTGAGAGTTGAACCTACACCTGTCAGTAGAAGAGTTGCAAGCAACAGGTCTCTTCTCCCAAACCTATCAGAAAGCGGACTAAGTGTCAACGCCCCAATCACATATCCGATTAAATTGAGCAACACTACTGTGCCTTCAAGGCTTGTTATAGCTGGGTCAGTTGGAGAAGCTGCCCAACCCAAAGTCAACGCTGTTTGAATAAATGAGACATTGATGTTGAAAATATCATAAAAAATAAAGATGTAACCTAAACCTAAGATACCTATGAAGAGGTAAGATAGTGACCATATAGGGATGCGATCTTGGCGCGCAATTATTTTTGCGTTTTCAACTTCTTCTTTTGTCGGTACGTTTGCTGTTGGTTTTTCCTTCATTTGACGGCATTCTCCGTATAGTTATGTATGCGTGGTGGTTTCTGCGTAGATTTTGTTTGATTAAAAAAACTGCACTGACTTAAGCCAGCGCCATCTCTGGAGCAAAGGATGGGCAACATAGCTCAGAATAATTTATTTTGAGCAATATTAACCAATCTCTTACATACAAAATTAGACAAATCGTCTTTAACATTGTATTCATAAGCTTTAATTTAACTCTACAATCTATTGGAGGTTTTAGGTCACTCAAAGGCAGAAAAAAGGGGTTATTTTCGCTTTTATAAGTTTCAAATTTAGACAATCTTGAAGGGTTTGGGGAGGCTGAAAAAGAGTGCATTGTGAAATATCAATAATCAGTGTTATAAAATGTGAAACCGAAAACAAACTGAACATTAATTGTAAGAATACTGATTGAAAAACAGTATGTTTGAGAAAAGGATATACGTAAAATAGCAGTGACAATACAATATGAACAACTCAGCAAGGTTTGCTACCGTCATCAATTGTATGGATGGTAGGACACAGTTACCCATTATTAATTATATGAGAACGAAATTCAATGTTGACAATGTTGATAACATTACTGAACCTGGTCCTGTAAAGGTTATTGCAGAACAAAGCAATGACTTTCAGCTGCGTTCTATTCAGCAGAGGGTGATGATTTCTCAGGACAAACATGGGTCTAAGCATTTAGCTTTGGTGGCACATTATGATTGCACAGGAAACCATGTTGAAAAAAACAAACAGATTGAACAACTTCGTAAATCTTTGGAGACCATTCGTTTATGGGGCTTCAAAGGTATGATTGTTGGCTTATGGGTTAACGAAAATTGGCAAGTAGAAGAAATAACTTTCAACAGGTAATTTGTTCAACCAAGCGATAGTGTAGTTAACAAATGCATGGAGTATCGCGAGGGACAAAGGGTATATGCTCCTAATCCTTAGTTTCAAAATAGCCAAATTATGTAGAATCAAAAATCACTTATACTAAACTATAACAATTAGGAGATGAGGTAAAATGGAAAATCAAGTTGCCGCCTACATAAACAAACAGAAATCGCCGCATAAAGAAATTTTGCAGGAGGTTAGGCAGATTTTTGAAAAGACACTTCCAAACTGCAGAGAAGAAATGAGATGGGGTGTCGTAACGTTTGCAGCAGGCAAATTCTATATTGCAGCAATGAAAAATTGTGTTCATGTTGGTTTTGCAATAACTGGATTAAGTGAAGATGAAATTGCGCTGTTTGAGGGAAACGGTAAGACAATGAGGCACATCAAAATTTCTACCTTAGCAAGTATAGATGAAAAGAGGCTTATGAGACTAATAGAAATGGTAGACAGGAAAGCAATTTGTAAACCATGTTAGAATCTAATTCATAGTCAAGATATCGGGTAAGTCTGTAACGCTTATAATAATAGATTATTCATAAAAAGAAAATAGACCCTATTAAAACATGCATATGTGTTATCATAATGAACAGTTGGGATTTGAATGAGGAACCGCTTTTGATTCCCGTTAATTGGGATTATCAATTACACCTAAAGTTCAATACTCTAATTCTAGCTTAAATTAGTAAGGGGCAACTATCTTGTAAATTGTGATTTGCTCATTTTTAAACGCTGTTTCATATATTGGATCATTTGAGAAACGTGAATTCAATTCAGAATCGCTTACTGCTATGTACGAAATATTCCATTGGCGAATAGCCATGCGGTAATCAAAACTATTTAATGGCATATCAGATACAATGTCTAAATAGGATTTTGCGTTGTTTTCAATCATTTCTTTGTAGTATTCAATTTGATTATCTTTTGAATCACCAAAAAATGGGCATAATCCAACATAGAAACTAAGTTTTACATTAGTTTGACCTTTAAGATTGAAAATTAATTCATAGAAATCAGAGTGCTCTTGAAGCAAAGCATCTTTTCCAAACTGGTTTTCTTTGAGCATTATTTGGTTTATTAATTGTAAAGTTTTATCAACTATTCCAATGCTATTTAAGTGTTGTATCAGTTCTCCCCGCGATTGAAAATGAATGAGCAACCAGTCAAAGTTGCAAACTTCCATACTCTGGAAAACAAACGTCACCTCTGCAAAACGTACACCTTGAAAAAGTGTTATTTCCTGAGTTATTCTAAAATCGTCATTTTCTCTAATTATTATAAATGATGTTGAATTTCCATCTTTAACCACTTGAGTGTTAATGTGAGCAAAGTCACCCATTTTTATTTCTTTAGGCACATCATTATATCGGTAAAGCAGACTTATTTGGGAATCATTCAAAGAAAAAACAAGTGGTTTAATAATTGAATCGTCCATTATTGCATAAATTTTGTGTGCATCATCATTTGAATGTGTTCCTTGCTGTTCAATCTGTAAGAGACCATTATCTACCAAGTAGTTGGCTCTCAGCAGATTTGATGCTACAAGCGCAGGTTCAAATTCACGTTGCAGAATCAGATATTGAGGATCTACTGCACTAAGAGTGGGTCTTTTTCCAAATCCAGATAACCACCAACCAAATTCTGCTTCGGCTACACAAACTGAATCATCCAGGGTATTTTCCTGCACCCATTTTATAGCTTCATATTTTTCAGGAGTCATGACTTGAAAGAAGTTTGTCTGAGCTAAACCAATATGTGGCAAAGTGAACAGGGGCGTAAATAAGCAAAAAACAATCAGGCTTGATAAAAGGATTGATTTGATCTTGATTGATTTAGATTTTGTTTTATTTTTAGTTAAAACATTTGAAATAATTTCTGCTGTTTTTGCAATAATTAATCCGATACAAACAATTGCTGGAAAGGATAGAAAATAGAGAAATCGTTCATAATCTAAAAAGAAACCAAAAATGTAACATTGAGATGCTACAAGTGGAATGAGGGTAGCTGACACAAAAAGTATACTATGCGGAGATAGAAATTTTCCAGTTTGTCTTTTTGAAAAAATAAAAAAGAAGACTAATGGAATTAATGCTAAAGCAAGTATCACTGTTGAGACTAATCTTGTTTCAATTACAGCTTGTTTTATAATTGGTACTGTACCCGTGATTGCTCCTTCTGAACCAAAGTAGACGGGAAAAACATTAAGGAGATACGGTGACACCAGAATGAGGCCAAGTAGTAGTGGCACTACATGCAGAGTAATTTTTTTAATTGAAAAATTGGCGCGATTAGAGAAAGTGTAGCTGATAAAAAGAGCAAGCAATGTTATAGATAGAAAAACTAACGCACTAAAAATATGAGTTAAGAACAAAGCAGCTATTATTAATGAAGTTATAGTGACATATTTTTTTGAAGAAAAAGCTTTAGGTTTAAGATATATATAAAAAATAATGGGAATTAATGCTAAAGCTATTATGTTGGGGTAGCCTGCCCAATTAATCATTAAGATATCGCTTGCTGAAAAAGTTGCTAAAATAGCAGTTATAAAGCCTAGAACCACTCCCCAAACTTGCCTAACAAGCATAAAGCCAGAAAGAATTATTAGCGTAGAAAAGAAAGAGGCGATAATACCCTGGATAATATAATCAGGTGCTCCTGTCATACTAATAATTACTGATGCAAAAATATGGTACCCTGGATTTGTAGCAGAAAGTCCACCACCCATATGGTAATAGTTATAGAAAAAGTCTGTTTGTGGAGAAAGAATAGAGTTGATTACACTTTGATGTAATCCAATATCTGCGCCGGGCGGAAAAATGTTACCTGTTACTAGATAGTATCTATATACAAAACCAACTGATAATATGGTTAATAGGATTAAGTAAATATTTCTTTTACTTTCTATCATTAGCTGATAATCACCGGAATGCCTATTTTAGTTTATCTTGATAATTGTATGTGAACAGTCGTTTTAATTTAAAAGAATTTTTCTAAAAAGGGTTATTCACACAATTTTTATATGTGGTTATCACAATTAACAAACGTGGTTAAAGCCTGATGTCGAGTACAAAAAAAGTTTGCGTTTTTTTTGTTATAATGTTTTTTATTTGCGGTAGTTTTGCGTCCACATTAGCTCAATATTATCCTCTTTCTCAAAACACTCTGACGTCTTATGTCAATTACTCAGGAGCAGGATACATATGGCCTTCAGGTTCAAACTTATTCTATTATGGTGAGACTGTAACAGTTAAAGCATACACGTATAGTGGTTATGTGTTTGATGGCTGGTACCTTAACGGAGTATATCAAGGTAAATTATCCACTATCTCACTAACAATGACTGAGGATTATACTTTGTATGCAGTATTCAGTCAAAAAACTTCTAGTCTAGTTATAAACTGCAATCCAAGTGACGGTGGAACAACGATTCCTAGTAGCGGAATATGGAATTACACTGGAGGGTCTGTTACTGTGACACAGATTCCAGCGCAAGGTAACACTTTCAACGGTTGGTACTTGGATGGTATTTATCAAGGACTTGGAACCAGTATCACAGTCAACATGAATCAAGACCATCAACTCACTGCCTTCTTCTCAGGAAGCGGAACCATTAATCCAAGCCCAACACCAACACCAGTTCCTACCCCTATACCTCAACCAAATCTACCTACGCCTACGTTATCCTTTTATTGCGCTAGCTCTCCATCAACCGCTGGTTTTTACGTTAAACTCAATGGTGCCTTGGCATATAATGGAACAGGCATTTCAGGCACAGGAGTCACTTTTTCGTATAGTGCTACAGGCGGTGCGACCTGGCATGATTTAGCTTATGTAATAACTGGAGATGATGGCAACTTTTCTGCAGTATGGATGCCTTCTGCTTCAGGTAACTATGTAATTCGGGGCACTTGGTTTAGTGACGGCGTCTATTCAGGTGTTACCAATACAATGAATTTTTCAGTTGCACCCAACTCTCAGAATGATATGTTCTCTGTGTCATCTAACTCGACACTTTCAAGTTTATCCTTTGACTCAGCAACCAGTCGTTTGTCTTTTTCTGTCTCTGGAGAAACAGGAACAACAGGATATGTTCAGGCATGTATTCCAAAAACACTTTTAGCTGATACATCAAAACTTCAAGTTTCATTAGATGGACAAGAGATACCATACCACACATTTACACAGGGTGAAACATGGATAATTACCATAGAATACACTCATAGTACTCACTCAGTAGTAATGGCATTGGGCTCTTCTGCTACACCTACGCCAACTCAAACGCCTACATCGAACCCAACTTCAAACCCAACAACTAATCCCACATCGAACCCAACTTCAAACCCAACGGCAACTTCAACACCAGATCCAACTACAACTATAACTTCATCACCTACCCCAACTGAAACAACACAGACACCAAATCCAACTACAAACTTCTTTGGATACCTTAACGAGAATCCATTATTAATTGGAGCTATAGTGGGTATCATAGCAACTGCCTTATTTGTAATCCCAGTAGTTTACACTGTAAAGAGAAAAAAGAAATAGCCAAAAAATAGACTTTGAATGGCGGCACTATTTTTGTGGTTTTTGTTGACGAGTTTTTGGTTTTGTTTTGCGTTTTAATGTTTTAATAGGCTTAAGTATGTTTGATTGGTAAGATCCTTCTACGAATAGTTCAAGAATTTCTGCACGCAAGGCTTGCTCTTGAGGTATCTCTTTAAAGCCGCGTTTCCACTCTTTTATATCGGATAATTTTTCAAAACCCCACAACGCAGTAAATTTGCAGCCTGATTCATCTTGCATGTGGCTAAATACCTGCATGGATTTGACGCCCTTAAAGAGGTTTGGCTGATTTTTCATTAAAGCTACGAGTTTTTTGCCCCAGTTATTATGCTCTTTTAGTTTGTCAGGTTTTATTAGGTATGTTCGGGCCACATAAACAGTCATTTTTATCCCCCTAAATAATAGTTGGTTGTGGATAAAAAGTGTATTCTAGCCAAAACTAATGTTTTTTTAGATGCCTTTTTATATTCACGCAATTTGAGCATGGAAATATGTTTCCAGTTTTCATGTGTGTCACAAATTTTTTTCCATTTTTGTGTAGTTATGAAAGGGTTTTAAGTCTACAATTGATTAGTTTAGGTTATGTCGTCAACTTATATTGCTCCTAATTGTCCCTGTCCAAAAAAAGACTGCGTCCGTCATGGAAGATGCGAAGAATGCGTTAAACACCATAAAGACAGGGGTGAATTGCCTTTCTGTGCAAGATAAACACAAGCTGAATAATTTTTTTGTGGCGGATTTTTCTTGTGATTTTATTGTTCAATTTTTAGATGTTTATTGATTAAATTGTGTTGTATTTAACAAAAGGTTGATTTAATAGTGTGATTTTCTGTTGTGTAGTATGCAAATCAAAGTTGTATTTGCTGTTGTTTTGGTTGCAATGATTTTGATGGTGGCTGGAACCGTGATGAGTAATCAAAATTCAAAAGGCAATATCATAGGTGAAGAACTGGAAAAGTATGATCAGGCTACTTTTGCAGGTGGCTGTTTCTGGTGTAGTGAGTACACGTTTGAGAAGGTGAAGGGAGTTGTTGAGGTAGTCAGCGGCTACACTGGGGGACACGTTGAGAACCCAACTTATCAGCAGGTGTGTTCAGGCACTACAGGTCATTATGAAGCAGTCAGAGTTTACTATGACCCTGAAATTGTTACTTTCAAAGATTTATTAGATGTTTATTGGAGACATATAGATCCCACAGACTCTAAAGGCCAGTTTGCAGACAAGGGCTCTCAGTATAAAACAGCTATTTTCTACCATAACGAAGAGCAAAAGATAGAGGCTGAAAAATCTAGGAGCGAACTGGAAGAATCAGGGAAATTTGATAAACCAATAGCAACCGAAGTTCTGCCCTTAACTAACTTTTATGTTGCAGAGGAATATCATCAGGACTACTACAAAAAACAGGCAGACCGCTTTAACACATACAAGACTTACTCTGGTAGAGAGGACTTTATTGAAGAAAACTGGGGCAGCCATGAAAATGTTAGCAACGAAAACTTTGTTAAGCCTTCAATGGA
>Ga0123335_1006596_pt1 | contig 13440 bp, 13 predicted proteins | sample BiotimSIPDNA_2_FD_89707 | JGI IMG/M metagenome (GOLD analysis project Ga0123335, IMG submission 89707) | Anaerobic biogas reactor microbial communites from Washington, USA - Biogas_R2 time_0 SIP DNA | ecosystem: Engineered > Bioreactor > Anaerobic > Unclassified | place: Washington, USA... | reverse complement strand
GGCGAACTCTGGCCAGAGATACTGAGCTATATAATTCTCCTTCCCAAGGTACAGGAGCTGACCTCCTAAAAGTGGTAATGTCTGAAGTCTATTCTTCCCTCCCTGATGAGGTTAAGATGATAGCCTCTGTTCATGATGAGATAGTTTTAGAGGCTCCAGAGGCTCTGGCTCAGGATATGGCCTCCCTGCTCCTGGAGATAATGAGGCGGGTAGGCTCTGAGCAGCTCTCTCCTGTCCCTGTAGATGCCGAAGTTGAGATACTACAGAGCTGGGGAGGTGATTAAATGGTCATTAAACCGACAAATACGACACCTAGAAAAAGGAAAGTCACAAAAAGAAAGTCACAATCTAAAACCGATATCAAAGAACCTGATACTTTTGCGACTTCAAGCCCAGAGTTTACAAATTTTACCACTAAAAAAAAGAAACCTTCCAGAAGGAACTATTCCAGCCAGGAGCTTGAATCTCTGGAAGAATTAAGTCTGGAGGAGCTGCTCCGAAGTGTCCAAACCCTGGAAGAGTCTCTCCAGGATCTTCCCTCTATCGAGGATACCATAGCTGAAGTAGAGCGATTAACTGAGCAGATGGAGAAGGAGCTAGAGGAGTATCTCAATGAGCCCTAACCTAATTTTTGTATCATTTTTGTATCATTGTATCAGGGAGGTATCTCAATAGGTAAACGCGGGCCTCAGAGTCAGGTTATCCTCCATCCCAAAAGGAGAGAGATAGTCTCCAGGATGATCTATGGAGAGAAACTCACGGATTTAGCGCGGGAATTTTCGGTTAGTGAAGATTCTCTTTGGCGGTTTAAGAAGACGGGCCTAGTAGATCTAATAGCCCAGGAGAAGCTTCGATTTATGGCTAATGATCTCTGTAAGGCTCTCCTGGCCAGCGAATTAGAATCAGAGAGAATAGAGGAGGTGCTACATGGCCAGGAAGAATAGCTCTCCTCCCCTTACTTCTCTCAGAGAGAAGAAGCATCCTCCTCTTCCTTCCCTTGATGAGCTGATAGCAGAGGCCAGAGAATTAGGAGAGGATGATATAGCCAATGCTTTTGAGAAAATTAGGTATCTGGAATCCCCCAAAGGCCGGGGATCTCTAGAACGTAGAGAAAGAAGACTTTCCAGGCTGTAAGAGGTGATTCAATGTTTGACGAGGCAACAGAGAAAGAATTAGATAATATGCAGAAAAGGCTCTGGGATCGTTCCCCAGCTCCCCAGCTTACTCCAGAACAGCTCAATGCAATCGACTTGTTAATTTTAGGTAAAACCGATAGAGAGGTATCGGAAATAGTCGGTGTCAGGCGTGAAACAATCACAAAATGGCACAAAAACCCGTTTTTTACAGCGGATTTGAATACCAAAAGAGAAGCTTTATGGGAGGATTCAAAGTTAAGGCTCAGGGCCTTAGCCTCTGAAGCGGTGAACGTTCTTACCAATGGCCTACATAGTGAGGATGAAAAGATAGCAATATCGGCGGCGGTTCATATCCTAAAGACTGTAGGCCTGTATGATGTAGCTGGGAAAACCTCTATTACACTACCAAAGACCCCAGAAGAAGCGGTTTGGGCTCAGGCTTTGGAGGATAATACCAACTCCCTGAAAGGATCTAGGCCAGATGCCCTAACAGAGTTTAGTACTAGAAACTGGGCTGAAAAGGTAGGGGCAAAGATCTCTGCTCAGGTGCTGGCCATAGAGTACGAGAAGGCAGTAAAGGAACAGAAGAGGGAGCTAAAGGACTCCAAGAACAGAGCCAAACCCCAGGAGGATCTCTCCCAGCATATTACCATAGAGGAGGTAGAGGAGGATTTTCCCCAGGGCCAGAGCCCAGAGCCGATTAAGGCTTAGGGGGCCTCCCCCTCGTGTTGGGCCTATAACAACATGAATAGATCCATAAGCATATCTCAATACAAATCTTTCTTTATATACTAATGCACCAAAAGCAGGCCATAATCTTAATCCTTAAAAGGGTGAAAAGTTTCAAGCTCTGTCCCTGGTAGTGACCCAAAGCCTTTTCCTGTGAGCGATGGTTAAGGCATCCCGAGGGAGAGATATTTGGCGGCACCATACCGAGTCGAGAAATTGGTTTGCTCAGAACTTCGAGAATGTAATACTAATCGATGAAGGATGTCGGAATGAGCTTTAAAATAATATTTGATAATTTACATACGGGAGGATAACATGAAAGAAGACGTTTCTTTAATCAATCTTGCTTCGGATAAACGAGCTGAATTCTTGATGTTGTTTGAAGAGTTTGTCGGATCATATCTGTTATCTCCTAATGGTGAGAGGCACTCGGCTTACTACGACGAAGGAAGAAGACAGGCTCGAAGTAATTTGGCTAAATTAATCGAATCTAGGGAACGTGGTGAAGATATCACCGAAGACGCTTTGTCAAAACTTTTACCTTATATAGATACGCCAGCCAACCGAAAAAGAGAATTTTGGGTTTCATCTGCAGGAGTATTTATGACAGATGCGAGGAAAAGATTGGAGGCCGCTGGGATAGTTAGGCAGGAAGACTGGCCTCAAGTCGCATTGTCGATATTTAATTTTGTTCGTTATTGTAACGAAAAGCCAGATCAGCTCTTACAGGCTTGTAATAATTTTGCCGCTTCCCCGTACTCAAAAGGGTTCCAAGCAGGCACTTTGACACCTATTCTAAACGCGCTTCATTCGGACAAATTCGTTATATTCAACAAAAAGTCTCGCCTTGTTCTCAATTACTTCACGGGGACATCTTACACCCAGAGTCTTATCGATTACCCCGAGGCCAATAGTGCAGCTCTAATCCTGGTAGAATATCTAGCTAATGATTTACAGAAAATGAGTGGCGGAAAAATGCTCGCAGTAGATCTTTTCGATATGTTCTCTCATTGGTTGGTAGCTGTTAAGAATTACCTGCCACCTCTTTTTAAAGCAAAAAGCAAGGTTGGCGATAAAAAGATAGAGGCGATAGTAAGCGTTCCTGAAGCTGAAGAAGGTGAAGATGCTATGCAATGTGAGGATGCTTCAGTAATCGAAACGGCCACCAGTACGGATCATACTCAAATCCAATATCTTCTATTAACCTTGGGAGCAGAAATGGGACTTAATGTGTGGGTTGCCCGCAATGATAGGTCCCGCTCATATCAAGGCCAGACTTTGGGTACACTTCCCCACATTTCTCAAGAGTTGCCTACTCAATTCAATCCTGCTACGCAACGAACTATCGAATTGATTGATGTACTTTGGCTGAAGGGTAATTCGATTGTATCCGCTTTTGAGGTAGAATCTACCACATCTATTTATTCGGGCCTACTTAGGATGAGCGATCTACTTGCACTTCAGCCAAATCTAGACATAAAGATTTACTTGGTCGCATCTTATGAGCGCAGAGATAAAGTGAAACAAGAAATAATTCGTCCCACCTTCCAATTGAGAGAAAGACCCTTGAATAGGGTTTGTGGCTATCTTTCTTTGGAGGACTTGATAGAAAAAGTGGATGTCCTCAGAAAGCATGGATTGATTAAATCCCTGAATCCAGATTTTCTTACCAATATTGCTGAATACTTTGGAGGCACTGACGGTTAATTTTAGATGCCGTAAATAGGTTAATTAAGAGATTGTCTCAGATCCGTTCAGTGCGTATAACCAGCATGAATCCATCTATCTTTTTGCCATCCTCTTAACAAGCCCTATTTTTGCTTTTGCCTACCTGAATATTCCAAATACTATGGAATAATTTATCGACAATTGCCCGTTATCGAAAAATCGTTATCAGTGAAATCAAAAAGACGCTGTAGAATCTGGAGCGCAAAGGTAGGGGGTGTGAGGGGAGAAGCATATTCATAAAAATATTGTAGGCTCCGATTCTGGTCTTTTTTTGCTGGATGGCTGAGTACGTGCAACCTGAAACGTTCTGTGTCATTTTAATAGAGATTGAGCAAGATGTCATAGAACTATTCTGCCTCCGGGAATGAGACTCTTGCGTCATCGAAAGGTTTTTCATCATATCTTGCAATCTTGAAAGAAGATAGCGGAGGGATTATAGTCTTGGAAATCCGTTCTTTGGTAATCGCGTCACTTCTGACGATGCTGTTTTCAGGTGTAGCATGTGGAGGAAACCTTCTACTTGGAGGAATCAACCAGGATAAGCCGGTGTGTGTTGAACCATGTTCCAGCACCGCCAATTATGACTACAAAAAAATTGCTGCCGATTTGGATGCATATTACTTTCCGATGTACTATTCCGACGAAGCAACTAATATCAAGGAAGTTAATAAGGCTGCAAGAGGAGAGGCAACAGAACAAAACGGCCTAAAGAAACTAGAGGGCTTAAAGAAAAAGGATGGTACTAATCATTATGAGACTATTGTGGCGTATTCTGGTGGCACTTCAACTGCTGTAGCGGCTCTCGCTGATAACGCTAAGTATGGATTAACTTGTGATACACTTATATTGGTTTCGCCTATGGCTGCCAAGACACGAAAAAACTCGGGATTGACTACTGGCCTAGCGGCGGCGACGACCCTAAAGTATGATTTCGAAAAAGCGATTGAAGATATATTAGTAAGCGGTGCTGTAAAAAATATTGTAGTTATTCAATCGGAAGATGATCAATTACTGGCCGGAGACCTCTATCAATTCCGATTTTCTAATGATATGTTTTCCAACAAGGAAATTAATTCAAAGATTGCGATATATGATGTAAAACTTGATCTTCCAATAACCCCAAATGGAGATGAAAATGCGGAGAGCACGACTCCAATTGGTTACACCGGTGAGCAGGCTCACAAAGATCTTTTCTTTGAATACGCAACGGAGCACCTTAAACTTGGTAATGATGGTAGGGTTTATTACAGTCCAAATGGTGTGGATAGCAATCCTCCTATAGTACAGGCGCCGGAATTAGACACTCCACCTGCAGAAAGCTCTGAATCCTCACAAGAGTCCTCAGATACATCTGAATCCTCACAAGAGTCCTCAGACACATCTGAATCCTCACAAGAGTCCTCAGATACATCTGAATCCTCACAAGAGTCCTCAGACACATCTGAATCCTCACAAGAGTCCTCAGATACATCTGAACCCTCACAAGAGTCCTCAGACACATCTGAATCCTCACAAGAGTCCTCAGATACATCTGAACCCTCACAAGAATCCTCAGATACACCTCCTGACGTGGAAAGCGTGCTTGAGGAAATAGATAGACAGTTTCAGGATGAAGATAGTGACCTAGTAACGGAATTAATTAACAATTTGAACTAGCCCAAGTGCATACAACTTTTTATTCAACATCTTTATTTTTATGTTTTCGAAACCCGTATAATGGTGGTGTGAATAACTCGCAGATGGAGAAAGCGAAGAGCACCAAGAAGGCGGGAAGGTCCGAAATGTCCACCTGGGGAGCTGCAAGAAGGTGGACCACGAGACGGCATTCCAGAAAGCACGGAAGATGAAGAGGGAGGCCCTGGGGCTCTCCGATAATTAATCCAGCCATTTTAATAATTTCTGTAAGGCTCTAGAATCGCTTTTCTCCTTGCTCAATGGCTCATAGCACCTGGGGGAGAGATTCTTTAGGCTAAACCATTTAACCTAAAACCTTAAACATCAGACCTAAGGCCAAAAGGTTAAAGCCTTAGACCTTAATCTTTCAGGCCATGCAGATAATAGCCATTGCTAACCAGAAAGGAGGCTGTGGCAAAACTACCACTACAGTTAATTTGGCTGCTTATCTAGCTCTTAATGGGAAGAAGACTCTTTTAGTTGACCTAGATCCTCAAGGCTCTTCTACAAGGCATTTAGGCCTAAATGAGCTAGATAAGACCATGTATGATGTTCTGATGAGGGGCTTAGACATCCGGGCCTTAATCAAGAATACAATGGTCTCAGGCCTGGATATAGCTCCTACCAATAATTTCCTAGGCAAAGCAGAGCTGGAGCTGGCTTCCAAGCTCACTGCCAGGGAGTCAGTACTCAGGCCAAAGCTCAGAGGCTTAGAAGGCTATGATTACGTGCTGATAGATACCCCTCCCACTCTGGGCTTCTTAACCCTCAATGCTCTGGTAGCCTCTGATATGGTGCTGATCCCTATTCAAACTCAATTCTTTGCTCTAATGGGCCTCTCCATGATTCTTGATCTACTGGAGCTGATTAAGAACGATCTGGGGTATGATATAAAGAAGAGGTATCTGCTTACCTTATTCGATCCAAGAACAAAGATGGCTAAAGAAATAGTAGCTCAAGTTAGGGAGAGCCTGGAAGAGGATGTATTCAAAACTGTAATTCCTAACAACATCAGGTTAGCTGAAGCTCCTAGCTATGGGGTCCCTATCTCAATACATGCTCCAGAGTCTCCTGGAGCTTTGGCCTACTCAAATTTAGCAAAAGAGGTGATAGCATTATGAGTCCTGGAGCTGGAGAAGAGCTTAAGCACCTAATGGCCGGTGTGAAATCCAAGACTTCTAAGGATGAAGGCTTAGACATAAATGATAAAGCCTTAGACCTTAAGCCTAAAGGTGATAGGCCTAAATCCTTAGACCTAAAGGATAAAGGATTAGACTCTAAGGTTAAAGGCTTAAACCCAAAGGCTTTAGGCGAAGCTGTCAAAGGTGCCAACAGCAACAGGCAATCTATAGCGATCTGGAGCCCTAAGATCTCTGCTGTAATGTGGTACTTGAAGAAGACAACTCCAGAGTTCTCTATCTCAGAAGAAGCCAGGGCGATCTTAGAGGAGGGCCTGGAGAAAAAGTATCCTGAGCTTTTCCAGAAAGTGAAAGAAGAACTGATCCAAAAGTAAAAGGTATAAAGCATGAAATGGTATAAAATAATAGGTATAATCAGACCAAGCCTACTAATTTTTCTTTTTTTTTTGTTATTAAGTTACAGATCCAGAGACGTTAAGTGGTTGCCAGATTTTTATATGATGATCGCAGGAACTGCATTAAGTATAGTGATTGTTTTTACAATTATTGAGGTTTGGAGTCATATAGAAAGAACAAAGCGATGGGAAAAAGTAAAACAAGTGATGTTTTTAAGGATTTTTTTAGTATTTGTTGATTTATATTTTATGATCGATAATTACAGAGCTTTGATTGAGAGTATAGTTACGGATAAAAGGCCTCAATGGACGTTTAAGAACGTTGATCTTTCAACATATATAATACGAATGTTTTTAAAATTTTCGTATAACCGTAAGATGATGTTGATAAATCTCAAATCGGATAATATCGCCGGTCATATGAGGGATCTTGCTAATGAAATCAAAATTACTATTCAGAAAGTAAAAAGCGCACCAGAAGCTACACAAGGAGATAAATATAAAAAATTGTCATTACTTATGTCAGAACCCAATACCATCCAAACGGAAGAAATTGTATATTTAATAGAAAAATATAAAGAATTAATTTTAAAAGTAATAGAATTAGCAGACGATGAAGAGCTCGGATTGAAGGTTCAGAATTTAGAGCGAATCTGTGATAATTTAATTTCATCACTAATTTGGCAAAAGCGCTCAAAATCGGCATATTTTAATGCTTTGATAACACTCAATGATTTTTCTCTATTCTTGAGAGCTGCAGCGGATCTATTCGAATTGATACAAGAGAAAAATAAAACCAAAAAGAACTGGAAAGAAGAGTTTATATTAGATCTGAAATATTGGTGGTTACCACCAGAATGTTGGGAATAAAGCGTCTATTTTTTTAAGTAAGCTCTAGATGTTTCCAAATAAAAAAGCATTAGAAAGAAGAGTTTGATATGAAAATGGGCCTCACGCATATCGGTGCAACCGTTCCTGCATGCGATTAATGTTTCACGCATGCTCTCAACCCACGACCCATTTTCATGCCTTATGGATGTCTGGCCAGGCATGACGGTTTCAATCTCATGGAAAGTTCGCGAACCTCCTGAGGCTTTTAGGATTCTTTTCACTTCCTTTATCCACAGGTGAAGCCCGAAGGAATGAATAGCAAACTAAGGACCTTCGGGCCGATTGAGGATATAACAGTATAAGTTTATGTAGTTTGTGGATGTCCTAATAAACCTAAATTTAGGATTTAGGCTTTCCACCTTGTCTTTATGTACTCCAATGAAATCAAAGATTTCGCGAGAATTATTTTATTCTAAAGATATAGATATATATACATTATCCTTTATTTTATCTCTATCTCAGACTAAGACAATATCAGAAGTATCTGATATCTCAGATCTTCATTCATTTATAGATTTTTAGTAATTATTATCCTGCTTACCGGTCCCGTTTCATCTCCTAAGAGCCCTAAACCCTAAATTTAGGCTTTTGCCGCTATAATATTTTAGCAAGTTCAAAGGCCAGGAGTATCCCATCTCGATAACCTGAAGATCTTGGTATTCTTCTTCCGGGGATGCCAGGAGACCACCAGTCTCTGATCTGTGGCTGCGATCCTGGAGAGTTGCCTTATCCGGTCCACAGTCAGCCCGAGCAGGCCGGCTATATCAGAAAAGGTCATTCCTTCGCTTCTATACCGCTTTAAGTATCCCGGAGGAGCCTGGCAGTCGATCAGCTTCTTTTCTTTGGCATGGAGTGCGTCGACAATGCTCTGAATGTGGCCTTCAGTCTTCTTGGTGGTTTTCTTAGTAGGAGCTGGAGATTCTTGGTTGACCTTCTCTTTCAGTTCATGGATAAGCCGGAGCTGGATGAGCTGGTTCTCAGAAAGAGTATCCCTGTCCTTCTCCAGGGAGGCCGTTTTCAGGCGCAAGGCGACTATCTCCTGGCGGTCCTGGTCTATCTCTTCCCGGAGCTGGGCAATCTCATCCTGCAAAGGCTGGATAGCCTGCTCTATGGCCCCTTTGATGAGATCCTGGAGCTGGGCATAGGTCAAAACGATAAGCTGATCTGACGGCGATTCAAAATCGGCTTTAGGCGAAGGCCCAAAGGTATTTATTCTAGCTATAGCTACTTCTGTCATAAGCAAACTCCTTCCCTAAGTGGAGTCTTCTATCCAGGGCTGCAACCCTGGATGGACCCAGTTTTTTTATTACTACTAATCTTGTGAATTCATTTGACTCGTATTAAATCTATCCTTTGCTATCTTGCTTTTAAGATGATTAGGCAGGAGGAGGCTCTAGCCCGAGCTGATGAGCTTCTCGGCGGCATGGAGGCTGAACAATGTGCACGCGATCAGTGAGACGGCACCACTGGAGGGCGGAAGCTAACCGTGTGCGCGTGCGCCACAGGTGGAGGCAAGCCCTCATCCGGGCGAACCTCTCTCTTTTTTGAGTACTTTTGCGTAGCAATCGAAAGTTACTTTTTTTACATCATGATGATTTTAAGTTTTTGCCCCGGTGGGCTCACTGCTCTTTATTTTCTGTGGGTGTATGGCATAATAAGCCGGTTTATATTCGATATGAAGATGCACTCTAGATTATCGGCACTAACTCAAATTACCGCAAAACGAATATACTGGAGTGGACATACGGTTAGTTAACGGTTAGTTAACAAAAAGGTGTCGAACATGAGACGAAGAATGCAGAGCTGGTTATCAGCCAAACTACCAAGCAAGCAACGCGCGGAGATTGATAAATATGCAGACGAAAACGAAATTAGCATGGGCGAAGCGGTCCGAGTGCTAATAGCAGCCGGCTTAGAGGCGAAGAAATGTTAAAGAAAATAGTAAGGTGCCGAACGTTCCTAGGCGTCCGGCAGGCGTGGCTCGTGTCCCTCTCTCAAAAGAACAACGAGGTCAAATTATGTACTATCCTAATACATCAATGATATTTAAACCCTTAGCCGAACTTTATTCAAGCTCCGATTATTGCCAGCGTGGAGGGCTCTGAGGTGCCCGCCACAGATGTGACAATCGAGCACTACGAGAGGCCCGAGGTCAAAGAGACTATTCTGCGATATTGTCAGGGAGAGCACGGATCCCGAGCCCTCAATAGCGATGAGCATTGGTACAAAGGCGGCAAAGAACCCAAGACCGTTATGCTCCGAGGCCCGGAGGATTACGACGCTACAATAAAGCGCGGGAGAACGCTATATGCCACTTTGGACATTCTGGAGCAGGCGGTCTTTGAGCGGTGCTCCGGGTGGAACAGGGAGCGCAACGAGCCCGAGATTATCCTTGGAACCCTTGAAAACTGCATGGCGTTTACCCTGGGCACCGATATAGACAGCATTGGAGATATCAGGAAGAGCCTTGTAGTCAAACAAGCGGTAGAGGCGGCTGCTCAGTTCCATGTGGATTATCTCAGGGAGGCAGGGATAGAAAAGAGCGTCTATTGCTTGCAGTCCGGCGGCGGTATATATGTGCAACTCCACCACGGCTTATTTTCGGTGGACGTGGGCAATACCGAACTCGCCCCGGAGGGCAGGAGGCGAGAGTTCAGCCTTATTGCCAAAGCATATAATATGCTCATAGGCGACATATCGAAGGAGTTCTTTAGGAAATATCCTCAATATATCGGTCTGGTTAAATTCGACCAATTGAATAATCAGAAGAGAACTTTCAAGACCATCTTCTCGATTCACAAGAGGCTGCCTTATGCTGTCATTCCCCTAGACCCGAAGGCCATTAAGATCAGCTTTGAAAAGGCATCCCTGCCTCTCTCTGATGAGGTCTTGCAGGAGGGAGCACATTGGTATCAATCATTCGATCCCTCTGAGAAGAAGGCCCTAGGGGGGCTCCTGAGCGACAAAATCAAGGCAGTTCAGGCGGCGGAAAGGGACAGGCCCGAGGGAGAATCAGATCGCGAGATATCGAGGCACGAGGAGCCCCTAGACCTGGCAAACTTCGCTCCCTGCATGAAGAATATCATCGAGAAGGCAGAGGACCGGGAAGGCAGGCATCGAGCCCTTGCGATCCTGAGCACATATTTCTATCAAGTGGGATGGGAGGAAGATCCCGCCTTTGATCTATGGCGTAAAGTGGCTGATAGATGTGGAGTAGAATCGAGGATATTCGAAACCACCTTCGGGCGGGTATCCTGCCCTCTCTGCTCCACCTTGCAGACCGGCACAGGCGGCTATCCTAGCCTGAACTTTTCCGGGATGTCGGGATTCTGCCAGCGGGATGAGCATTGCCAGGGATGCCAATGGCCGGGCGACTACCACCTGCAGAAGATCCTTAATGAGAACTTCGATAAGCCGAAGGCGGATGAGCCGAAGCCAAAGCCGGAGCGCGCACCTCTCCGATTTGAGGATGTATGTGATTGTAAGCTGGATAAGAACGGCGACCCCGGAGAGCCAACGCTGAGCCCAACGAAGGCAGCGAAGGCGGTTTGTGAAAAGCTATACCTGGCAATGACTGAGGGCTCCACTGATATCTATCGGTGGGATGGGCAGATATACCGCACTGATGGAGCCCGGATAATCGATGCTGAAATGTGCCGGCTGGCTGGAGACGACAACGATATCAAAAAACTTAAAGAAATTCTTCGCAGAGTGTCAAACCGGCTAATGGCCGCTCCGGTGGAGTTCGAACCTGATCCTTACTTATTAGGGGTTAAAAACGGCGTTGTAGACCTGAGAACAGGCGAATTTAGGGATTACCGGCCTGAAGATCTACTTTTGGAGCAGGCCGATATAATCTATGATGCCTCTGCCAGGTGCCCGGCTATCCTGGATTATCTAGGGAGCATAACACCGTACCCCACCACCCGGCTTATGCTAATAGACTGGTTCGCCGCTACTGCGATAAGGGAGCCATTGCCTTATGTGCTCTTCCTCTTAGGACTCGGGCGGAATGGTAAAGGCATCTATGAGAAGCTGATTAAGCGATTCTTCGGGCAGGCGGCATTTAGGGATATGGCATTGCAGGAAGTTGAAAAAAACAACTTCGCCGCAAGTGGGTTTTACAGAAAGAGAGGATGGATAGCGTCGGAGACTGGAAAGAGAAAGAGCAGCATTGGAACGGATTTTATCAAACTGACATCCGGCAACGGCGTGATAGATGGGGATCGAAAGAATCAGAGCAGGATACAATTTGAGCCCTATTTTCAGACCATTGTAGACACAAACACCATGCCACAGATAGAGGATAATTCTCGGGGATGGGGTGAGCGATTCTGTAAAGCTGATCTCCCTTACACATTCCTGCAGAACCCCGACCCGGATAACCCACTGGAGAAGCGAATAGACCCACACCTCTTTGAAAAGCTCTCCACGCCGGGCGAGCTGTCGGGATTGCTCAATTTGGTTATCCTCCGGGCCAAAGAGGTAGCAAAGACCAAGACCATAACAAAGAGGTCCGGGGAGGAGATGGCACAAGAGTACCACGACCAGAGCGCAAGCGTTAGCACGTTCCTTAACACGTTCTGTGAATATGTCGAAACAGGCCCGGAGTTTTGGACACCATCAACCCCAATTTATGATGATTATAAAGAGTGGTGCTCTTACAAGGTGGGTGAAGTTGTATCTTCTGTATATTTTGGACGACAGCTAACGAGCTTCTGTGGCGGTGTCGGTGCTAAAGTTGGGAAAGACAAGGACCACAAGAGCATCAAGCTCTATAAGCGACTGAATTATGATAGCCACAAGTACGAGGCGGCTATCGAGGCTCTCAAAGAGAGAATGTCTACGGGTAGTCTACGGGAATCTACAGATAATTTACGGTACAATACTTCTAATGATAGTGATGTCTACGGTTCTACGGTAAATATGTGGATTGATATCATAAAGAGATTTGGAGATAATAACTCTAAATCTCTCTATACAGAGACAAAGTTGAAAAATACCGTAGAAACCGTAGATACCGTAGACATCGATATCAAGCGACCCCGCGATGTAGAGGGCACATGTGGATATGGTGTAGACAAGACCGTAGACAACCCACCCGAGGAGCAGAGTGAGGCCAAACCCACCAGTCACCAGGATCAATCTTTGAAAGTCCGGTTCAGGACCGACTACAAAACCGACTGGAACGGCGTGATGCACGTATTCCAGGAGGGCGACAAAGCGGAGGTCTCCAGGGAGAGGGCCAAAGCCTGGCAGAAGCGGGGAATTGTTGATATGGTGGAGGCCTGAGCGATGGACCCATATTGCCTTTTTCTTGCCTTTTTCAACGTTTTAGAGAAAAATACCCCCCCTATGGCTAAAAAACTAATCAGGAGATAACGAAATGACTACAAAGAAACGTAGAAAGCAGGGCTCAGGCTGGGTTAAAATCCAGACACCCCAGGACCTGAGGACGGCAATTCAGAGGATGCTAAACAAGATTCTGATGGGAAAAGCTCCCCTAGACCATGCTGGGACCTTCGCTCAGTTAGCTAATGCTTGGACTAGAGCATACCAAACAGAGATGAGCCTCCTTGAAATGAAAGAGCTAGAGGCCAGGATCACAGAACTTGAAGAGCTAAAACGGTATGACGAAGCAAAGAGAAACGAGAGCCTTGATGAAATGCAGAGAGCACGTAAAGAGCTTAAGGAGCTGATGAAGCAATGGCGATAACTGGCCTTGATCGCAGAGCCTCCAAACTGGAG